>WNGB01031362.1_pt1 | contig 21928 bp, 25 predicted proteins | sample 5400681 | NCBI WGS metagenome assembly WNGB01 (sample SAMN13153367, study PRJNA577476) | soil metagenome | isolation source: 115 cm soil or saprolite under grassland replicate 2 | place: USA:California | collected 2016-06-15
CATCGTCGGGTTCGGCGCGATGCTGTTCAACTTCTACGTGGTGAACACCTGGATCGTGGGGTTGCACAGCTACGCGAAGTAGCGTCTGAGCGGCCCCTGACCAGGAAGGGGCCGCAATGGGCCAGGTCACCGCGTTACCCTCCGTCCGCTCCGATGTGCCACTCGTCCAGTTGCAAACTAGCCAGGGTGACATACAGCCCATCCTGGCGCCTGCAACCATCTACTTGAGTGGACTCGCGCCCATCACCCGCACGACCGCCAGGGGACGGCTCGACACCCTGGCAGAACTCATCCTGCCGGGCAGCGACGGCACCACGTTCCCGTGGCAGCAGCTCACCTACCGCGAGACTGCTCAGGTCCGCGCAGTGCTGGAGTCCCGTTACCAGTACCGGACAGCCAATAACTTCATCTACGTCCTACGTGGCGTGCTGCGGGAATGTTTCAACCTTGGATTGATGAGCAGCGATGGCTATCACCGAGCGGTTGCCGTTCAGCCAATCAAGGGCCACTCGTTGCCGGCTGGGCGCTACGTGGAAGCGGACCAGTGGCAGCAGTTCTTCGCCAACCTGGCCGCTGACAAGACTCCCCTTGGCAGTCGTGATATGGCGATGTTCGCAGTCTTACGGGCAACCGGAATGCGCAAGTCCGAACTGCTGGGCATGGAAGTGGAAGACTACGCCCCTCGTGACATGACCTTCTCGGTTGTCGGCAAGGGCAACAAGGCCCGTGAGGTCGCAGCGGACGAGTGGATTCGCCCATTCCTGGAAGCGTGGTTGCGACTGCGGGGAACCAGGCCAGGGGCGTTGTTCGTGGCCGTCTACCGGAACGGACACGTTGACCCTGAGTGCAAGCCGCTGAGTCCGTCCAACCTGCACGTCGTTCTCCAGCAGCGCGTCAAGCAGGCTGGGGTCCCGCGTTTCTCCCTGCACGACTTCCGCCGCAACATGGCAACAGACCTGTTCGACGCTGACGTGAACATCAAAGCCATCATGGACCAGGGAGGCTGGGAACGGGCCGAGACAGCCGCTCGCTATGACAGACGGCCCAAGCAGCGTATGCGCAAGGCGGTTACCAACATCCCGAGTCCGTTCGTCATTGGGACACCCGATGAGGGTTGACATCTACATCCAGAACGCGGCGTGCCTACTGACCCTCGTGCTGCTGTGCTGGCCTGCATTCAGTGACCTTGTTCCGGTCTACCGCCGGAGGGGAGACCGTTGACCAGGGGTGAGCTGGAGGACCAGCGCTATGACCGTGAGTTTGATGGCAAACCCTCACCTTGGGTGCCGGACGAGAGCGACCTTGAGGAGAGCACTGTGACGGACAGGGAGCGTCTGCGCGTCGAACTGCTGCGCATCATCGTCGACACGGACACCGGAGCACTGGCCGTGCTCGACCACTTGGGAGACTGGTTCCAGACGATGGCTGAGGAGTACACCCGCACTGAGTAGCGCGTTAGCAGGACCAGACGGCGCCTCTCGCAGCTTGGGAGGCGCCTTCTTTTGTCCAGGGCCGTAGAACCTGTTGTCCAGGGCCGTAGAACGCCCTGTACGCCCTCTGAGAGTGCCGGACAAGGAATCGGACCAGAGAGCTGTGAAAGTCGCTCCTAGGCTGCTCTGGCCAGCCTCACGGCCCTGTTGCCATCCCAGCGGGACCAGGGTCAGGACCGCTCGCAATCTTGCGCAGATAGTTTGCGAAGCCTTCGCGCACCACTTCAAACAGAGTGTTGGGCCAGTCCTCGGTTTGGACGCTGAGCCAATGGTCCGCCTCCACTCTTTGGTCAAAGCCCGTCAAAACTCTGGAACCTTCAGGCACCAAGCTGTCCGGGAAAAACGCGCTCACTAGAACGCCCGCTACCGGTCGGAACCGAGCGTTGTGAGTATAGTTGTTCCTGAGTTCAAAGAGGTACCTCTTCTTCTCCTCTTCTGATGCGGGCCTCGATGTCAGGTCGGGCGGTAGGGCTAGTCTTGTCATGTGCATGCTGTCGAGCAAGCGCCCCTTCCATTCGAGAGGCAAGAGTTCATCAATGAAGCGGTTGAAGGACCTGCGGACGCCATACCGTTTGCCATATTCGCGGTACAGCGCTTTGCTTTGAGAAATAAGCCCTGTCTGTCTGGCAGCCCTGGCGAGGGCAGTCTTGCGCTCCTTGTCAATGGCAACCTTTCTCGCGTTTAACCATGCGCCGAAGTCCATCCACTCGTCGGATTGCCCTAGGAGGTCAAAGCAGGTGAGTAGCAGGTAGACGCATAGCGCCTGCCAGTGCTTCCAAAGCTCCCTTGCGACGCCCCGCTGCTGAAGTATGCGAACAAGATTGAGACGCTCTGTCGCGGCAGTGATGGTATCCAGCTTGCTCTTTTCAAACTCAGAGGTCTTGTAGAGATACTGAAGTCGCCTATTCTTTGCTGCCTTCTCAATTGCTTCGGCCACGACTTCAGCCTCAAGGACGCCTGAGAGAGCTTTAGTCGTCTGGTCTCGTAGGATGTCGAGACCACGAAACTCTCGCTCAAGCAGTACGGTCCAGTCCGATGGAGAAATCCAGGTAACCCCGTAAGCCTCGCTTCCCTTCTTTCTAGTCGGGCTGAAACCCTCGATTTCTCCAGCGGAATCATGACTGACGTATACTATCGAACCGAGCTTCAGTTTCGTTCTGTCATAGTAGACAGTTATCGGCTCCGTCGATGGAGAATGGAAATAGAAGCTGACCTGAGAGGACTCCACCGCCGCACCTTTCAGTGGATGAAGGTAGGAGGGCACAAGCTACAGCGCATCGTTACCGTGCCTCAAGCTGCACGCGCCCACGGTCTCAGGTCAAGTTGCTTCCAAAGTAAAGGGACCGGTTAGCCCGGTCCCACACGGTCTCAGGTCAAGTTGCTTCCAAAGTAAAGGGACCGGTTAGCCCGGTCCCATGCACTCGTTCTCGTTGCTTATGGCCAATGCTTGCTGAGTCCCGTCTCTACCTGTCTTGCTTCATCGGGTGTCAGGTGTTCTCGTGCCAGTTCCATCAGTAGCTCGTCCGGTATGCCTATAGGCGCCATCAAGACCAGGCGCCATTGGCCGCCCTTCGGCCGGTGAACGGAGACGTGCTGCCGGCTGGTCGCGTAGACCAGGGCGAAGTCCAAGCGCGCTGGAGACATCAGGTCCTCTGTCGCCTCATCCCATCTGACACTCACGCAACACCCCTTCCTGCCGCCTTGCGCCATCTGGCGAATCTTAGCATCAAGCGGCGGCATCTAGCGCCGATGAACTTCATGGGGCGTAGGGGTGTGCTACATGGCGTTGCCATGAGGAACCAGGAACAGGTCCCTGAGCTGATGACGCAGGAGGAAGCAGCGCGCTACCTCCGCGTCGGCAAGCGCACGCTGCAACGGTGGGAGAACGAGCGGATAGGCCCGCCGAGCATCAAGCTCCCATCCGGTGCAAGGCGATACCGGAAGTCAGACCTGGACAAGTGGCTGACCGAGCATCAAGCGGAGGAGTGAGAGGGCGGCTATGGGCGCGTGGATTGTGACGCCGGCCATGGTGACTGCTGCTCAAACCAGCACTACGCTTGGCTCAAGTGGTCAGAGCGGAAGCGGCGTAGACGTGTGGAGGGATGTAGGTATCCCGGTGGGCGCTGTATTGGTGGGAGCCTTGGTATCGTTGGCCGGCTCCGTCTTAGTAAATCACTGGCAGCTCCGTAAGACTACCCGCCTTGAGGTTTGGGAGACCATACTGCCAGCCATAACAGGCCCGTGGACACGCTATGAAAACTACGTGCGGCTAGGGTGGTCTCCCCTGCCATCTACCGAATCAATACGAGAGCAGTTGGCCGTGTTGCGTCGGAAAGTAGTGCTACTAAGGCGACGAGACAAGAAGGCAAGTGATGCTCTTGGGGTGGCATCGAGGAAATGGGAGATGGAGCGGATAAGTATCGAGCAAACAAAGACAAAGGACGTTGAGAAACAGCCAACAGGCGACTATAAGCCACTTCGGGAAGCAGAACAAAAATTCCACGATGAGCTTTGGGATTACTTCAAGTACGTCGAGAAGCAGCTCCAACCCTATCACTGGCGGATAATCTCCTTGTTCAGCAGCTTGTTCAAGCGGATGGTCTCCCTGTTCAGCCGCTTGTTCAAAAAGCTCAAGCGGCAAAGGTAGGTCCAAACATCACGGCAGAGGAGGTAGCCGGCCAGGCACGAAACCTAGCCGGCTCTCATCCTCAGTCGTTGTCGTTACACGATGCCCAGAGCAGCCCACATCACGTTGGCGCTCGTGACATTGGCGCCAAAGGGATTGGGGAGGCTGGTACCCGTGCCAGTCGTTTCAATGAACCGCGTACCACTTGCCAGGTTGGCAGCAGCAGCAACGGCCGTTGACAGCCCAGCACACTGCAACTTGGCGGGAGTGGTGGCATTCTGCATGAGCGCCACATAGACCAGCCTGCCAGGTCCCCAACCGCTGTTGGCGGCAAGTCCAACACCGACACCAGTCAAGGTGACGGTCTTCAGGCCGGTAGTGCCAAGCTGGCCGCTGATGTCAGCACTCTGCGCCACCAGCACGCCACTCTCGTCATACACGCCCACGAAGGCGCTGGTGAAGGTGGAGCCACCAGTTTGGACGATGAAGTAGGCGGTATTGGGAATGCCCGGCTGCGTGATGATAACCGCAGCAGCGTAGGTCTTCTGGCTGGTGAGTGTCGGGCCACCGGCGGAAGCATGCAACGGGTCAAACGACCAGCCGAGAACATTACTGGGGCCGTGGTCAGCAGGCGACCATCCGAGGGTGCGCTGTGCCCAAGACTCGGCGTAGCGGGTAGGGGAGGAGATGAGTGGCATAGCAATTTCCTTCTGTTGTTGTTGTTGTGGTTATCCTTCAAGCGGGGCGTGCCCGGCCGCGTCGAGGCGCGAGCGGATGAGCTTCATCATTACCGCGTCATGGTTCCTGGTCTGGCGAAGCTCCTGCTGGGCAGCTTCAAGGTCGTAGTTGTCGTCTCCGGGATGGCGAGTGCCCGACAGGGCGGGCGAACCGCCACGAACAGCAGCGCCAGGGGCGGGAGTCTCCTCGCCAGTGCCCAGTTTCCCTTCCAGCTCTGCGGCTAGTGCCATGATGCCCGCCTTGGTGCCATCTGCCGTCAAGTATTCGCGCAGCTTGGCTGCGCCAGGGTGTGCCTTGATGGCCTCATCTCGGTAGTGTTCAACGGCAGCAGCAAGCATCTCCTCTGCCGCTGCCCGCTGTGCGGGCGTGCCGCTGGTAGGGTCGTTGATATCGGTATACTCGAACTCGCTCATTAAGCTCCTTCTCGGAATTCGATTACGGTGTCAGCGTTCACGCTGACCAGTGCTGCCACGCGCACCCACTGGGGCCAGCGAGGCATTGGAGGACCGGGAACAGGGACGGTGACCGTCATTCGAGTGTTGTAAATGGCCGAACGCCGCTCCTCAGGTGTTGCCTCACGCTCCTTCATTCGTGGTCCTGGCTGGGGCGGGCGCTGACCTGTCACATTGTTGGCCCACCCGTCAGCGTCCCTGTCTATTGCCCCCTGGAGAACAACCGCTCCGGGACCGGTTTGGCTGACAATCGAGAAGCCGATAAAATCGGCCCACGGTGGCACGGGCACCGCTTCACCGAACGTCGGCGCGTCGCGCCCCTCACCCTCGATGGTCTGTCGGACGACTGGCGTATAGGTAACCCTGGGCTTGGGCGCTGGTGAAGGTGCGACAGCTTTATCTACCGTCACCTCAGCAGCGCGAGCCGTGTTCGTTCGCGCCTCCGCTTTCAATGCCGCGACTTCGGCCGCATTCCTTCTCGTTCTGGTTGCCATGTAGGGGTTTCCCTTTCTGTTGGCTTCTCGGACAAGTAGCAGGGGTGGGCACGGCCAGGAGAAGCCGGACTAGCTGCGCCCTGTCCCCCTGCTAGGGCAGGGTCACTATTACCCCCTGCCCAGTGACGGAGTAGGCGTATTTTAGTTTGCAGGACCTACCCCGCCAGTTCTCAATCTTCCGGCGCGCTCATGTCGGCCGTGACGATGGCGACTGCCCTCTCGCGCGACATTCCGTCAGCCACAAGAGCATTGACAATACGGTCGATGAATTGGCGCCCACCGTCTCGCTTCGGCTGGGGAGGGGAGAACATACCGCCACCAGGCGCCCACGCTCTCTCGGCGAAGTCCAATAGGAACTGTTGCTTGGTGCCCATGCCAGCGATGCGATGGATGCTCTCTGCCGCTGCCAGCGCCTCACGAATGCCGGGCGCCTTGGACGTGCTGACACTCTCCAGGAAGCGAATGAGAGTCGTATAGGCGGGACGGAGAACAGCCGGAGCAGAGGCAGCGTCAAGCCGCAGCTTGGCAATGGACTCCTCGATTTCCGCCGTCATGCGCTCGTCATCCATGCGCTTCACGTGCGGCTTATGACGGCCAAGGTTGGACTGGTTGAACTTCTCTCCTCTGGTCGCCAGTTCGGCGATGATGTCAGCGTAGGGCTGGCCGTCGCGCATGGCGCCATCAATAAAGCCTTTGCTGGGGGAGGTACACGCCTTGCACGCAACAGGCAATTACGACTCCCCTCCGGCGGCGTTGACCGCCACACAGGCAAGGTCAAAGCGTTTCATTTCAGGCTGCTCGTTGGCGACCTCCAGGGCGGCATCAATGGCTGCGTGAACGGCTTCAAGCCGGCCATTCTCAGGCCAGGTCTTCCAGCCGACAGCCCATGCGGTGGCGTCAACGGCTCGCTGTAGTGGTGTCATTTCTTTGCGTTCGGTCATGCGGGTACCATCTCCAATTGCTTTTCCTGGGCAAGTTTGGCACGGCGTTGTGCGCGTGCTCGTTTCTCCTGCTCTATCTTCTCGGCGTGTTGCCGCTCGGGTGAGCCGGGCGGGTAGAGGAACCCAACCGGACATCTTTGCAACATCACTTCTAGCTCCAGCTCGTCTTTTCCCTTCTCCAGTGCGGCATCCCAAGTCAGCCACTCACGCTGAGGGAAAGCCCGCCCCATCATGTAACGGAACGGATTGAGAACTTCCGACAGATACTCATCGGTCGGCATGGTGCCGAGCAGCCTCTCCTGCTCCGGCATCCTCTCGACCTCATAGTCATACAGGCGCTTCCGCTCTAGCCAAGCCATTTAAGCGGCTTCCTCCCTGGCGTAGTACTCTCGGATTGACGGGCCGTGCATGTCGGAAATAGGTTCGAGGTCTTCCTCCCTCACCTGGCTTTTCTGCGCGGTCACAATGTCAGAGCCGGTAGGCAGTTCTGGCTTGACGGTCGGGACAACGGTTGGAGGCCGGTAATAGGGGTCCGTACCACGCTGATGGCAGCCCTCAAGCCAGCGGAGGAAGTCTTCCCGCTCCCTGGCATACCGCGCCTGTTGTGTGGCCCGGTACGCCTCCGCTCGCACTGCCTCCGGCAGAGCGTCAAGGTCAACGCCGTCAATCTTGAACCATAACCGGCCCTGGCGAGACGCGAGCTTCTTTGCCTCAAGCCGCTTGAGTGCCCTGTCGATGGTGGAACGGGAGACCTTGAACCAGGCCATAAGCTCGGTGATGGTGACGCCTTCCCCGACACTGAGAAGGTCATACGCTCTGCCGGCCGAGAAGCCGAGACCAACCCTGTCCCACAAACTGTTCATAAGTGACTCACTATTTACCAACTCTCCTACTGGTAGTACTAGTGAGTCACTTTTGACGAGTTCCCTCTCAACCCTGATGTGGTACTGGGGTGCCTGACTGCCTGTGCCTGGGGTGATGCAGTCAAGGTGATGGGCGGGTCCGAAGACTTCGGTGAGCGCTCGCAACGCCTTGCTGACAGTGCTCTGCCTAATGCCCGTCTCTCCCCCAAGCTGCCGTGACGAACAGCTCACCTCGAACGAGTTCGCGTCGTGGCCGATGTCATGCACGGCCAGGAGAACTTTGAGATTGCGGTTGCCGGCTGGGCCTCGCCACTCTGGCAGCTTCACCACATGCTCGCGGTATCGTGGCAGTATCTCACGAGGGCTTGCCCGCCCCGAGCGTGGTGGGCGCTTGCCTGGTTCATATCGCATCATCGAACGAGCGATGTTGCTAACTTCCCTCTTCGCCAAGGGCGGTGAGCATCGCTCCTCGTTAATCTCCGATAGTTGATACTGAATCTGTGTCTCGGTCATGCCCTGGTAGCGCATGCTGCCGGCTATGCTGGTCAGGGTATTGTTGCGAGTTCCCTCGGGGATTGTCTGTGTAGGTGTTCCGGTCATGGGGTGTCCGTTCTGGTGGTAAGGGTGCCCCGAACTGACGGCTGCCAGAACGGCTGGTAGCTAGCCAGCCCAGCCGCCAGCCGGGGCTTTGGGTGGACCTGTTTAGGTCTTAAGCATCTTGTGGGCCACAATGCGAGTCTGGTATGGCCAGACCACGTCAACGGCACCGTCGAAGGAGAGGACCACATAACGGCCGGAGATGCATTCAAGGAAGCGCCACATTCCGCGCTTCCCGTCAACTCTCACATAGACTTCTACGGCCATGTCTCCTCCAGGAAATTACAGTGCCTCTATAGAGAGACTGAGTGCTGACCCACTTATGACATGCTGTGTGCACGGTTGTATACACTTGTCTGGATACTTCCAAAACATCGTTATGTAATGTTCATCTGTTGTTCATCTTGGGGGCTGTTTGGCCCTTGACACGAGGAGATTTACCGGATTCTAGAGGTCTTGTAGTACCAACTCGTTCGCGCCCACGGGCTGCTAATGTCCCACTCAATTTCTCTCGGGAGGCCGGCCATGCTGTCACCCTGCTTCATCCTGGCCAGCGCCTCCACGTTCCTGGCCTGCCTAATGCGATTCCAGGTACGTGCAACCGTGGCGTAGTCGTGCCACGGCGCCGCTTGCAGCAGCCACCGTAGCCCGTCCCGTTCTGGGTCGTTGACTCTGGCAGGCCCGACAACTTCGATTTCATCATTCACAGCGTCTCCTCCCAGGCGATGGTGGGAAGGCGCTGTAGCGTGTCCGCTTCCACTGCATTGGCAAGACATGAACGGCAGAGCCAGAGGCCCTGGTAAAGGGTTAGGGCGCCCACGCGGGCTGAGCAGGCGTCACACGGGTCAAAATCCGGGTTGTCTGTTGGGTAGCGCATAGCGTTGTCCTCGTGCACAGGAAGAAGTGCCCGCGAGTCCTTCAATGCGACCGATGAGGTAACCGCGCTTCAGTTCCTCTTCCTGGCCCTCATCCCCGAACAGGTCGATATCGAATCCCTCCGCAAGCTCGAACGCTGCATTACGGATGCCATCTAGCGTTTCCGCCACTTCGGTGAAGATGGTAGGAAACTCCGGTTCCCTCTTATGGATGCCCTCGCCAGCACTCACGCCTAGGTTTTCCTCAATCTCGAACACTGCACCGATAATGGCGTCGATTCGTTCCTTGGCGCACTCGATACAGATACCACTGTGTTCGGTCGTGCTGTCCTGCTCTGCCATTTCTGGCCTCTCCTTGTGTGGTGTGGTTCATGTTTCCACAGGCTGTGGACAGAATTACACCCGTGTAAGACGCCTCCTACTTCGTAAGTACGCCAATTGGCATATAGCTGGACAGGCATACGCCCTGCTAGGGTCCCCCTGGCACTGTCCGGCTTGTTAAGGTAGAGGTGATATTACATTTTATTCTATTCTTACCTTAAAAGGGGGGTGTGGGACCCTCAGTTGGCGCGTGCCCCCAGGGGGTATCCGACCAGCGACGACGCGCCTCCGACCAGGGGGGAGGGGGTGCCCAGGGCAGGGGCGCACCTACTGGTCAGAGGACTACCACTGCTAGCTTAACGGTGTTATCTACACCATGTACCCAAACGATGTAGCGGGAAAGGCCAGGTCAAGCCGGGCCTGGTGGCGCAGCTCTGCGCCTCCGGCCAGGTGAGCGCGCGTACCGCCAGGTCGGCGCGCAGTGATTCGTCATATGACGAGTCACTACCCGCACGCCTGGTCACCGGCCTAACGCTTCATCACGGCCGACTCACGGCCATTGCCGCTGGTGGTGGGCGCAAGGCGTAGCAGCTAGCAATTAGCTAGAAGAATTGCTGTAGAATTTCGTCAGGAATTAAGGGAAACGTTACATTGTTTGGAAGAATTCGCGGAGAGCTGGCGCTTACCCGCTACTGGCAGGGCAGAGCTGGGGAGTGAAGGAACAGCAGCGCCCACCAGCGGGCAGCACGGCCGGAATAGGAGCGTAGTTACTCCACTACCTAGAGCCAGTGCAGTGCTGGTCTAGTGGAGTAGGTGGACTCCAGGTCGCTACTGCCGAGGAGCAGGTGGGCGCCACGACTCCCTACGTACTTCTACCGAAACTTGCAGTCTGTACCTTGACACGAGGGTTGCCCGTCATGTAGCGGTCGTCCCGATAGTTCACTCGTGGGGTTGCACAGCTACGCGAAGTAGCCTTCGCTTCGCTCCGGCCGATCGCCCTGGATTACGCAGAATGCAGGATGTTGTGCTGCGTCGCATGTGCGACCGTGGCTCCAAGGCGCACTTGCCCGGGTACTCGCTGAGGAGCTAGGGCTGCCTCGAGCCGGGCCGGCAGGACGGAGGAGCCGTGATCGCCGGACGCGTGATCATGCTCTCACGAGATCAGGGGCTCGCCTCGATCGCTGGACAGCTCGTCGGTCGTGGCCAGCCGCTGACACGCTTCTCGTCGCCCGCCGACGTGCCCGACTGGCTGCGGCCGCCGACCCGCATGGTGGTGCTCGACTACCCGAAGACGGCGCGCGCGGTCGTCTACCGGCAGCTCCGGCAGCGGTATCAGGGGCCGGTGCTGGCGCTGCTCGACCCTGACGAGGACTCCAGCGGCCTGCCCACCGACCACGGCCGCATCGGCACCCTGCACCGGCCATTCACCGGCGAGGAGCTCTCCGCCTCGCTCGACGAACTGGCGGGATCGCGGAACGGCGCCCGCGGGTCCAAGTCCGACTCGCTGACCGCCCCGCCGCTCGGGGCCGATGCGGACACCGCCGCGCCGCTCGATGTGAGCGCGGTCTTCGCGGCCACCCCCGCCAGACTGCGAGCCCGTCACGAGGCCAGCGGCGCGGCGGCGGTGCCGCCGGCGATCTCCTGGGTCCGGTTGGCCACGCCCACGGCGGGTCAGGGCGGCGCGGCGGCGGGGGCCGGGGCGACGCAGGCCGTGGTCGGCGTGCCCGCGGCCAGGGTGGCTGTGCGGCGGGTGGGGGCGGCGCGGCGGCGCCGCGGGCTGTGGTCGCGACGCATGGGCCCGGCGGCGAGGCAGCGTGTGAACGGCCTGCTATTGATCCTGGCGGCCACCGCGGCGCTGATCGTGGGCGTGACGCTCAGCGACGGCGGCGGCTGCCGCTCGACGGGCTGCCGTAACATCGCCGGCGCGGCCGAGAGCGGCGGGGCCGGCATCCCGCCCTCGAGCACGATCCCGGCGACCCCGCAGCCGGGTGACCCCCCTGGGGCGGGGTCGGGCAAGGGCGGCGCTGTGGCCGCCCCGCCCGGGCCGAACATGATCATCCCGATCGCCTCCGGCGTCGGCGACCTGATCAGCGGGACCTCGTCCTCCAGCGGGGGCGCTCCGCTGCTGGTCGTCGCCCCGGGCGGCTCGGGCGGCACCGGCGGAACCGGGGGCAGCACGGGCGGCGGCACGCCCACGCCGACGACGCAGCCGACCGCCACGACCTCGCCCCCGACCACGCAGCCGCCGGCCACCACCGACACGACCGCGACCACCAGCCCGCCGGCGACGACCGAGCCGCCCACCACCACCGAGCCGCCCACCACCACCACCGATCCACCGACGACAACGGAACCGCCCACCACCACCGAGCCGCCCACCACCACCACCACCGATCCACCGACGACAACGGAACCGGCGACGACCGCGCCGGCCACGACGGCGGCCACCACCGACACGACCACGTCCACCAGCTCACCTGCGGCGAACTGAGCCGCCCCGGCCGCGAGCCGCCGGCCGCGGCGCGGCGCGAGCGGACCTGCCTCCCGTGCTACTCCTCGATGTTGGACATCACGTGCTTGATGCGCGTGTAGTCCTCGAAGCCGTACATGGAGAGGTCCTTGCCGTAGCCGGAGTGCTTGAAGCCTCCGTGCGGCATCTCGGCGACCAGCGGGATGTGCGTGTTGATCCACACGCACCCGACAGGCCAGCGCCTTCTCCTCGTCGTCGAAGCGCTGCACCGTGATGACGGGCCCGAAGACCTCCTGCTGGATCATCTCGTCGCTCTGCTCCAGGCCGGCGACCACGGTCGGCTCGTGGAAGTAGCCGCTCCGGGCCGCGATGGCATGGCCGCCGGCGAGCACCTCGGCGCGGTCGGGAGCGCGCTCCAGGAAGCCCCGGACGCGATTGAGCTGGTTGGCGTTGTTCAGCGGACCGTAGTCGGCCTCCTCGTCGGGCCCGCCGGTGGTGGTGCCCTTTGCCTGCTCGACCAGGGCGGCGACGAAGTCGTCGTAGACGCGGCCGCCGGCGAGCACGCGGCTCGCCGCGGTGCAGTCCTGGCCGGCGTTGAAGTAGCCGGCGCCCGCGATCGCCTCGGCGGCCGCCGCCGCGTCCGCGTCGTCGAAGACGATCACCGGCGCCTTGCCGCCGAGCTCGAGGTGCACCCGCTTGAGGTCGTCCGCGGCCGACCGGGCGACCTCCATGCCGGCGCGCACGCTGCCGGTGATGCTGGTCATCGCCGGGATCCGGTGGCGCACCAGCGCGGCGCCGGTGTCGCGGTCGCCGCAGATCACGTTGATGACGCCCGGGGGCAGGAACTCGCTCATCAGCTCGGCCATCCACACGGTCGTCACCGGGGTGGTGTCCGAGGGCTTGAGCACCACCGCGTTGCCCGCGGCGATCGCCGGCGCCCACTTCCACACCGCCATCATGAACGGGTAGTTCCAGGGGGTGACCTGGGCGCAGACGCCGATCGGCTCGCGCCGGATCATCGAGGTGTGGCCGGCCATGTACTCGCCGGTGGACAGCCCGCTCAGCAGCCGCGCCGCGCCCGCGAAGAAGCGGATCTGGTCGAGCGCCGGCGGCACCTCCTCGTCCATGGTGAGCTGGAATGGCTTGCCGGTGTTCTGGCACTCCAGCCGGACCAGCTCCTCCGCGCGCTCCTCCATGGCGTCGGCGATGCGCAACAGCGCCCGGCTCCGCTCCGACGGGGTGGCGTCGCGCCAGGTCTCGAAGCCGCGCGCGGCAGCCTTGCAGGCGGCGTCCACGTCGGCCTCGCCGGAGACCGGCGACTCGGCGAACGCCTGGCCGCTGGTCGGGTCGACCAGCGCCACGGTGCGCCCGTCGGCCGCGTCCCGGTATTCGCCGCCGATGAAGTTCTGCAGCGTTCGCATGGGATTGCCTCCTTAGAGCGTCGGTCACGTCTCCACGGCGCGGACTGTCACCGCCTCCTTTCCCGCGCCGTGACGGGGTCCGGCGCCGATACCATAACCGGCGCGCTAGTCGAGCTTGCGCCGGCGGGCGGCGACGGCCTGGATCACCGCCAGGGTCACGCCGCCGAGGAAGATCAGCGTGCCCATGACGTTCACCTGCGGCGGCACGCCCACCCTGGTGGCCCCGAACACCCAGATCGGGAAGGTCTGGGTCTGGCCGGAGTTGAAGTTGGTGATCACGAAGTCGTCGATCGACAGCGCGAACGACAGCAGCGCGCCGGCCAGGATCCCCGGGAAGATCAGGGGCAGGGTCACCTTGCGGAAGGTCGACCACGGATCGGCGCCGAGGGAGGAAGCCGCGCTGGAACTGCACGGTGATGAACAGCGACAGCAGCGAGGCGCCGAGCACCAGCTCCGGCGCGGCGATGTTGGCGAACATCAGCAGGTCGGTCGCGCCCTGCCCGCGGAATCGGTAGCGGCCGAGCGCCAGTCCCATCATCGTGCCCAGCACCGTCGAGATGATGGTGGTGAACAGGGCGATCAGCAGCGAGTTGCGCAGCGCCTGGGACAGGTCGGGGATGTCGAACAGCTTCCCGTACCACTTGAAGGTGAAGCCCTGCCAGCGCAGGTTGACCCGCGAGTGGGTGTCGTTGAAGCCGAACGCGATCATCACCAGGATCGGCGCCGTCAGGTAGAAGATCATGAACCAGGTATAGGCGCCCAGCAGGCGCGCGATCGCCCGGCTCTGTCCCCGGCGCCGCGGCCCCGGGCTCGCCCGCTCGGAAGCGGCCGGCCGCTCCATCGGCCGGGCCACCGCTTGACTCACCGGGGTACCCCCCTGGGGTTCCCCGGACCCCTGCCGACCCACCGGGGCACCCCCTTGGGGTTCCCCGGACCCCTCCGTCCGCTCATCCGCTCGCCACCTCGTAGACGCGCTCGGTCCCGAGCACCCTCGCGTAGATGATCACCCCGACGATCAGCACCGCCATGAGGACGAACGACAGCGCCGAGGCCAGCGGGTAGTCGTTGTTGGTCAGGTAGAGCGTCTGGATGACGTTGCCGATCATGGTCGTCCTGGTCCCGCCGAGGATGCTCGCGCTGACGTAGTCCGCCGCCGCCGGGACGAAGGTCAGCAGCACGCCGGCGAACACCCCCGGGATCGATAGCGGGAACACCACCCGCAGGAACGCGCGGATGCGGTTGGCGTACAGGTCGTTGGCCGCCTCGACCAGCTCGGGGTCGATGCGCTCCAGCGAGACGAACAGCGGCAGCACCATGAAGGGCAGAAAGTTGTAGGTGAGCCCGCCGATCACCGCCAGCGACGTCGCCAGCACGTGGAACCCCGATGGGAGCAGGTGCAGGTTCTTCAGCGGCCCCAGCAGGATGCCGTTGTCGGAGAGGATGAACTGCCAGGCCACGGTGCGGATCACGAACGACACGAAGAACGGCAGCAGCAGCAGGAACAGGTAGAACGACTTGCGCCGCCCGCCGTGGAAGGCGATCCAGTAGGCCATCGGGTACCCGAGCACGAAGGTCGTCGCGGTGACGATGATCCCGTAGACGAGCGAGCGCACGAACTGCACGTGGTACAGGTGCATGGCGTCCGAGTAGTTGGCGAAATGCCAGGTGAACCGGAAGCCCTGCTCGACGTTGCCGGTCTGGAGCGAGATCGACAGCGTCATCACGATCGGCACGACGAAGAACACCGCCAGCCAGACGATGCCCGGCAGCGCCAGCAGGTACGGCGCGAGCCGGAACCGCCGCCGTGCGCCCAGCGCGCTCATCACGCCACCGCTACGACTGGACGATCGGCTCGAAGATGCTGTTCCAAACCTTCTCCTCGGCGACCGTCAGCACCCGGTAGCGGTGGGTGTTGGAGAGGTCCTGAGCGGTGGGGAAGATCAGCGGGTCCTTGACCGCCGCCTCCAGCGTGGACTTCTGGTCTCCCTTCGCCGAGGGGATCTCCGACTCCATCGCCTGCTTGGCGCCGTCCTGGACGGGCGTGATGTACTCGATGAAGGCGGCGAGCTGTGCCGCGATGTCCGGCTTGTAGACGAAGTCCATGTAGGTGAGCGCGTCCAGCGGGTGCTGGGCCTTCAGTGGGATGCACATGTTGTCGGTCCACAGCATCCCGCCCTGCTCGGGGATCACGAACTTGATCGACCCGGCCTTGCCGGCCTTCTCCAGCTCCCCGTTGATCTGGAAGATGTCGCCGGAGTAGGCCATCGAGATCCACAGGTCGCCGGACTCCAGCCCCTGGATCTCCCCGGCGTTGTCGATGTACTTGCGGAGGATCCCGCTGTCGCGCTGCTGCTTGAGCTTGTCCGCGGCGCGCCGCCAGTCGGCCTCGGTGGAGGTCTCCGGCTTGATGCCCAGCCCCACCATGGTGAAGTTCGGCAGGTCGACGTTGTCGCCGAACATGCCCACCCTGCCCTTGAACTTGGGGTCGAAGAGGTCGTCGAAGCTGGTGATCTCGCGGCCGGTGAGCTTGGGGTTGTAGCCGATCGCGGTGATGCCCGACTGCCAGGCGATGCTGTGCTTGTTGCCCGGGTCGTAGCTCGGGTTCTTGAACTGCGCGGAGGCGTACTGATTGAAGTTGGGCAGCCGGGCGGTGTCCAGCGCCTGGAGGAAGTTCTGGCGGATGAGCTTCTCGATCGAGCCGCCATTGGTGATCACCATCAGGTCCCAACCCGTGTCCTGGCCGGCCCGCAGCGACGGGGTGATCTTGCCGAGGAACGAGTCGTTGTCCTGAATTACTTCTTTGTAATTCACCTTGATGCCGGTCGCATCGGTAAACCGCTGGAGCGTGGTCTTGCCGTTGACCGGGTCGGTGTCGATGTACGCCGGCCAGTTGGCGAAGTTCAGAGCATTCGCCTTGGTCTGCTTGTCCCAGAACGCCTTGACCTCGTCTGGGGGAGGGGCGGTCTTGCTGGTGCCGCTGACGCCGCAGGCCGCCAGGGCCGCGGAGATGCCCACGAGCCCGGCGCCGCGCAGCGCCGCGCGCCGGCTCATCCGGGGCATGGTGAGCCCTCGCAGCAGCGCGGGGTCGATCATCGGGCGTTCGTTCTGACTCACGATCCTGCCTCCTCTTTGGCCGAGGCCGAGCCGAGCACGTAGGAGTGCTCCGACGGCCACGACAGCCATCCCACCTGGCCGACAGCGACTTCCTCGCCCGGCACGGTGGCGGCATTCTGCCGGTAGACCGATACCTGGGCGCCGCCGTCGGTGACGACGCTGTAGCTGGTCGAGGTGCCGAGGTAGACCATCTCGGCGACGGTGCAGCGCAGCGCACACTGCCCGTCCGGCGGCGGGTCGCCCGCCGCGTGCAGAGCCATCTTCTCCGGGCGCACCACGATCTCGACCTCCTGGCCCGCATGGAGGCCGTCGGTGCCGCGCATCAGCACGCGCTCGCCCGCGCCCAGCCCGGCCAGCGCCCAACCGTCGCCGGCCGGCTGGAGCCGGCCGGCGAGGATGTTCGAGGTGCCGAGGAAGTCCGCCACGAAGCGGGTCGCCGGCCGCTCGTACAGGTCCTTCGGGGTACCGAGCTGCTCGATCCGGCCGGCATTCATCACCGCCAGCCGGTCCGACATGGTCAGCGCCTCCTCCTGGTCGTGGGTCACGTAGACAAAGGTGATGCCGACCTCGCGCTGGATGCGCTTGAGCTCGAGCTGCATGGCACGGCGCAGCTTGAGGTCCAGCGCCCCGAGCGGCTCGTCGAGCAGCAGCGCCCGCGGCTCGTTCACCAGCGCCCTGGCCAGCGCGACCCGCTGCTGCTGGCCGCCGGAGAGCTGCCGTGGCCGCCGCTGGTCCCTACCCTCCAGCTCGACGAGCCGAAGCGCATCGGCGACTCTCCGCCGGATCTCGTCCTTGGCGACCTTCTTGTGTCGCAGGCCGAAGGCGATGTTGTCGTACACGTTCATATGGGGGAACAGGGCGTAGTGCTGGAAGACCATGTTGACGTCGCGCCGGTAGGGCGGCACGCCGACCATGTCCTTGCCGTACAGGAGGATGCGGCCGTTGCTCGGCTCCTCGAAACCGGCCAGCATCCGCAGCGTCGTGGTCTTGCCGCACCCGGAGGGGCCGAGCAGCGAGAAGAACTCGCCGGCCGCGACCTGGAGGTCCACGTCCTCGACAGCCACCACGCTGGCGGTCGCGGAGAGGAACTCCTTGTTCACGCCAATCAGCTCGATCGCAGGGAGTGTCCCCGAGGCCGCGGGGCTCGTCGGGACACTCGGCGCTACCTCGGTCTGCCCCATGTGACCCTCCCTGCCATGACCGCCAGACAGGCGCACGCTACTACGACGGAATCAGAAGTCAAAGAGGGGATTTCGCTGACGAAAGGATTGGGATTCGTCGCTGCAGCGACCAAGATACGATCTCGTCCATCCATTTGTCAGCGCACACCAGCACCTCGGCGTCGGTGAAGGTCACGGCCCCCACCTCGAGTCGGAACCAAGTCGCCTTACTCTACACAGCGTCGGCCGGGGTGCCACCCCACCTGGAGCAAGGCATGCCGAGATATTGGCCTAGACCACTTCGCCGGCCGTACGGCTCTGCGGGGTTTCGACGTCTGAAGCGTTAGAGTGGTATTCGTTGCCGGGCCCTTTCCCCTTGTCGAATGCGGGCCGGCGACATCTGATGAGGAGGCATGACCACGGGCTGGAGCCTGCGACCTTGAACGCCAGCGATCGGGTCCAGCCGACCCGGATGCAGCGCTATCACGGCCGGCACGCCCGTCGCCGCCAGTCACGGCTGTCCGCCGAGCTGCCCGTGCTGGTGCTGACGGCGTTCGTGCTCGCCGTGCTGGTCAAGGGCTTCCTGGTGCAGGCGTTCTTCATCCCCTCCCGGTCGATGGAGCCGACCCTCGACGTCGGGGACAGGGTGGTGGTCAACCGCATGGCCTACCGGCTCGGCGAGCCGCAGCACGGCCAGGTGGTGGTGTTCGTCCGCGAGACGGCCGACAAGCCGCCGGCCGACCAGGGCCCGATGTCCTGGGTGCGGCGCGCGGTCGCCCAGGGCCTGGGCGGCACCCCTCCTGGCAGCGAGGACCTGATCAAGCGGGTGGTCGGCCTGCCGGGCGACATCGTCGAGGGCCGCAACGGGAGGCTCTGGCGCAACGGCCGCCCGGTGGTCGAGTCCTACCTTCCCCCGCGCACCTTCACCTCGGACTTCGGCCCGATCAGGGTCCAGCCCGGGCACTACTGGATGATGGGCGACAACCGGGAGGACTCCGCCGACTCCCGGTACTTCGGCCAGGTTCCCCGCTCGGCGCTGGTCGGGCGCGCGTTCGTCAAGGTGTGGCCGGTCACCCACGTCGGCGGTCTGTAGCACCCGGCCTCAGGACGCTCCTGGAGACCGGCAAGCCGCTCCAGAGGCTGGGCCTCGTTGCAGCCTCGGCGGGCGCTGGCTGTCGCGGGGGTGGGGGAAGATCGGCGGGTGCCGCCGTCCATACCGATCCAGCGTGCGCCAGGGAACCCGATCGCCGGGTGGGACTATCCGCGGAGCTGGGAGGAGTTCCTGGCGTTCTTCCCCGACGAGGCTGCCGCGGGCGCGGCGGCGCACCCTGGCGGGGGTCGAGGCGACGGCTGGTGTGCCGCTCCTGCGGGCAGGGGACCACGGTCACGGCGGGCACGCTGTTCCAGGGGACGCGCACGCCCCTGCCGGTCTGGTTCGCGGCCGCGTGGCACGTCAGCACCGCCGAGGAGGGCATCTCCGCACGCCGCCTGCAACGCGAGCTGCGCCTCGGCAGCTACGAGACCGCCTGGTCGATGCTCCACAAGCTGCGGCGGGCGATGGTCCGCTCCGGTCGCCCGCGGCTGGAGGGCGTGGTCGAGGTCGGGCGGACCTTCCTGCCCGCCGGCGCCGACCGCACGGTGATCGCCATCGCCGTGGAGGACCGCGGCCAGGAACCCGGTCGCGTGCGGATGCAGCCGCTCGCCTCCCCGGCCGACGCGAGCCTGATGCGCTTCGTCGCCTGGGCCGTCGAGCCAGGCACCACGGTGGTGCCCGACCGCCTGCGCAACCCCGCCGCCCTGGCCCGCCTCGGCTGCCGCCCCGCCAGCGCCCAGGGCATCGTGCTCGCGGGGATCGCCTCCCGCCCGTTCGCCCACCTCGGGATGGTGGAGCGGCGGCTGGCCGACTGGTTGCAGCGCACCCACCAGGGCTCCACCGGCCGCGAGCTGCTCGACTGGTACCTCGACGAGTTCACCTTCCGGTTCAACCGGCGCTCCGCCAGGTACCGCGGCCTGCTGTTCTACCGACTCCTGGAGGAGGCGCTGGTGACGCCGCCGCAGCCCTACGAGTCGATGCGCACCCCGCGTGCGGGGGTCCCTCGCCGGCGCTCGATCTGAGCGTTCGGACCGCGCGAAGTACAGCCTTCGGGCTCTGTCGCCATATTCGCCAGGGTCCTGCCGCTTCGCCCATTTCACTGGCGCAAGGGGGATAGGCCCGGCCGCGACGTGGATCTTCGCGAAGAACTTGACTGTGCACCGTGGTTGGTCGAACATATGTTTGGTCGAACAAATGTTCGAGTAGAGTCCAGCTGGTCGCCGGGTTCACGCGAAGGGGAAGCCGTGAACAGCACCACCGAGCGCCGCCGCACCGGGCTTCCGTCGGCGGCGAACAGGATCTGGACCCGACCGGCGCGCGAGCGAACCGTCGCCGGCCAGGTCCGTTCGATCCTGATCCGCTACCTGGTGCTGGCCGTCGTGCTGCTCGGGGTGGTGGCGATCGCGAACCCGCATCGGCCGAACGACCCGACGGCCCCGTCGTCGGCACCCTGGGAATACCAGCGTGAGGCGATCGACGTGCAGGGCCACGGCATCCTCAACCTGTACTCGCGCCAGCTCATGCACGGCACGGCATGGCTGGCCAAGGCGTCGATCGAGCGGCAGCGGGACGTCTACCGGCTGAACCTGTTCGACTTCCTGGTGGGCACCCGGACCGCCGCCTCGGTCACCTCGTGGCGCGCCGATCACCGGCTCGTGCTCGAGGGCGCGACCGAGATCGTGGTCGTGGCACTGATCGCCTACGGGGTGATGCTGCGGCCCTCCCGGCGCACCTGGGCGCTGGCGCTGCTGCTCGTCCTGGCCAGCACGGTGCTGATCACCAAACCGCAGGCGACCGCACGGGCCGCGGCGGTTCCCGGCGTGGCGATCCCCAACATGATGCTCGACGTGGTCGCCACCGCCGCGCCGAGCCAGCGCCTCAAGTCGACCTCCTCGCCTCAGCAGGCGCTCCAGGAACTGTCCACGCAGTACTGGACCTCGTTCGTGGCCAACCCGCTGTCGCGAGTGCAGACCGGCAGCGGGGTGCTCACCGACGCGGCCCCTGGCAAGAAGGCGGGCGTGCTCGACGCGATGCTGGCGACCTGCGCCCAGGCGCTGCTGTTCGTGCTCTGCCTCGCCGGGCTGCTCGCGCTGCCGTTCGCGGTGGAGGGGCCGCGGCGCCGGGGTGCGCTGGTGCGCTACTGGCTGCTGCCTGTGCTCGCGTGCGTGGTGCTGCTGGCACTGACCTCGCTCGGGTCGTTCGCCGTCATGCGGCTCGCCGAGGCGCTCCACCGCAGTGACGAGTACCTCGGGCTGCTGCTCGCCGGCTCGATCTGGCCAGTCGCCACAGCCGCGCTGCTCGTGCGGCGCGCCTACCGCCGCCGACGCGCCTGACCGGGCGCCGGCACGCTGATACCGAGGAGCTGAACGAATGAACGCTGAGGCAACCGCTGTTCGCGACACCAAGCCGATGGGCGCGGCCGCCCCGGGCCGGTGGTCCGCACCGCCGTCCGACGCCGCCGTTCGGGCTGTCGTGAGCCTCGGGCGCATCCCGCTCCGCCTGCTCCAGACACGGACCGGCCGGCGACTGGCAGCTACCGCCGTGCTGTCCCTGCTCCTGGTCGGAGCGGTCAGCGCGCTCTACGCCCACGCCGACGGCCCGGCCACGCCTCCACGCCCGCTGAACTCCGCCGTCCCCGCCGCCGTTGCCAGACCGGCGGCCGGTGGCAAGGCGACCAGCGCCGCCAAGACCGCGGGGGCCTCCCGCGAGACCTCCCTGGCGTCGGTCGCCCTGGCCCGCCCGGCCAAGGACCCACAGAGCGCGGCCGTGGCCTGGTACGCCAACCGGCTTCGGATCTCGCCGGACCGCGTCCAGGCGCTCCAGCAGCAGCGAGTCAACGGGAGCACCACCAAGGTCCTGGTGATGGCGCAGGTCAGCGAGACGAACGTGCCGACCGCCTTCGTCACCGTCAAGCGTGCCGGCAGTGGCTGGAAGGTGCCGTGACGCCGAGGGCAAAGCTCAAGTTCACCGGTGCGATCGCCGCGCTGCTCGTGCTTGCCCTGCTGACCGACCGCGCCTCGCCGGGCTTCCCCCTGGCCAGGGTGGGGACCGCCGTCAGCCGCGTGATCCACCAGACCCTGGCCACGCCGCGCTCCAAGCCCAGCGCCCGTTCGGTGCCGGCTGTCGCCAAGGCCAGTGCCTTCGCGCTGGCGGATATTCCGTCGGGGTATCTGGGCCTGTACATCCAGGCCGCCCACACCTGCCCCGCACTCACCTGGCAGCTGCTGGCCGGCATCGGCAAGGTCGAAACCAACCACGGCCGCACCCCAGCCC
>WNGB01020154.1_pt1 | contig 21927 bp, 22 predicted proteins | sample 5400681 | NCBI WGS metagenome assembly WNGB01 (sample SAMN13153367, study PRJNA577476) | soil metagenome | isolation source: 115 cm soil or saprolite under grassland replicate 2 | place: USA:California | collected 2016-06-15
CCGGGGCGCTGGCTTCGACGCGATCGACATCGAGGTGACGCGCGAGGTGAAGCTCGAAGGAGTCGCGGGTCGCATCGCGAGCGCCTACATCCGGGCGCGGCGCCCGTCGCGCGTGGCGGCCGCCTACGCATAGGGGCTTCGGCCCTCCAGCCTTCGCCCGTCCTCACTCGCGAGCTGCGGCTCGCGATCTCGTCCTCGCTAGGCTGTAGACCGCCTCCGTCCGCTTCGCGACCGACGGCCACGAGAACTCACGGGCAAGGCGCTCTCGTCCTGCCTCGCCCATGCGCCGCGCGCGCTCGGGATCGCGCAGCAGAGCCAGGATCGCTCCGGCGATCGCATGCGGCTCGTTCCTGACGTGAAGTCCGTCGATGCCCTCGCGCACCACCTCGCGCAGCGGCGCGATGTCGCCAGCGATCACCGGTAGCCCGGCGCTCCACGCTTCGAGATAGGTGTGACCGAACGTCTCGTGCTCCGACGGCATCGCGAAGATCGTCGCGCGGGCGTAGGCGTCCGCCTTCTCCTCCTCGGTCGCGACGCCGCGATCGCTCCAGCGCGCATCCCGCAGACCGCCGCCGAACGCGGAGTTCCACGCGCGCTGCCCGATGGTGACGAACCGGACCTCAGGCCGCTCCGCCCACACCAGGCGAGCCGCCGTGCGCAGCGCGTGATAGCCCTTGTAGCGCTCGCGCCGTCCGACGAAGAGCACCGTAGCCCGCTCGCGCGCGACCTCCGGCAGCGCCCCGAGGTTCGGACCGATGCCCGTGACGTGCACGCGCTCCACGCCTCGCGCGCGATACCAGCCCGCTTCCCATTCGGTCAGCGCCATCACCGCGTCATCACGCCTGTAGCGGGCGACATCCGCCGCGCTGGCTCCGGAGAACGGCTGACCGGGATGGACGAGTGGCGTTTCGACGAACGCCGCGCCCGCGAGGCGCGCCGCGCGCTCGAGTTGACCCGACCACTCGCGCGCGATCGAATGCACGACGTCGGCGCCGGCGACCACGCCTCGCAGGTCCTCGGCGCGCACGAGCGCTGTCGGCAGGAGACCATCGATGGCCGCTCCGATGCGACCTCCGCGGACTGGGAGAAAGACGAGTCGCGCTCCGTCGGCGCGGATCGTGACCGGACCGGGCTGCGCAGCCAGTGCCTCGGTAGGCATCCCGGGCCGCGGCCACGCGGGACGGAGCCCAACGAGCGTGACCTCGTGGCCGAACGCTCGCAGCTCACGGTCAAGGGCGCGCGCGAACATCTCTGAGCCACCGATCGCCGAGAGAAGCTTCTTCGCGATGACGACGCGCACGTCGGAAGGCTAGGCGAGCGCCTCGTCCGCGGGCAGATGCGCTCCGAGCGCGCGTTGGTGCGCCATCTCGACGCGGTCCATGACGCGATCCCAATCCCATCGCTCGTGGAGCTTCGCGTTGCCGGCGCGGCCCATCCCTCGGCGCAGGTCCGCATCGCCCAGCAGTCGAGTCAGCGCGCGCGCGATGTCCTCGACCTTCTGCGGGACCAGCAGGCCGTCGACCTCGTGTTCGATGACCTCGCGCAGCGGAGGGATGTCGCCACCGATAACCGGCTTCTCGTGGAGCCACGCCTCGAGATAGCCGATGCCGAATGTCTCGTGCACCGACGGCATCGCGTAGACGTCGCAGGCATCGAGCGCGGCGGACTTGTCGGCTGCGCCGGTGCGTCCGATCTCGATGATCCGCTCGTCGGTGTACCGCGCGAACTCGTCGACCATCGCGCCGTAGAAACCCGGCACACCGATGAAGACGAAGCGTGCCTCGTCGTACCGCTGCCAGACGAGCTCCGCCGCGTCGAGGAGGTGGATGTACCCCTTGTAGCGCTCCCGCCGTCCGACGTAGAGGACCACGGGAGCATCGGCCGGAATGCGATGACGGGCGCGGAACAGAGCGCCGTCGTGCGAGCGTTGCGCGTTCGCTCCCATACCCGTCGTGATCACGCCGTACGGCTCGATGTCCTGCTGACCGAACCAGTCGCGTTCCCAGTCGGTCATGGTGGTGATCACTGTCGCGCGGCGATAGCGGAGGAAGTCCGCAGGGGTGTCGCCGCCGTGGAACTGGCCGGGATGCGCGAGCGGCGTCAGCACGATCGGGACATCGAGCTCGTCCGCGACCGTGAGCGAGCTGTCGAGGTACTCGCGGCCGACATTGTGGATGAGGTCGCGGTCCTCGGCGTAGCGCTCGAGTTCTTCGATCCGCATGAGATCCACCAGCGTCGACGCGTCGGCGACGTGCCCGAGGAAACCGCCGCGCGGTTTCACTTGGATCACATCGACACCTTGGTCCTCGAAGCGAGGCCGGGGATCGAATGCCTGACCGCAGACGACGCGCACGTCGTGCCCGCGAGCGGCGAGCCGCGTGGCCCACTGGAAGGCGAGGCTCTCCGAGCCGCCCATCGGTGCGTACGTCCGTTTGGTGAACAGGACCTTCAAGCCGGACCCTTCCCGTGCAAAGTCGCTGCCGAGCCGCGGGTCAGGATGCGGCCGCGGACTCGTCCATACCGATGAACTTCGCCCATGCGCGCTCTCCGGCGCGGACATATGAGGAGTACAGGTAGGTCGGCGTGGCCGGGGGCCGCCTCGGCAGACGAAGCAGCGTCATGCGCGAGTCGGCGAGCGTTCGTCCGCCTTTGCGGTGATTGCACGATCGGCACGCGGCCACGACATTGTCCCAGGTGTGCTGCCCACCGCGATGACGCGGCACCACGTGGTCCAGCGTCAGGTCGTTCCCTCGCTTGCCGCAGTACTGGCAGGTGTGGTCGTCGCGCTGGAGGATCTCCTTGCGCGTGAGCTTCACGACCGGGCGCGGCCGCTTGATGTGATAGACGAGGCGGATGACCGACGGCGACTGCAGGATGAGGCGCTCGCTCGTCACGACATGGCCGTTCTGCTCGATGACCGTCGCCTTCTGCTTCGAGAGCAGCACCACAGCGCGCCGCACGTTGCACACGTTCAGCGGCTGGAAGTCGAGGTTGAGCACGAGCACGTTCGCATCGACGACCGCCATGTTTCGATTCTACGGGCAGGGCGTTACGATTGCGTACACATGGCTTCCGCGCAGAACACCACCGGAGGGAACGGCTCCACCGGTACCTGGACGCTGAAAAGCGGCCTGGCCCGGATGCTCAAGGGCGGCGTGATCATGGACGTGGTCACGGCGGAGCAGGCGAGGATCGCCGAGGAGGCCGGTGCCGTGGCGGTCATGGCGCTCGAGCGCGTGCCGGCCGACATTCGCGCCGCGGGCGGCGTCGCCCGGATGAGCGATCCCCAGAAGATCATCGAGATCATGAGCGCTGTGACCATCCCGGTCATGGCCAAGTGCCGTATCGGGCATTTCGTGGAGGCCCAGGTCCTCGAGGCCCTCGGCGTCGACTACGTCGACGAGAGCGAGGTCCTCACGCCGGCCGACGAGCAATTCCACGTCGAGAAGCACGCGTTCAAGGTGCCGTTCGTGTGCGGCGCGCGCGACCTCGGTGAGGCGCTGCGCCGGATCCACGAGGGCGCGGCGATGATCCGCAGCAAAGGCGAGGCAGGCACCGGCAACATCGTCGAGGCCGTGCGCCACCTGCGCGCCATCACCTCGGCCATCCGCGCTCTCGCGGATCTGAAGGACACCGGCCTCGACGCGAAGGCCGAGGAGTACCGGGTCCCCGTCGAGCTGGTGCGCGAGGTCGCGCAGAACCAGCGGCTGCCCGTGGTCCTCTTCTGCGCCGGTGGCATCGCGACGCCGGCCGATGCCGCTCTGACCATGCAACTCGGCGCGGAAGGCAACTTCGTCGGATCGGGCATCTACAAATCCGAGGATCCGGCGCGCCGAGCGAAGGCGATCGTCGAAGCGACGACCCATTACAACGACGCGAAGCTCATCGCCGAAGTGTCCCGCGGCCTCGGAGAGCCGATGCGCGGCCTCTCGCTTGAGACCATCCCCGCCGGCGAGCGTCTTGCCGTCCGCGGTTGGTGACAGCAGCACCCTGACCGCGCGCGTCGGCGTCCTCGGCCTCCAGGGCGATTTCAGCGAGCACCTCGCGACACTGCGCGGCATCGGTGCCGAGGGCGTCGACGTGCGCCGGCCCGAGCAGCTTGACGACATCGACGCGCTCATCATCCCAGGTGGTGAAAGCACGACGATCGGCAAGCTCGCCCAGAACTACGGGATCATCCCGAAGCTGCGCGAGCGCGCGAATGAGGGCATGCCGGTGTGGGGTACCTGCGCCGGGGCGATCTTCCTCGCGAAGGACGTACCTGGGCATCCGCATCCGCTGGCGGAGCTGATGGACATCACGGTCGAACGGAACGCGTTCGGTCGCCAGATCGACTCGTTCGAAGCCGACGTCGACGTCGAGAGCCTGACCGGCGGACCGTTCCACGCCGTGTTCATCCGCGCGCCGAAGATCACGCGGACCGGACCGGAGGTCGCGGTCCTCGCGCGGCTGCGGGATGGTACCGTGGTCGCGGCTCGCGACGGCAATCTGCTCGCCACATCGTTCCACCCTGAGCTCACGCACGATGAGCGCTTTCATCGTCTCTTCCTCTCGTTCGGGAAGCGCTGAGATCGCGTGCCCGCACGCGCGGCGACACCATTCGACATGCGCCGAATCCTGGCGCTGCTCGAGTCCGCGCTGCGGACCCGCGAGGGCATCGTCGCCTCCGCGCTGCCCGTGCCGTTTGCCGGAGGAGCGGTCGGCGGCTGGCGCGTTCTGACCGGCGGGCTGTTCGGTCTCGGTGGACGCCTCCGCATCTACCAAGAGGAATACCGCGGCCAGCTGCGAAGCACCGCGCTCGTCTACGACGGACGACGGCCTGAGTGGGTCGTGCTGGTGCTCGCTGCGCTGCCCGAGCCAGGTGGCGCGGACAGCGCGTTCCGACTTCTCTCCGGCATCAGCGCCTCAGCGGCGCGCAACGGCATGCAGCGCCTCTTCGCGGCGGTGCCTGACGAGGCGCGTCCGCGCGAGACGTTCTTCCAGGCCGGCTTCTACTCGTACACGCGCGAGACCTGGTACGCCGCCGCGCGCGCCGCGCTTCCCGCGCCATCTCAGCGGATGCACGCGCGCGACGCGACGTCCGTCGACGCGCACGACCTGTTCCGTTTCTACGCGATGACGACACCGCACGCGGTGCAGCGTGCCGAGCAGCTGTCCGTGAACGACTTCGATCTGGGTCGACGTGGCGGCGCGTACGACCCGCCGCATCTCATCGGCGGGAATCCACTGGCGATGCGACGCCGCATGGCGCTCATCGACCACGCACAGACCAAGCCGTGCGCCGTCGCGCTGGCGTTCGCCGGAATGGATCGGCACCCGAACGTGCTCAAGGTGCGCACCGACGCCGGCGACGTTGACCTCGCGCGCGACCTGCTGCGGGCGGCGGTGCGCAGCTTGCCGCCGGGCCGGCCGATCACCTCGCCGGTGCGTTCCTACGAGGAGCACGTCGCGCGCGCGCTGCTATCGGAGGGCTTCCGCGAGGCTGCGACGGCGATGCTCTTCGTCAAAGAGCTCGCCGAACGTGTCGAAGAGCCTGCCCTCGCGCCGGCGGTGGTGCGCTAGCTGCCGGGGCGACCGGCGCGCGCGCGAATTCACGTCGCACGCCACGACGCGCTGCGCATGGCGCGCCGCAAGCGCATTCTTGATCCCGTCGCCGCAGCCAATGTCCTGCGCGCGCCCGATGTGGTGGCGCACGGTCAGCAAAGCGCGGCGAGAAGTTCACCTTTCGGGAGCAGCCAGATGACAATGGGGATGTCGGCCGGTCGCGTGTAGTCGAATGTTACGGATCGCCCTGACAGCCACCGCCGGACGCTACGGCCGCCTCGATATGCTCTTTAGCGAATGCAGCAGAGCGACGAGCTCGAGGCGCTGCTCCGGGGCCTTCCACCCGATCTAGCGCAGCGCGTGCGCGCGCTGGACGGACTCGAGGGCCTTCTCGAGATCGTGATGGATCTCGGTCGACTCCCGGAGGCGCGTTTCGCGGGCCGTGAGGAGTATCTGTCTCAGCGCGAGGTGTCCGCCGAGGACCTCGCGTATGTCATCTCGCACATCGGCCAGTTCGGGGGCGACAACCGCGCGGGCATCGAGCGGACGCTGCATCGCATCAGCGCGCTGCGCAATCGGGCGGGCAAGGTCGTCGGCCTCACGCTCCGCGTCGGCCGGGCCGTCTACGGGACCGTCGAGATCATCCGCGACATCGTCGAATCCGGTCGGAGCATCCTTCTTCTGGGTCGCCCCGGCGTCGGCAAGACGACGATGCTGCGCGAGGTCGCGCGCGTGCTCGCCGACGATCTTGCGAAGCGCGTGGTCATCGTCGACACCTCGAACGAGATCGCCGGCGACGGTGACATCCCGCACCCCGGCATCGGCCGCGCGCGGCGGATGCAGGTGCAGACGCCCTCTCTGCAGCACGCCGTGATGATCGAAGCGGTCGAGAACCACATGCCCGAGGTCGTGGTCATCGACGAGATCGGGACCGAACAGGAGGCCGCGGCCGCGCGCACGATCGCCGAGCGCGGTGTCCAGCTCATCGCGACCGCCCACGGCAATACGCTCGAGAACCTCATGCTCAACCCGACCCTCACGGATCTCGTCGGCGGGATCCAGACCGTGACGCTGTCGGACGAGGAGGCGCGCCGCCGCGGGACACAGAAATCGGTCCTCGAGCGCAAGGCGCCACCGACCTTCCAGGTCCTCGTCGAGATCCAGGCCTATCAGCGCGTCGCGATGTACCACGATGTCTCGCAGGTCGTCGACGCGATCCTCCTCGGGATGCCGGTCGCGCCCGAGATCCGCGCGCGTACCGAGAGCGGCGAGATCGCACGGACCACGCAGGCGCCCACGCGTGCGCCAGCCGACGCGGTCGAGCGGCGCAGCACGCCGCGCCTGCCGGTGGACGACGGAATGCGCGAAACGATCAAGGTGTATCCGTTCGGGGTGTCATGGACTCGTGTGGAGGATGCGGCTCGCGGTCTCGGGATGCCGGTCGCGATCGTCCGTGAGCCCGAGGATGCCGATGTCGTCCTTACGCTCAAGAACTACTACCGGCGCAAGACACCGCGGCTCCGGAATGCCGAGTCCGCCGGGATCCCGATCTATATCGCGCGCAGCAACTCCTCGAGCCAGATCGCGAGCGCGCTCGCGAGCGTCGTCGACCTGCGCCGTGGCCCGGAGGAGGGGGCGCTCGAGGAGGCGCGTGAGGCGATCGAGGCCGTGGCCAGCGGGCAGAGCGACGAGATCGAGCTCGCACCCCAGAACGCCTACGTGCGGCGGCTGCAGCACGAGCTCGCCGAGCGCGCCAGCCTTTCGTCGCGATCGACCGGACACGAGCCTGTGCGCCGAGTCCAGATCTATCGGTGAAGCGCGGCCTTTTTTTTTCCTTCGAAGGAGGCGAGGGTTCCGGCAAGTCGCTCCAGGCGCGCGGCCTCGCTCAGGACCTGACCCAGAGCGGTCGCGAGGTCGTCCTTACGCGAGAGCCCGGCGGCACCGCGGCCGGCGAACGCATCCGCGACATCCTTCTGCACGCGCGCGAGATCCCGCTCAGCCCTGAAGCCCAGGTGCTCCTGTTCAGCAGTGCTCGTGCGCAACTGGTGCGAGAGGTCATCGGTCCGGGGCTGGAGGCGGGCAAGATCGTCATTGCCGACCGCTTCTTCGATTCGACGGTCGTGTACCAGGGTCAGGGTCACGGCGTGTCGCTCCAGGCCATCCGTGAGGTGACCGCGCTGGCGGTCGGCACGCTGGTGCCGGATCGGACCTTTCTTCTCGACGTGCCGGTCGAGGTCGGGCTCGCGCGCTCGGGGTGGCGCGCCGAGGCGCGCTGGGATCGGTTCGAGGCCGACGCGGCCGACTTCCATGTCCGAGTTCGCGACGCCTACCTGCGCCAGGCGGCCGCCGAGCCGCGGCGCTTCGTCGTCATCGCCGCCGACCGCGACCAGGCACAGGTCGCGCGGGACATCCGGCGCGAGGTGGACGCTCTCCTCGGCGCCCCGGCGTAACGTGACCGCGAGGGTATAGTCCCGCCGGGATGAAGCTCGTCGTCGCGATCGTCCATCCGGAAGACGCAGGTGCGCTCGTCGATGCCCTGACCGACAAGGAATACCGCGTGACGCGCCTTCACTCGCAGGGCGGGTTCCTCAAGACGAGCAACGCCTCGATCATCGTCGGCGTTGAGGAGGCCCAGGTCGACGACGTGATCGCGACGATCAAGGAGACCTGCCACTCACGCACGCAGCACATCAGTCCCATGCCGCCGATCATGGAACCGGGCGAGTTCTACATGCCCTATCCGGTCGAGGTGACCTTTGGCGGAGCCACCGTCTTTGTCCTTGATGTGGCTCGCTACGAACGCCTTTAGCCACACGCCCGTCGCAATGGTCAACCTACGTCGCCGCGATGGTCAGGCTGATTGGTCATTCCTGGGGATGTGACCTAGCCCGGTACGCGCGCAGGCTCACGCACCATGTTCAAAACGCTCGTCTTGGTGCTGGTCGGCCGCGTCGGCCGCGTTGTGGCGCCGACAGCCACGCTCGGCGCCGCGACACTGCTCATGCTGTTGGCCACCGCGATCATCCGCTCTCTCGCACGACGTCTGGAGCCGGAGCGCCGCAGCTCTTCATTCGTGCGGGGGCGGCAGATAGGGCGCGAACATCGTGATCGGGCGCGTGCCGCCGAAGTTGTTCGGCCGGTTCTGGGTTAGCGCCGCACCAGCGCTGCACAGCCTCAGGACTCGCGCGATTTCTCCAGTCGGACGGCGGCCTCAGTGCGGTTCGAAGCGCCTAGCTTCCCGCGTGCGTTCGCGAGGTGACGCGCCACCGTGTGCGGGCTGAGGTATAGCCGCTCTGCGATCTGGCGGTTCGTGAGGCCGTCCGCCGCGAGCGACAGCACCTCGACCTCGCGTTCACTGAGGGCGATCTGTGGTCCCGAGCGCGAAGACAGCTTCGCAGCGGAGCGACCGACGTCATCGTTCCGCTTCGCGAGTCGGGCGAGGATCTCCCGCGCGTGCATGGTGCCGACCAGACCGAGCACGTCGACGGCTGCGGTGCGCGCGGCGCTCGTCACGTCCGGGTCGTCCAGGTGCCGGATGACGACCTCCGTCGTGACCGCCGGCCGGCCTGCCGTGAGCGCAAGCTCGAGGATCGACCGGCCACGCTCGCCGGTAACCGTCATCGCCAGCGCGGCGTCGGCCGCGACTTCCGGCGGCGTGAGTATCGGCTGCCGCCACGCGGTGAGGTCCAGGAGGCGATGGAGGCGGCGCGCCGTCGAGCCCTGCGGCTCGATCGCGAGCATCCACACCAGCGCGCTCACCTGCAGCCACACGTTGCCAGCCCGCCGCGCGAGATGCTCGGCTTCTCGGAACGCGTCGTAGCTCCTCTCCGCGTACCCCGCCAGGAACACAGGCAATCCCTTCAGTCCGGGCGTGGCGCGGCGCGCCTTCGCGACGAGTCCCGCAAGCTCGGTGTCTCGGCCACGTCGTCCCGAGCGAAGCTCGCTCGCCACGATCCACGAGATCGCCTGCAACTCGGCCCGCGGCGCCGCCAGCCGCACCGCAATCCGCTCCGCGAGGTGCGCCGCCCATGCGAGCGATTCGTCCTCTCGCAGCGCGAGGAAAGGCATGAGGTAGTGGAGGATCTCCCATACGCCCTGCGGTGACGGTCCGGTCGGACGGCACACGTGCATAGGTAGCGCGAGTTCGAATTCGTGCTTCTCACCCATGCCGAGCCGGACGAGCTCGGCCATGTCGCGCGCGACGATTCGCAGTGGCTCGCCTTCGTCGCCGAGGCGCTGCGATTCGCGCGCGAGCGCGTGCGCGACCTCGAGGCGTCCGGCGTGCGCTTCGCCGATTGCCAGTAAGAGTGTGTCGTGCAAGCGGCGATAGCGGAGGTGTCTTCCGATCGGTATGTCGTCGCGCTTCCACAGCAGGTCCGGGTAGTAGTTCGAGATGCGCTGGGCCCAGTGACGGAGGGCACCCATCGCGCGACGGGCCTCGAACTCGTACGGCTCGAACAGCATCCGCTGATGCGGCTGTGCCACCGCAGGAAGACTCGAACGATCGACCGGAGCGGTGATGATGTCGCGGATTCCGAGGACCTCCGCGGGCTCCAGCGGCCGCGCCGCGAGAGAGCTGCGCAGCGCGTCCCACTCCCCGTAATCGACCATCGCGGACGCGCGATAGCGCTCGAAGACCGGATCGAACCCGAGCGGAAGCTCCAGTACGAGCTGGAACAGCTCACGACCGTACGGCCCGTCGGTGATCATGCCGTCCATGACGGTTTGGAGCCGTATCCGCACCTGCGGCCAGTCGCCTCCGCGGAACGCGGACACTAGCGCCGGCGGCAGATGCTCGAAGCCAACAGGCGCCCAGAGATCCGGCGCCGCCGGCAGCTCTTGGCTGCTTGTCGGCATCCCGCTGCTCCTTCCCGCCACCGCTAACCAACGCCGCGGGACAGGACTCTAGCGCCGGATACGATCGCCGTACGGCGTTTGTATGCGTCTGCCCGACGCCGCCTAGATTACGGCGCGTTCTTCTTGTCTCTGAGGCGTATCGGCCTGGCTAGGCCCTTAAGTCGGCGACCAAGCCGCCCGATTTACCCAGCGTAGACCCAAGCGAAACCTAACCCGGGCGAAGGGAGGCTCCAGATGCGTCGGATTCTTGCGTCGCTGGCCATGCTCGCGGCGCTCGTGTTGGCCGGCGGTGCTGGCACCAACGGTCTCTAAAGTCATCTCCGTCCTCTAGAGGCGTGTAAAAGCGCGCAAGGGAAGGGCCGTCAGGCCCTTCTTTTGTCTCCACCTGTACGTTGGCTATGTACCCAGTTCGACGCGGCTTGCGCCGGTGCCTCGCATATCCTGCCGCTGGTGAGCTCTTGGTTGGCCCCTGTTCCTGCCTCGCTGCGGTGGCTATTCGTTCCGGTCGTCGCAGTCGCCGGGCTAATCCTCGTGCGCGTCTCGGTTCCTCCACCGTCAGACCTCGATCTCGGTCGCGTTTTCTTCTGGACCGTCGTGACACTGGTGGCCGCCGCTCTACCAGTTCGACTGCCCGGTGGTGTTCATGCCACGATCACGACCGCTCCAGTTCTAGCCGCGCTCTTTGATCCCGGTCTACCGAATCCGTTCGGCGTGTGCTGGGTCGCTCTCATCGGAACGTTCGAACCACGTGATTTGCGCGGCGATCCCAAGTGGTACGGCACGCTCTTCAATCGATCCGACTGGGTGCTGTCTGCATTCGCCGGATGGCTCGTGCTTGCGACGACCCAGTCCGCCGTGAAACACGGAGATCCGTTGGGAGTACTCGCACAAATCGTCGCCGCAGGCGGCGCGTTCGCCGTCGTCAACAACGGTCTCTCGATTTTGGCGAATAGCCTTAACACCGGCAACCCTCTATCGCGCGTCTGGGCACTATCGGTGAGCAACATCGCGATTGGTCTTGTGTCGCAGTGGGCCGCAGTGCTGTTTATGGTCCCCCTTCTGCTCGCGCGCTACTCCTTCAGCAGGTACACGGAGACGCGGGATCTCTTCTACGGCACGGTTCAGGCGCTGTCGCAGGCGATCGATGCGAAGGACGGATTCACACGCGGCCACGCCGACCGCGTGTCGCGCATCGCCGGCGCGATCGCCCGCGAGCTCGGCGTGGCGGAGCGCGAGATCGAGCAGATCGAGCTGGCTGGGCTACTGCACGACATCGGCAAGATAGGCGTCGAGGACCGCATCCTGATGAAGCCCGCGCGTCTGGACACGGATGAGCAGGAGCTCATGCGTCGGCACCCCATCTACGGCGCGTCGATCCTTGAGCCTTCCGCTGCGCTGCGACCACTCGTGCCGATCGTACTGAGCCATCACGAGAACTTCGACGGCAGCGGCTATCCGCAAGGCCTGAGAGGCGAGGAAATCCCGCTCGGCGCGCGAATCCTGATCGTCGCCGACACGTATGAGGCAATGACGTCAGACCGCATCTACCGCAAGGCGCCAGGCCACGACCGGGCGATGGAACAGCTGAATCACTACAAGGGAACGCAGTTCGATCCGGACATCGTTCGGGCGCTGCAGACCTGTCTCCAGCGCCGTGGCCCCCAAGCGTTCGATGTTAGCGACCTACCACCGATCAATTACGAGACGCTGGCGGAGCTCCGACGGCGGCTCGCGCGCGAGCCGCTCGTGCGCGACGCCCATGCTAGTTAGCGGTGTAGCTGCAGGGATCGCGGCCGGCATTGCATTCGGGGGCGAGTGGCGCCGTCTCAACTCCTTCACCCTCTATCTCTGGCCCGTGCTCGTCATCGGTGCTGGCCTTCGGCTCGTCGGCCTTCTCATTCCTGCGTCGCCGCTGGCGGTCTACGTCATCGGCCTGATCTGCATCGCCGTCGTGGCGGCGAGGAACTGGCGCCTGCCGGGCGCGGCCCTCATCTCGGTCGGCACCTTCTCGAACATCCTCGTGGTGCTTCTCAACAACGGCATGCCCCACGATGTCCAGCTTGCCGCGGCCATCAACGCGCCGCCGCCCGCGAACGGCCTCTACGTCGCGCTCGGACCGAACACGATCTTCCCGTTCCTCGCCGACATCATCCCGGTCGCGCTCCCGATCTTCAGCAGCCTGTACAGCGTAGGCGACTTCCTAATCGCGTTCGGCGGCTTCCTCATCCCGTTCCTTTGGCTCCAGGCCTCACCGGAGGAAGTCGCGGCGCGGCACGAGATGCGGTCGACGAACTTCGCGCTCTTCTGGCTCGCGCAGGTCATCAGCCGCTTCGGCGATCCAATTACTCTCATCGCGCTCACGTTCGTCACATATCGGGCTACCGGCTCGGCATTGCTGACAACGCTTGCTGTGGTGATCACGACTATTCCGAACGCATTGTTCTCTCTGTTCGGTGGTGCGATTGCCGATGCGGTCGGAGCGCGACGCGCGATGCTCTGGTGCGATAGCCTCCGCGTTCTCTTCATCGGCGCGGTGCCGCTGCTCTTCGACGCGGGCGCGCCCCTCGCTGTCATCTTCCTTCTGGTGTTCCTCTCCGGCATTTGCGGCGCCATCTTCAACCCGGCGCGCGTCGCGATCGTGCCAGCGCTCCTCACACCGGAGCGGCTCCCGGCGGGCAACTCGCTCGTGTATGCATCTGATCGGGCCGTCGAGATTGGCGGTGCGCTCGCAGCGGGCGTTCTCGTCGCTACGTTCGGCGGCGGCGCATTCTATGCCGATGCGTTGACGTTCGCCCTGTCGGCGCTGCTTCTGTCCCGCCTCGTTGTGACGGAGACGAGCCGCCCCGTGACTCTTCGTCGGGTCGTCCGTGACGGCATCGAAGGACTCCGGTTCATCCGCCGCACAGCCATCGTCTGGGCGAACACGGTTTTCTCGCTCGCGGCGCAGTTGGCACTGCCGGTAGTAAACGGACTCACGCCGGTCCTCATCGTGCGGCGCTTCGCTGAGGGAGATGTGACCGCGGGAGCCGTGCTCTTCGGCGGCGCGGAAGCGGCCATCGCCTTCGGCGCGGTGATGGGCAGCGCGATTTTCCCTCGCTATCTCGCAGCGTATCGGAAGGGGCACCTGCTGATCGCGGGCTTCGCGACGTGGGGCACCGTTGCCGGGCTGATCGCGGTGGCGCCGAACTTCACGGTCGCGCTCGGGCTGTTCGCTCTGCTCGGCGCTTCGAACGTGCTGTTCTTCGTGCCGACGGTCACGATCCTTCAGGAAGCCACTCCGGCCCCGGTCCGCGCGCGCGTATTCGGCGCGCGAATCGCCCTTACCAACCTCAGCTGGCTGCCCTTGGTCCTCGTCGGCGGCCTGCTTGGTGACGCGATCGGCGTGACAGCCGTAGTCGCCTCGTTCGTCCCCGCGATCCGCGACGTGGCGTAAGCAGCGTCTTCAGGGATGCCTCATCTAAGCAGCCGCTGATTTGACATGTACGCTTCGCGGAACACAAACTTGTCTCTCACACCCGGGAGCAGTGTCCGAGGGGCCCAGCTTGGCTCCCGCTGGGAAGGAACCGTACAAAACATGGCTCAGAAGTCCATTTTGGTGGCGGACGACGACGCATCGATCCGTTCGCTTTTGAAGCAACTTCTCACCGACGAGGGCTACTCGATCACCGAGGCGGCGACCGGGACGGAAGTGGTGACGCAGGTCGGCGAAAGCTCGCCGGACCTGGTGATCATGGATGTCCGCATGCCGGAGCTGGACGGCATCGAGGCCCTTCCAAAGGTCAAAAGCGCGTCGCCGAAGACCGCTGTCTTGATCATGACCGCCTTCGGCTCTTCGCGGGCGGCGATCGACGCCATGCAGCTCGGGGCGTTCGACTACATCACGAAGCCGTTCGAGCTGGACAAGATCGCGCACACCGTCAAGCGGGCCTTCGATTACCAGGATCTCGCGCAAGAGGTCGAGGTCCTGCGTGATGAGATCAGCTCGCTCGTCCAGACCGAGCGGATCGTCGGCAACTCACCACCGATGCAGGAGGTCTACAAGACCGTTGGAAAGGTCGCCAAGGCGGACGCGACCGTCCTGATCACGGGAGAGAGCGGCACCGGCAAGGAGCTTGTCGCCGAAGCACTGCACCTGAACTCCAACCGCCGGAGCGGTCCGCTCGTGAAGGTCTCGTGCGCCGCGCTCCCCGAGACGTTGCTCGAGGCAGAGCTCTTCGGGCACGAGAAAGGCTCGTTCACCGGAGCGATGACCATGCGCAAGGGTCGCTTCGAGCTCGCCGACAAGGGCACCGTCTTCCTCGACGAGATCGGCGAGATGAGCCTTGCGACGCAAACGAAGCTGTTGCGTGTGCTTCAGGAGCGGAAGATCGAGCGCGTCGGATCGTCGCTGCCGATCAAGGTCGACATCCGCGTGATCTGCGCGACCAACAAGGATCTACAGAAGCAGGTCGAGCAGAACAAGTTCCGCGACGACCTCTTCTACCGCCTCAATGTCATCAACATCCACATGCCGCCGCTGCGGGAGCGCAAGGAGGACATTCCCGCGCTCGTCGAACACTTCTTGGCGAAGCACCGCTACAGCGCGACGGCGCAGCCGGCGGCGATCAGCGAAGAGGCACTGAAGCGGCTCACCGAGTACGACTGGCCGGGCAACGTCCGCGAGCTCGAGAACGTCGTTGAGCGCGCGGTGGTTCTCTCGCGCGGCCAGATCATCACCAGCCGCGAGCTGCCCTTCGGCGAGCACGAGGCCGGCGAGCACGAAGATGACAACGAGGATGTTTCCGCGGAGCGCTCGTTCTTCAAGAAGTCCGTCTCGCAGTTCGAGAAGGACCTGATCATGAAGGCGCTCAAGGACGCTGGTGGGAACCGTTCGAAGGCCGCGGAAATGCTGGGGATCTATCGGCGCCTGCTCTACGCGAAGATCAAGGAGTACGGACTCGAGGGCTTCCCGCCCAAGAGCCGCTGACGAGGAGGTCACCGTGTTCGGTGTCATCAACGCCGCTCTTCGCGCGTTCGTCGTCGGTGTGGTCGTCGGCATGCTCTTCGCGCCGCGCCCCGGAGCGGAGACGCGCCGCATGCTGAACGAGCGCATCGCAGCGATGGTCAACGAGCTTCTCGAGATCGCCGCGCTACCGCCGATTCAGCCTTCGCAGGCCGCGACGAACGGTCAACCTGTCCGGCCGGTTGTGAAGCGCAGTCGCTCGGTCGAAGGACCCGGTGCCCGCACGGCGTCCTAGGGCCGCCACCGGCGTCATTCGACTCAGCGAATCCACAGGCTCGTCGCCGCGAGGCTGGGAAGACGCCGTTGCCGCGGCGGTGAAGGCCAGCGACGTGCGAGCGCCCGTCGGTGTCGAGGTCTCGCGTCTCTGGGCGGAGTGGGAGCGCGGAAGGCTGAGTCGTTTTCATGCGGCCGTGAAGGTGGCGTATCGCCAAGGGCTGAAGGCTCCCGCCCGCGCGAAGGAGTAGCCAGCTTCCCGCGTGGGGCGCCGCGTGCCATCTGTCGCGGTTGTTGACATACGCCGCTCCGCGCCGAAGAATCCCTTTCGGTGGTACAGCCGGAGATCCGCGACATCCTGGCGCGCGTCCTCATCGCCAATGACGGCGAGGTGCTGTCGCGCCTGCGACTGTCGGCGGCCGAGGCAGCGCGCGTCTGCAATGTGACTCCGCGCCAGCTCATCTATTGGACAAAGAAGGGCTTGGTCAAGCCGTCCGTCGATGGCGAGCACGACTACGACGTCCACGCGATGGAGAAGGTCATCCGCATTCGGCAGGCGCTCGCGAAGGGCTACTCCCTCGAGAAGGCCGCCCAGCTCGTGCAGCGTGACCTTAACTCGCTCCAGGCCGACGCGAAGCGCCTTGATGACCTCGCGCCCGAGGACCTGGAAGGCGAGCTTCGGCGGAGACTCGAGGGTCTCGAGGAACGGATCGGACTCCTGCGCCGCAACCTCCCGACGTCGCTGTCGGTCGCGCGACTGCGGCGCGCCGTCGCCGAGCTTGCGCGGCTTGAAGCGATGGGGGAGCTGCGCGACGGCGGCAACGGCGACACTACAAAGTCGCTGGTGATGCGTCTGGGCCGCGCCGTCGACGAGATCGAGATCTTGCTGCGCGAGGTCCAGGCTCCCGCATAGGTCAGCGGACTCGTCCCCCGTACGCTTCGTACCATGCCCGACGCCCTGGCCCTTCTGGCGAACGCAGCCGGAAAGCTCACGCGCTTTGGACTTCAGCTCAGCGGCCGCGGCGGCACCGCCTTGCCGGGACTCGTCGCGCTGACGATCGATCCGGACTTTGTGGGAGCTGTCGCGAGCGAGCTTGCACACGGCGTCGTGCTCGTCTCTGGCACGAACGGGAAGACGACGACCGCGCGGATGCTGTCCGATGTAGTGCGCGCCACCGGTTGGGCACCGATGCATAACCGCTCGGGTTCGAATCTCGAGCGCGGCATCGCCGGTGCGCTGCTCGCTGATAGCAGCTGGCGGGCCGAACCGAGCGGCGACATCGGGATGTTCGAGGTCGATGAAGCGTCGCTGCCTCGCGTGCTGGGTCGGATCGCCCCACGCGTGGTGCTGGTCACCAATCTCTTCCGCGACCAGCTCGATCGTTACTTCGAGATCGATCAACTCGCGCGCCGCATCGGCGACGCGATCGCGACGCTTGACCCACGCGCGACGGTGGTCCTGAACGCCGACGACCCGATCGTCGCGAGGCTTGGCGAGCGACATCGCGGCCCCGTCCTGTATTTCGGCGTCGATGACCCGGCCGTCGGTGGCCGGGTGCCGCAGGCGATCAGTGACGCGACGCGGTGTCCGCGCTGTGGCAGTCCGCTGCGTTACGAACGGGTCGTGCTCGCGCACGAGGGCGAATGGTCCTGCCCATCGTGTGGTCTCTCGCGACCCGAACGCGATGTATCCGCGACGCGTGTCGTGCTCACGCCGGTGTCGAGCGAGCTGCAACTGCGCACCGCGGTCGCGAGCACCTCCGATCCCGTACGCGTCCCTGTCGCGGGTCTGTACAACGCCTACAACGCGCTTGCCGCGCTGGCGGTCGCCCGTGCGCTCGACATCGCGCTCCCCACCGCGGCGCTCGCGATTGCGAACTTCCGACCGGCGTTCGGTCGCCTGGAGCAGGTCAGCGTCGATGGGCGCGAGCTGCGGCTCATCCTGGTGAAGAACCCCGCGGGGTTCAACGCGGCGATCAGCGCCCTGCTGGAGACCGGCCGCCGCCCGCGCCTGCTCGCCGCGCTGAACGACCGCGACGCCGACGGTCGCGACGTCTCGTGGATCTGGGACGCCGACTTCGAGACGCTGGCCCACGCGGTCGAGCACGCAGTGGTGACGGGGATCCGCTCGCGCGATCTCGCCAACCGGCTGAAGTACGCGGGCGTCGCGCGCGAGCGGGTCGAGGTCGTGGACCAGTGGGGGAGCGCGATCGATCGCGCGATCGGGGGGGCGCCGCTGGGCGGCGAGGTCGTCGTGCTTGCCACGTACACGGCGATGCTCGCCCTGCGTGACGAGCTGGCTCGGCGCGGCCACGTCGCGCCGTTCTGGGAGGATTGACCGATGGATCTACGGATCGCTCACCTGTACCCGGACCTCATGAGCATCTACGGCGATCGCGGGAACGTGCTCGCGCTCGCGCAGCGGGCCGAGTGGCGCGACATCGCGGTCGAGGTGCGCGCATACACGGCGGGCATGAGCTTCGACGCGGACTGGCCAGATTTCTGGTTCTTCGGCGGCGGTCAGGACCAGGGTCAGGACATCGTCGGCGCCGACCTTGCCGGTCTCAACGGGGTCGCACTCAAGGCGTCGCTCGGGAACGGGGCCGCGGCCCTCACGATTTGCGGTGGTTACCAGCTGCTCGGACACGAGTACGTTCCCGAGAACGCGCCGGCGATTCCGGGGCTCGGCGTCCTCGACGTACGCACGCGCGCGGGCGCCGTGCGGTTCGTCGGGAATCTCGTCGCCGAGACGCCCGACGGCATGCTCGTTGGATTCGAGAACCACAGTGGACGCACCTATCTGGGCCCGAACGCGAAGCCGCTCGGCATGGTCATCGTGGGAAGCGGCAACAACGGCGAGGACAAGACCGAAGGGGCGGTGCAGGGGAAGATCGTCGGTACGTACAGCCACGGCTCGTGCCTGCCGAAGAACCCGTGGCTCGCCGATCGGCTGCTCGCATGGGCCCTCGAGCGCCGACACGGACCCCAGCAGCTCGTGCCGCTCGACGACCGCGAAGAGAAGGACGCGAGCGAACAGGCGATCGACGTCGCGAAGGCTCGCCCCTAGCGGCGCGCGCGGAAGCGGCGCACCTTCATCCGGTTGCCGCACGCCTTCGGATGGCACCAACGTCGCCGTCCGTTCGGGGAGCGATCGACGAAGAGCCAGCGGCAACGGCGATTGCCGCACGCGCGCAGTCGCGCCTTATCGCTCGCGAGCGCGATAAGCGGCGGCAGCAGGAGATCGCAGAACTCGGTCCATCCCGTGTTCAGGCTGGAGACGTTGCCGTCCGGTCCGAGCCGGTAGCGCGCGCCGCGCAGGAGCGCGTCACGGCGGCGTGCGTAGCCACGCGTATCTCCGTGGGCGAGCGCCTGCACTCCCGCGCGCAGCGAACGCAGCCGTCGCAGCTCCGACGCCGGTGGCGCGCCGGCCGGCGCCGTGAACTCGCGACGGGCGGCGAGAAATGCCTGCGCCGCGCTCGCGTCCGCGAGGTGGTCGTGCGCGGCGCTCAAGCGCACTCCGTTCCGTGGCAGGTCGAAGTGCCCCTCCGGGCCGTGAGCGCTGCTGGCGACCGCGATGAGCGCATCCACGCCGAGCGCCGTCAATCGACCCTTCGTTGCGCCATGATCCGGAGCATCGTCTTTCCCACATGTCCGTGGCCGTCGGTCGCGGTGACGGTGTACAGATCGGGCTCGCGATCAGGGATCCAGAAACCGGAATCGAACGTTCCGTCGCGGTTTGCAGTGGTGTCCCAGACATGCCGGCCGCCGATCGTGATGCTGATCTTCGATGAGGGCTCGTAGCCCGCACCGCTCGCCTGCACGGCCGTGCCGACGGGCGCGCCGCCGACCACGTCCGAGACGGTCTCGAGCGTCAGCGAGCTCGCGCCGCCGAAGCTGAGCGCGATCTGGGCGCGCGGGCTCTTGCCGTACTGATAGGACTTCGCGGCGACGAACGGGCACGTGTCACGTTCGAGCAGGATCGTGAACGTCATGACACGCTCGCTCTCATCTATGAGCGTGATCCCGCGGACCGTGCGGCCACCCGGCTCGATCCCCTTGAGCCCGTTGTAGCTCGGCGTCCCGTCCGGGTTATGGGTCGACGTGCCGCCCACGTGTAGCCGGTAAGCGCGTCGCGCGCTGGTGCCGTCGAGCGGTACAAGCTCGAACGCCGGTACGTCGAAGACGTTCGAGGCGGAGCTCGCGCCGAATGTGAGAACGATCTCGGTGTCGTTCGCCTCGACGAAGCGAAGCTGCGTCTCCGCGCCGGCGCGGCCGCCGGTCGTGGCGCCACAGCTGACGGGGAGTGCCGCGTTCGGCGTCGGTGCGCATGCGGCCAGCAGCGCGGCGACGAGCGTCAGCCACCGCGCGCGTTGTGGCGTCCTCACGCCTGAGTCCTCTTGTAATGCCTTCATTCGCATTCTGTAGGTTACAGCGTCGGATTAGTACCCGCGTACCGGTCCGGCCTCCTCTTCGACATCGAGTCGGTTGCTGCTGACATTCCGCCGATGCGAATGCGAGCGCTGATCAGGGTGACGTTGCTAGCGTGGGCGGCTCTGCCGGCCTTTGCGCTCGTCGCATCGGCGGACGAGGGCCCGCCACTCCCTCCACTGGACGCGGGTCCTCCCCTCCGTCCGCCGAGCACCATGCTCCGCGCCGCCGAGCGGTTGCCCGCAACGACGACCTCGGCGAGCGCGTCGAAGAAGGAGCTCATCATCCTCGTCGGTGGCCTCGGATCCGGAGATGACGGGCATGTCTTCGACGCCTTCCGAGCTCGCGTCGCCGGCGAGGGCGGCTATGACGTCATTCGCTTCGGGCAGGACGCTGGTGTGTACGACACACAGGGCGCGGTCGACGCGAATGCCGAACAGCTGCGCGACACGGTCCGTTCGGTCGCCGGCGGTTACGGCGGCGTGCACATCGTGACCCACTCGATGGGTGGCGTCGTCGCCGATCGCGCATTCGCGCTGGGTCTGTCGGCGAGCGACGGCGTGACGACGTACATTGCGTGGGCCGCGCCCCACGACGGCGCGCATGCCGCAGAAGCCTTGCAGAACACACTCACCGCCAGCGGGCCGGCGCGCGATGAGACGCGTGCGTTCACGGCTCATTACCGCGATCCCGACAGTCCCGCGGTGCGCGATCTGGCGCGAGCACGCGCCTCGGCGCCCCCGCCGGGCGTGGTCCGTCTCGATCTGCGTCTCGCGACGGACGGACTCGTGAGCACCGCGGATGCGCGCGATCCAGGCGTCGCGTCGCGCATCCTGTTGCCAGCGACGATAGGCGAGCTGGAAGGACACGGCGGCATCCTCCAAAGCCAGCAGGCTTTCGATCTGACGATCGCGACGATCAGAACGAAGGCGGTGCCGCCTGATCAGCGCGGCATCGCGCTGCGCGCGGCATCCGGAGCGGTCGCGCAAGGCGTCGACGATCACGCCCAGCTGGTCCTTGGTGGGGTCTGCGCGCTTTGCCTGATCGGCGGGTTCGGCTCTCTCCTGCGGCGCACGTTCCGTCGCGCGCTCCCGTGGCCGCCGCTCGGCGAGTGAGAAGCGATGCCGGGCAGGCCATCGTCGAGTTCGCGCTGGTACTTCCGACCCTTCTGGTCGTCGCCCTCGCGATTGTGCTCGTCGCCGAGCTTGGTGTCGCGCGCCTCGCGTTGCAACACGCGACCGCCGAGGCCGCACGCGCCGGCGCGCTCACGAACGACGACGAGCAGATCCGCGCAACGCTTGCAGCGACGGTCGCGCCGCTCGCGCCCGAGCGCGTGAGCAGCGCCATCGCTCCGGCGCAGGACCAGCCGCCACGCAGCGGCGACCCGCGCGGATCCATGCTGACGATCCGCGCGAGCTACACCCTGCCGGTTCCGCTCGGATTCGCCGGGCTTCCGAGCTTCGTCGTCACAGCGAGCGCGTCGCGTCGCATCGAGTGGACGCCGTGAGCGGCGAACGCGGTCAGGCGCTGGTCATCGCGGCGATCCTCATCGGCATCGGCGCGTTGGCCATCGTCGGCCTGCGCGTCGTCCAGGACCGCGTACTCGAGGAGGCGCGAGCGCAGGACGCCGGCGAAGCGGCCGTCGAGGCAGCGGCCGCGGCGATCGCCGATAGGTACGTCGCGCATCTCGACTCCCTCCGCGCTCGTGCATTCGATGTCCCGCATCCGACCGCGGATGTGGTCGGCCTGCTCGCGGATGCGGCGACACGCGAGGCCGCGCGGGCTGCCGCTGCGGAGGCGGCGGCACGTAACGGCGCGGCCTTCGACGGTCCGATCGAGGTGCGCTGTGTCGGTCGGACGATCGAGATCGAGCTTCGCCATGC
>WNGB01011119.1_pt1 | contig 21925 bp, 22 predicted proteins | sample 5400681 | NCBI WGS metagenome assembly WNGB01 (sample SAMN13153367, study PRJNA577476) | soil metagenome | isolation source: 115 cm soil or saprolite under grassland replicate 2 | place: USA:California | collected 2016-06-15
CGGGCACGGCGATGGCCTTGTCGGAGAGGATCGAGACGAGCGCGTCCTGCACGTCGGGCACGCAGCGCGTGACCTCCTCGAAACGCAACAGGCCGCCGCAGCGCATCGCCACCATCGTCGGCGAGGGGATGAGGTTGTCCGGCCGCGGCCCCTCGGCGATCACTCGGGCAATGTTCCACGAATACTTGATGTGCTCCTCGGTCGTGCCGGCGGTCCCCTGGATGGTGAGCGTCGAGTTCCCGCTGATCGCCGCGGCGAGATGCTCCGACAGCCAGCTCTTGCCGCACCCGGGAGGGCCGACAAACAGCAGCGCCCGCTCGGAGGCGAGGGTGACGATGGCCCGCTCGACGAGCGCGTCGTCGCCGAAGAACTTGCGCGTGATCGGCACGTCGGCATCCTTGCCGTTGAGCTTCGCCTTGAGCGTCGGACCGCCGGCGATGTAGGTGAGGACGGCGCGCGGCGAGAGGCGCCACGGCTTCGGCGGCGGTTCGCTGTCGTTCTGGCGGAGCGCTTCGAGTTGGTCGGCGTAGCGCACCTCCGCCGGCTCACGGAGCACTTCATCGCTGGGCCGCCGGGCTTGGGTTTCCACTACGGATTGTCGTTTTGCCATCGACGCTCTCACTCGTCAAGGGAATGAAGAACGGAGAACAGGGAACGGAGAACGGAGAATGAATGCGCGGGGTCGCGACGGGAACTTAGCGGAGAGACGCTGCTGTGTTTGTCTCCTTCGCTGTTGCGACCGATGCCAGCACCGATGCCAGCGCGGTGCTCCGAGACCGAGCCAGAATGGCGCACAGTTCATTGGCCTCCTGGATCAACTTGTCGACAAGCGTTGGCTTGAGGAGTTCGGTACGATGAATGATCTTCAGCCAGTAGAGCGATTCCTTAGCTTCCTTCCAGGATACGCCAACCTTGTGGATAAAGTCGGCGCGGCTTTCGGCGCCGCGGGCCTCCTCATAGTTTGCGCCAGCCGCGGTTCCAGCACGCACGAGTTGGCCGCAGACATGGCGGCCTACAACCGTTTTCGGTAACGCCTGGACGACCCGGAGGACGCGTACTGCAAAGTCCAGCAAGCGCTCGGAAATGTTATCGCCCTTCATGGTATCTCTCCCAAGTTAGCGATTGGCCCTCCTCATTCTCCGTTCTCCGTTCCCTGTTCTCCGTTCTTCATTTGCCTTGTTTACGCCACCCTGTCAAAACTTCAACGTCTTCAGCAACGCCGCCCGATCGATCTTCTCATCCGACAACATCAACTGTACGGCGCCATCCTTGCCGAACACCGCCAACGGCTGCAGCACCAGCCGGCACCGTGCGTAATGGAGCAGCCCGAACAGCGGCGGTGCCTGAGTCTTTCGGAGCGCTCCGAGCGCCTTGCCAAGTGCCTTCCCCTCGGCTCCCGCAGAAACCACGCCGTCGAACACCGTCCCGCCGTATGTTATCGGGTACACCGTCTGTCCGTCCTGTCCCTCGCCCGGTTCGCCGAGCTGCCATCCCTCCAGCACCACTTCCTCCTGCATCTCCACGTCGAGGTCGAACGGGCCAGCCTCATGCTCCTGAATGCGACGCAGCGCCGCCGCCGGATCCCACGTCTGGAACCGCTGCCAGTCGGTGAACGGCTCGCCCGCGCTGACCTTGCTCGCCTCGCCCAAACTGATACGCCCGCCGCCGAACTCGTCGAGAGCCACCGCGGCTTTTTCAATAACGAGCACCTTCCGCTCCAGAAACAGTGAGGGCGCGAATTGCTGCTTCTGCGGCAGGATCAGGAACGCCTCGGCTGGGATGTTCATCCCCGGCTTGAGCGGGAAGACGCAGGACCAGACGAGCCGTTGACCGGCCGGGATTGGCCCCGAAGCAGCAACGGTGCGCAGGCGAAACTCGAAGGCGACGAACGCATTGACGGCGACCTTCTTCGCCACGCCGAGCGTCACCACTTCCAACCGCTCGACTGGCTCGCTCGCCGGCACCCAGAGCAGGCGCTCGAACTCCTGCTCGTCACCGTCGCGCAACGCCCGACTCAGACCGTGACTGAGCAGCCAGGCGCGATTGAGGAAAAAACAGAGCCGTTTATGGGAAAATTCGGGCTCGTTACGAGTGAAGCGGCCCAGTTCCTCGTTGGCGACGCGCAACGTCGAACCGAGCCGCAGCAGACGCATGCGCGACGCCTCCTGAAAGGAGATATTCAAGGTCTGCCGAGTCGCTTCCGAGGCCGTCGTCAGGCCGCTCAGCAGCAACTCCTCGACGGCGCGGGCGAGTTCGTCGAGCAGCGCGGGCAGTTTCCGGCGATCCGCGTCGGCGAGTTTCATCGTTCCTCCCCGCGCTGGTCCAGCAATCCTTGCAACGCTTCCGCAGCCGTCTCCAGAGTCAGCACACGCTCGAAGACGCGCACGCTGGCCTGAGCCCTGAGCAGCGCCGCGGCGGCCGCGCGCTCACCGGCGCGGATCGCGTTCGTGAGGGCCGCGATGCGACCGGCAAAGTGGCCGGCGCCGACGCGCTCGAACTCCTCGCGCAGCATCTCCAGTGTGGCCAGCTGCTCGCCACCCGCCGAACGCAGGCCGCGGCTGGTGAGGTCGAGTAGCACGCCCTGCAAACGCTCGATCGTCTGCACGATCTCGTCGGTCTCGGCCATGACGCTCACAGGGTGTAATAGTCTTCGGGGATGGTCTCAGTCGGCCGCCAGTCGATCTCGCCGGTGCGCGCCGCCTGATAGCGCAGCAGCGGCTCGCTCATCACGTCCGGGTCGAGGATGGGCTTGTGTCCCCGGCTGGCCTTGACCCAGCGCTCGATCACGGCGGCCTCCGCCTTGCCGGCGCGCGTCAAGCCAATGATCAGGACCATGATGTGTTTGCACAGGGTGCCGTTCAGCCCACGGCAGATGTTGAGATCCTGACTGCAGCAGGCGAATCGGCCATCGGCGTCCAGGCGGCAGGAGTAGACCAGATCGTCCACCCGCTGACTCTTGACGATCCCGGCGACGGAACTGCTCTCGACCTGCGAGTACAGCTGGAAGCGTTCGGCCTTGAGCATCTCCAGTGCCCGCCCCAACTTTCCGGCCTCGACATGGCCGCGAATGCGGCTGACGAACACATCGAAGTCGAGCGGCGGTTCGCCCGCACCGACCCAGCGCAGGCCGGCCGGCGGAATGCGCCCCCACGGCAGGCGCGTCCGCTCGTCGTAAGTTGCCTCGTCGAGGATGGCGTCACGAAGGATCGCGGACGACAGGTCAGCGCCGCACAGGTTCGCCCCGCTGAGGGTGGCGCCGGTCAGGTTCGCTTCGAGAAAGCGCGCGTCGCGGCAATCGCACTCGCGCAGGTTCGCCCGCACCAGCGACGCCTTCGTGAAATCCGCCCCCTGGAGGTTGGCCGCCACACACCACGCCTGATCCAGATTGGCGCCTTGAAAGGTCGCTTGAGTCAACTTACTTTCCAGCAGCCAGGCCTTCGTCAGCGTGGCGCCGTCGAAACAGACGCCGTCCAGCGCGAGGTAGCCGAGGTTCGCGCCCGGGAGCACGGCCCCGGATAGATCGAGGCCCGTCGGCGTTTCGATCTCCTTGCGTTCCTCGGGCGTGCGCGCGTTCCACAGGGCGATGCCCGCCGCGCCCCCACGCAATTCGCGGAGCAGGTGCTCGCGGAGTTCCGGCATTGGAGTTGATTCAGTCCTGATGGATCGTTGCTTCAAGGTTGCGGTCATGGGTGGCTCTTCTTAGAGAGAATAATAGTCTTCGGGAATCGTCTCGGTAGGGCGCCAATCGACTTCACCGGTTTGCGCCCCCTGGTAGCGCAGGAACGTCGCGCTCATGATGTCCTTGTCGAGGACAGGCCGATGCTTGTGACTCGACCGCACCCAGCGCTCGATGGTCTCCGGGTCGAGCGCCCCGCTGCGGGTAAGGGCGACGACCATCACGAGCAGATGTTTGCACACCGCCCCGCGCAGCCCGCCGCAGATGCGCAGGTTTTGCGTGCAGCAGCTGAAACTGCCGTCCGCGGTGAGGCGGCAGGAGTAGACGCGGCGCGGGTCGCTCTGGGCGCGGACCACGCCGATGATCACGTCGCCCTCGACCTGCGAGAACAAATGGAAGCGGTCGGCCTTGAGCATCGTCAGGGCGTTCGCGAGGCGCGAACCGTCAATGTGCTGGCGCAGTCGCGTCAGGAAGGCGTCGAGGTCGAGCGGTGTCGCAGTTTGCTCGGTGGGCATATAGTTTTCCTGGGTGTTAAGGTTGAAAAACGGCCTTCCGCCCTTCCCCGTCACAGCGGAGGTATCAAGGGGAGTATCGCTGATGGATCTGCCGTTTGCAACCACAGCAGGTCAGAGGATACCGTCATCCGCCCTGATGGTCGAGGTGCGGCGAAGGCGATCGTTTACAGAGCCGAGGGTTTCCACATGACGACGCAGTTTCTCACACGCGCACAGGTACGCGAACTGGACCGCCGGGCGATTGCGGAGTTCGGCATTCCCGGCGTGGTGCTGATGGAGAACGCCGGTCGCGGCGCCGTCGAAGTGCTGTTGCGCCTCGGCGTTCGCGGCCCGGTCGTCATCTGTTGTGGCAAGGGGAACAACGGCGGCGACGGTTTCGTCATCGCCCGCCACCTCGGCAATCATGGAATAGTCGCCCGCGTGCTGCTGTTCTGCGCCCCGCAGGAACTGCGCGGCGACGCTGCCATCAACTATCACATCATCGCGAAGCTGGGCTTGCCGCTGGAAGTCCACGCGGCCCCGACCATCGACCTGCAGGCGGTGGAGCGCCAGCTCGCAGTCGCGGCGTGGGTCGTCGATGCACTGTTCGGGACCGGCCTGAGCGGGCCGGTACGCCCTCCTCTCGACGCGGTCATCGCCGCCATCAACCGCTCGCCGGCGCAGGTGCTGGCGGTCGATATCCCGTCGGGTCTCGACTGCGACACCGGCGAACCGTTGGGGCCGACAGTGCGTGCACATCATACGGTGACTTTTGCGGCCCAGAAAGTCGGTTTCACGAATCCCGCTGCCCGGCAGTGGCTTGGCGAGGTCCATCTTGCCGACATCGGCGTTGCGGTTGACCCGCTTGCGGGTTAGCAGGCGCCAGACTGCTAACCCGCAAGCGGGAACACGGGACGATCACGCCGGCGCCGGCAGTGGTTGCGGGATCTGCTCCGGCCGTAGCGGAAACTGCGGCAACATGCGCGCATCGAGAATGTCGAGCTTCACTTCCTGGTAGCTCAACTGGCCACAACTGAACGCGAAAAAGGCGCTGAGCATGGCGCTGGCGACCGCCAAGTTCGTGAAGAGGATTTGCGGCGTGGACAGGGCCAACTCAGCGCAGTTCGGATCGGTCGGCATCTTGCCTTTCGGCTTCGCGATCTCGGGATGATAGCGCGTCAGCGGTGCCGTCAGGTCGCGGCCGTCCCGCCGAATGTGGACCTGGACGTTGCCGTACGTGCCGCGCTCGCGCGGTGGTAGGGCGCCCTCGTTGCCACCACTGAACAGCGCCACGTCCGACAGGGTCGCGCAGTGGTCGGAGACCAGCTTGCGCGTCGGGTGGTTGTCCACGCACAGAAACACATGATCACCCGGCCGGATCAGCTGAGCGACGTTCTCGATGGTGACGAACTGCGGAATGGCGACAACGGCGACCTCACAAGATCCCAGCCACGCCGCAACCTCGGCCGCCTTGACCGTCGCCTTGTTGCCGACCTGCTGGAACACCATGCGGCGCGTGTTGGCCGCCTCGAAGCGGTCGCCGTCGATCAGCACCAGGCGCAACGGCCGATCGAGGCTCTTGAGGAACACCGTCAAATACTGCAGCACGACGCAGCCGATGCCGCCCAGGCCGATCACCTTGAGGCGGCTGTCGTCGGCCAGGCTGCAGACGAGCTCGACGGCCGTTGCGCTAGCACGGTTCATGACCAGCGCTCCTTTTCGTAGGACCACGACGAGCCGCTCAGGCCCTCGATCTTGACACTTACCTGTTCTACCCACTTACGAGGCACGAAATGACGTCGTTTCGCGTACCCCTCGAAAATCTGGTCGAACCGCAGGGCGAAGCGATAACCGTCGATCGCCAACTCCAGGTGGAACTCGGGCGGTTCGCTGTCGATACGGCCGACGATGCCGTGAACGCCGTCGCGATAGACCTCGTCGGCGCGGTCGGTGGACGAGCTGAACGCGGCCATGTTGCCGTGACAGTGGACGTCGCCGACGAGCAGATGCCGCGGCGGCAGCGGCGCCGGCACGGTGTAGCGAACATCGATCGGTGAGCGCTTCCCACTGTACGACTGCCAGACGGTCGCCTCCTGCTCGGGCACGTGCAGGCGGTAGCGCTGCCGTTCCAGATCCCAGAGCAGCAGCACGACCGACTCCGAGCGATGCAGCTCATAGACGCGATCGAAGAAGCCGACGATGAACTCCAGCGTGGACGCCCGCACTTTCGGGTAGCGCAGCACGCAACGCGGTTCATGTGGTGCGAGGGCGCGAGGCGGGCGGCGTGCGGGCACGTCGCTGCTGAAGAAGGCGTGATTGCGGCACAGAAACGGGCCGTCGCGCGTGAGCCAGTAGAACTCGGGGTCATCGGGCCGCGGCATGTCGGCGGCGGTCTTGAGGTAAATGGGAATGGCGGCCATGAATCCTCCTGCGTTCTTGCTCCCCCTCTCCGTGTCGGGGAGGGGGAGTAGCTGTCGTCACCCCTTCAGCATGTGGTTCAGGAAGCGGCTGATCAGTCCCGGCGCCTTCTTCCGCCGCGCCGGCTTCGGCGCCGCGCCGGTCAGCGCCTGTTGATTCTCCTCGAACAGGGCATCCATGAGTTGCCCGACGTTCAGCGGCACCGGCTTCCACGGCACCCCAAGCGCGAAGGCGTCATTGGCCGCGGTCGCCTTTTCCCACTTCTCGATCGGGTGCAGATCACGGTGAATCCCCTTCGAGGCGCCGTACCACGACGCCCCTTCGTGAGCCTCACTCGACAGGTTGAAACCACCGTTCCAGATGTGCTCCAACAGGGCGTGCAGCTGGCCGGTCCAGTCGGCCTCCGGCGGCCAGATCAGGTGCTGCGTGCAGATCCAGGCGCGCTCGCGCTGCGGCGTCGCGATGCGCGAGATGTTCAGCAGCGCCGGATAGCCGAGCGTGTCGGTGCGGCTGCGCAGCGGCTCGTTGCGGAAATACAGCTCGTTGGTGTGCATCAGGAACAGGCCGTCGCCGCGCTGGAAGTACACGGCGAACGTGACGGCGTACGGGACACCGAGGCGCACCTTGCGGTACTTCGTGCCGGGGCCGAAATCGCTGGGGGAGTCGGCGGCGATCCAGCGGAACTGGCGCACGTGCGGCGGCTGCTGATGGACGAGCAGCAGCAGCGGCGCTCGCCATTCGCAAAACTTGACGCCGTCCGGCAGGGCTCTGTCGCCCACGGGGGCGACGAACTCACCGCGGAGCATCTCCACCAGCTGGCCCTCCGACCGCTCCAGCCGCTGTCCCTCTTCGGTCGTAATGACTACTTTGCCGTTCGTGATACTCAGTTGATCGGCCATGTCCTTTATCCCTTCGTTTCGCGGACCCCTCCCCCCAACCCCCTCCCCTGCGAGGAGAGGGGGAGAAGAAAAGACGCCGTTCTGCTTGCTCCCCCTCTCCTTGCAGGGGAGGGGGTTGGGGGGAGGGGTCCGCGAAACCCGCTTAGCCCTTCTCGCCGGCCTGCTTGACGAAGTTCAGCACCTGCCCTTCGCGCAGGATCTCGTCCTCGCCCGTCTCGACGCCGTCCACGACGGCCAGCGCCTCCGGGTCGATGTTCATGCGGTCTTCCAGTTCCACGCGCGCCTGCTCGACTGTCATGCCGGCCAGCGGCAGACTGTGAGCGTACACACCGTGGATCACCTCGACGCAGCCGGGCTTCGCCTCGGCCGTCGCCGCGAAACTGTCGCCGTGCGGCTCCGGGCCGCCCGCGAAACTCTCGTGCCGTTCCTGTTCGTTGCTCATGGGTCGGTTCCTTTCGGTTGTCAATCGGGGTTCACTCGTCCAGTTCAGCCAGCGACGACGGCAGCGGGCCGCCGCGCAGGCGACGCACCGACGCGGCCTGCACACCTTCCGGCAGATCGACATGATCCGCCGCGTTGTACGCCGTCAGCGTGTCGGCGAGGGCGTCGATGTGCCGGCGCAGACCGTCGATCAGGGCGGCTGCTGTCAGACCGCAAGCGCCGCCGTTGTCGGTCTGCTCGGCAGCGAAGACTGCCTCATCAATGGCGCTCGACACCGCCTGCTCGACGATGCCGCCGGTGAGGAAATCACGCCGCGCCTTGGTGAGTTTGCGCCCCCCGCGTAACGTCACCTCGACGACGCTCTGCCGCTCGGCATTCGAGCCGAACAACGCCTCGACGACTTGATTGAGGACGGCGGCGCGCCCTGGACCGGCGTAGGGGTACTCCGGCCGCAACTTCTTGTCGAGCACCGCCGCCAGGCCGTCGCGGTCGAGGCGCGTAAACCGGGCCTGCACGCCGAGGCGACGACACATGGCGGCGTCGATCAGGTCGGGGCGATTCGACGTCGAGATCAGCAGCAGCGGCAACTTGCCCAGGTCGTCAGTCGGATCGTCGAGGCGCTGCAGCAACGTCGCGAGGATGCGGTCGTAGACGCCGGCCTCGTGCTCGCCGCGACGGCGCGCGATCCCCTCGACCTCCTCCAAGATCACCACCACCGGCAGCCGCAGCCGCTCGCCGCGGGCCGTCTCGACTTCCTTCGACGCCACCGCCTGCACATCGCCGAACAACTCCTCGATGTTCTTGTCGGAGCGGCCCAGCCATTCGGAGAGCAACTCGGCGAACTTGACGCGGACGACGCGGCTGCCGAGGTCGTTGCGGCCGGTGCGCTCCACCAGCATCTGATCGAACTCACGCAGAAACGCGCGTATCGTCAGCGTCTTGCCGCAGCCGCTCGGCCCCGTGAGCAGGGCGGAGAAACGCGGCCGCAGGTCGAAGCGCTGCAGCAGGTCCGGCCGAAACAGCAGGATGCGCGTGCGGCGCACAAGGTGATCGAGGATCCAGTGCGGCTTGCCGATGTCGCGCTCGGCGATGACATCCGGCACGCGCGAACGGTCGAGGAAACGGTGCTGGTGCTCCGTCTCCGCCGGCACCGTCGCGAGGGCGAACAGCCGCCGCGAACAGACCAGCAAACGGTCACCGTGTTTCAACTTCCCTGCCTTGACAGCGTCGAGGATTGGCTCTGAAGCGTAGAGCAATAGTCGCTCATTCTGGACGGTCGCTTCGATGAGGTCCGACCCGTCGAGGCGGCGCAGGAAGGTGCCCTGCTGGCCGACGCGCGGCGGGGCAGTGCTCACTCCAAGGACGACGCTGCCCTTGGGGTCGAGATAGACGGTGGCGCCCGGCTTGAGATTGCCGGGCGCGACGCGCGTGTGGAGCATGGCGTAGCGCTCCTGGCCATCGGGCGTGATGACGTGAGCGCGCGGCCGCGGACCGGGCAGCACGCCGTCGTCGCCGGCGATGAATGTCGCCGGGCGAACGGGGCCGTGCTCCAGCTCGGCGAGGGCCTGCTCGTACGCCTCCATCATCTGGAGCACCTGGGCCTCGGCGGTCTGGGCGCCGGCCTGCTGGAGCAGTTGTGTGAGGACGGCGTGCTGGGCCATCGGGTTGCCGCCGGTGTTTTGCAGCACGTCGAGGAGCGTCTTGGCGCGAACCTCGGCGGGCTTCTTGGGGTCGAGCAGGATCTGGCTCAGTTTGCTCGGCGCGGCGCTGGGCCGGGCGAGCGCGTCAGAGGGCGCGGACATGAGCGGTTCCTTGGGTTGGGGCGAAGGCTTCGCGTCGTTCTTGCTGGTTCGCTTCATGGCACCTCGGGACGATGGGCGCGACATGTGCGCGGCTTGGAGCCGACGTCGGAATGGGTTCCGGACTCTATGGCGTGCCGCCAACCGGTTCACGGCGCGACCGGCGGACGCCTTCGTTCGCGGCAGGTCGATTGCCTGTACGGGTGTTCGCACGCACCGGCGCCGCGGAGCGAGAAGGGTAATAACTTCTTTTAGAAGGAGAACGGGCAGCAGAAAAAGGTTCGGGGGGACAGGCGGCGCGGTCGGTTCTTGAGGCGCACCGCACAAACATCATGCAATCCGTGTACGGAATATGCTGGCCACTGAAGACATGGGCGGATAAATTGCGTGTGGTTGAGGCGGCGGTTGTAACGTTGGCTCGTACTCTCTCATCTCATCAACGACAACCGAGCGCTCCCATCTCCCGACTCGGGGTCGGGGCGACGTTCCGCCCTTGCCAAAGGAGGTACCGATGAGAAAACGTTCGGGGTTCACGCTGATCGAGTTACTGGTCGTCATCGCCATCATTGCCATCCTGATCGGGTTGCTCGTCCCCGCGGTCCAGCAGGTGCGGGCCGCCGCCGCCCGCGCTCAATGCCAGAACAACCTCAAGCAAGTTGGTCTGGGGGCGCACAATTACGAATCGAACTACAAGATCCTGCCGCCGGGTTCAGGCCCGCTCGCCCCCGGCGCAAGCAGCGCCCCGTCGCTGATGGCCGTGATCTTGCCCTACCTGGAGCAGGCGAACGCGTACAACCTGTTCAATTTCAACGTGGACGTCAACAACAACGCAGCCAATGCGGCCGCCCGGAGTCAGGATGTCGCCGTCTACATGTGCCCGTCGGATCCGTCCGGTCAAACCATCGTGGATCCAGGTGGAGGCCCCCTGCCTCCGGGCCGTTCCAGTTATCTCGGCAATGTCGGCACGACCGCCGACCAGCGCAGCACTGACCTGACCCGTGTGGGGATCTTCAACTTCCAGTACAAGGTTGCTGCCAGCACCACCAGTCCCCGCGTGGTCAAAACGCGTGTCCGCATCCTCGACATCCGGGACGGCACCAGCAACACGGCCATGTTTTCGGAAACGAAACGCTCGATGGCCTCCAACAGCAACGGCGGCACCCTGAACAATTATGACCCCACCATGGTCTACCTGCTTCCCAGCACCGATGACGGCTGGAGCCCGCTCACGCCCATGACGGGAACGCTATTCAACCAAACGAACACCTCGGCACTCATTCAGGGGAACACGTACAAGTGCAACTCCTGGGATTATGGGCCGACGGGCGTCATCCGCTACCGGGGCCTGGAATACTATCGTGCCCTGCCCGAGATGAACCAATACACGCACACGGTGCCCCCGAACTACAAGGGTTATGACTGTGGGGAGAGGAGCTCCTTCACCATGGCTCACATCGCGGCCCGCAGTTACCACGTCGGCGGCGTGAATGTCTGTTTTGCCGACGGCTCGGTGCGCTTCATCAGTGACTCCATCGCCTTTCCCACCTGGCAGGCGATCGGCACGCGCGCTGCCGGCGACATCGTTGACGGCAGCCAGGTAAATTAATGGCGGGGCGGCCGTCCCTGGATGGCAGCAATCCTGGCGAGCAGTGTTCCCTGAAGCGCTCGGCTCGGGGAACCCTGCTCGTTTCGTTGTCTGGTTCTCTTCGCCCGACCTGGCGTTGACCCGACCGGCAATCGTTTCTGGTGCGGAGAAGTCCCATGTTACTGGAGAAGAAGGTCTGGCTCTCGCTGCTGCTGAGCCTGCCCCTGTTCGCGGCCGGTTGTGGCAGCGACCGCCCTTCGTCCACAGAGTCCCGAGCGCACGCTGACTTGAGAGAGATTCATGAGATCTACGCATTATTTATCAAGCAACACCAAAAGCCGCCGACCCAGATGTCCGACCTGACCCAGAGACAGTATGAGGGCGTCTACCCCGCAACCATTCAGAGGATGCAGCAAGGCAAGTACGTCATTGTCTGGGGGGTAACGGAGCAGGACAGCCGGACGTTGCTCGCGTATGAAAAGGATGCCCCCACGCAAGGCGGCGGCGTCCTGATGGCGGACGGCACTGTGAAGGACGTGACGGCAGACGAGTTCAAGGCAAACTACAAACCCTGATCTCAGAGGAGCCAGCGGCCGAGAACCAGCCCCACGATCAGGGCCGCAGCAACGACACCTGTGCCGAGCAACCACCATCGCCCAAGAGAACGCTGTCCCGATCGGCGGAAGCGCCGTTCCACGGCGGCCCATTCCGCCGGATCTTCGACCGGTTCAATGGCAAGCTCTTGTAAAGGCGCCATGCGGAAGGACTTGGCGGATTTGTCGGCCATGGATGGCCACCTTTCAATCGAAGACGTAAAACGGCATCTCACCCTTGACCATGTCCACTTTACCAGGTTCTCCTTGAGAAGTGGCCGCAAGCACCGAACTACCCCGACAAATCAAGGAGCCGTCCGTGAAACGTCTCGCCACCGTGTTCCTGTGCATCGCTTGCTGCCCCGGCGCGGCCTCCGCCCAGGACGGCCCGGCTTACACGCGCACACAGGATGTCGTCTATGGGCGCAAATTCGGCACCGCCCTGACTCTCGACGTCAAACATCAGCCCCAGCGCCGTCGAGGAGTTCGTCAAGCGCGGCTACACCGTCTTCGCGGTCGTCCACGGCAGTCAGCCGAAATACACGATCCCCGAAATCCTCGAAGACATGCACCGGGCGGTTCGCTTCATCCGCTACCATGCGAAGGACTACAAGATCGATCCCGATCGGCTCGGCATCTACGGCGGGTCCGCCGGCGGCCACCTGTCGCTGATGCAAGGGACCGCCGGCAAGATGGGCGACCCCAAGGCCGCCGATCCGATCGACCGTCTCTCCAGCCGGGTGCAGGCCGTCGCCTGCTTCTTCCCGCCGACCGACTTCCTCAACTACGGCGAGAAGGGCAAAGAAGCGCTCGGCCGCGGCACCCTTTCCGGCTTCAAGGCGCCCTTTGCGTTCCAGACCTTCGACCCGAAGGCGAAGGCGTTCGTGCCGGTGACCGACGAGGAGAAGATTCGGGAAATCGGCCGGACGATCTCGCCGGTGAATCACGTCACGCCGGACGATACGCCGACGCTGATCATTCACGGCGACGCCGACAAGCTGGTGCCGATCCAGCAAGCCGAACTCATCATGGCGAAGTTCAAGGAAGTGGGTGTGCCGGCCGAGTTGATCGTCCGCAAAGGGGCGGGGCACGGCTGGAAGAACCTTCCCGCGGACCTGGCGCTCTTCGCTGATTGGTTCGATAAGCACCTCAAGAGACCCGCGAAAGAATCCCGCTTGCGGGTTAGCGTGCGCGACCTTCGCGCTGCTAACCCGCAAGCGGGGCAACCGCCAAGCGTGGGTCACTTCTGCATCGCCTGTCTTAGCGGCTCGATAGCACGCGGGTCGGCGAGTTGCATCAGGGCGTTGGCGGCGGCCCCGCGCGTCTCGCGGTCCTCGTCCTGCAACTTCGCGATCAACGGCAGGACGGCGCGCTTGCCGAGCCGTACCGCCATGTCCGGGTCGGTCTTGATGACTGCCACCGCCTCGCGAATCGTGGCGTGAATCGCCAGCAGTCGAAACACCCCTTGCAGCAAGATGTAATCGAACGTCAGCCGCGAGATCAGCACCAGATGGCGGCCCCAGGAAGAAGTGATCTCGATGGACGAGACGTGAACGTCGTAGAGGACGGTCCAGTCGGGCAGGGCCTTGAGGTACGTCTTGTCGAGGGTGAACCAGAACCACGTCCACGGGGTCGCGCCCTCGTGGACGTTGAACAGCCCGAAATGGCGGTGCATCTGGTAGAAGAGGAGCGGGAACAAAATGAGCAGCTGCAACGCCGACACCAGGGCCGTCCAGCGCAGATCGGGCAGGTCGTCGGGCTTGCCGTGTTCGAGCTTCTTCGCGATGGCGGTACGTTTCTTCTCGTTGACCACCCAGGCGCGGCCGATGGCGATCACGCCGACGTAGCCAAAGCCCAGGGCGACCAGCGGCAGCCAGGACACCGGCAGCAAGCCAAGCACGTAGATGATGGCGAACACGCCGAGCAGGATGGCGTAGCGCCGCCGTGGATCCCGGACGTGGACGCCAAACGGGGCCGCCAGCCAGACGAAGCCCTGATCGAGAGCGGCCAGCAACCCCGAGAGGATCTTCCAGAGGGTGCCGAAGAAGGCGGCCATGTGCGTCGCGCCTCACTTTTTCGGGGCGATGCAGTACAGATGCCGGTCCGAGCGCAGGTAGAGGGCGCCGTTGGCCGCCACCGGCGAAGCGAGCATTTTGTCCCCAAGCGTCCCCGTGCCGAGTACCTTTGCCGCCTTGCCGCCGGTCTGCAGCACCGTCGCGATGCCCTCCTCGCTCACGACGTAAATTTTGCCGTCGGCCACGAGGGGCGAGGCCGCGAACGGCCCTTCCAACCGCACGTCCCAGAGCGGCTTGCCCGTCGCGGCATCGGCGCAGTTGAGCACGCCGCGCGTGGCCAGTGTGTAAACGCGATCTTCATAGTATACAGGAGAAGAGTAGCCCGTCGGTAGTTTATTGCTTTGCCAGACGCGCGGCGGCGGTTCCCCGCTGCTCTCGGGCCGCAGCGCCAGGAACGGGCTGCCCGGCACCAGCAGCATCCCCTTGGCGAAGATCGGCGAGGGGATCGACGACGGCCCTTTGCCCTCGAACCGCCAGTGGCGCTTGCCGGTCGCGACATCGTGGCCGCAGATCTCGCCGCTCGATTGCAGCACCACCTCGGTCTTGCCGCCGTGCTCGATCACCAGCGGCGTCACCCAGTTGATGTCGCGCGGCCGCGGCACGCGCCAGCGGTTTTGCCCGGTGCGCTTGTCGAGCGCGGCCGCAAACGAGTCGCCGACGTTCTGCACATCGACGATCAGCAGATCCTTCCACAGGATCGGCGAGGACGCCATGCCGACGTTATTGCCGATGGTCGGGTAATCGCTGGTGAGCGAGCGGAACCAGACCAGGTCGCCAGCCGCGTCGAGGCAGACGAGATCCTGGGTGGCGAAGAGGGCGTAGACGTGCTTGCCGTCGGTGGCCGGGGTCGGGGCGGCCATGTTCGTCTTGGGGTGGCAAAGCGTCGTGCCGGTGGCCCAGAATTGCCGCTCCCAGAGTTTCTTGCCGCTGGCCTCGTCGAAGCAGAGGACGTGCAGGCGATCCTCGTCGGTGCCGGTGCAGGCCGTGACGTACACGCGCCCGTTGGCGATGACCGGCGCCGACAGACCGCGTCCGGGCAAGGGCGCCTTCCAGCGCACGTTCTCCGTCTCGCTCCAGGTCACGGGCAGGTTCTTCTCTGGCGAGACGCCCGAACCATCCGGGCCGCGCCACTGCGGCCAGTCGGCCGCAAGGACGAAGGAAAAAGGAAAAAGGAAAAAGGAAAAAGAGAGTAGCCAACCAACCCGATTGCCCATCATGTCCGTGGTCCTCGTGTCTTTCCTTTTGCCTTTTTACTTTTGCCTTTTTACTTCCTGTGTCAGCGGCACTGCCCCGCCGATCGCGTCGCAAACGCGCAGCCGGAACGACCACAGCCGCGCCCAATCGTCGGACTGTTCGTTCTGACACACCTTGATGAGAATGGTGTTCCGCCCGGCCTTGAGGACGCCGCGACCGATGTGCTGGTCCATGCGTGTGCCGTGGTGATACTCTTCGCGGGCGAAGATTTCCTTGCCATTCAGGTAGATGCGGATCGCGTCGTTGCTCTCGGCGCGCACCTCCATAGCCCGCTCGGCGGGCGATTCGACGACGGCATACGCGAAAGCGGTGACGCCCTTTTGCTCGCCGTAGAGCTTGTTGAAGTCGATCTCGCCGTCCTTGTTGGCAGTCTGCTCGGCCCAGCGTACTTCCTTGTCGTCCTTGCCGCGATAGGCCGCCTTCACATCGACGCCTTTTTCGGGGGGAAAAGTCTTGTGAAAGCCGGTGCCGTCGGTGTTGTCGAAGGGGCCGATCACCATCCAGCGGGTGACGTAGCCGAAGTGTTTCAACAGATCCGCTTCGACGCCCAGGCTCTTCAGCTGCTTCGCAAGGAGTTTGACCTGTTCACGATCACGGGCATGTCCGAGGGCCTTGCGATAGACGGTCAGGGCGCCGTCCTTGTCGCCCTTGTCGAGCCGGGCGGCGGCGTCCTTGACGAGGACCGCGACGGCATCACGGCGCAGCTCGGCGCCGGGATCGTCGAGCATGCCGGGCAGGAGCCGGCCGGGCGTTGTGGGGTCGATCCTTACCAGAAGATCATAAGCGAGACGGCGACCGGCGCCGGCATGGCGCGTGGCGCGGATAAAGGCTTCGAGCTTATCCTTGGGCAGCGGCTTGCCGTTGGCGAGTGCCTTGTCGGCGATGGCCTCGACGGCGGACCGCAGGTAATTCGCGGCGATGGGTGTGGCGTCGTCCAGCGCAGCGAGCACCTCGGTGAGCACCTCGGGGCCTTGGTTCGTCAACTCCTTCCACGCTTGCGCCGCCGCGGGATTGCCGGCGCCCTCCTTGCCGATCGCCTTGATGCGCATCATTGGAGGGGCGAGTTGTGCCTCCGTGCGGGTGGCGCCGGCCAGCAGTATGACGACAAAAACAGTCTTCAATATATGCCTTCTCGTCATGACCTCTCTCGTGAGTGTGGTTGCGAGGGTGCCGGTGGGGGACTTGACGTAGTCTACCGGCGGCCGGGCGCAGCGTCCACGATTCCCCACGCCCGCCGATCCTGGCATGACGCCGCTTGCGGCCGTGTTCCGGAAAGAGTTTGGTAACCTCCATCCCCCAGCGGTAGAATGCCCTCAGTGTCTACGGAAAACCCCTCCCCCCAACCCCCTCCTCGCAGGGGAGGGGGTTGGGGGGAGGGGTTTTCCGCAGGCCCTCAGATATCCGAACAATCGGAGGCCACCATGAAAATTGCTGTTGTCCTCTCCTGTTTGGTGACATATCTGGCGCTCGGCACCTGCGCCCCTGCTGCACCCGTGGCCCAGGAACCGGGTGAGCCAATCTACAAGGGCGCTCCGCTGAGTGCGTGGATCAAGGCACTCCAGGACAACAATCGCGACACCCGTCGCAAGGCATCCGAGGGCCTGATCGGCATTGTCGGGCCGCAGGCGAAGGTGTTGGTGCTGCCGCTGATCGACGCCCTCGTGGACAAGGATCGCATCGTGCGCGGCAACGCCGCCAGCGTGCTGCAGGGGATCGGCCGCGACGCCGTCGTCGCCGTGCCCACGCTCCGCAAGGCACTCAAGGACAAGGACGCGACGGTGCGGATCTATGTCGCCCAGGCCCTGTGGGCGATCGAACGGCAGAGCAAGTTGACCGTCCCCGTGCTGGCGGAGTGCCTCAAGCACGAGGAGGAAAACGTCCGCGACCTGGCGGCCATGACTCTCGCCAACTTCGGCGCCCGGGCGCGCGTGGCCGTTCCGGCCTTGCTCGACACACTCAAAGACGACAACGACCGTGTCCGCGAGGCGTCGGCGTTCGCCCTGGGCCAGATCGGCCACGACGCTCCGCGCGTCGTCCCGGCGCTCGCCGCCCTGCTCACCGACAAGGAAATCCCGGTCCGCTCCGCCGCCGCGGGGGCGCTCGGCAAGTTCGGCGCTGGCGCGGAGTCTGTCATTCCGGCACTGCTCAAGGCGTCGAAGGACTGGGCGGCGGTCGTGCGGCAGCAGTCGCACACGGCCCTCAGCAAGATCGGCCCCGCCGCGGCCGCATCGGCGGTGCCGCTCATCGTGCCGGACCTGCAGACGACCGACAAGAAAACGCGGCAGGTGGCGCTGGCCGCCCTGGCGACTTTCGGGCCGCGGGCGAAGGCGGCCTTGCCGGATCTCACCAAACTACTCGCCGACAAGGACCGCGACATCCGTGAGTATACCGTCCGCGTGCTGGCCGAAATGGGCCCCGAGGCAAAGTCCACCGTGCCGGCTCTCACCGAGCTGGCGAAGGGCAAGGATCCCTACCTGCGCTGTGCAGCGGCTTATGCTCTCTACAAAGTGAACAAAGAGATCAAGGGAAGTGTACCCGTGCTGATCGCCGCTCTCAAGCACACCAAGGAAGACGTGCGCGAATACGCGGCTCAATGCCTGGCCGGCATTGGCCGCAGGGCCAAGGAGGCGTTGCCGGCCCTGCGCGAAATGACCGAGGACGAAGACGAGATCGTGCGGGCGAACGTCGCCGTGGCGCTCGCGCGGGTGAGCGCGGACACCGTGCCGGCGCTGCTGGACATGCTCCGCGACAAGCACGCGACGGTGCGTGCGTCCGTGGCCCGTGCGCTGGGCGATCTCGGACCGGATGCCAAGGAGGCCGTGACGGCCCTGCGCGATCTGCTGCGTGAGGGCAACGATAACATGCGTCTGGAGGCGGCGAGTGCGCTGGGGAACATCGGGCCGGCAGCGAAGGAGGCGGTGCCCGCCCTCTGCGATTTGCTGCGGCACGATGACGTCCTCCTCCGCTGGATCGCCGCCATCGCTCTCGGGGAGATCGGTCCGGAAGCGACCCTTGGGATCGAGCCGCTTCGGGATTTGTTGAAGGATGACGATGAGCGCGTCCGCGCCGCCGCGGCTCGCGGTCTGGGCGAAATTGGCCCGGCGGCGAAGGAGACGGTGTCGGCGCTCGCCAAGGTGCTGCAGGATGAGAGTGTCGTCTGTCGCGTCGAGGCGGCCCTGGCCTTGTGGCGGATCGACAAGCAGACCCGGACAGCCGTTCCTGTCCTGCTCGCGTGCCTGACCGACCCCTCACCGGGGACGCGCATGAATGCCGCCTGGGGCCTGGGGGAAATCGGCGCCGCCGCTCGCTCGGCTGGGCCTGCTCTGGAGAAGGCAACCAAGGACGGCGATTTGCGCGTGCGCGTCGAGGCCGCCTTCGCGCTCTGGCGCGTCGATCGACAGCACAAGGAAGCCGCCGGCGTCCTGGCCGCCTCGTATCGGGAAACGCAGCCGGAGCGCTTCACGTCCAACAGCCGCGCGGTCATGGCGCGCGTGCTTGGGGACAAGGACCGGCGGGACAGGGCCGTCGTGCCGATGCTGGTCGAGCTGGTGAACGACCCGAGCCACCAGGTCAGCCGCACCGCTCTGGAATCGCTGCGCACTATCGACGCCGCCACGGCGAAGCAGTTTGGAACGAAAACGCCCTGACCCTTGCGGTGTTCGCGGCACAGGGCGACGTGGATTGTTGGAGTTCCCCCTGTGAGGGGAGCTTGACGGTCGGCAAAGAAAAACCTCCGCTGCCTGGGAGGTGCCACCCGCAGAGCCAGGAGGCTCAGCGCTGGCTCAGGCTGCTGTCCCGCTGCTGCGCTGCTGCGCGCACTCCTGCACCCACGCCTCAAGGTCCAGCTGTCACCGGGATGACACAGGGGGAACGCCAAGCGCGCTCCAGGCGTCGAGTTGGCGACGCACTTCCGCCGGAGCGGTCGAGCCGGTACTGCGAAACGCCGCCAGCGCGTTCGCCACGCCAAGAACCTTGTACACCTCCGAGCCGAGGCCTGGTTGGATGCCCTCGTAGACGTCGGGCGTCAGATTCGCCAGGCGGCAGCGGCGTTCCTCGCACAATCGGACCAACTTGCCGACTGCCTCGTGGGCCGCACGCATCGGCACGCCGCGTGCGATGAGCAATTCCATCAGGGTCGTTGCGTCCAGGTAGCCGTCTTCGAGACGTGCCGCGATGCTCGGGCGATTGAAGCGCGTCTCGCTCACCAGCGCCGCGGCCAGTTCGAGGGAAGCGTCCACGGTATCGTGAGCGTCGAACAGGGCGACCTTGTCCTCTTGCAGATCGCGGTTGTACGCCAGCGGCAGGCCCTTGATGAGCATCAGCAGTTGCTGCAGGTCGCCGACGACACGGCTCGCCTTGCCGCGGATCAGCTCCAGCACATCGGGGTTCTTCTTGTGCGGCATGATGCTCGACCCGGTGCAGAAGGCATCAGGCAGCACGAGAAAGGCGAACTCGGTCGTTGACCAGAGAATCCACTCCTCCGCCCAGCCGCTCAGGTGCAGCGCGATCAGCGATAAATCGAATACATATTCGAGGAGAAAGTCGCGATCGCTGCTGACATCGAGACTGTTAGCTGCCAGAGCGTCGAAGCCGAGTTGCCGCCGGACGCTCTCGCGGTCGATGGGCAGCGACGTGCCGGCGAGCGCCGCCGCCCCGAGCGGGAGGATGTTGACGCGCCGCCGACAGTCCGCCAGTCGATCACGGTCGCGCTGGTACTTCTCGATGTACGCGAGGAAGTAGTGAGCGGCGAGGACAGGTTGAGCGCGCTGCAGGTGCGTGTAGCCTGGCAGGATCACGTCGTGCTCGCGCTCGGCGGCGGCGAACAGGGCACGCTGCAGGTTGTGGAGGCGACCGTCGAGGGCGTCAAGCGCGTCGCGCACCCAGAGCTTGACGTCGGTGGCGACCTGATCGTTGCGACTGCGGCCGGTGTGGAGCTTTCTGCCGACGTCGCCGAGGCGTTCGATCAGGGCACGCTCGATGTGCGTGTGAATGTCTTCGAGTTTGATCGAGAAGGGGAACTCGCCGCGCTCGATTTCGCCGGCGATGGCGTCGAGGGTGGCGGCGATGCGCTCGGCCTCGTCGGCGGTGAGCAGGCCGACCTCGCCGAGCATGCGGGCGTGTGCCTTGCTGGCGGTGACGTCCTGACGATAGAGGCGGCGGTCGAAACTGATCGACTCGGTGAACGCCTCGACGCGGTTGTCGGTCTCGCCGTTGAAGCGGCCGCCCCAGGTTTTCTGGCTCACGATGCTCGTCCTCGCCTCTGTTATGGAACCAAAGTTGCTCTCCATCTTACGGGCTGGCAAGAGAAGCGACTTGACACTCAAGGGGAAAGCGTGCTGCAATAAACCAATGCCGGGGGAGGGAGAACTCCTTTCCGACCTGGTTGGCCGAGCATGGAGGCACCCAATACACCCATGATGACACAAAGTCACCGACAGGAGGCCGTATCACGCGCCTATGTCCAGGCCATCGCAGCCCAGGCGGGTGTGCTGTGCAGCAAGCCAGACCCCGACTACGGCATAGACCTATCCCTCCGCGCGGTGGAACGCCGGGACGGCCGCCATTACGACACGAGTGTCCAGCTGGACTTGCAGTTGAAAAGCAGCACACGGGCGACGGTGACGGAGGCAGCGGTCAGCTACGACCTTGAGGTGGATACTTACAATGATCTGCGCGGGGTTGAGGGATCGTCGCCGCGGATTCTCGTCTTGCTCGTCCTGCCCGCAGCTGAGCAAGATTGGGTCAGTCAATCACCAGCGGAATTAACCTTGCGACGCTGCGCTTATTGGCTGTCGTTAAGGGGACGGCCGGCAACCGCCGCGACCAGTACCATCCGGGTCAGTATCCCACTGCTGAACGTCTTCTCGGCGGAGGCTGTCCGCACGCTCCTGCAACTGGTCAAGGAGAAAAAAGAGCTATGAAATTCCGTAATCCCTGGATCGATCCCCGCATCGTCCAACTCCGGCCCGAACAGGCACGCGCCTATCTGCTCCAGCGCGGCTGGAAATCGCTTGGGCCCGCGGCAAACCCTGACCTTGTTCTCTTCGAGGGGCCAGGCGACGCAGCGGAAGGGCCGACGATCCTACTGCCGCTCCAGACGGATCAAGGGGCGTTGCTCCAACGCATGATCGACCTTGTCGGCGAGTTGGCTCAGTTCGAGGGCCGCTACGCCGGGCACGTTCTCGATGATCTGCTGACGCAGCGCCGTGAAGAAGGGCCGAACGGGCCACAAGCTGTCCCGCAGAACGCCGCAGCAACCAGCTGAGAGGGCGGCAGTCAGGCTTTCCATTGCGGACAGGAACCAAACTGCCGATCCGCGGTCCCGAACCAGGAGGAACCCAATGAAACGGCTGCTGCAAAGTGCGGCCCTGCTGCTGATCGTCCTGGCCTCGGCCTTGCTGCCCGGGACCGGGGCGACGGGTCAGGGCAAGACCGACCCGAAGTTCGGCCGGCCGCACATCGACGCGGTCACCGGACCGGCCAAGATCCTCGACAACGCCAAGGTCATCGACTTCGGCAAGGTCATCTATGAAGGCAAGATGGACGTCAACCCGACGCTTGAGCGCATCAAGGCCGGCAAGTCGCTCAAGCACCACAACGACGGAGCCATCTTCGGCAACCGCGAACGCCGCCTCCCGAAGAACTCCGACTCGGAGTTTTACCGCGAATTTGTCCACCAGATGAAAGGCCT
>WNGB01014863.1_pt1 | contig 21923 bp, 26 predicted proteins | sample 5400681 | NCBI WGS metagenome assembly WNGB01 (sample SAMN13153367, study PRJNA577476) | soil metagenome | isolation source: 115 cm soil or saprolite under grassland replicate 2 | place: USA:California | collected 2016-06-15
CGGCATCGCGGCCTTCCTGTTGCGTGCCGAGGACGCTCTCCAATTGCCCTTCGGACGGCTGCTCTACGGCGACCTCAGCCCGATCGCGCGCACGCGTTTCGGCACCGCCTTCATCGCGATGACGCTCGGCTTCGCACTCGTGACGGCCCTGCTCTTTCTCGCCTGGCTGACGGGCCGCGAGGTCCTGCTCTGGCCGGCCTTCCTACTCGGCCTCGGGTTCGCGTCCGGGCTGTCGCTCTCGGGGCACTCCGCCGCGGACGCCGGCAGCTCGTGGAAGTCGGAGCTGGCCGACTGGGCGCACCTCTCGGCGGCGACGCTCTGGATCGGCGGGCTCGTGCAACTCGTGGTCGTCGTGTGGCCGCTGCTACCGGATCTGAGGCGCTCGGCGTTCCTCGCTTTCTCCCGTCTCGCGACCGTCTGCGTGGGCGTGCTGCTGCTGGCCGGCGTCTACCTCGCCATCCTCAGGCTGCCGCAGCTCAGCGACCTGTGGACGACCAGCTACGGCCAGATCCTGCTCGTCAAGATCGCTCTCGTCGGGCTTGCACTGGCCTGGGGCGGCCTGCACCGGCTCGTGGCCGTTCCGGCCGTGTCGAAGGGCGGAGTCCTGCCGCGCCTCCGGGCGAGCCTGGTGGGTGAGAGCATGGTGGGGATGTCCGTCCTGCTCGTCGCCGCCGTGCTCGTCAACGGCAACCCACCGGGGTAATGCTCTGGGCAATCTCAGGCGGCGCAGGCTTTCTCGGCCTGCATCTCGCGCGGCGCCTGCTCGCGGACGGCCACGAGGTGCGCACGCTCGACGTCGTCCCGCTCGACGACGCGGAGCTCGAGCGTTCCGTCCAGGAGCTGCGCGGCGACGTGCGCGACCGGGAGCGTGTGCAGGAGCTGGTGGCCGGTGCGGACGTCGCCGTCCACGCGGCCGCCGCGCTCCCGATCCAAGCCTCGCGCGAGTCGATCCGCTCCGTCAACGTCGGCGGAACGGAGAACGTCCTGCAGGCCGCGCGCGACGCAGGTGTGCAACGGGTCGTCTTCATCTCCTCGACTGCGGTCTACGGCGTCCCTGAGAAGCACCCGATCGAGGAGGACGACCCGCTCGTCGGCGTCGGCTGGTACGGCGAGTCGAAGATCGACGCAGAGGGTCTTTGCCGCGTCGCCGCCGTCGAGACGACGATCGTGCGGCCGAAGACGTTCGTCGGCCCGGAGCGGCTCGGCGTGTTCGAGATCCTGTTCGACTGGATCCACGAAGGGCGCCGGATCTACATCCTCGGCCGGGGGCACAACCGCTACCAGCTGCTGGCGGTCGAAGATCTCGTCGACGCGATCGTTCGCGCGGCCACGGTTCCCGAAGCAGCGCGGCAGACGTTCAACGTCGGCGCAACGGAGGTCGGCACGGTGCGCTCCGACTTGCAGGCATTGATCGACCACGCAGGGTCGACTTCCCGGCTGCGGCCGGTGCCGGTCAAGCCCGCCGAGCTCGCATTGCGTGCGCTCGAACTGTTGAAGGTCTCGCCGCTCGCTGAGTGGCACTACAAGACCGCGCACAAGGACTCATTCGTCGACGTTTCCCGCGCGCAGCGCGTGCTGGGCTGGCAGCCGCGGCTGTCGAACCGCGAGGCGCTGATCGAGACCTACGACTGGTACCTGGCAAACCGCGAGCGGGTCGGCGGAGCGGGCGTCACGCACCGCGTGCCGTGGAACCAGCAGGCACTGGGCCTGCTCAAGCGACTGTCGTGATCCTGCTCTCCGAAGCCGAGGTGCAGGAGTTGCTCGACCTCGACGCGCTCGTCGATGCGCTCGCCGACGCGCATCGTGAGCTGAGCGACGGCAAGGCCTCGATGCCGCCGCGGATCGCCGCGTTCGCCGAACGCAACGGGTTGCTCGGCGCGATGCCCGCGTATTTGCCGTCGGCGGGACTGACGTGCAAGCTCGTGACGCTCTTCCCTGAGAATCGCGACCGCCACACACATCAGGCGCTGATCTGCGTGTTCGATCCGACGAACGGCACGCCGGTCGCACTGATGGACGGGACGTACATCACCGCGACGCGCACCGCGGCCGGGTCGGCGCTCGCAACGCGCCTGCTCGCGCGCGAGGACTCGCGCGTGCTGGCGATCCTCGGCGCCGGCGTGCAGGCGCGTACGCATGCCGAGGCGCTGCGTCGTGTCCGGTCGTTCGAGCAGATCCGTGTGGCGAGCCGCGACCTGGACCGTGCGGCGGAGCTCGCGGAGGAGATCGGCGCGCGGGCGATGGACTCGTTCGAAGCAGCCGTGCGCGAAGCGGACGTGGTCGCGGCGACCACGCACGCGACGGAGCCGGTCGTGCTGCGCGAGTGGCTCTCGCCTGGCACCCACGTCAATTCTGTCGGTGCCAACCCGGCCGGTCGTGGGGAGATCGACGCGGCGACCGTGCGCGATGCGCTTGTCGCGGTCGAGTTCCGCGAGTCGACGCTCGCACCACCGCCGGCAGGCGCGTCGGAGTTCCGCGACGGCGCTCCGGCGGAAATCGTGGAGCTGGGCGAGCTCGTGGCCGGGACGATGCGGGGCCGCACCTCGCCGGAGCAGATCACCCTGTATAAGTCAGTCGGCGTCGCCGTCCAGGACGCAGCTGCCGCAGCGCTGGTGCTCGCGGCGGCACGGAAACGGTCGGTCGGCCGGGAGATCGAGCTGGAGGAATCGAGATGAGCAGCAACAACGACTTCAAGCCGGGGCTCGAAGGTGTGGTTGCCGTCGAGACGGAGATCATGGAGCCCGACCGCGAAGGCGGGACGCTTCGTTACCGCGGCGTGGACGTCGAGCCGCTGATCGGGAAGGTCCCCTACGAGAACGTCTGGGGCCTCCTCGTCGACGACGACCTCAGCTCGAAGATGCCCGACCCCGAGCCCTACGAGCCGGCGCGCCTCACGGGCGATGCGCCCGCGGACCTCCAAGCCGAGACGGCGCGCATGGGCGGCGAATGGAAGCTCGGGAAGCTGAACGAGATCTCCGATGACCAGGCCCGGGAAGATCTCGGCCGCCTCTCCGCGCAGATGATGTCCATCGTCGCGCAGTCGGCGCGGATCGCGGACGGCAACACGGATCCGATTCCGGACGACGTGGTCGCCCAGGGGGAGACGGCGGCGGAGAAGTTCCTGCTGCGCTGGCGCGGTGAGGCCGACCCGCGCCACGTCAAGGCGATCGACACGTACTGGATCTGCACGGCGGAGCACGGGCTCAACGCCTCGACCTTCACGGCGCGCGTCGTCGCTTCGACGGGCGCCAACTGTGGCGCAGCGCTGTCCGCGGCGGTGGGTGCGCTCTCCGGGCCGCTGCACGGCGGCGCCCCCGCCTACGTCAAGCCGATGCTCGACGAGGTGACGGCTATGGGCGACCCGGAGGCCTGGGTGCGCGACGCACTCGCGAACCGCAAGCGGATCATGGGCTTCGGCCATCGCGTATACCGCGCCGAGGACCCGCGCTCGCGCATTCTCAAGCGGACGGCGCAGGAGCTCGGCTCCCCGCAGTTCGAAGTCGCGGAGGAGCTCGAGCGCGTCGCGCTCAAGCTGCTGCAGGAGCGCTATCCCGACCGCGTGCTTGCGACGAATGTCGAGTACTACTCCGCGATCGTCCTCGACGTCGCAGAGATCCCGCCGCCGCTCGCCCCGGCGATGTTCGCGTGCTCACGTGTCGCCGGCTGGTCCGCGCACATCCTCGAGCAGAAGAAGACGGGCCGCCTGTTCCGCCCGTCCGCGCGCTACGTCGGACCGGCCGAACGCCACCTGGCCGAAATCAGCTAATCCCAGGGACAGTCCCCTCGGACATGTCGCTAACGGATTACCGGGATCGCTTTCCGATCCTGGAGCACACGACCTACCTGATCAACCACTCGCTCGGCGCGATGCCCGCCGCGGCCGAGGAGCGTCTGCTCGACTACGCGCGCACGTGGAAGGAGCGCGGCATCCGCGCTTGGGGCGAGGGCTGGTGGGAAATGCCGCTGACCGTCGGCGACCAGATCGGCCGCATCATCGGTGCGCCGCCCGGCTCGACCGTCATGCACCAGAACGTCGCCGTCGCAGAGGCGATCGTCGTCTCCCAGCGTGCGCTACCTCTACCAGGCGCAGCCCGACCTCGAGGTCGTCGTCGTCCCGAACGACGAGGCGATCGTCGAGGCGATCGACGAGCGCACGCTGCTCGTGCCGATCACGCACGTCCTGTTCAAGACAGCGGAGATCCAGGACGTCGAGGCGATCGTCCGGCGTGCGCACGAGGCCGGCGCGCACGTCGTGCTCGACGCCTACCAGTCCGCCGGCATCCTCCCGGTCGACGTCACGGCGCTCAACGTCGACTTCGCAGTCGGCGGCAGCGTCAAGTGGCTTTGCGGCGGGCCCGGCAACGGCTGGCTCTACATCCGGCCGGACCTCGCGGAGGTGCTCGAACCGACCTTCGTCGGCTGGCAGGCTCACGCTCGTCCGTTCGGCTTCGAGCCGGAACTCGAGTACGCGGCAGGTGCCGCCCGGTTCCTGACCGGCACGCCCAACGTGCCCGCGCTGTACGCCGCGACCGCCGGGTACGACCTGATCGAGGAGATCGGCGTGGAACGCATCCGCGAGAACTCCGTCCGCCAGACCAGCCTGCTCATCGACCTGCTCGACGAGGCCGGCCTGGAGGTCCAGAGCCCACGCGACCGAGCGCGGCGCGGCGGCACCGTCACCGTCCGCACGCCGGAGTTCGAGGCGGTGCACAAGGAACTGGCGGAGCGGCAGATCCTCTGCGACTTCCGCCCGGACGTCGGCCTCCGCTTCGGGCCGCACTACTACAACAGCGACGACGAGCTGCGGCACACCGTCGCCCAGATCGTGGAAATCCTCGAGAGCCGCGCCTTCGAGCGGCACCTCGGCGCAACCGCCCGCTTCTAGGCCAGGCATCCCTCGTTCGAGGGAGAATGGCATCTCCGTTCGCGGGTACGTTGAGAGTGAGATGAAGGCCGCCGTCGCCATCTCCGCCGCAGTCGTCGCGCTGGCCGCGGCCGGTGCGGGCCAGGCCTCCGAGATCATCGACCGCAACGCCCGGAACGTCCGGCTCGCGGTCGACGGCAGTGGCCAGGCCCTGGTCACGTACAGGGTGGGCGGACGTGTGATGCACGTGCGCGCCTGGGGCGCGATCGATGCGCGGCAGCCGTCCATGAGCCGGCGACAGGTCTCGTTCAGGATGGACTACTCGGGCCGCGCGTGGACCTCGTTCAGGAACAGGTGTCGAGCCTACGACGGCCCTGCGCTCGCGTTCCGGGTCGCGGCGTGCGCCGCGCCCGACGGCTCCTACTGGGCGCTGCAATCCTGGCGTCGGACGCTGCCGAACTTCGACGGCAGGGCGGGCGGCCCGCTCGGGGCGTGGGAACTGCACCTGTCGCATTGGTCCGGCTCGATCGCGACGCTGGAAGCCTGGACGGACTGGGTCTACGACGGCCGCTTCCACCACCTGTTCGGACGCCTGACGTACGCGGGCCATCCGGTCTACGGCTTCTCCGCGAACCGCTACGGCTCACCGACCGACGGTTACGGCCGCAACATCTACGTCGACACGTTCAACTCCCGCTACGGCGAAGGCTGGCGCCGGGAGAACGCCTTCCTCGCGCACAGGCCGACCGGGATCTTCTGCTACGGCTTCTACAAGTTCAGCCCGCGCGGTCCCGGGAACGGCGCTCAGTACAGGCTGACCGCGATCGGCCCGGGCGTCACACCGGACGTCAGCATTACGCTCCCGGGTCTGCACGACTACGACCCGAACAACTCGGCCGACGTCGCCTACGAACGGCAGCAAAACGCGCTCCTCGACTCGATCGTCGGAGTCGATAACAAGTGTCGCGCTCACTGAGCAAGTAGCTCGAGCAAGCGCCCTGCATACGCCGGTGCGGTTGGCTCGTCCTCGTGGCGGAAGTAGACGAAGAGCGGCTCCTTCACGGTCCGCAGGCGCGCCGCCCAGTCCCGCAGATCGTCGTCCGAGTACGGCGGGTCGCGGAAGCGCACATACCGGAACGGCGCCTCGTGCTCGAGGTCGTTGACGCGGACGGCGCCGGCCGCCGCGAGCCGCGGTTCGATTCCCTCCCACGACTCGTGCTCGAGATCGAAGGCGACCGGAAAGTCCGGGTCGAGCGAGCCCAGGATCAGCTGCAACATGCCCTCGTCGCGGGCGCTGATCAGCTGGACGCGAGTCGGCCCGAGCCGATCGCCGAGCAGGCGGACACGGGACGCGAACTCCGCCACGATCCGCGGCCGGTTGCCTGCCAGCTTGGGTGCGAACGTGAATCCCGGCGCGTCTGCTGCGCCCAGCGCGTGAACTGCTCCTCGGCCGGGAGCCGGTAGCCCGTCGTGTTCAGTTCCACCGTCGAGAAGCGCTGCGCGTAGAAGGAGAGGAACTGCTTCGCGTCCGTCCCCGCCGGGTAGAAGCCCGGCTTCCACGACGGGTACGACCAGCCCGAGGTTCCGACATGTACCCCGGCTAAACTCGATTCCCGGGTGGCCACCACTGACAGAGTCATAGCGGAGGACGCGATCCGGGTCCTCGACCACGGCTTCGTCCGGCTGGACGGATCGATGGCGACCGACCTCTCGGTCGTCAACGCGGCGCGGGTCAGCTTCGCGCGGCGGAAGGAAGAGATGAGCGAGGCGGACGAGGGCCTGATCCGCTTTCTGATGCGGGACCGCCACGGCACGCCTTTCGAGCACAACTCGTTCCGCTTTCACATCCGCGCGCCCATCTTCGTCGCGCGCGAGTGGTTCCGGCACCGCGTCGGCTCGTTCAACGAGTTCTCGATGCGGTACGCCAAGGCGACCGACGACTTCTACGTCCCGGAACCGGATGACGTCCGCTCACAGGTCGGCAAGCCCGGTGCGTATTCGTTCGAGCCAGTCGACGAGGAGCTCGCCGAGCGCACGCGCGAGGAGCTGCGCGAGGTCTACGAGCACGCGTACGAGACGTACACGCGACTCGTCGAAGCGGGCGTTGCGCGCGAGCTCGCTCGCTGCGTAATGCCTGTCGGGGCCTACACGGAGTTCTTCTGGACAGTCAACGCACGAGCCTTGATGAACTTCGTCTCACTCCGCGCGGCGGAGACGGCGCAGCGTGAGATCCGCCGCTACGCGGACGCCGTCGAGCAGTTCTTCGCCGAAGAGATGCCGGTCACACACGCCGCCTTCGTGGCAGCCGACCGCGTAGCGCCCTAGACAGAGGCCGACAGAACGATCTGCGTCGGCTTGAAGTGGCCGGGAGTCTTGCGCACGATCACCCAGCCGTTCTTGTCGAAGCGCTCCAGGTTGTAGGCCACCGACAGCGGCACCACCGTCTCGCCGTTGACGTTGAAGGTCCCGCACGAGACGAGCGGCTTGCCGCCCTTCGTCAGGTAGAGGTCGTAGTAGCCGCCCGTCGGAAGCTGAGGGAGGCCCTTGACGCTCAGCACCATCGGCCAGTTGCCTTCGGCGTCGCGTTTGCCGAGCTTCAGCGTCGCGAGTGCGCCGCGCGCGAGGCTCGTACCGTGGAGCTGCACCGTCTTGCGGGCGTCGATCGACGTCTTGCTGCTCGGACCGGTCGCCTGGCCGAGCAGGAAGCCGACGACTGTCGCGGTCGCGAGTGCGGCAGCGAGCAGCACGGCACGCCGCGCCCCGGCGGGCTTGCGCTGGCGTCCCCACAGCGGTCCGAGCGCGTCGTCAGGCCACGGCACGCTCTCCATCTCGGGAGAGAGCTCCGGCGGTGGGCCGGCTTCGACCAGGAGTTGGTGCGCGCGGTAGAGCCGCGCACGCTCCTCCGGGGAAACGTCCTGGCCGACGAGGTCGTCGAAATCCGGCTGCCGCGTCACTGCAGCTCTCCCTCCAACATGTCGGCAAGCCGCCCGAGGCCGGCGCGCGTGCGCGTCTTCACGGTGCCGAGCGGAATGTTGAGGAACTCCGCCACCTCGCTCTGCGACAGGCCGCCGTAGTAGGCGAGCTCGATCACCTCACGTTCGCTCTCGCTGAGGCTCTCGAGTGCGCGATGCACGCGCCAGGAGGTGTACGACGCCTCCGCCCGCTCGGCGGGGGTCGGCTCGTCGGATGGCAGCTCCGGCCCCTCGCCCGGCGGCTCGCTGCGGCTGCGGCTCCGGTCGACGATCGCGTTCCGCGCGACTGCGTACAGCCACGGAGCGCCGGCGCCGCGCTCGGGCTTGTAGGTCCGAGCCGAGCGCCAGATGGCGGCGAACGTCTCCTGCACGGCGTCCTCGGCGTTCATCCGGTCGCCCAGCCGGCGCAGCGCAAGCCCGAAGACCGGGCGGGCATAGCGCCGATACAGCGCTTCGAACGCGTTGGCGTCGCGGCGGGCGACGCGGCGGATCAGGTCGCCGTCACTGACCCTTGGGTCGTCGACGAACGGCTCATGTCGGGCCGGTTCGCGCCGGGCCTCAAAAGGCAGCGCCGCAGACAACGCATAGCTTCCCATCTTCTCTGGGTCTCTACGGGTTCCCACGTCCGCCGGATTGCAGCACAAAACGCTTACGAACCTTTAACGGGCCGGAGGCGTCGGAATTGGCACCAGGCGGGAAAAGACCCCGGAGACGCCTGATCAAGGGGGTTCCAAGATGCGCAGGGTCATATGGATCGCCGCCACGACGCTGGCTCTGGTGCTGGCCGCACCCGCGTCGTCGGCGACCACCACGGTTCAGATCAAACGCACGGGCTTCGTCCCGGCGACGGTCACGATCAACGAGAACGATTCCGTCACCTGGATGAACGCCGACACGATCACCCACCAGGTGGTCGCGAACGGCGGCTCGTTCGCCTCGCCGATCCTCAACCCGGGCAAGTCGTGGACGCGCACGTTCCGCAGCGGCGGCACGTTCCGTTACCACGACGCGCTTCACTCCGGCCTCCGAGGGACGGTCACGGTGCGCGGTGCGCCGCCGCAGGTCACGCTGGCGACCTCCGCCCCGGTGGTCAAGTTCGGCGGAACGGTGACGCTCACCGGCACCGTTTCGAACAAGAAGGCCGGAGAGACGGTCACGATCGTCCAGCTTCCGTACGGACAGACGACGAAACAGGTCGTCGCGACGCTGCAGACGACGACCGGTGGCACGTTCTCCTTCACGGTGTCGCCGCAGCTGAACACGACGTACCAGGCCCAGTGGAAGACGCTCGAGAGCTCGGTGATCGTGCAGGTGCAGCCGGCGATCAAGCTGCCGTTCGTTTCCAGGAGCGGATACTTCCACTTCTACGTCACGGCCGGAACGTCGTTCGCCGGCCGCACCGTGTACTTGCAGCGCTTCACGCTCGCGCGCGTGTGGGTGAACATCCGAGCGCTGTCGCTCGGCTCGAAGTCCGGACGCCTGATCTCGGTGCGCTTCGTGCGCTCGATCATCCCGCGCGGCCGCTGGTCGATCCGCGTGTTCATGCCGGCCAGCGAGATGGGCGGCGGCTACCTGGACAGCTGGAGCGGAACCCAGCCCGTCGTCAGGCGGTAGAACGCAGAGGGCGCGGGCTGACGCTCAGCCCGCGCCCTCGAACCGCTGTTGGACGGCGTCCCAGTTGACGACGTTCCACCAGGCCGCGAGGTAGTCGGGCCTGCGGTTCTGGTACTTGAGGTAGTAGGCGTGCTCCCACACGTCGATCCCGAGCAGCGGCGTGTCGTCCGTGCTGAGCGGCGAATCCTGGTTGGCCGTCGAGTAGACCGCGAGCCCTGTGCCGTCGTGGACGAGCCACGTCCACCCCGAGCCGAAGCGCTTGACGCCGGCGTCGTTGACCGCTGACTTGAGCTCCTCGAGCCCGCCGAAGACGGAGGAGATCGCGTCGGCCAGCGAACCTGAAGGCTCGCCGCCGCCGTTCGGTCCCATGATCTCCCAGAAGAAGCTGTGGTTCGCGTGCCCGCCGGCGTTGTTGCGGACGGCGGGCTGCTTGTCCTCCGGAAGCTCGTCGAGGATGGTGAGGATGACCTCGACCGGCTGGTCGGCCCACTCGGTCCCCTCCAGTGCCTTGTTGGCGTTGTCGACGTAAGCCTGGTGGTGCTTGTCGTGATGGACGCGCATCGTCTGCTCGTCGATGTGCGGCTCGAGCGCGTTGTAGTCGTACGGCAGAGGTGGGACCTCGAAGGCCATCGGTCGCTCCTTTCTCGCTTGTACGGCGAGGATATGCTCCCGCGGGCGCCAATGGCCACGCTTGCGTTCAAGTTCGAGGAGATCACTCCACGAGAGCTGAAGCCGGAGCTCTACGAGCTCGACGGCATCTCGCGCGCCACGATCGAGGCGCAATACAAGCTCTACCAGGGCTATGTCAACAAGCGGAACGAGATCCTGCAGAAGCTCGACGGCGTCGACACCGCGAGCGCGAACCAGGTCTACTCGGACATCCGCTCGCTGAAGGTCGATCTGACTTTCGCGATCGGCGGGATCAAGAACCACGAGATCTACTTCGAGCATCTCGGCGGAGGCGGCGGCGATCCCGACGGGCTGGTCCGCGACCTGATCGTGCGGGACTTCGGCTCGGTGCAGGACTGGCGCACAGACCTGAAGGCGACCGGGATGGCGGGCCGCGGCTGGGCGTGGACCGCCTACGACTGGGACGAAGGGCGCCTCTTCAACTACGTGGGCGACGCACAGAACACCTACCCGATCTGGAACGCGACGGCGCTGATCGCGCTCGACGTCTACGAGCACGCGTACTTCCTCGACTACCAGACCGATCGTGCGTCGTACATCGACGCTTTCTTCGACAACCTCGATTGGTCGACGATCAACGACTGGGTGTCGAAGTACCAGATCCAGACGTAGCCGTGGACATTCGGCTTCGGCCGCTGCGCGACGACGAGTTCCCGCCGTTCCTGGACTTGCTCCGCATGGAGTACGTTCGCAGCATGGTGGAGGAGGCAGGCATGACTCCGGAGGCGGCGGAGGAGAAGGCGACCTCGGACCACGCTTCCCTCTTTCCGGGCGGGGCGCCACAGCCGCAGCACCGGATCTACCTGCTGGAGGACACGGCGACCGGCGACCGGGTCGGCCGTCTCTTCTGGGCGGCGCGCCAACCCCCCGGCTCGACAACGATGCGGGCGTATCTGTACGAGCTCTTCGTCGACGAGCCGTTTCGCGGCCAGGGCCTGGGTCGTAGGGCGCTCGAACTGCTCGAAGCCGAGGCGCGGGCCGAGGACCTCCCGGGCATCGACCTGAACGTCTGGGGTGGCAACGAGACCGCGCGCGGCCTGTACCGCTCCGCCGGGTTCCACGAGCGTGCCGTCTTCATGTCGAACGAGCTCGAGTGACGACTGCGCTCCTGATCCTCGCGGGCTACGTGCTCGGCTCGATGCCGTGGGGCTACTGGCTCGTGCGGCTGTTCAAGGGCGAAGACATCCGGAGCCAGGGCAGCGGCAACATCGGCGGCACGAACGTCTGGCGCGTGTACGGCTGGCGGCTCGGGCTGCCGGTCGTTCTGCTCGACACCGCGAAGGGATTCGTGCCCGCCTTCGTCGCGACGCAGGTCGAGTCACATCTCGCCGGCGTGCTGGCAGGCGGCGCGGCGATGCTCGGCCACTGGCGGCCGATGTTCCTCCGCTGGCAGCGCGGAGGAAAGGTAGTGGCGACGTGCGGGGGAGCGTTCCTCGGTGTCGCCCCCGTCGTCGGCGGGATCGGTGCAGGCGCCTGGATCGCGGTGTTCTTGCTCTTCCGGTATGCGTCCTTGGCCTCGATCGTGGCCGCCCTGTCGCTGCCGCTCGCTGCGGTGCTGCTCGACGAGGTTCAGGTTCAGGCGGACGGCGAACGCCTGATGGCACTCGAGATGCGGACCGAGTGCGAGCGTTGCGGCGCTGCGCTCGTCGCCGACGGGGAGGCCTGGATCTGCAGCTACGAGTGCACGTATTGCGCGGCCTGCGCGGAGGCGACCGACCGGATCTGCGGGAATTGCGGGGGAGAGCTTGTGCCGAGACCTAGGAGGGCATCAACCGGCGAGCCACTCGCGTAGCTCGGTGTGGCGCTCGGCGGGGTCGCCGCTGTGAAGCTCGCCCCGTAGTTCCCCGACCGTCCCGTACCGCTCGGCGACGACCTCGTGGGAATGGATCGTCTCGAAGTTGAGCTGGCGTGCCAGCAGGAAGTCCGCGTCCTCGAGCTGCTCGTAGCGCTCGAGCGCCGAGTGCAGCGAGATCCGTACCGAGTCCTCGACGAAGCGCGGCTGCAGGTGTGCGTGCTCGACGACGAAGAGCTCGTCCGGCCGTTTCAGCAGCTCGTAGATCGGCGAGCTCATCGAGCCCTCGACGATCGCGGCCAGGTGCTCGGCGTTGACCGGATGCTCGCTGCCGACGTAGAGCGTCCCGCGGCCGCGCTGGTTGTGGGTCGCGATCGGGACAAGCTCGAGGATGCGTTCCACGTCGACGTCGTCGAAGCCCGCCTCGAGCAGCCGCTCGGAGGCGCGACCGCGCACGAGGCCCTGCGCACACGGGCAGGCGTTGATCCCGGTCGCCTCGACGCCCACGATCCTGCGCACGCTCGACTCCGAGGCCGCCGCGATCCCGATCAGCGCGATCATCTCCTGGGTTGCGAGCCCGGTCACCGGCGTCCGCCGCGCCAGCGGATAGCGCGCCGAGATCCGCACCTCTGCGCGGCCCGCCGCCTGCCGGGCGACGATGTGCCGCGCGATGTGCTCGGCCAGCTCCTCGACGAGGAAGGCCTCCTCGATCACGACCTCGTCGATCGCCTCCTCGAACAGCTCGGGGAAGCGGGACATGTGGACGCCCTTCTGCTGCGGATCCAGATCGACCGTGCAGTCGATCTGCGCGGAGATGAGCTTCTCCGCCCCGCCCCACCGCAGGCGGATCGCCTTTTCGACGCTCTGCACCCCGGCCCGGGAGAGGCCGAGTTGCACCTCGGGCGTCGAGGCCTGTACGTCGTCGAGCAGCTGACGCGACTTCGCCATGCAGACAGGTTAGTGTCACGCGGCCCCGTGGCTGCCGCCGATTCCAGCTTCCCGCAGCTCGTGTCGCTCGCCGCACACGATCTGCGTACGCCGCTGGCCACGATTCACGGCTTCGCACAGACCCTGATCCGCATGGGCGATCTCGGTGAGCCGAAGCAGAAGTACATGGAGATGATCGATGCGGCTTCGCGGCAGCTCGCCGAGCTGCTCGACGAGCTCGGCACGGCGGCGCGCATCGAGGGTGGGCGCTACGAGCCGAGCCTCCAGCCGGTCGACACGCTCGAGCTGGCGCATGCCGCCGCCGCTCAGCTCGGCGAGGAGCGCGTGCGCGTGAGCGGCGAGGGTGCCGAGGTTCACGTTGACCCGGAGGCGACCGAGCGCGGCGTCTCGGCACTCGCGCAGGCCGCTCTTCGGCACGGCGGGCTGGACGAGGTCGACCTGAGCGTCGAGGGTAGGTCGCTGACGATCTCGCCCGTCACCGCCGCGTCGGCGCCCGTCGTGCTCGGCGAAGAGCTCCGAGACCTGGGTGCGGCGGTCGGCGTTCGCGTCGTGCGCGCCCTGGGCGGGTCGGTCGCGCTCGAGGGCGACAAGCTCACGGTGCGTCTCCCGGAATGACCCGCGGCGCGCAGGTCAGTCTCCTGCGCTGGCTCCGCCGCCAACTGCAGCAGCCGACGCCTGCGCGCGAACACCTCGAGGCGGCGGTCGAGAACGACGACCCCTCCGAGTTTCGCCGTCTGCTCGCCGACGTTCCGTTTACGCCGGAGCAGCGCCGCCACGTCGATGGGCTGCTGGACGCGTGGGAGGAGGGGCGCGGCTAGTTCGTCGCGCCGTGCTCGACGAGAAGCTCGCGCAAACGTTGGTCGCCGTGCTGGTCGGCGGCCATGAGCGGCGTGTACTCGTCCTGCTGACGCGCGTCCGGGTCGGCACCGGCTTCGAGCAGCAGCTTCGCGATCTCGTAGCGCACGTCTGGGTCTTGCGCCGCGGCCGCACTGTGCAGTGGCATCACCTTCATCGGGTTGCGCGATGCTGAGTTGACCTCGGCGCCGCGCTCGACGAGCAGCCGCGCCGCATCGACGTGTCCGAAGAAGCTCGCAAGGCCGAGCGGCTGGAAACCGTCGCCCGCCCACGCGTTCGCCAGCGAGGGATCCTCGTCGAGGAGCTCGCGGAGCCGCTCCGCATGCCCGAGGGCGGACGCCTCGAAGACGTCGAGCTCGCGGCCGGCCGCGAGCCGCTCGGCCTCGCCGGGGTCTCCGCGGTAGATCGCCTGCAGGACGTCCGACATGGTCGAGCGTTAGTAGAGGTGTCGTCGCACGAAGGGCCACATCCCGGGCGGGGCGAGAAGCGCCAAAAGGCCTCCCCCGCCGGCGAGGTAAGGGCCGAGGCCGACGTTGTCGTTCAGGTTGTCCCAACCGAAACGTCGCCCGAGCTGGACGACGAACAGCGCCGCAGCCCCGAGCAGCACCACGCCACCGAGTCGCCGCAAGAAGTCGAGCGGCAGGGGCCGCGACAGTGAGAGGAGCGTGACGGCCACCGCCACGCTCACGAGCGGAATGCCGAGCTTGGCCCCTCCGCTGGCATGGTCGTCCCAGAGGAACTTGAGCGGGACCTTGAAGCTGTCCTTCCACGCCAATCCCGCCACATCTTCCCAGGCGACAAAGCAGGAGATGATCGCGAGGACACCCCCGATGATCGCGAGCGGCGAAGGTTGGAATGTGCGGCTTCGCGCCACCGCCGCCGGACCCTGACAGACCCGTTGAGCTAGCGCAAGAGTCGTGACAGCCGGCGGTCCTTGAGGATGCGGCCGCCGGTCTGGCACACCGGGCAGTAGTAGATCGTGTGCTCCTCGAAGTCGACCTGCGCGATCGGCGCCCCGCAGACATAACACGGCTCGCCGAGCTTGTTGTGCACGCGATACGTGCGCTTGTCGTTCGCGCCGCGCTCGCGTAATTCGAGCCCGCGCTCCAGCTCGACGTCGATCGCCTCTGCGAGGCGTGCGACCTGCTCGGGCGTGACGTCGCGCGTGAGCTCGTAGGGCGACAGCTGTGCGTGGTGCAGGATCTCGTTCGCCCACGCGCGCCCGATCCCCGCGATCACGCGCTGGTCGCGCAACATCGAGTGAAGGCGGCGTGACTCGTCCGCGCAGATCTGCGCGAGGCGCTCCCCGCCGATCCCGAGCGCCTCGGGCCCGAGGTGCGCGAGCTCCTGCTCCGCCTCCTCCGGCGTCAGCAGCCAGACGCCCGCGCGCTTCTTCGCACCGGCCTCGGTCAGCACCAGCTGCGAGCCGCCTTCGAACAGGAGCCGGAACGCCGGTGTCTTCGGCCCGCGCTCGCCGAACTGCAGGAACTTCAGGCGGCCGGCCGTCATCAGGTGGACGAGGAGCACGAGCTCCCCGTCCTCGGTCGGGAACAGCAGACGCTTGGCGCGCCGCTCGGCGCCGGCGAGTTTCCGCCCCTGGAGCGTCGAAAGCGGCGGGTCGAAGGTCTTCAGCGTCGCGATGTGCGCGGGCCCCGCCTTGACGATCGGGAACGCCGAGACCGGATCGTTCAGTGCGCGCCGCCACGCCTCCATCTCGGGTAGCTCAGGCATCGGCGTGCGCGGTGCCGGGGAGCGGGGCGTCGGCGACGCCTGCAATCACCGGGGAGAGGTCCTCGGACTCGGGAAACTCGCGCAGCGCCGGAATCGGCGACAGCGCGATCGGGATGAACGCGAGTGCTCCGCCGAGCGCGCTGACGACGAGGGTGGCCCGCAGCCCGATCGTCGAGGCAAGCCCGCCTCCGACCAGGGAGCCGAGCGGGATCGTGCCCCAGACGAGGAAGCGCATCACGGAGTTCATGCGGCCCTGGATCCTGTGCGGCGTGATCGCCTGGCGAAGGCTGACCTGGGTGATGTTGTAGACGACCGAGCCGAAGCCGCCGAGCATCATCGCGGCAACGAGCGCCGGGAATGCCAGGTGGGTCGGCGCGAGCGGGATGAGCAGGAAAGGCAGGCCGAACAACGGCGTCATCAGAAGCGTGGTCTTGCCGACTCCGAGCGCGCGCTGAAGGCGCGGCGCCGCAAGCGCGCCCAGCAGCCAGCCGAGCGACCCGATCCCGAAGCCGAGCCCGACGAGACCGGCGGACATGTGCCAGTGACGCGCCGCGTAGACGAGCAGGATCGCGAAGCCGACGTTGCCGAAGAAATTGGAGCTGCCCGTGCAGATCGCCTGCGGCCGGAGGAGGGGGTGCCTCACGACATAGCCGAGCCCTTCCTTGAGCTCCGCCCAGAGCTTCGGGCTCTCCGCGGTCCGCTCAGGCAACACCTCCCGCTTCCGGATCGCGACCGTGAAGGCACCGGAGGCGACGAAGCTGATCGCGTCGGCCAGGACCGCGTACGGGGCGGTGAGCGCCTGGATCAGCCCGCCGCCGAGCGCCGGGCCGGCGATCTGGGCTCCGGAGGCACTGACCTGGAGCTTCGAGTTCCCTTCGACGAGCTGCTCTCGCTCCACCAGCGCCGGTAGATACGACTGGTACGCGACGTCGAAGAAGACGGTGAGGATCCCGACCAGAAACCCGACGACGTAGAGCTGCCACAGAGACAGCGCGTCGTAGATGTACGCCAGCGGGATCGTCGCGAGCAGAACAGCGCGGCCGGCGTCGCCGACGATCAGCACCGCGCGCCGTTGCAGGCGGTCGACCCAGACGCCGGCGGGCAGTGTGAAGAGCAGGAACGGGAGAAACTGAACGGTCCCGAGCGTCGCCACCTCGAACGCGCTCGCGTCGAGGTTCTTGATCGCGAGCCAGGGGATCGCGATCTGCGAGACCGGCGTCCCGAACTCGCTGATCGACTGCCCGATCCAGAGCTTCATGAAGTCGGGGTGACTCCAAAGTCCTCCGCTCGGTCGCTTTAGTCTCCAAGCCATCGACGCGATCAGGGTATCCGTGCGCCGCGGGGACGTCGTGGAGGCGGTCCACCGCGTTCACGCCGTCGCCGTGCAGGACGGGGCGGTCGTCGCGGAGGCCGGCGATTCCGCGCTAGTCGCGTTCATGCGCTCGTCGTCGAAGCCGCTGCAGGCGATCCCGCTCGCGCGCGCGCGTGAGGACCTCGATTCGACCGAGCTCGCGATCGCGTCCGCGTCGCACCTCGCGGACGAGGCGCAGCTCGCGGCGGTGCGCTCGTTGCTCGCGAAGGCGCCGGCGAGCGAAGAGGAGCTCGAGTGCGGGCTGGAGGGCGACCCGCCTTCGCGCCTGAACCACAACTGCTCCGGCAAGCACGCCGGGATGCTCGCCCTGTGTCGTGCAAGAACCTGGCCGAGCGAGGGCTACCGCCTCGCGGGTCACCCCGTGCAGGACGCGATGCTCGCGGTGCACGCGGAAGCGGCGGAGGTGGCGCAGGACGAGATTCCCAGCGCCGTCGACGGTTGCGGAGTGCTGACGTTCGCACTTCCGCTCGAGCGGATGGCACACGCGTTCGCGCGGCTCGAGCAGCTCGACGGCGGCGAACGCGTCGCGGCGGCGATGCGAGCGCATCCGGAGCTGATTCGCGGTCCGCGCGCGACCGACACCCGCCTGATGTGCACACTGCCCGGCTGGATCGCGAAAGGCGGAGCGGAGGGCCTACTTTGTGCGGCCGCTAACGGACTCGGCGTCGCGCTCAAAGCCGAGGACGGGAACGGACGTGCGCTCGGGCCCGCGGCCGCATCGTTCCTCCGGCAGCTCGATCTCGACCTCGGTGAGCTGGCCGTCACAACCGTCGAAAACAGCCGAGGCGAGGTGGTCGGCGAGATCCGCATCTAGCGGAAAGTTCCTAACCAGAAATCCGCACTTTGCTTTCGCCGGGACCTCTGTAATATCCGCCGGGCGAGAGGGTGAGCCGGGAGGCTTCGGGTGTCCGGCTCTTTTGCGTGTAACAGGTAGATCGAGTCCCCGTCCACCTACGCGAAAACAGCCGGGAGGTAAGCCGCCGTTGCTCACCGTCGACATCTCCCTTCCTGACGTAGAGGAACTGCGGAAGCTCGTCCAGGAAGGTCTCGAGAAGGGCGTTCTCAACTACGACGAGATCGCCGCCGGGCTTGACGATGTCGAGCTCACCAAGGAGCAGATCGAAGACTTCTACACCTACCTGATCGACCACGGGGTCGAGCTGATGGAAGGCGAGACGCACAAGCATCCGCCGCACGAACAGCTCCCCGCACCTGAAGAGGAGAAGGGCCCGAAGCTCGACCTGAGCGTCGAGCCGTCGCTCGACTCGCTGCGTCTCTACCTGCGCGAGATCGGCAAGGTGCCGCTGCTCACGGCCGATCAGGAGGTCTACCTCGCCAAGCGCATCGAGCGCGGCGACATGGGTGCGAAGACGCAGATGATCGAGGCGAACCTCCGGCTGGTCGTCTCGATCGCCAAGTCGTACCTCGGCCGCGGCCTCAGCTTCCTCGACCTGATCCAGGAGGGGTCGCTCGGCCTGATCCGCGCGGTGGAGAAGTTCGACTACCGCAAGGGCTACAAGTTCTCGACGTACGCGACCTGGTGGATCCGTCAGGCGGTCACGCGTGCGATCGCCGACAAGGCGCGGACGATCCGCATCCCCGTGCACATGGTCGAGAAGCTGAACAAGGTCGTGCACATCGAGCGTCAGCTCGTGCAGCGCCTGGGACGCGAGCCGCGCCCGGACGAGATCGCCGACGAGCTGGAGATGACGACCGAGGAAGTGCGCGAGATCCTGCGCATGTCGCAGCTGCCGGTCTCGCTGGAGAAGCCGATCGGCGAGGAAGAGGAGTCGGAGCTGGGGGACTTCGTCGAGGACGAGTCCGCCGAGTCGCCGTTCGACACGGCAACCCTGTCGCTGCGCCGCGAGGACGTCGAGCATGCGCTCTCGGCGCTCCCCGAGCGCGAGCGCCAGGTGATCGAGCTCAGGTTCGGCCTGCTGGGGATGCCTCCGTGCACGCTCGAGGAGGTTGGACGCGCGTTCGGCGTTACACGCGAACGCATCCGGCAGATCGAGAACAACACGCTCAAGAAGCTCGAGTCGCTGCCAGAGGCCCAGGGCCTCAAGGACTGCGTCTAGCGGAACGTCAGGACGGGCGCGCGGGCGCTGACGGCGCGGTCGCCGAGGTAGCCCTGCTTGCTGCTTTTGAAGTGCAAGCTCCAGGGCCCGCCGCCGGGGACGTGGAACTGCAGCGCGACGCGTCCGCCGGGGCGCACGCGGACGAGGCGGTTGACGCCCTTCGCGGTGAACCGGATCGGCGTCACCTGCGTCCCGTGAGGTAGCGCGAGCACGAGCTCGAGCGTCCCGCCGGTCTTCGTCCAGACGGTGATCGCGCCGACCGATGCGAGCCAGTGGTCGGAGAAGCGTCCTGCGGCGATCATCCGGAGCCGCGGCGTTCCGGCCGGGCGGTAGAGGTCCCAGTTGGCCTCGTGCCGGACTCGCTCGACGCCCGTGAGCTGCACGCTCGACCCGTAGGTCTGCACGAGCAGCGGGCGGCGATCGGCGCGGCCGTCCACGAGCATCCGGCCGTCGCGCGCGACGCTCACGGGCTTGACCGAGAAGTGGTCGATCCGCGGGCTGCCGAGCAGCAACAGCCGTTCGACGGAGGTGTTCCAGAAGAGCTGCTCCCACGACTGCTCGCGGCGCGCGCCGGGCGGCGCGACGAGGTCGACGCTGCCGAGCTGCGCGTGGTCGACCCAGCGCAGGTCGCGCGGCAGGGAGTTGCGCAGGCTCGTGCTCGTGTGCGCGTCGAACGAGGAGGCCCCTGCGGATAGTGCGCAGCACGCCGCGATTGCCGCCGCGAACGCGAGCGCCGGTGGAAGCTTGCGAAAGGCGGCGAGTGCGGCGACGCCGGAGAGTGCGGCTGCGACGAGAGCGATTGCGAGCGCGCCGTTACCGACAGACACAAGTCCTTCGAGGCGCAGGACGGCCCAGAGCGTCGGCGAGTCGTCCTTGTTGTGCGCGGCCGCGTAGCCCGAGAGCGGGATGCGTGCGGCGACGAGCAGCAGAACCGCCGCACAGAGGCCGACGGGAATCCGGCCCGGCAGTCCGCGTTTCACATAGAGCGCGAACGCCGTGGCGAGCAGCGGCAGGAGCGTGAAGAGGTAGCGCTCCTGGAACCGCTGCGAGTCGGTGTCGGCGATCTGCGCCGCCTCGAGCAGCAACGCGCCCGCGAGCAGCAGTGTCGTGACTGCGAAGGCGAGCTCGGCGCGACGGCGTGGACGAACGAGCGCGACGGCCAAGCCCGCGAGTGCGCCGGGCACGATCACCCAGCCGCTGGAGTAGGCGAGCAACATCGTTTCGCGGCCGACCCAGTGGAGGAGCGAGCCGGGATGCAACACGTGCTTGCCGTCCGAGTACACGCCGAGCACGCGGTTCGAGCCGAGTGTCGCGAACAGCACAACGGGCGGTACGACGAGGAGAACGAGTGCGAGCCACAGCCGCCTGATCGACGTGATGATGCGACCGCGATCCGCGACGAGCTCCGCGCAAAGCACCGCGACCGGCACAACCGCGTACTGAATACGCGCGAGCACAGCCAGCGCGCTGAAGAGCGCGAACGCGAGCTGCGCGCCGAGCGTCGTTGCCTCGACCACGCAGACGCCGGCGTAGACCGCCGAGAGCACGAGCGGATAGGCGAGCGGGTCGGCGAGCATCCCCGACGCGTAGACGCCGTCCGGCACGGCCACCGCGAAGGCCGCCACGGTGAGGGCGAGCCACTGCGGCATCACGAGGCGCTTGCAGAGCAGATACGCCGGAATCACGGCGAGTGAGATGAACGCCGCGTGTAGGCCTTGCGTGAGCCGGAACGCGGTGACGGGATCGTCTGTGACGAGCCACACCGGCGCGGTGACGATCGGATCCAGCAACGCAGGGAAGTGCACGCCGACGCCGCGAATCAACGGCCGTCCATGCTCCGCGAAGCTGCGCGCGAGCGAGGGGTAGATGTACTCGTCGGGGAGGTAGTAAGGCGCTAGCCGGCCGGACGCGGCGCTCAGCCGCCCGCCGAAGCTGGCCGCCATGATGCCGGCGAGCCAGACCCAGGCCGGGACGGCGGCAAGCCAGGCGAAGACACGCGAACCGTCACGGTCCGCGCGAGAAGCAACGGCGTCGACTGCCATGGCTTCCCCATCGGCAAGCCGTAGGCATCCCTTGAACGAGGGACATGTCCCAGGGAGAGTCCCTGAGACATGGCTCCTAGAGGCGGGTGGCGCGGGCGCGGTCGGCCGGCACGAAGAGCTTGCAGTGCGGACACTTGAAGCCCTGGTGGCGCTCGGTCTCGCCGACGATCAAGTCCGCCGTGAACGTCTTCTTGCAGTGGGGGCAGACGACCTGGCGCGGGCCTGTCTCAGAGGTGACGTCGGCCATCGCCGCCCACGGTACCTACGGCAGGTAGGAGCGGTACGAGTCGAGCGGTTCACGCTCGGGCGCGGGTGGCGCGGCGCGTGGCGAGCCGAGGTGGATCAGGCCAAGGAAGCGCTCACCGTCCGGCAGTCCCACCGCATCGCGCCCGGCCTTAGTGCGTAGGACGCGCGGCGTGCGCCAGTAGCCGGCGAGGCCGCGTACGTGCGCGGCTAGCAGCACCGTGTGGATCGCACACGCGGTCGCGCAGATGTCCTCCTCATCCTGCTGCAAGTCGCCGCTCAGAACGCACGACGCCAGCACGAGCGTGCGGGCCCGGTCCAGCTTCGGAGCCTCCGCCGGGCCGGCCGCCTCCTTCAGCCGCGCGAGTGTCTCCGGCCCGACCACGCGAAAACGCCAGGGGTTCGTGCGATGGTGGTTCGGCGCCCAGCGCGCGAGCTCGAGCAGTTCGTCGAGCGTCTCGCGCGGGACGGGATCGGGGCCGAACGACTTGTGTGTTCGGCGCGAGCGAATCAGGTCCGCGAAGGCTTCCACGCGGCGGACACTAGCGACGCGCCCAGGAGCGTCCCGCAGAAGCCGAGCGCAAGATCGCCGATCGTGTCCACGTAGGTCAGCTGCAAGCCGGACGACCCCAGCTTCATCACGGCATACTCGCCGAGCTCCCACAGGATCTCAGTCGCGGCACCGAAGCCAACGGCGAGGCCCCATGAGGGCAGCAACCCGA
>WNGB01007736.1_pt1 | contig 21922 bp, 21 predicted proteins | sample 5400681 | NCBI WGS metagenome assembly WNGB01 (sample SAMN13153367, study PRJNA577476) | soil metagenome | isolation source: 115 cm soil or saprolite under grassland replicate 2 | place: USA:California | collected 2016-06-15
GCTCCCTTCGTTGCGGACGAGGTGGACATCGCCCCCCTGATCGACGAACCCCGACCCAGCCTCGACGACTTGTGGCGTGCAGTCGGGATCATCTCCTCGGTAGAGGGTCAGGGCGCCCGTCTTGACGGTCACGAGGCTCGGCCCTGGGTGCGAGTGCCAGCCAAAAGTCCCGCCCGGGGCAATCCTGTTCTCCAAGACGTGGAGATCGGATTCACCCTTTGTCCTGATCCGGGCCTGCCAGCTGCTCGAGAGCGTTTTCGCGTCGATCTCCTCGAAGTGCCCCACGGCGAAGAGGGTGCTGGTAACCCCGGACACGGGCGTGGCCAGCACGGTCCCGCTGCGCGCGGCCACACCCACAACGACGGCGAGAAGCGCCAGTATGAATCGAGTCTGCATGTGCTCAGTCCTTTCTCTACCAGACGATGAACGGTCGTTCCCATTCCTCACCTGTGCGTCACGAGCACGGTGGGCGGTGCGGGGAGCCGGCGCCAGCGAGAGCGCCTGAAGAGGGCCTGAAGTTTTGCGGAAGTGCCATCGCGCTGAGCCGCCTGGGGAACCGGCTCCCGAACGGACGGCTCACCTGGACGGTATAATGCGACGTCCCCGCCCGGAGCATCCCATGGCCTCAGTGGAGGAGCCCGTCCCGCCGGAGGTCGAGCTGGACCTGGCGCGCTACGAGCTGCGCCGCGGCGGCCGCGTGGAAAGGCTCGAGAAGCTCCCGATGGAGCTGCTCACCCTCCTCGCCGAGCGGCAGGGCCAGCTCGTGACTCGAGCCGAGATCCTCGAGCGCCTCTGGGGCAGGGACGTGTTCGTCGATGCGGACGCGGCCATCAACACGGCGGTGCGGAAGGTGCGACGGGCACTCGGGGACGATCCAGATACGCCGCGGTTTCTCGAAACCGTCGTGGGCAAGGGCTACCGGTTCGTAGGGCCGATCACGGTCATCCCCGGCGCCGTGGCCAGGCCCTCGGCCCCCGACCCCGCGGTCGCTTCGCCGCGACTCCCGGGATCCAGCAGGTGGGCGCTCGGCACCGCCGCGCTGGCCGCGCTGATCGTGGCCCTCCTGGCGGGGCTCGGCCGCTTCGGCTCCCGCGATTGGCAGGCCATTGACTCCGTCGCCATCCTGCCCTTCGAGAACACGGGCGGCGACCCGGACGCCGAATACCTGTGCGATGGCATCAGCGAGAGCCTCATCAACCGCCTGTCACGACTGCCCCAACTGAAGGTGATCGCCCGGGCGTCCGTCTTCCGCTACAAGGGCAAGCATCCCGACCTGGCGAGCGTCGCGAGGGAGCTCGGCGTCCGCGCGGTCGTCAGCGGACGGGTCTCTCAACGTGGGGACGGCTTTTCCGTGTCCGTCGAGCTGATTGACGCCCGGGAGAACAAGCAGCTCTGGGGCGCCACGTACAACCGGCGCTCTTCGGATCTGGTCGTGGCCCACGAGGAGCTCGCCGCGGAGGTCGCGGAAAGGCTTCGTCTCGAACTGACGCCGAGCGAGCGAACGCTCCTGGCCAAGCACGACACCGCGGACCCCGAGGCGTACCGGCTCTATCTGCGAGGTCGCTACCTCTCGAACGAGCGCACCGAGGCCGCCTTGCGAAAGGCGATCGAGTACTTCCAGGAGGCGATTGCCCGTGATCCCCGGTACGCCCTGGCCTATTCCGGCCTGGCGGACGTGCACTGCACCATGGCCACGTCCTACAACAAACGGGTCGCGCCGCGGGAGGCCTACGCACGCGCGAGAGCGGCGGCCCTCAGGGCGGTGGAGATCGACGCCGAGCTGTCCGAGGCCCACGCCTCCCTGGGGCAGATTCTCGTGCAATTCGATTGGGACTGGGCGGGGGCGGAAGGGGAGTTCCGCCGGGCCCTGGAGCTGAATCCCGCCAACGGCGTCGCCCTGCACTGGCGCTCCCATTGCTACCTGGCGCTGGGCCGGTTCGACGAGTCCGCCCGGGACTCCCAGCGCGCGCTCGACACGGATCCCGTCTCCGTGATGCTGAACATCCATCTCGGCGAGCATCGTCACCTGGCCCGTCAGTACGACCTGGCGATCGAGCAGTACCGAAGGGCGCTGGAGCTGAGCCCCAACCACCCGAACGCACGCCCCTTGCTGGCCCTGGTCTACGAGGCGAAGGGCATGTACCCGCAGGCGATCGAGGAGCTCGAGGCGGCGGAGCCGTTCTGGGGGGGGACCGGTCGGGTCAGGGGCCCGCTCGGCCGCGTCTACGGCCTCGCGGGCCGGCGGGCCGAAGCGCGGAAAGTGCTCGAGGAGCTCGTCCGTGAACGCGCAGGGCCGAAGTACATCGCGGCGGACGACATCGCCGCGGTCTACATTGGCCTCGGAGAGTCGGACCAGGCCTTCGCATGGCTGCAGCGGGCGTGCGAGGAACACGCGACGGCGCTGGTGAACCTCAAGGTCGAGCCGGCCTTCGACGGCCTCCGCGGCGACCGGCGTTTCGCTGAGCTCCTCCGTTGCGTCGGCCTCTCCTGAATGGTGGGCGCTGTAGGATTCGAACCTACGACTTCCACCGTGTGAAGGTGGCACTCTACCGCTGAGTTAAGCGCCCCGGTCCGTAGTGTGAAAGCATAGACGCCGGCCCATCGGCGGTCAAGAGCCGGCTCAATAGCCTTTGCACCGCTCCTGCGGCTCGGTGCCGGCGATGAAGGCCTCGGAGATGTCCTTGCCGCAGCTCGGGCTGGCGAGCAGACCCGTCTCCTTGTCGATGTCCACGAACACGATGTTCTCGGCGGGGACGGGGAACGCCGCCGTCTTGCGGCCCGCGAGCGCTGCCTTCATGAAGTCGACCCAGATGGGCAGGGCGGCCCTCGCTCCCGAGAGGCCGATGGGCGTGTTGTCGTCGAAGCCCACCCAGACCACGCACAGCAGATCGGGGGTGTAGCCCGCGAACCAGGCGTCGCGGAGATCGTTGGTGGTGCCCGTCTTGCCCGCGGCGTCGGCGGTGAACCCCAGGGCCCGGGCGGCGGCCGCGGTTCCTTCGTCGATGACGCCGCGGAGCATGTTCGTGACCAGGAACGCGGACTCCTCGTGCACCACCCGCTCCGGCGGCGGGGAGCTGTGCTGCTCGAGGGTGCGGTCCTTGTCGTCCGTGACCCGCACCACCGTCATGGGCTCGATCTTCAGCCCCCCGTTGGCCAGCACGTTGTAGGCGGTGGCCATCTCGAAGGGGGTGGCCTCGAAGGAACCCAGGGCCAGGGCGGGGTAGGGCTTGATGGGGGCGCCGATACCGAGCTTGGTCGACCACACGGCGGCCACCTGCGCGTAGCCCACCATCTCCGCCACCTTGACCGTGGCCACGTTCAGGCTGCGGCCGAGCGCCATCCGCAGGGTCACGTATCCGAAGTACTTGTCCTCGTAGTTCTGCGGGATGTACTCCTTGTCCTCGTAGAAGAAGACGGCGGGGGCGTCCTCCACCACCGTGGCCGGGGTGATGGGCGGCAGGGCGGGGTCGTCGAACGTGGCCTCGAACGCGGCCAGATACACGAAGGGCTTGAAGGTGCTGCCCGGTTGGCGGCGCGCCTGGGTCACCCGGTTGTACTGGCTGGCCCCGTACGATCGCCCCCCCACGAGGGCCACCACCTTTCCCGAGGCGGGCTCGAGCGCGATCAGGCAACCCTGGACCGGGGGCGCGTTCTTGCGCTTGATCAGTTTCTGGACCCGGTCGAGGCCGCTCTCCAAGGCACGCTGGGCCAGGGCCTGGAGCTGCAGGTCCAGGGTGGTGTGGACGGACAGGTTCTGGGTAGTGAGGTCCTTCGGGTCGTAGCGCTGGGCGAGCTGCGACCGGACGAGGTCGACGAAATACGGGGCGTCCGCGGTGTCCACGGTCTCCGACTCGACCCGGACCGGCGCCGCCTGCGACTTCTCCATCGTCGCCTGGTCGATGAAGCCGGCCTCGTTCATCGCCCGGATGACCAGGTTCCGGCGCTCGGTGGCACGCTCGGGGTGCCGGTAGGGGTTGTAGGGGTTCGGGGATTGGATCATCCCCGCGAGGAGCGCGGCCTCCGGCAGGGTCAGGTTCGAGACGTCCTTGTGGAAGTACATCCGGGCCGCCTGGCCCACCCCGTTGATGCTGAAGGAGCCCGCCTGGCCGAGGTAGACGTCGTTCAGGTAGAGCTCCAGGATGTCCTTCTTCTCGGCCCGCCGCTCGAGGACGAAGGCCAGGATCGCCTCCTGGGCCTTGCGGCGGATGGTGCGCTCCGGGGTCAGGAAGAAGTTCTTGCAGAGCTGCTGGGTGATCGTGCTCCCGCCCTGGACGTAGCTGTCCGCCTTGAGGTTGCGGAGGGCGGCCCCCACGATGCGGAAGGGGTCGAGGCCGGGATGGCTGAAGAAGCGGCGATCTTCGATGGCCAGGACCGCGTTGATGAGGTGCTGGGGCAGCTCCTCGTAGGTCACCCGCCGCCGCTTCTCGCGGGTCTCGTCGAACAGGTACGTGATCAGCTCGGGCTCGAGGGCCTGTTCAACGTAACGCCTCCGGCTCTTGAGACCGCGGATCTCCTTGACCCCATTCTTGTCGAAGCTCACGAGGAGCGGCTCCTGGGCGGCTTCCGGGATGGGGCGGGGGGCGAAGGCCACGCCTTTCGGGCCGACCACGAACGTGCCGGGCGCGGGAGGACTCTCCGTCTTCTGCTCGTACTTGAGACCGTTCAGGACCTTCACGAGGCCCTTGGCGTCCATGGGCAGGCCCTCGCGGAGGACGAGCGGCCGGGCATAGATGCGCGAGGGCACCATCCAGCGCTCGCCCTGGAGGCGGCGGTCCACCATCACCCCGAACCGCACGTAGGTATAGATGAGGATGGAGGCCCCGATCACGATGGGCAGGGTTACGATCGTGAGGAGAATCAGGACCAGGCGAAGGCGTTCGGGTGAATAGACTCTCCGGGCGGGGTCGATCATTCAGGCTCGAACACCAAGTATAGGCCGGGTGCGCAGGGAGCCCGGTAACGCGCCGTGGAGAACCGCCGAATCGCCTAACCCACGACCTCCAGCCGCACCCGGCCCGTGCCGGGGCCGATGAGGCCGATCGCGCGCGCGGCCGCCCGCGAGACGTCCAGCACGCGCCCCTTGTACTTGGGGAAGCGGTCGTTCACGCGCACGACCACGCTCCGGCCGGTGGAGAACAGGGTCACCTTGACCTTCGTGCCGAAGGCCCATTCGTAGTGCGCGGCCGTGAGATCGTCCTGGTCGAAGCGCTCGCCGCTCGAGGTGCGGTTGCCGTGGTAGCCCGGCCCGTACCAGGACGCCATCCCCACCACGACCGTCCCCACCTTCGGCACCACCGCGGGCAGCCGGGGGTCGCGGGGCTTCGCGCTGCCCGCGCACGCGGCGAAGGCGAGGAGGACGGCGAGGGTCATGGCGGGCACGGCGCTGCGGAGCCTCACTGGATCGTGTGCACGCGCAGCATGTTGGTGGCCCCGGCGGTGTGGCTGTGGCCGGCCAGCATCACCACCCGGTCTCCGGCCGCGGCCAGGTTCCGGAGCTTCAGCAGCGCCTCTCCCCGGATCACCATCTCGTCGGTCGTCTCCGCGAACTCCGACCGGAGAGGGACGACACCCCACCAGAGGGCGAGCTGCCGGTAAACGCTCTCGTTGTGGGTGATGGCGGCGACGGGCGGCCGGGGGCGGAAGGCGGCGACCACGCGGGCGGTGGCTCCCGACTCGGTGAAGCAGACGATGAGCTTGCAGCCCAGCTCCTCGGCCACGGTGGAGGCCACCCGGGCCAGGCTGCGGGCCACGTCGGAGCCGACGGTCCCCGTGACCCGGCTGGGGATGCCGAAGCCGTAGTGCTCCTCCGTGAAGTCCGCGATGCGAGCCATGGTTTCCACGGTCTCGACCGGGTAGCGGCCCGTCGCGGACTCCGCGGAGAGCATCACCCCGTCGGTGCCGTCCAGGATCGCGTTCGCTACGTCCGAGGCCTCGGCCCGGGTCGGCCGCGGGTTCTCGATCATGCTCTCCAGCATCTGGGTGGCGGTGATCACCACCTTGCCCAGGCCGTTGGCCTTCTTGATGATCAGCTTCTGCAGGGTGGGCACGGACTCGGTGGAGACCTCCACTCCGAGGTCGCCCCGGGCCACCATCACCCCGTCGGTCGCTTCCAGGACGGCGTCGAGGGCGTCGATGGCCTCCCGCTTCTCGATCTTCGCGATCAGGGGCTGGGCGCCGCCCAGGGACCGGATGAGCGCCTTCGCCTCCCGGACGTCCGCTGCGTTGCGCACGAACGAGAGGGCCACGTAGTCGACACCGTTCTCCACCCCGAAAGCGAGGTCCTTCCGGTCCTTCTCGGTGAGGGCGGGGGCGGAGACGTTCGCCCCCGGCAGGTTCATCCCCTTGTGGGACCTCAGCAGGCCGCCGTCCACCACCTCGCACTCCACCAGGCCGCCCGTGACGCCGAGGACCTTCAGCTCGAGGTTCCCGTCGTCGAGGAGGACCCGGTCGCCGGGGCGGAGGTCCCGGGGGAGCGGCTCGTAGGTGGTGGCGATCAGCTCGGCGGTCCCCTCCACCGAGAGGTCGGTGGTGATGCGGACGGTGGCCCCGTCCCGGAGCTGGATCGGCTGGTCGCCCTTCATCCGGCCGGTGCGGATCTTCGGGCCCGACAGGTCCTGCAGCAGGGCCAGTGGCCGCTCGAGGCGGGCCGCGATCTCCCGCGCGGCCCGGATGACCGCCAGGTGGTCCTCGTATGTGCCGTGGGAGAAATTCAGGCGGGCGACGTTCACCCTCGGGTCGAGTATGCCCGCCCGGGACCCGAGCGGCAAGCCTTCAGCTTCCCGGAGTGACGATGTCGACTCCTTCGTCTGCACAACGCTGGAAGTGGGCGATGTCGAAGGTCAAGATGGCCCGGACACGGGCCTTGGTCGCGCACGCCGCGATCACGGCGTCGTAGAACGCGCCGCCGGTGATCCCCCGGTCGGGCGCCTGGGCGAGGAGCCTCACGTAGCGACCCGCTTCGAGGGCGACGAGCCGTCCCTGCCGGACGAAGCTGACCTGAAGCACGTCCCGGGCCTCCGCGGCCTCGAGCCGGTGCGGCGCGGGCAGGCGCGTCAGCACGGCGTAGGCCTCGGCCAGCGCGGGGCAGGCAACCACTAGGCCTTCACGCGCCCGGAGGCGTCGGTCGATCTCGTCGGCCGCGGCCTCGTGGCGCTCGTGCCATGTACAGACGGCGGCGACCATGCAGCTCGTGTCCGGCAGGAAGCCCGCCATGACGCCTCACTCTCCCGCCGACCGACCCCGGAGGGACCGTCGGGTCTCCTCCACGTCCTCGGCGGTGAGGGGAGGCGTGGACGCGACGGGCCGGGCGGTCAGCAAGCGGCCTCGGCGCACGAGCCGCACCGGCAGGGGCGCCGGCTCGATCTCGACCCGCCCGTCCTTGAAGCGGACGTCCAGGGGCATCCCCGGCTTCAGCCCCGCCTGTCGCCGGACCTCTCGGGGGATGACGATACGCCCGGCCGAGTCAATGGCAGATTTCATGGCAGAAATCATACCATTGCGCGGGCCCGTCTGGAAATCGAAACGGCGCTTCGAACCTCGAACGGCGGCCCTCAGGGCAGGCGTCGGCCGGCAGAGGCGGGGTTGCGCCTCGGCGCGCCCCTTCCGCTCACCAAGCCGTTGCTCCCGTGCGATCTAGCGGATCCTCGGCAGCCGGCGCCCCCCACGTGCCACGGCCGGGCCGCCCTGGCCCGCCTCTTGCCCTTCCGGAATGCCGTGGACGACTTCTCGTCGGTACACCCGGTACGCCCTGCCGCCGCCGCCTTCGCGGTCTGCTCCCTCCTGCTTCTCGCCGCTTGCCAGGAGAGCCCGGTCGCGCCGAGCCCGAAGCCCCACTCCGACATCCTCGTGGGCGCGCATTACTACCTCTGGTTTCCCGCCCAATTCGCCGGCGGGAGCTACCTCCGGGCCCGGCTCCGCCCGGACCAGAAGCCGCAGCTCGGCGAGTACGCGTCCTCCTCCCCCGCGGTCGTCGAGCAGTACATCGCGTGGGCCGCGGCATCCGGCGTCGATTTCTTCACCCTCGACTGGTGGCCGAGCGCGCCCGAGCGCAACGCCCTCATCGACCAGGCCGTCCTCGCCGCCCGCAACATCGGCGACATCCGCTTCTGCATCTTCTACGAGCTCTGGGACCTCGGCTACGACCCGAGGACCGCCTCGACCGTCTTCGACGGCGCGGCCGTCGAGCGCTTCCTCTCCGACATGGACGAGATCGCCTCCCGGTACTTCGCCCATCCGAGCTACCTGCGGATCGCCGGCCGGCCCGTGATCATCCTCTACGTGACCCGGACCGCCACCGGCCGGTTCGCCGAGGCCATGACGCGCTTCCGCGCCCGCATGGCCCAGGGCGGGATCGACCCCTTCGTCATCGGCGACGAGATCTTCTGGGCGGTTGAGAAAGAGAGCGGCCGGGGCGCTACCGAGGAGCCCCAGCATGAGCGCATCGCCCTCTTCGACGCCATCACCGCCTACAACCTCTACGACTCGTCGCAGGCCGCGGCGCACGCCGGCTACGGGGTGGCGAGCCGGTTCCTCTCCGACTCGCTCGCGCTCTACGAACGCTACCGCCAGGCGGCGCCGGAGAAGCCGGTGATCCCGCTCGCCATCCCCGGATACAACGACCGCGGCATCCGCCTGGAGGCCGACCACTACGTGATCCCGCGCGAGTGGGCTCCGGGCGCGGGCGAGGGGACGTTCTTCGCCGAGTGGCTCGACCGGTTCACCCTCCCCCTGATCGACCCTCGCCTTCCCATGATGCTGGTCACGTCGTGGAACGAATGGGGCGAGGACAGCGCGATCGAGCCCGCGGCCCCGGCGCCCCCCACCGCCTCGGACCGGAGCCGCTCGGGCAACGTCTACACGCAGGGCTACCGGTACGAAGGCTATGGGACGCGCTACCTGGACGTCCTGCGCGAGAAGACCGGCCGGTAGCCGCGACGAGCATTCCTCTGGGAGTGACGGGATGCGGGACCGAGGAAAACGATGCTGATGCGATGCGCTGGTCGTTTCTGGGCCGTGTTCATCCTCGCCCTGACAGGGTGCGGGGGTGCGAGTGGTCCCGCAGGGAGTACCAGCGGCCCTACGGGGGATGTCAGCAAACCCCGAGGATCCCCCTGGAGCTCACCGACGTTGGTGGCGGACGGCGCGTTCTATCCCCAGGTGGCCGTGGACGGCGAGGGCAACATCCTCCTCGTCTGGGAGCAGGGGCCCACGGACTGGCGCAACGATTACTACGCGGAGAGTGTCTGGGCCAAGCGGTTCGTCCCCGGGAGCGGCTGGGGCCCCTCGGAAAAGCTCTGGGACCTCGGCCACCTCGGGCCGCTCAACCCGCTCAATCCCCGCGTCGCGGTCCTCCCGTCGGGAGACGCCATCGTCGCCTGGTCCGTTCGCGACAAAACGGGAGCGGTATGGGTGGACGAGTTCGACCCTGCCTCGGGCTGGAGCCCACCCCTTCGCCTCGCCGAGACGGAGTACCGTGTGCCGGGCTTCGCGATCGTTCCCAAGCCCCCGATGGTCGCGGCAGGTGGGGACGGCGCCTTCGTTGTCTTCAACAAGGATGGCTGCACCCGGCCCACCCCGCCGACGTGTGCCGTCTACACATACGCCGTACACGCGAGCCGCTGGAGCCTGAAGGACGGCTTCTCGTCGCCCCAGTTGGTGCTCCAGGCCGTGGGCGAGCGCGCCGCTGCCGACACCGCGGGGGGTGCCTTCGTCGTGGGAAGGGTGCCATATGGGGGAGAGGGCCTTGCCGTCGCCCGCTTCGAGGCGAAACGGGGCTGGCTCCCCGCGGACGTCATCTCGGTTACCAGACTGGCCGAAGTGTGGGGGCAGGCCATCGACTCGACGGGCAGTGACCGCATCTTTTCGAGCGTGTATGAGGAGCCTTCCGTGTCTTCCTCGTCCTACTCCCTCTGGGATACTTCGTTTCGACCGGGCTCCGGCTGGGAGCCCCCCCAACGTATCGGTTCCTCGAGCCTCCGGATCGTCGGTGGCCCGGCAATCAGCTTGGATCAGAACGGGGGAGCCGCTGCGGCCTGGGCCCAGCTCTCTCCCTCCGGGATCTGGGCCAGCCGTCTCGACTCCTCCGGTGCGTGGGGAGAGCCTCAGGCTCTCCAGACCGACGCCTCGGGCCGGTGCCCAGCGGTCACATCCGACGGGACTGGAGGGTTCGTTGCGGCGTGGCGGCAGGACGACACCAAGGCTTCCTCCGTATGGGCCACTCGGTTCTCGCCGCAGCAAGGCTGGAGACAGCCCGTTCTCGTTCACACCATATTCGCCGCCGCGGCATGGTCGGTCGGCTGTCCCATGCTCGCCGCCACACCGGACGGCCATTCCCTTCTGTTCTGGCAGCAATCCTCGATTGCCCGGCTGCCGGGCCTCCGGCCCGCGACCGGGGATCGGGCCGTCTACATGAGTCGCTTTGAAGGCGAATGAGCTCGCACCCGGGCCAACAACGCTTGTCAGGAGTGGCACGGCACGGAGCGTGTAGTGAACAGGTCTTGCGCTGGGGAGACGCATTTTCAGGCAATCCCCGATTGACGGAGGTCGACCTCCGCTCGATACTGGGCACTCGACAGCGCGCGGACTCCATGAGGCTGGTCCGCGGGCGCTCTGGAGCCTTGCAGACTGATCGACGCGGTTCGACGAACGCAGCGGGACGAGCGAGGTGGTGAGTCGTGCGAAGAAGGGAAATCGTCGTGATTCTCGCGCTGTTGTTGGCGCGGTGCGGGACGAATGCACAGGAGAGGTGCTCACTGTCGAGACCGGCCCGGAGAAGCACGGGGGTCGCCTACTGCCGAACGGCACTCTCGAGGTAGCGCAGCAGGTGGGTGGCTTCTTCGGCTCGTCCCTTTATCCGGGCAGCTGGGACGCGGTCACCACCGTCGAGCTGACCTACCCGAGCGGGAGGGCGGACAGGCTCGACGTGCCTTTCGCCTTCCAATAGGCGGCGGCGCCGCGATCCGTTACGAGGCGGGAAGGATGTGGCAAGCATCTAGTCGAGGAGGTACGCAAGAAATGGAGAGGATCACCTCGCTATCTGCCCTCTTGGCGGTGACTCTCGTTCCTCTTGCCGCGTGTGGGATGGGGAACCCGGGCGCGCTGACACCCTCGTACACAAAGGGCCTCACACCTCCGACGGAGGAGCAACGCGGCACAATAGGCCCGCCCGCCCTTGCGTATTTCACCTTCAACACCAACCGACTGGGTCAGGTGAAGCTTGGTGTGACGCCCCAGCTCGCGGTACCGCCGCCCCTCCCCGTTCTCTTTCTGACCCTCCGAGTCGGCCAATGCCCAGATAACTGTGGCCAGCTGATCGCCGACTCGAACCGCGGCAACGTTGCAGCCCAGGTGGGGGCTGGTTCCTACTCCGTGATAGTGGGCAATCCGAACGACCAGGCGGTGCCCTTCCTCCTCGTGATGGAGTATCCGAAGTAGACGCGCCAACCGCCTGCCTTAGATTCGACGGACATGGACTTGCACTTGTTACTGATCGCGACGAGAGTGAGCGAGGCCATGGCTCGGGCTGGAAGATGAGACCCTCCAGCCTCCTCGCTCTCGGCTTGCTGGCGTCGTCGCCCGCACTTCGGGAACTGGTTTGGCTGGCAGGAGAGCTCGTTCCGCTGCTGGGCCTGTCTTTGCTGACTGGCGTTCCGCTCTCGGCGCAGGAACCTCCCAAGGCAGAGCTGTTTGGCGGCTATTCGTTTCTACGCAGTGACCGTAACGACTATCGGCGCAGGAACTTCCAGGGCTGGAATCTGTCCCTGGCTCGCAGCATCAATCACCGGGTTGAAATCGTTGGCGATTTCGACGGTCACTATGGTGGCATTGCAGGCGCGTCGACCAGCTTTCGAAGCGCCTCGCTTCTGTTTGGGCCGCGCATCTCGTATCGAGGATACGACCGTCTCACTCCGTCCTTTCAGGTGCTCGCAGGCGTCGCGAGATCCACGCTCGATTTGTCCGCGCTTGGCATGGCCGGTATTTCGCGCTCCTCGTTCGCCTTCGCGGTGGGCGGCGGCTTGGACGTGACAGTGAGCCGTCGGTTCGCCATTCGATTGATCGAAGCCGACTATTCGCTCGCCTCCTTCGGCGGCGGCGTCTGTCCCGCGGTCTTTCCACCTCCGCGAGACTGCGGATCGGTCGGGCAGAGTGCGCTGCGGATCTCCGGCGGTGTCGTCCTTCGCCTGGGAACGAGGTGACGGCAACGTCATGAAGACAACACGTATCGCAGGCCGATAGGGAAGACACCGGATGCCGTTTCGGTCGACCTTCCTCTCACCCCGTCCCCGGCCGGCAATGGCGCGACTCGCCGTCGCCTGTGCGCTCGCGCTGGCAGCCTGCCAGGGGCGCGGGCCCGGGCCGGATACGCTGCCATCGAAACTGCCCCCTCCGCCGCCGTTCACGAGCAACTGCGAGTCAGGGGGGGCGGACATCTTCATCTCGAGCCCCGGGCCCGGCCCGAACCCGGGCACCCCGCCCCCGAACGAGTGGGTGCTGCGCCGCCGATTCGTGACCATCGACTTCGGTGCGCTCGAGGCCGCCGCGATGCCGGGAGGCATGGTGCACCTCGAACTGTTCGAGGACGTTTGCTTCGACATGGTGTTCGTCCATGACGATCGGAGCGGCCCCCCTGACATCGTCGGTTGGATCGGAAGCATCCCCGGCGATCCGTCGAGCACCGTGGCGTTGGCGTGGCACCGCGGGGTCCTTTCGGGGATGATCGCCTCGCGGAGGGCCTCCCCCAGGAGCTACGAGGTCTCGCCGGCCGGCGCCCCTGTGCACGCGATCTACGAGATCGACGAGCGTGAGCTGCCACCACCCTGAAAAGTCGGCGCTGCCTGGCCTCTCGCCCTGTTGCGTGTCCCAGCCGCTCTCAACAGCCCGGGGCGGTACGCTTCGACCAGCGGATCAGCACCCCGAGGTCGCCGCGGGGAATGGCGATGATCTCGAAAGGCTGGGTCAACACGGTCGGCGCGCCGCAGCGGCCCGGCGTCTCCTCGACCGCCGTCACCTCGAGCGTTTGACCCCGCTGGCTCACGCTCTCGACCCGCACCCGGTAGCCGCCCGACGGCCGATTGCCCGCGGAGACGAGGACCGCCATCTCCGACGAGAATTCAACCGCCGCGGGCGGCTCCCCGGGGCTGACCTTGCCCAGGAGGACGTCCCAGTCCGCCGGGCTGCGCGCCACGACGGCCGTGGCCTCGTTGATCTGGCTGAAGAAGCCGAACGTGAGCACCCGGAACGGAGTCGCCGGGGCGGTCGGGAGCTCGCCGCAGGCCGCCATGAGCCACGCGAGCCCGAAGGCCAAGGTCTTCAGCGAACGGCGCATCTGAGAACAAGGTACGGTCACGGAGGCATTTGTCAATGAGGGATTCCCGGCATCCCGAGAGTATGGGTCAGCGCAGGTAGCCGAGCGCGCGCAGGGCCTCCTGGGTCCGGGGCGAGGGGCGGGGCTCGTCCGTCTCCGTCGCGCGGCCGAGGGCGGCCCGGTGGGCCGCGAGGGCGTCGAGTTGCCGCTGCAGGAGCTCCGGTTGGGCCGCCGCGAGGTCCCGGGTCTCCCCGGGGTCGGCCTGGCGGTCGAAGAGCTGAGCTTGGCCTTTGGAGGACACGATCAGGGTCATCCGGTGGTCACGAAGGGCGAACGCCGGCAGGTCCCCGGCGCTGCGCGTCATCAGCGTGCGCTCGCCTCCCTCCGCGAAGTCGGGAGCGATCAGGCTCCGGCCCCGGAAGCCCGCGCGGGTCGCGACCTCCGGGGGAAGGCCGAAGAGGCCAGCGACGGTGGGCGCGAGGTCGAGGAGGCTCGCGAGGGCGTCGACCCGCTTCGGCCCCGCGGCGAGCCAGGCCTCCCGGCCAGGCCGGCGGACGATCAAGGGGATGCGTGTGCTCTCGTCGTAGACCTGCTCGTTGTGGCCCGCGAACCCGTGCTCGCCGAGCGCCTCTCCGTGATCGGCCGTCACGATGAGCGCGGTCTCGGCCCAGAGGCCCGCGGCGGCCAGGCGGTCTCGCAGGCGTCCGACCACGTCGTCGGCAAAGGCGAGATTGGCGTCGTAGAGGCGCGCCAGGTCCGCGGCTTCATCGGGGCTCGGGCCCCCCCGGCGGTTCAAGGATGGGATCCAGTCCGGGTCGAGACCGGCCTCGGGCGGCAGAAGGGTCGGCACCCCGAAGCGGTTGCGGAAGGGCGGTGGCGGATCGTAGGGAAAGTGTGGCTCACGGAGGTGCACTATGGCGGCCCGCGTGTAGGGGGCGGGGGAGAACGCGTTGTCGAAGAGCAGAGCGCCCCGCGCGAGTCCGTCGATGCGGCGGGTCGTCTCTCGGGCGTAGCCGTAGCAGGAGAAGCTGCGCGCACGCGCCGCGTCCAGCACGACGAGGACGACGACGCGCGCCGGGGGAGCGGGCGCTGCCACGCCGGAGGGCGATCGACCTGCGCCGCTCCAGAGGCAGGCATGAGATCCACCTGCGGCGATCGCTAAACAGAAGATCAGGCTGAACGCGACGATCGTGCGCCCGGACAGGGGGACAAGCCTCCATGCTCGAACCGGCGCCGCCGTTTGCAGGCCCCTGCGACGGCAACGCGCGGTCGCCGGCCCATGTCCCCTTGCTCATTAGAGCGTCGCGACGGCAAGAAGGTTGAACGCGGAGCGTCACCTGCAGTAGCCTGTTCATGCCGCTCCCTCCCCCGGAGTTCCCCGTGTTCGACTCGGAAGATCGGCCGGCGTGGACTCGCGGCTGACTCAAGCCGGACGCGACCGCGTCGTACGGGACGCCCTGCCGTCCGTCACGGCGGGCATCGCCGTCCTCCAGGCGGTGCTCGCGGTCGTGCAACGGCACGCTCGGCCGGGCCTCGGAAGCGCCGTTGGTGCTCGTGGACGCCGCGACCGCGGTCGTGGCCGTGGGCCTCCGCTTCGCCCTCGGCAGGGGAGACCTCCCCGAGCGATGGGCGCATCCATTCGCGGCCGGCCTGGGCGCCGTCGCCGCCCTGGTCGTTCTCGTCCACATCCGCGTGCTCGCCGATCCTTTGCAGACCCTGATGCTGGCCCTGGTCGTGATCGGCGGGGGCTCCCTCTTCCTGTCCTTCCGCTGGCTGGCCCTGCTGGCGGGAGGGTCCCTGCTCGGCCGGGTCGCCGTCATGGCGTCGCTGAGGTTTCCCCCGGGGTCGCGCCGCCTCGGCATCGCCCTCCTCGGCTCCTGGGCGCTGGCGGCGATGATCCTGGGTGCGCGCCTCCGCAGCTTCCACCGGCTGGAGGAGCTGCGGGCCGAGAACGAGGCCCGTCTGACGCGGGACGTCACGGAGGCCCGAGGCCTGGCCGAGAGCCTGCGGAGCCCGAGGAAACGCACCGGCTCCTCTTCGAGAAGAGCCCGCTCCCGATGTGGGTCGTCGACCGGGAGACCCTCCAGTTCCTGGCCGTCAACGATGCGGCCGTCCGAGACTACGGCTACTCGCGGGCCGAATTCCCCGAGGACGCTCCGGGACGTCCACCCGCCCGAAGCCGTGCCGGGGCTTCTCGCCGATCTCGCGAGGGACGCTTCCGAGCAGGACGCTCCCCTCACGACCCGGCACCGGAAGAAGGACGGCACCCTCATCGACGTCGAGGTCATCGCCCACGACATTGCCTTCGGGGAATGGAACGCCCTTCTTGCCGTCCTGACGGACGTGACGGAGCGCCGCCGCGCCGCGGAGGAGCGCGATCGTATGATCAATGAGCTGAAAGAAGCCCTCGCGAACGTCAAGACCCTGCGCGGCCTGATCCCGATCTGCGCCTCCTGCAAGAAGATCCGCGACGACAAGGGCTACTGGAGCCAGGTCGAGGTCTACGTGCGCGACCGCTCGGAGGCCGAGTTCACCCACGGCATCTGCCCCGACTGCATGAAGAATGTCTACGGCAGATGAGCCTTCCCTCGCGATGAAGCTCGGCAAGACCTTCTACGCGAAGAACCGGCGGGAGTGGCGGGCCTGGCTCGCGAAACACCACCGCACCGCGCCGGAGATCTGGCTGATCTACTACAAGAAGGACAGCGGTCGGCCCCGCATCCCGTACAACGACGCGGTGGAAGAGGCGCTCTGCTACGGCTGGATCGACAGCATCCTCAAGCCGATCGACGCCCGCCGCTATGCGCAGCGATTCTCGCCTCGCCGGCCGACGAGCCGCCTTTCCGAGATGAACCGCGAGCGGGTCCGTAGGTTGATCGCCGCCGGCCGCATGACCTCTGCCGGCCTGGAGCGGATCAAGCACGTGTTCGACCACCGGCGGGACACGCAGAAGCTGAAATGGGAGACCCCCGCGGACATCCTGAAGCGTCTCCAGCAGGACCCGGCCGTCTGGAAGAACTTCCGGCGCTTTCCGGAGTCCTACAAGCGCATCCGCATCGGCTGGATCGTGGCCGCCCGGCATCGGCAGGAGGTCTTCGAGCAGCGCCTCCGATACTTCCTCAAGATGACCGCCCAGAACAAGCGGTTCGGGATGGTTCAGTGATGTGCCGTCATTTCATGCGGCCCCGCCCCCGAATCCGATCCGTCGCTTGGGCCTTTCCGGTGGATGCACGAACTGCCGGATGGACTCGATGACCGCCTTCAGGTCGTGATTGTGGCCGGCTACGCAGCGCTCCAGCTCGTTCAGCTTGGAAGCCAGCGCGGCCTGGCCTAGAACCAGCCCACGGAGCCGGAGGAAGGCCCGCACGACGAAGACGCTCATCTGGACGGCGCGCGCGCTATTGAGGACGCTCGCAACCATGACCGCGCCGTGCTCGGTGAAAGCGAGCGGGTGAGTCCGTCGTCCTCCCCAGTGGGCTCTTGAGGTCACAAACTGTGACCTCAAGTTTGCAGACTCTGCGGGCGTCAGCCGGAAACAGAAGTCGAGCGGGAAACGACCTCGGTTGCGCTTCACCGCCTGGTTTGAGCGCCTTGGTAGGGACGCCGTAAACGCGGGCGAGGTCCGCGTCCAGGATGATCCGCTGCCCGCGGACCTGGACAATGCTCTCATCGACTCGCTCAGGAGTTGAAGCCCCTGCCATCGACCCTCCAGCTTCGACCAGCGGATTGTGGCCCCTGTCGCGGTCAGGACAGGTCCGCGGCGGGATAGAATGGCCCACGAATGGATGCCCTGGATCTCGACACCCCCGCCGTCTACGTCGACCTGGACGCGCTCGAGCACAACATTAATGAGATGCAGCAGCACTGCCGGAGCTGGGGGGTCGGGCTGCGGCCACACACCAAGACGCACAAGATCCCGGAGATCGCCCGCATGCAGCTCGCGGCGGGCGCCATCGGCATCACGGTGGCGAAGATCGGCGAGGCCGAGGTGCTCCCGGGCGACGACGTGCTGGTGGCCTATCCCATCATGGCGGACAAGCTGCCGCGCCTCCGGGCCCTGGCCAGGGACCGCCGGGTGACCGTCGTCCTCGACTCGGTCGAGGCCGCGCGCGGGCTGCCGGGGGTGGGAGCGCTGGTCGAGGTGGACATCGGGGTCGGGCGCTGCGGGGTCGCCACCTCGGGGCAGGTGGTGGCGGTCGCGCGCGCGTGCAGCGACTTTCGCGGCCTCTTTTATTGGCCGTCGTGGCTCGACGAGGAGAGCTTCAGAAAGGCGCGCGCCCGCGTCGACGAGCACATCGCCGCGCTGAAGGCGGCCGGCTTCGCGGTGCCCACGGTATCGGGGGGATCCACGCCGGGGGCCGCCAAGACGCCGCTCATCCCCGCCACCACGGAGATCCGCCCCGGCACCTACGTGTTCAACGACGCCAGTTGCGTCGCCAACCGGCTCGCCACCCTCGAGGAGTGCGCGCTGCGCGTCCTGGTCACGGTGGTGAGCACGGCGGTGCCCGGCCAGTGCCTGATCGACGGCGGCAGCAAGACCTTCTCCAGCGACGCCACCGTGAACGTGGGCAGCTTCGGCCTCTTCCCCGAGCGGCCGGAGTGGCGGATGCACAAGATGAACGAGGAGCATGGGTACGTGAAGATCGGCGGCCCGGCCCGGATCGGGGAGAAGGTCTGGGTGATCCCCAGCCACGTGTGCGCGACCGTCAACATGCACGACGAGATCGCCTACGGGCGCCGGGGCCGAGTCGAGGGCACGTGGCGCGTGGCCGCCCGCGGCCGGGTCCGCTGAAGGCGGAGGAGGGATCATGGACACGGTCGGTGTCGGCATCATCGGCAGCGGGTTCGTGGCCGAGATTCACGCACACGCGATCCAGCACGTCCCCGAGATCGACCTCGTCGCGGTGGCCTCGCCCACCCCCGGCAAGGCGAAGGCGTTCGCGGCCAAGCGGGGGATCCCCCACGCCTACGAGGACTACCGCGAGCTGATCGCGCGGCCGGACGTCCAGATGGTCACCCTCGCCCTCCCCAACGACCGTCACGCGGAGGCGGCCATCGCCGCCGCCAAGGCGAAGAAGCACGTGATCTGCGAGAAGCCGCTCTGCCGGACCCTCGAGGAGGCCGATCGGATGATCGCGGCCTGCCGCGACGCGGGCGTGCTCCTTCTCTATGCCGAGGAGCTGCTGTTCGCCCCCAAGTACGTCCGGGCCAAGACCCTCGTGGACGAGGGGGCGGTGGGGAAGCCCTTCCTCGTCCGGCAGAGCGAGGAGCACGACGGGCCCCACATGCCCTGGTTCTGGGACGTGGAGCGGTCGGGAGGCGGGGTGCTCCTCGACATGGGGTGCCACTCGATCGAGTTCGGGCGCTGGGTGCTCGGCAAGCCGAAGGTGAAGAGCGTGTATGCCCAGATGGGCACCTACGTTCACCAGGCCAGGACCAGGGGCGAGGACCACACGATCTGCATCGTGGAGTTGGAGGGCGGGGGGGTGGTGCTGGCGGAGAACTCGTGGGCCAAGCGGGGCGGAGTGGACGATCGCTGCGAGATCTACGGGAGCGAGGGCTTCACCCGGGCCGACCTGCTCCGGGGCTCGGCCCTCCTCACGTACAGCCAGAAGGGCTACGGCTACGCGGTGGAGAAGGCGGGGACGACCCAGGGCTACACGTTCACCATGTACGAAGAGGTCTGGAACTACGGCTTCCCCCAGGAGCTGCGGCACTTCGCCCGCTGCGCGATGGGGAAGGAGAAGCCGGTGGAGACCGGGGAGGACGGGCGCGCCGTGCTCGAGATCCTCTACGCCGCCTACCACTCCGCGGGCGAGGGGCGGAAGATCGCGTTCCCCTACATGCCACCGCCGGGGGTCAAGAAGCCCATCGATCTCTGGAAGCGTTGACACTCCGTTGCCCGCAAAGCTATAGTTCAGCCGCTCTAACCGGACGATCCGTCGCCAGGCTCAGGTTCTTCTCTACCAAGTTGACACACGGCCTGATCATGCCCAACTACATCCCCCTCCTCGTGCTCGCCGCGATCGTGCTGGGGTTCGCCGTCTCCACGCCGATCCTGTCGCGGCTCCTCGGCAAGCCGCGCCACAACCCCGCGAAGGACGCGACCTACGAGTGCGGCGTGCCCACGATCGGCAGCGCCCGGGAGCGCTTCCCGATCAAGTTCTACCTCGTCTGCATGCTTTTCATCCTCTTCGACGTGGACGCCGCCTTCCTCTATCCGTGGGCGCTCATGTTCCAGGAGTTCGTGGCCAAGGGCGCCGGTGTCTACGTGCTCGCCGAGATGGGGGTGTTCATCGCCCTCCTGGGGGGCGGCTTCGTCTACGTCTGGAAGGTGGGGGCCCTCGACTGGTAGGGCGGGATCCATGCAATTCACGGCCGAGAACAAGAAGAAGTTCGACGAGCTGCTGACGCGCTACCCGGTGAAGCGCTCGGCCCTCATTCCCGCCCTCCACCTGGCCCAGGAGCAGGAAGGCCATCTGAGCCGGGAGGCCCTCGAGTATCTGGCCTCGCTCCTGGAGCTCTCGGTGGCCCAGGTCCACGACACCGCCAGCTTCTACACGATGTTCCGGTTCAAGCCGGAGGGGAAGACCCTGGTCGAGTTCTGCGTCACCCTCTCCTGTGCGCTGGGCGGGGCCGAGGAGCTGATGCACCGGACCTGCTCCAAGCTCGGGATCAGGCCCGGCGGCACCACCGCCGACGGCACGTTCACCGTGAAGCCGGTGGAGTGCCTGGCCGCCTGCGGCGGCGCGCCGGCGGTGCAGGTGAACGGCGAGTGGCTCGAGCACGCCACCGAGGGTGACCTCGACAAGGTCCTGGCCGGCCAGAAGCTCTACCGGAAGTTCGATTGGCCGAAGAGCCCCGGCGAGGCGATCCTCTTCCGGAACGCCTGGAAGAAGGACTCGGCCTCGATCGAGACCTACAAGGCGGGCGGGGGCTACGCCAACCTCGAGAAGTACCTCTCGATGACCCCGGATGAGATCACAGACCAAGTCAAGAAGTCGGGCCTGCGGGGGCGCGGGGGAGCCGGCTTCCCGACCGGGCTCAAGTGGACCTTCCTGCCCAAGGACAACCCGAAGCCCCGCTACCTCTGCGTGAACGCCGACGAGAGCGAGCCCGGGACCTACAAGGACCGGGTGATCCTGGAGAACGATCCCCACCAGCTCCTCGAGGCGACGGTCGTCTCCTGCCACGCGATCCGGTCGAAGCAGGCCTACGTCTACATCCGGGGCGAGTTCCACGAGGGCTACCGGGCCCTCGACAAGGCCGTGCGCGACGCCTACGCGGCGGGCTACGTGGGAAGGAACATCCTCGGCACCGGCGTGGACGTGGACATCGTGGTCCACCGCGGGGCCGGCTCCTACGAGTGCGGGGAAGAGACCGCCCTCATCGAGAGCCTGGAGGGCAAGCGCGGCCAGCCGCGCCTGAAGCCGCCCTTCCCGGCGGTGGTCGGCCTCTACGGATGCCCCACGATCGTGAACAACGTCGAGACCCTCGTGAACGTCCCCCTCATCCTGGAGCGGGGCCCCGAGTGGTTCGCCTCCTACGGGACCGAGAAGAACGGCGGGCCCAAGCTCTACTCGATCAGCGGCGACGTGGCGCGCCCGGGGAGCTACGAGGCGCCCATGGGCCGCATCACCCTGCGCCAGCTCGTCTACGATTACGCGGGCGGCATCAAGGGCGGCGGCAAGCTCAAGGCGGTGATCCCGGGCGGCTCCTCGACCCCGATCCTGCGCGCGGACGAGATCGACATCCCGATGGACTTCGACGGCATCGCCAAGGCGGGCTCCATGCTCGGCTCGGCGGGCACCATCGTCATGGACGACCGCCGCTGCATGGTCTGGGCGGCCAAGAACCTGATCTACTTCTACAAGCACGAGTCGTGCGGCAAGTGCACCCCCTGCCGGGAGGGGACGGGCTGGCTGCTCCGGCTCCTCACCCGCCTCGAGGACGGCGAGGGGACGAGCCGGGACATCGAGACCGTCCTCAAGGTCGTCGACTCGATCGCGGGCAAGACGGTCTGCCCCTTCGGGGACGCGGCCATCGCCCCTCCCCAGTCGAACCTCGCGAAGTTCCGCGAGGAGTTCGAGTACCACGTCCGGGAGAAGCGCTGCTGGACCCGGGTGGCGAAGACCTTCGAGGAAGCCCGGGCACCCCTGGGCGCGGCGCGCTAGTGCTCCCGGAAGCGGCCCCCCTCGTGTGGTGGCAGGAGCTGGCCGGGAAGACGGCCATCGCCCTGGTGGTCTTCGGGGCCAACTTCCTGACCTTCGTCCATATGACCTGGGTGGAGCGCCGAGTGCTCGCCTTCATGCAGTTCCGGCTGGGCCCGAACCGGGTGGGACCCGCCGGCATCCTCCAGCCCTGGGCCGACGCGATCAAGCTCCTCTTCAAGGAGGAGGTGATGCCGGCGGCGGCCAGCAAATGGGCCTACCTGGCGGCTCCCGTGGTGTCCATCACCGCCGCCTTCATGGCCCTGGCCGTCATCCCCTACGGCCCGCCCTTCACGCTCTTCGGCCGGGAGTGGCAGCTCCAGGTCGCCGACCTGGGGGTGGGCATTCTCTACATCTTCGCGATCACCTCCCTCGGCGTGTACGGGGTGGTGATGGCGGGCTGGTCGGC
>WNGB01004278.1_pt1 | contig 21916 bp, 26 predicted proteins | sample 5400681 | NCBI WGS metagenome assembly WNGB01 (sample SAMN13153367, study PRJNA577476) | soil metagenome | isolation source: 115 cm soil or saprolite under grassland replicate 2 | place: USA:California | collected 2016-06-15
CGAGCGCGGTAGGCTCGGCGTGAGCATCGGCGGTTGTTCCTTTAGCGGGGAATGGGCCGCCGATGCTCGCCTGCTTGGCTGCACCAGGCAAGCCGGTCAACTCAGCCAGCCATCACCACCGAAATCACGAAACACGAGGAAAGGAGTAGTCATGGAAAATCCGCAGCCGATTCCGTTGTTTGATCCGCCGTACGTTCCCGACGACGATGAGCCGCTGTATGCGGTCCTCACGGCCCCGACGCTGATGCACAGCCACTATCAGAGCCAACTGCGGGCCGACCCCGGCACCATCGTCCGTATCCGCTCACTCGGCCCGAAATTCATCCGCATCCGCCTTGACGGCCCACGCGGATACCAGGCCTGGGTCCCACCATCCCGCCTCGACATCCCCTGATCCATCCAAGCGCCACCGAAGGAGCTGCGTCATGGGCACAGTGACAACCGATAGCCGTGAATTCGACCGAGCGATCCGCCGCATGGAAACCGCCGGCCTGTCCGGCGACGACGCCCGCCGCGCGGCAGCGCTGGACCTGGCCATCCGCCGCACCATGCAAGAGCCCCGCTAATCCCGTCCGTCACAACGGCCCATCATGCTGCCCCCTCGGGGCGGCATGATGGCGTCAGGGCATCGCGCGGCAACGTTGGGAAGCCGGCCGTGAAGGGCCGGCCCCACGGCCCCCAGGCCGGCCCCACGGCCCCCAGGCCGGCCCCACGGCCCCCAGGCCGGCCCCACGGCCCCCAGGCCGGCCCCACGGCCCCCAGGCCGGCCCCACGGCCCCCAGGCCGGCCCCACGGCCCCTACGCGCGGACGCGCGAACCATCCCGCCGACCCAAGGAACCGGCCGACCGGCCCGAAAATTCCGCAAAACCGCAGGTCACAGAGCTTGACTGCACCGGGGCGACGGAGGTACCACCTTGCTCGCAATACCGTCGCACCCCACGAAAGAGGGCACAAATGGCGAACCCCGCCAACTACGCGATCAGCCTGGGATTGCTGATCGCGGTCTTGGCCGCCCTCCTGGCGGCCACCCGGCGCACCCAGGCCACCGCCGGAGCCGCCCTGCCGATCCTGGCCGCCGCAGGCGACCGTCAGCCCGCCCGCCGAACCGGCCGCGCCACCGCCCGCAAGGGCACCGGCACCGCCAACGGCACCGGCAAGGCCAACGGCACCGGCAAGGCCAACGGGACGCGCAACGGGAACGGCAAGGCTACCCGCACGGGCAACGGCCCCACCACGGCCGTCCAGCCGCGGACGCCCCGCCGTGCCAAGGCCGAGCCCAGCACGACCCCGGCGGTCAACCCCGTCACCGGTACCGAGCGGCTGGCACCGGGCAAGCTGCAAGAGCAGGTCATGGCCTACCTGCGCGAGCATGCCGGCCAGGAACTGTCGCCCAGCCGCATCGCCAAGGCGCTGGGCCGCTCCAGCGGCGCGGTCGGCAACGGCCTGGAGAGCCTGGCCAAGGAGGGCGAGGTCCAAAAGACCCAGGACCGCCCGCGTCGGTTCATGATCCCCGCCCGCAACGCCGCCAGGCGCAACGGCAACCGCAACGGCACCGGCCAGGGCGCTGCTCCGGCCACGCCCAAGCCCACCCGCGCCAGCCGGGCCACGCGCAAAGCCAGCAACGGCCCCACCGCCGGTAACGGCAAGGGCAATGGCAGCAACGGCCCGAAGGCCGAGCCGCCCGCTACGGCAGCCCCTACCACGCCGGCCGAGCGTAAGCCGGGCACGCGGCGGGGCCGCAACAAGGCCGGGGCCGCAGCGGACGAGGCTGCGGCACCCGGCACCTAACCCCCACCTAGCCATCACGTGAGGGCGCTGCCGGGGTGCGACCACACCCCGGCAGCCGCCGCATCCCGGGAAGGAGTCTCCCAGGTGCGACCAGCAAACTCTACCCAACGCCGCGCCCTGGGCGATACGGTCGCCCGCCTGGCCGAGCAGACCGCCACCACCATCGCCCACGCGATCAGCCTGGGCATCGAACCACCCTCGGCGGTCTACTTCGCCGAACGCGACCTGTCCCGCTGGGCGCACGCCCTGCGGGGCACCGGCCTGACCCGCCCCAGCCTGCCCGACGGCAGCCGCCTGGTCGCCGTCGTCCACCTGGTCGCCGTGGCCGAGGACCGCGACCCCACCGCGGTCGCCGAGGCGATCGTGCGCACCGCCGGGCACGTCGGCAGCGGCTGGCACATCACCCACACCACCACCGCGCTCAACCCCGCCGCCATCTTCCCCGACGCAACCCAGGGAGGCGGCGCATGAGCTGCGGCAGCTTCACCGCCGAGCGGATCGCCGCGCGGCTGGCCCGCGCCGACCAACCGCAGGAGCTAGAGCCGATCTGGTTCATGCTCCTGCACGGCGCGCTCGACCGCTGCTTCGACATGGTCGCGTTCTGGCACCTGTGGGACTGCCTGACCACCCTGCAGCGCATCCTGCCGTGGACGCCGACCACCCACCCCGCCCACATCGAGCACGCCGCCCGCTACGGCGAAGACGTCCCCGCCTACGAACTACAGGCCGGCGACCAGGTGGTCATCCGCACCCAGCCGCCCGTGATGTGGACGCTGGAGGCGGACCCGTTCTTGCTCTGTGACAGCCCGATGCTCCCAGTCGCGGTCTTGCGCTTTGCCGACGACCGCTGCCTCACCGTGCCCGACGACCACGTCTTCCTGATTCCCGAGCTATAGCACGCCGAGGAGGACCATCCATGTCCGAGCAGATCGGCTACCTCATCCCCAGCGACGACTTCTTCGTCGTCCACTGCCCCGACTGCGCCACCAACCTCGCAACGCCCGTGTACCGCGAGAACGTGGCCGGCTACCGCCAGACCTGCAAGGCATGCGGACGGCTGCTCGCCGGCCCCAACGACACCAGTTGGCCTGAGCTGTTCGAAGGCAAGGCGCGATAGGCACCCACATCCGCGCCGACCGTCACCGGACTATCAGCCAGCCATCACGCGATCATCACGCCGCCCTGAGGGCGGCGTGATGGCATTACGGCTGGCGATGTCAACTTGCGGTGGCCCCACTGTGACGGCTTGATCTGGCCCCACTTGAGGGGGAATTTGGGTGTGGTGTGACGGCTTGATCTGGCCCCACCCGCCGGGGCATCACGCCGAGCGCCGTGTGGGTCAGGTCTTGGCGTCGGCAGGGGTGGCGGCGGCGCGTTGGCGGCGGGTGTGGGCCAGCCGGTAGGAGTTGGTGCCGGTCTCGATGATGTTGCCGCCGAAGGTGAGCCGGTCCACGATCGCGGCGCACAGTCTGGGGTCGGTGAAGGTCTTGGTCCAGCCGCCGAACGACTCGTTGGAGGCGATCGCCACACTGTTGCGCTCCTCGCGTTCGGTGAGGACCTGGAAGAGGAGTTCGGCGCCGCGGCGGTCCAGTTCCATGTAGCCCAGCTCGTCGATGCAGAGCAGGTCGACGCGGCCGTAGCGGGCGATGGTCTTGGCGAGGTGGCGTTCGTCGGCGGCTTCGACGAGTTCGTTGACGAGCTTGGCGGCCAAGGTGTAGCGCACCCGGTAGCCCTGCTGGGCGGCGATGGTGCCAAGGCCGATGAGCAGGTGGGATTTGCCGGTGCCCGAGTCGCCGATCAGGCACAAGGGTTCGCGGTTGCGGATCCAGGCGCAGCTGGCCAGGGTGTGGATGGTCGCCGGGGGGATGGTGGGGTTGGCGTCGAAGTCGAAGTCCTCCAAGGCTTTGGGGCGGGGGAAGCCGGCCTCTTTGACGCGGCGGGTGCTGCGGCGGCGGTCGCGGTCGTCGCATTCGGCCAACAGCAGCTCGGCGAGGAACCCGCGGTAGGTGAGCTGCTGGCGTTTGGCGGCGTCGGCCAGCTCGGTGAAGCGGTCGCGGATGGTCGGCAGGCGCAGTAGCCGGCAGGCCTGGTCGATGGCGGCGTCGGCGGCCTGTTCGGTGACGCCACGGCGGGCTGGGCTCATGAGCGTCTCCTTGGGGTGTCGGGGTTGGTGAGCAGCTGGTCGTAGGCGTCCACGCTGGGCACCGGGCGGGTGTCGCCTGGCAGGCTGGCCAGTCGCCGCTGGGTGAGGCTGGCCACCGACCGCTCGGGTGGCGAGGCCGCCCGGGGCCGGGCGGTCCAGGGCGGCGGGCAGTTGGCCGCTGGTGCGGCGCTGCTGGTGGTGGCGGCGGGCCTCGACCGCGACAACGTCGGCGCTGGCCGCCCCGACCCGGGTGGCCGCGTCCAGTCCTGCGGCCACGTCGGCATGGGGGAGGTGGCGGTGCAGCAGCAGCGCCTCGACCAGCATGCGGGTGCCTGGGGCGTCGCCGAGCCGCTGGCGGCACAGCGCCCAGAACGCCTCGTGGGAACTGGTGAACGCGCCGCTGGCGCGGGCCTGGGCCAGCGCGGTCGAGCCCGGCAGCGCGCCGGGCTTGTGCACCAGGATCTCCAGGTAGTGGTCCAGCACCAGGGTGTCGGTGAACTTGCGCGGCGAGCGGGCATGGCGGGCGACTTCGACACGGCCGTCGAACACGGTGAGTTCGCTGGCGCCAAGCAGCACCCGCACGCGGCGGCCGATCAGCCGGGCCGGGACCGAGTAGCGCGCCTGCCGCACGGTGATGCGGGCGTAGCGGTCCACCAAGGGCCGCAGCTCCAGGCTGGTGGCAAACCGCTCGGTCGGCAGTGGCCGCAGCAGGCCCCGCTCCAGCGCGAAGTCCTGGCCGACGGTGCGCACCCGATGGTCGATATGACGAGCATCATCGGCCAAGTCGGCGGCGGCGATGCGCTCGTTGAGCTCCCACGGCGAGCCAACCTCGGGCACCGGCACCAGATGCTGGCGGCGGAACCGGCCGACCTCGCCTTCCACCCCGCCCTTCTCGTGGGCGCCCTGCGGGCCGGGGATACAGTAGAACGCCTCGATGCCGTAGTGGGACCGGAACGCGATCCACCGCTGCGACTCGCTGCGGTTGCGGCCAAACAACACCCGCGACACCGCGCTCTTCAAATTGTCGTAGCGGATCTTGCCGGCAGGCACCCCACCAAGGACTTCGAAGGCGTGCTGGTGGCCCTCCAGGAACGCCTCCTGGCCCTGGCTTGGGAACACCCGGTGCACCGCCTTGCCAGAACAGGAAAGCCGCAGGGTGAACAAGAACCACTTGGTCGGCTCGCCGTCCACCCGCACCCACAGATCCGCGAAGTCGACCTCGGCGTCCTGGCCCGGCAGGTGCGACTGCGGCACGAACGCCCGCTCGACGAGGAGATCGTCGCGCTCCAGAGCAACCTCGTCGCGCCGGCGCGCGACATAGTCCCGCACCGTGGAGTACGACAGCTCCACCATGCCCTGCTCGTCGACCAGCCGCTGCCACACCCGCTGCGCGGTATGGCGCTGCTTCCGGGGCGCGTCCAGGTCCTCGCGCAGCCACTGGTCGATCACCGGCTTGACGGGGTCCAGCTTCGGCGCCCGCCGCACCGGCGGCTTGCGCGCCGGCGGGACCGCGTCTTCCAGCGCCTGACGGACCACGCGCCGATGCACCCCATAGCGCTTGGCCAGCGCCCGGATCGACAGGCCCTGTTGCTCGTGGTCGCGGCGGATCTGCTCGAAGACCTCCACGCGTGACCGCACCACCCTGCCCCCCTCCAGCCACCCGCGGACTCCCGTCACCGCGGCCAAGGTGGGGCCAATTCAAGCCGTCACGCCGCCCGAACGGTGGGAGGGTGGGGCCAAGTCAGGCCGTCATGGTGGGGCCAAATCAGCCTGTCACGGCCATTACGGCACCTGTCATGCGAGCGCGATGACGCTTTGATAGTCGGCCATAAACGGCACGGGCCCCACGCCGGCCCACGGCCCCGGCACGGCCCCACGCCGGCCCACGGCCCCGGCACGGCCCCACGCCGGCCCACGGCCCCGGCACGGCCCCCGGCACGGCCCACGGCCCCGGCACGGCCCCACGCCGGCCCACGGCCCCGGCACGGCCCCACGCCGGCGGGTCAGACAGCCTCTGCTCCGCCGACATGGCAGACGCCGTCGTCGGCGGCGCGCGGACCGATCGACCGGCATGGTTGAGGACCAGCGCACAGCGCCCCTGCCGGGTGGCGGCCGGGTGCGTTACTCCAGCGTCGGCTCGGGCCGAGCCGGGGGCCGCCGCGGCGGGCGGCGGGTTGGCTTGAGCAGGTCCGATCGCAGCCGCTCGCTGGCAGGCTCCGGGTCAAGGCCCAGGTCGTCCAGGCGCTCCTCCAGCAGATGCCAGGTGCGCCGCACCGCGTCCAGGCGGCCAAGCTCGGCCTGCAGCCGCATGATCCGCCGGTACAGCTCCTCGGCGGACGGGTCGGCGTCGATGGCCTGCTCCAGCACCGCCAGCGCGCCATCACGGTCCCCAGCCGCGCTGCGTAGCTCCGCGAGCCGCGCCAGCGCATCGACCGCGCGGCGGCGCAGCTCCTCCCGTGGCACCCTGGCCCACTCGTAGTCCGCATCCACAAGAAGCCCCCCCGAGTAGGAAGCCGCGAGCTCGCCGAGCGCGGCCATGCCCTGCTCGTCGCTCTGGGCGTGGCGGGCGGCAGCAAGGGCGGCTTCCACGCGCCATAGGTCGACCTCGAAGGTGGCCCGCTCTGGCCGGTAGCGGGCACCGTCACGCAGGATCGAGGGCAGCTTGTCGGTGCTGGTGCGCCGGGCGAGGACTCGGCGCAGGTTGGCGATGGCGTTCCAGTACCAGTCTGGCGTCTTGGCCGGATCGCCGTCTGGCCAGAGCGCCTCGATGGCCTGCTCGGCGGTGAACCCCTCAGGGTGGCATAACGCGAACGCCAGCAGCTCGCGGGCGCTTCGACGCAGTCCGCTGCGGATCTCGCCCTGGGCGGTGGTGGTGATGGTGTAGGCGCCCAGCAGCCGGACCCCGACCGGCGCCTGTTGCGCCTCGGGTGGTGGCTCGACGTGCAGGGCGGGCTCGGGCAGTGGGGTCGGCGGCGTGGACTGGTCGGCGGCCTCGCCGAGGTTCGGCTCCGGCGAGGGCTGCTCGGTGGGTTCAGTGCGAGTGGTGGCCAGCACGCCCAGCAGCTCGACCGTCTCGGCCTGGCTCAGCCGCAGCATGCGGGCGCCGACAAGTTGCACCTGGCTGAGCCCGGCGGGGCTGGCGGCCTGCACGCGCCCGTGCTCGTCCAGCCGCACCCTGGCCACATCGCCAAGACCCGAATGCTGCGAGTCCAGGTCCGCACTGACATTGACCAGCAGCACTCCGACGCCGTGGCGCGGCCCCTGCTGGTGGACGGCGGCCAGCCGGCCGGCCTGCTCGCCAGGCGGCTCGTCGGTGACCAGGACCAGCGCAGACGGCTGCTCGTCGGCGTTGCGCTCGCGGTGGGTGGCGAAGTCGGGGGTGTCCTCGTGATCCAGGACGCGGGCGCGGTACACCAACTCGCCCTCCAGGTGGTCGAGCGCCTCGGCCAGGGTGGCAGCCCGGTGCAGCCCTTGGAATCCCTCCCGCTCGCCCAGCAGCCCGCCGCCAGCGACCAGCACCTCCACATGGAAGGGATCACCCGCGCCAAGCAGCGCCACGATCGCCGCACGGGCGGCGTCGGCGGCATGCGCACCGCTGATGGTGATGACGCCGTGACCGACCAGGTCGACCGCCACCTCTTCACCGCCGCGTTCGGCGACCGGAACCCTGGCCGGGTGGGGGGTGCCCCAGGTGGCCAGCCGGACCGGCGCGTGCGCTGGCAGCCGGGGCGGCCCGGTCGGTACCTGGTCCTGGTCGTCGGGCTCGTCGTCGAGGGCGAAGGTGGCCAGCGCGCTGGTGCGCTGGTGCGCGAAGCGGTCCAGCCGCCGGGTGGTCTCCTCCGGCTGGATCGCGCCAGGGGCTTGCTCGAGGGGTTGGCCGAGGCGGCGACGGGCGCGGCTGCGAGCCCGTGCCAACGCCAACGCCAGTGCGATTCCGCCGGCCAGGCTGACGCCCACCACCGCGCCGGAGGGCAGCTCCAGGACGTCGTGGCCTCGGCCCTGCCCGATCGGGGCGGAGGTCGGGGGGCCGTGTGTGCCGGCGGTCGTGCTGGACGTCGGCTCTGCCGAGGTGGTCGGCGGGGCCGGGGCCGGCGTGGGGGTGGTCGTGCCATGCTCGGGGGCTGCCGGCGGTGACGGCGGTGTGGCCGTTGATGGCTGGGTGGGGGCGGGCAGGTGCAGCACCCAGCCGGGCAGGATCAGCCCGGCGTGTCGGAAGGTGCGTCCGCCGCCCATGTCGCGGCCCTGGTTGAGGACCCAGATCTCGCGCCACCGCAGCGGGTCGCCAAGCTCACGCTCGGCGATGCGCCACAGCGAGTCCCCCTCCTCCACCGTATAAGGGCGGGTGGGCGATGCAGCAGGCGAGCGCCCGGACGCGACCGGATTATCGGGTCGGACGGCCAGAGGGGACGCCGCGTGGCCCAGCGGCGGCGGATCGGGATGGGCGAGCGTGGGCTCGTCGCGAACGGTGCCGACTCGGGAGTCGTGCAGCAGCGGGCGGGCACGGTCCCACCCCGCGGGATCGTGGTCGGCTGGCGGCTGGATGGTGCGGACCACCGCGACGGGAGCCGCGGTGGCGGTCGTGCTCGTGGGGGTGGCGCGCGTAGTGGCGGCCAGCAGGCCCACCCCGATGGAGGCGTCCAGCAGCCCGCGCACCGACGCCAGGGTGACCAGGTTGGACAGGGCCACCAGTGCCGCCGCGCCGACCAGCCTGCGCCGCGCGGCCACGGCCGCCAGCACCCGCAGCAGGACGACCAGGGCGGCGTAGGCCCACAGGCCCCAGGCGAGCAGGCCCATCGCGTGCATGATCGGCGCGGCCGGTAGGTACTGGTCGCGCAGCCCGTCGCGCAGCCACTGCCACGATGGCAGCCCGGTAAGAGTGGGCGGCCCGGCCACTACGTGCAGCGCCACCGGCAGGCCCGCCAGGCACGCGGTGATCCCCAGCAGCGAGGCCACTCGTCGCAGCACGCTCGTCCCTCCTCCCGGTTACTGGCCGACGACGCTTTGGCTTCGGCGACCTCGAAGGTGGCGGTGGCGGTACGGGAGATCGGCGCCAGCGACGCCCATGGGCCGCCGGGCACGCGCCAGCGCACGGCGAAGTCGAAGGTGCACCGCACGGTCACCTGCGGATCGGCGGCCTGGTAGGTATGGGTGATCGTGGAGGGCTGCGGGAACGGGCGGCCAAGGTCGGCGCTGGTCATCGTGGTGCCGTCGCCGAAGTCCCAGCGAAACGCCGTCGGGGTGGCCTCGACCTGAACGGTCACACCGAGGGCGCTGATGGTCCGGGTGAGCGGGCGGCCGTCGTAGCCTTGATACCAGTACCAGGTTGGCAGCCCGACCAGCGCGCGGGTGGGGTTGACGCGAAGCCCGCCGGTCGGCACCGGGAGCCGATCCCTCGCCGACAGGGCGAGCTGGACCGGGTCGACCGTGGCCTGCGGCATCAGGGGGCTGCCGTTGGGGCCGAGCCGCAGGAAGCGCACGTCCACAAACGAGCCGCACTGGATGCTGAACAAGCCCACGTCGGCTGGCTGGCCCACGTAGGGGCTGCTGTCGAGGTTGCCGACACTGGCCAAGGTGTACTGGCATGCCGCCCCGCCGCCCCGCCGCCCGCCTCCGCCAGTGGAGCCGCCCGCGCCGGTCGCATGGGCGTCGATCTTGACCGGGACGCCGTTGGGATCGACCCCGATGGTGACGGTGCGCTTCCACTTGTAGGCCAGCGCGGGGCTGGCTTGGAGCAGCAGCAACCCGGCGACCAGGCCCGCCAGGATGGCGCTTCTGCGGCGTGTCATGGCGCCCTCTCCTCGATGATCTCCACGACCTTCCAGGTGCCCCCGGTGAACTTGAAGCTGCGGTGCTCGCTGAACCGCTCGTTGGGATCGGGCTCGGCGGGCTTGCCGGTGACGGGATCGAGCACCACGCTGTGGTTGACGCCTTGGTCGGCGACGACCCCGTCGGTGGCGTTGACCATCAGCACCTTGGAGTGGTGCTGCACGCTGATGCGCACCGGCTGGTGCCTGGCCTTCTGCTCGGCCACCTCGGACTGGACCGCCCGCAACGCATTGCCCGCGAAGGCCGTGGACAGTTTGCTTGCGTCCAAGCGACGCAGGGCGTCGGCGTACACCTGCCAGGAGCGGGTGAAGGCGGCCAGCAGCGTCGCCGATGGTGAGCGCGTCGTCTGCGTGGTCGGCGGGACCGCCGAGGTCGTCGGGCCAGCCTTGGCTGTCGTGCTCGGCGTGGCAGTGCTGTCGCCCTGGCAGCCAGCGAGCAGCACCGCGAGCAGCACAGCGAGGGTAACTGGGAGCAGGCGTCGCACTGTGGCCATCGGGTTCAGGGTCCTTGTGATTGGGATTGGGATTGGGAGATGCCGGTCCGTGGCCGGGCCAGCGAGCGGACGGCGAGCTGGACTGCGCCGCCGCTGAACGCGCCGAAGATCGGTGGGCGCATGGCCTGGGTGAGCGCGACCGTCACCGAGTCCGGGTCCGCCCTGACCTCGGCGTGACCGTCGAACCCGGTGGCTTGCAGGTAGCCGCGGGCGGCCTGGCGGGCGCGGGCGGGGTCGAGTTGCGCGGTGCGACCGTTGCTGGCGCGGTAGACGGCCTCGTCGAGTTGCGCGGCCCCGGCGCGGGCGGCGGCATCCGCTGTTGCTTGCAGCTCGCGGTGGCGGGCGAAAACCAGCCCGCCGTCGGCGACCAGGCCTAGCACGGCGAGCAGCCCCAGCATCATGACCACGGTGAGCACCAGGATCTGCCCCTCCTCACCATGCTCGCGGTGGAGGGCGGCTCGGGCACGCCGAAGCAGACCAGTCATGGGACAGTTCGGCTCCGGAACGGGTCGATCGGCTCAAGCTGGCGGGCGGTGAGCGTCACCTGGCCTGGAAGCAGCCGCAGGGTGGGCAGGTCGCCGAGCCGCACCCGGTAGCTGGCGGTCACGAGCAGAGTGCCGCCACGGGTGAAGCCTTGCGGGTCCACGCTGACCTGGAGGCGGGCGGGGTCTAGGCCGTAGCCGCTGGCGGTCTGCCGTGCCGCGGCCTGGCCGAGGCGGATGGCCTGGCTGGCGCTCGGGGCGTCGGCGGCGACGCGGGCGGCCTCGCGGGCGACGCCGGCAAGAGCGGTGCGGGTGTCGGTGAGCCGGCCGATGCCGATCAGCCCGGCGGCGAAGACCAGCAGCCCCAACGCAACCACGGTCAGCTCGACCGTGGCCGTGCCACGCTCACGGCGGCGCTGCCAGGCGTGCCGCACCGCGCGGACGGGAGTCATGGGGTGGCTCCCCTGGCAGACGCTTGCGGTGCGGAGGGTGCTGGCCGGAAGTGCTCTGCAAACGCACGAGCCGTGGCTCGAAGCGTGATCCCGCTGCCGATCGGCAGCACCGGGCGCAGCCGGGCCGCCACAGTCGCGCGGGCCACCTCGGGATCGCGGTCGACGTCCACGGTGGCGGTGGCCGCGTCGCGGCCCAGGCCCACCCGCAGCAGTTCCATGGCGCGTGCTCGTCCAGCCTGGGGGGTGCCGTCCTCGACGGCGGCCAGGCGGGCGGCGTCTTGGGCGGCGCCGAGCATCACGTGCTGAGCATGCCACCACAGCCCAAACTGCAACCCGCCAAGCACCATCAGCATGAACAGCCAGGCCACCAACACGAACTCGATGGTGGTCACCCCCTGCTCGTCGGGGTCACGCGGGCGTTCGTGGCGGCTCACCGGGTGGCTCCTGTCATCCGCCGCTGACGGTCTTGGTCAGCTCGTTGAACTTGTTGGCGACCGCGCCGAAGAAGCCCTTGAGCGCGGCGAACACCATCACCGCCAAGACCGCGACGATAAGGACGTACTCGATCGTGGTGACGCCCTCCTGGCGCTGGAGCGGGGCGAGCTGGACGCCGGTGAGCAGGCGTAGCAGGTGGGCGCGGATCGTCTGGAACCATCTGATGACTGGTGCCATCAGGACCTCCATCAAGCGGCGGGTGCGGTCGGCGGGACAGTGGGGTCAGCCATTGGACAGGCGAAGCAGGGCGATGCTTACGGGCCACAGGATCACCAGGAAGAACGCCGGGAAGATCAGCGTGGCCACCGGCACGATCATGGTCACCTGGGCGCGCTCGCCGGCCTCCAGCAACCCCAGACGCCGCCGCTCCCTCGCGGCATGCGCCTGCGCTCGAAGGGTCTGCAACACCGGGATGCCCTGGCGGGCACCGGCCTGGAGCGCGCCCGCCAGGGCGGCCAGCTCGGGCAGGTCAATCTCGCGGGCCATGGCCGTGATCGCGTCCACGCCCTGCTGGCCCTGGAGCCTTGCCAGGGACAGCCGGCGGGACAGCTCGTTGAAGAAGGGGCCGCTGCCGGCCTGGGCGGCCTCGGCCAGCGCCTGCTCCAGCCCGCACCCTGCGGAGATGGCCAGGGCGAGGAACTCGCTGGCGGCGCCCAACCCGGCCAGCAGCTCGCGGCGGCGCCTGGCGATCTTGCGGGCGAGGTCGGCGTCGGGGGCCAGGAAGCCGGCCACGCCCGCGGCCAGCCACAGCCAGGCGGGCCAGCGGCCAAAGGGGGTGATCTGGAGCTGGTTGAGCGTGGGCAGCAGGGCCAGGCCGACCAGGCCGCCGAAGACCTTCTGGCCGACGTGCAGCGCGGGGCCGCCGGGCTCGCCGGCCAGCCGCAGCCGCCGGGCGAGCCGGTCGGTGGGGATGCCGGCCAGCTCGGCCAGCCGCAGCCCCACCGTGCCGGCAATGCGCAAGGGTGGGGCCAGTAGTCGCTCCAGGGCCGGGCTTGCAAACGCGCTCGCCTCCCGCATGCGGGGTGGGGCGTCGGGACGCAGGGCGGCCAGCCTGCTCGCCAGGCTCGGACGGGGCCGGCCAATCGGCTGCGCGGTCAGCAACAGCAGCAGCCCGATCCCGCCAACCAGCGGCCAGAGCACCGCCTCGAAGGTTGAGATCATCTCGAGCCACCTCCCCAGGTCGACTTCGTCGCGCCGGTGCCGGGAGGCAGCAGCCTGGTCCCGGCGGGTGGGCGGGCCAGCGCCACCATCGCCGCATACCCCGCCACCACCAGCAGCACCGCCAGGGCGAGCACGCCCTGGCCGATGACCGTTCGGAAGGGGGTGAGGTAGTCGGGGTTGGTCTGGCGGATCAGCAGCAGGATCGCAAACGGCGCTGCGGCTACTAGCTTGGCCGACAGGCGCTGCTGCGCCTGGCGGGCCCGCATCTCGCGCAGGGTCTGGGCCTCGGCGCGGATCGCGGCGGCCAGGTCATCCAGCACCTCGGCAAGGTTGCGGCCGCCGAGGCGGTGGTTGAGGGCCAGGGTGGTGGCCAGCAGGTCGGCCAGCGGGTCGCCAAGCCGCCGGGCGAAGTTGCCCAGCGCGTCGGGCAGGCCGAGCACCCTGGCCTCGGCGGCCAGCGCTTCCAGGTCGCGGCGCAATGCGGGCGGCCCCCACGCCGCGAGCCCGCCGAGTGCTTCGGTGACGCCCAGGCCGCCGCGGACGGCGTCGCGCAGGCTGGCGGCAACCTCGGCGACCGCCTCGGAGCGGGCCGCCTGGGCTCGCGTGTCGCCGCGTGAGAACCAGGCGCGGGGCAGCAGGAACCCGCCGACGGCGCCGGCCAGGGCGAGCACGGGCCAGCCGGTCAGCAGCCACACCCCAACTCCTGCGAGCAGGCCCACCACGGTCCCCGCCAGCAACGCGGCGAGGTGGCCCGGCTCGACGCCGAACCCTCGGGTGGCGGGGCGGGTGAGCCCGTCCACCAGCAGCACCAGGCCAAGGCCGGTCAGGCAGGCGAACAGCAGTGCCGTCATGGCTGGCCTCCCAGCATCGTCGTCGGGTCCCAGCCGGCCCCGACCAGCCGGCCGATCGTCTTGGGCCGCACGCCGGTGAAGGCAGGGGTGCCGTCCGGGCCGGGGCGCAGCAGCTCGTTGGTCAGCAGCCGGCCGCCCTCCACCCCGGCGACCTCGACGATCTCGGTCAGCACCCGGCGGCCATCAGGGAGCTGGCGGAGCTGGCAGACTAGGTCGATGGTCTGCGCCAGCATCTCCGTCACCACGGTGTCGGAGAGCGCCTCCTCGGCCATCTTGGTGTAGGTGTGCAGCTTCGACAGGGCCTGGCGGGCGTCGTTGGCGTGGATGGTGCCCATCGAGCCCTCGTGGCCGGAGTTCATCGCATTCAACATGTCGAGGGCCTCGGGGCCGCGGACCTCCCCGACGATGATGCGCTGCGGGCGCATGCGCAGCGCGTCGCGGACCAGCTCGCGGATGCGGATCTCACCCAGCCCCTCCACGTTGGCAAACCGGCCCTCCAGGGCGATGCAGTCCTCCAGGTGGCGGTCGAGCGCGAGTTCTCTGGTCTCCTCGATGGTCACCACCCGATCCAGCCGGGGAATCTCGCTGGCGATGGCGTTCAGGGTGGTGGTCTTGCCCGCGCCCGTCCCACCGGAAATGAGGAGATTGAGTCCGGCCCGGATGACCGCCCGCAAGAACGCCGCCACGGTGGGGGTCAGGGTGCCCAGAGCGAGCAGGTCGCGTATGGAGTGGGCCAGCAGCCGGTGGCGGCGGATCGTCATGCACGTGTACGGCGCCAGCGGCGGGCAGATCACGTGCAGCCGCGAGCCGTCCGGCAGCCGCGCGTCCGCCCGCGGGTGGGCCTCGTCCAGCCGCCGACCGGCCACCGCCACGGTGCGGGCCGCGAACGCGCGCAACTCCGCCTCGGACGCGAACCCGGTGGGGATGCGCTCCTTTATGCCGCCCGCGCGGATGACGAAGCCGTCGGCGTGGCCGTTGACCAACAGCTCCTCCACGTCGTCTTGGGCCAGGTAGCGCTCCAGCGGCCCCAGCCCCAGCAGCGCGTCGTAGACCTGCTGGGCGACCTGCTGGCGCTGCTCGTCGCTCAACGGCACCCCACCCCCGACGACATGGTCGCGGTGGACAATGGCGACCTGCTCACTGATCACCGCCCACACCCTGGCCTCGTCATCCTCCGTGGGGGCCAGGAGCCGCCCAGGGCCGAGCACACCCGCCAGCTCGCTGGCGGCCTGGCCGCGGACCCGGCTGGCGAGCTGCTCGGCGGCGGGTTGCTGGCCGTTGGGATGGGCAAGGTCGCTCATGCCGAGGCCGCCTCCTGCTCGCTATGCCCTATTGGCCCTCGCCTGCGGCGATGGCGACGACGCCCAGCCACAGTGTGCGGCTCGCCAGTATCGATGGGCCACAGCGCGGCGGCCAGCACCTGATAGGCACGGCCTAGCCGCCCAGCGGTCGGAAGCTGCCCGCTTTGGACCGCCCGGCGGAGCTGCCGCCAGTAGGCCGGCACTACGCCGCTGACCGGATGCTCCAGCGCCGCCGCCAGCTCGGCCACATCCGCCGACATCCGCCCGCGTACCCCCACCGCCACCAGCTCCAGCGGCCTGGCGGTCGTCTCCGCAGCGACCAGCAAGGCACGCTGGGCCGCCAGCGCGCCCGGCACGTCCGCCCGCGCCACCAGCACCCCGACCGCGTCGGGCAGCCCCAGCAGCGCCTGCGCGACCGAGCCAGGCCCCAGCCGGCCCGCATCGGCCACCACCAGCTCGACCCCGGCCAGGTGACGAGCCGCCCGCACCACCGACACCGCCGCCTCCGGGCGCAGCAGCCCCGCGGCATCGGCGCGGGGCAGCCCGATCAGCACATGCAGGTTGGCGGCAACCTTGACCGCCTCCGCCGCGATCCCGCGCGGCTCCACCCGTCCAGCACCCGCGGCCAGCACCGCCGCCACGCCACGCCCGCGGATCTCCCCGACCGAGATGTGGGCGGCCACGTCCCCGCCCGCCGGGTCCAAGTCCACCAGCAGCACCTGACGCCCGCTGCCGGCCCACGCGCCCGCCAGTCCCACCGCCAGCGTGGTCGCCCCAGGCCCGGCCTTGCCGCCGGTCACTACCACCAGCCCCGCCGCCATCACGAACCACCCACCGGAAGCAGCACGAGGTCCACCGTGCCCTGCGCGGCCCTGGCCAGCAGCGCCGCCTGCGCGGGGCGGACCGCCAGGCTCACCAGCAGACGCCGATCCGAGCCGTTCTGCTCGCCTTGGGAAAGCACCGAGAGCACCTGCACCGGCGACAACAGCACCCCTGACTCCTCGCCGCTGCTGGGCTGGTCGGACTTGCCGCTGGCCACCACCGCCACCCGATCACCCGCCCGCAACTGCCCCGCAGCGGCATGCTCGGGCGCCAGCGCCAGGCTCATCGCCACCATTTCCGCCCCAAGCGCCGGGCCGTCGGCGACCACGGAAGGGCCGAGTACCTGCCCCTGCTCCAGTGGCACCACCGCGCGGCGGCCCACCACCCGAGCGCGCTCGGCGACCCCAAGAGTGGCCACGCCGGGGGCGATGCCAAGCTCGGCCACGCGCACGTCGTCGGCGCCGATCACCTGACCGGCCTGCACCGAGCGGGCCATCACCAGCACCGGGGTGCGCTGTCCGGCCTGCTGGATGATCGCCAGCGTGCCAAGGACCCCGGCCAGCAGCAGCGCGAGTCCGAATAGCACCCGTAGGTCAAGGCGGCGCATGCGGGCGGCCGTCTGGGGGACGACGGTACTCGTCATCAACCACGCTCCCTGTTGCGGCGGGCGGGAGCGGCGGCGGTGTGCCGGAAAGCCCGCGTTGGGGGCGCGGTGCCACGGCCAAGGTGCTGGCCTGACGGCTGGCTCCGGACGACCAGTCCGCCACCTCGCTCGGAACACTCGACCGAGAATGACCGGAGCAGATTTGTACACCAAGGCAGACTCGGTAGTAAAGCTATTTTCGGCTAAACCACTTTGAAACGCTGATCTCACTAAGCAGAGCGATCAATCCAGCAGGCCCTCCGCTGCTGGCTCGAGCGCTTGGTGTCGCCCGGCACGTCGCCAACGTGATCCACGACCTGCCATTCCGCGAGCGCGGCGAGGGACGGGCAACTCTGACCATCCTGTCAGTGACGACGGCGGCGCAGGCGGCGTACCGGAGATGGAGATGTGAGAAGGTCAGGCAGAATCAGAACCGCGCGCCAGCGCCGGTCTTCGGCGTGGGGATGACGAAGCGACAGGCGGTGACGGTCACGGCTGAGGCGCTGGCTCCCTCCGTCCCGGCCCGGTCCCGGCAGGCATTGCGCCTCGTCGGGAGACCGCCAGGGGCGTACTGCCCGGAGCAGCGAGTATTCGTGCGTTCGGTGACCGGTGACTATCGCCGCGCCTTGAACCAGGGCGTGCATGCCGTTCGTGCGCCAGGCCGTCGCAGAAGCGTCGAGCCTGGACACCGTGGCGGCGTCGAGGCCGACCACGACGTCGGACTTGAGCGCACGCAGCGTCACGACAGGTGCGGGAAATAAGGCCGCCGTCTGGGCGAACGGCGTGGTGGGAGGCCAGGTGCAGTCGCCCACCAGGCGGCGGTAGTTCAAGGCATCAAGACGCCAATGCACGTGATTGCCGTAGCCGGTGGGGATCTGGCTCATCCAGTCGCACAGGGGTGGCAAGTCGCCAATGGCGCAAGGAGCTGGAGGCGAGCGACCGAGCCGACACCGGCGGCGACGGCTGGGCGAACCAGTGCCACCACGGAACGCGATAAACCCTGGCCGGAACCGCAGATAGGGCCTGTTGGTGGCTTCTTGGCTGAGGATCTATTCTCCTTGACTGGTCAGTATTCGAGGATCACGATGACCCCCAGAGAATTTCGGTGATACGGAGGAGAGGTCCGGCATGAGGCTTCGTTTCCTGGGAACCACCTCGGATGACGGGCAGTGCCCAACGCTGTACGCAACCGACCGAGGGACGTACGTGGTGCAGGGCAACGTCGTGACCGATGCCGAGGCGCTGGCCGATCTACGCCAGGTCCTGCCTGGAGAGGCGTTCGTGGAGATCCCAAAGGAGTTGCTGCGCTTCGCCGAGGGGATCTGAGTGCCCCTGCTCACCCCGCAGCAGCTCACTGAGCTGTACGACACCTTCGAGCACACCGTCTTCAAGTTGGAAGTCCGGGACCGATACAACCTGGCCGGGGAGCAGGCATCACTGCGGAGGTTTCGAGAGGGTCAACCCGACCCAGAGCGGGCGACCAGACCATGGCTGACCAAGATGCAGACTGCGACTCGCCAGGGAAAGCGGGTCGAGCGCGTCCGGGTCGTGACCGAGCCCCACTCCGACTACATCCGCTGGGAGATCGCGGGAACCCCCTACAACCTCGCCGCCGGAGAGGATATCCGCTACCTGCCCCGCGACCGCGCCGAACAGGTCGGCCTGCCTGACCATGATTTCGCCCTGTTCGATTCCACCCGGCTGGTGCTGCTGCACTTCGATGCGGACGATCAGCCGCTCCAACATGAGCTGACCACCGATCCCGCCGTGGTGGTGCGACACTGCTACTGGCGGGATCTCGCCTGGCATTACGCGATCCCCTACGGCCAGTACACCGCACGGTAGCTCATCGGCGTGGCGCGACTTCAAGAAGCACGGGAAGCGCTCGGCCAGCGACTCCGGGAGCTGCGTGTGCAGCATGGGCTCAGCGGAACCGCACTCGCGGAGTCGCTGGGCTGGGCACAGTCCAAGGTCTCCAAGATCGAGACAGGGCGCCAGACGCCCAGCGAGAGCGATATCCGCGCCTGGACGCAGGCCACCCGGAGCGAAGCCGCCACCGCGGAGTTGATCGCCCGCTTGCAGACGCTGGAGAGCATGTACGCCGAGTGGCGGCGTCAGCTTAGTGCGGGCACCTCGTCCCGCCAGCGGGCAAGTATCGAGCTGGAGCATAGGTCTACGGTCATCCGCGCCTTCGAATCGACCGTAATCCCCGGACTTCTACAGACCCCTGACTATGCTCGGCATCGGCTCGCAGAGTCGGTGAAGCGCCATGGAGTCGTGGATGACGTGGACGAGGGAGTCCGTGTCCGGATGCAGCGCCAGGAAGTCCTCTACCGGCCTGGCAAGCGGCTCCACTTCGTGGTGACGGAGGCAGCGCTGCGCTACCGGCTCTGCCCGCGCGATGTGATGATCGGCCAGCTCGACCGGCTGGTGGCGCTGTCGGCGATGAGTACGCTCCGCGTCGGGATCATCGGCTTCGACGCCGAGCTTCCAGAGTCCCCCAAGCACGGCTTCTGGATCTTCGATGACCAGGTGGTCCTGGTCGAAACGATCGCCGCCGAGTTGATGTTGAAGCAGCCACAGGAGATTGCGCTGTACACCAGGGTCTTCGAACGGTTGGCTTCCGTGGCCAGGTACGGCAGCGATGCCCGTGGGATCGTCACCCGAGTCCTGGATGAGCTGTCGGACCACCGCTGAACTGAATTCTCGGATCTTCTCGGTCGAACGGGTAAACCAACAAATTTCGAATATTGAAGAATAGTACTTGTTGGTAGATACGGGGCGTCCTAGTCTGCATCCTCGATGCCGGCGATTGCCTTGGACCCACACCCGAGTAGCGCCCCATGAACGTCAATTCCAACTGCCGCAACAGGTGGCCTCCCTCCAGCCGATAAGGACCCGAGCACCAGGAGATGTGCTAGCCCCGGCAGGGCTGAGATGCTCGCCATTTCCTGCCTGCGTCAACCCGATCGGCAAGCTCATGCGCGATATGGGTAACGAAATGAAGCCCGACCTTGTGGTGGCAGTCTTCAGCGCGCCGTGATGGCGGCCACGGCTTGGAACGATCACCGGCCGCTACTGCGGCCAACACCCGGACCGACACGAAGCATCCAGCAAATCCAGGAGGCGAATTGGGCAGCAGCCGCGTGAACCCGGCCGACCCGTTTCTGGTCCACCAAGGCGACCTTCCCGAGCTGGCCGACGAGCAGTGGACCGCGCATGCCGGGATCGGCACGACGGACGGACGGCTCACCGATGGTGCGCTGTCGCGGGAGACCCACAGAGACCTCATCCAGTCGCGGGCCGTCGCGCCCGCCGAGCAGGGCAGGGCGGCGATCACCAGCACCTGCCTCCACCTGCATGCCAAGGCGGAGCAGAGGCCGCATCCGTGACTGCTCCTGCAGCCTCAGTACGCCAAGCGGCAGGCGTCGAGGTCCTGGCAGGACCGGGCCGGGCCTCGGCGGGGCAGGAGGCCGGCGGCGGTTGGGGTGCTTTCCCCCTCCGGACCCGCCGCCGGCCCGCCCCCACCCATTGCCTTCGTTCCGAACAGGTGGCCGGCGCGGTGCTTCCCGTCGGGCGGTCTTGGCCAAACCGCCGTGCACGACGAGGGCCTGGTTGGTCCCGGATAGCCGGGTCTGCAGGTCGCACGTTCCCAGGAGCCCTGATCACATGAGCACAACCACAGTCGCAACGGCGCCAACGCGGGCGCCGGAGGTCTCGGCGTCCGTGCAGGCATTGCGGGTGGCGCTGATCGCTCCGCCGACCGTCACCGTGCCGCCCGCCAGCCTCGGCGGCCTGGACCAGGTCCGCTGGCTCGCCCAGGGCCTGGCCGCACGCGGCCATCAGGTCACCCTGATCGGCGCTGACCTCGGCGGGCTTGCCGTTGGCGGATATGCGGTCATCGATACCGACCCCACCGGTGGGGAGCGCGCCAGCGGCGAGATCGTGGAGCGGCTGCACGCCGAGCAGGCCGGCAAGGTCCTGGAGGCCCTGGACACCGTCGACGTTATAGGCGACCACACCCGTACGGGCTGGGTGCCAGCCGGCGAGGCAAGCGTGGCTGCCTGCACCGTGCAGACCAGCTACCAGCCACTGGTCGAGGTCTGGGAGCCAGCCCCCAAGGCCCCACGGCATGTGGGCTGGGTGGCGGTCTCCGAGCACCAGCGCCGCAACGCCCCAACCCTGCCATGGGCAGGGGTGATCCACCCGGCGATCCCCGTCGGCGACCACGTGCTCAGCTTCGCCCACGCCGGGCCGTGCGTGTACCTGGGGCCACTCCTGGAGGCCCACGGCGCCGGCCTGGCGCTGCAGGCGGCCCACACTGCTGGGCTGCCGATCGTGCTCGCCGGCACCCAGCCGGGTCCCAAGGCGACCGCCTACGCCGAGGTCGAGCTGCGCCCCCGGCTTGCCGACGGCGATGTGCTGGTGGAGCAGGTCGCGCCGATGCAGCGCTGGGACCTGCTGGCCAGCGCCTGCTGCCTGGTTGCGCCGCTGCACCCCCAGACGCCCTACAGCCTGGAGGTGGTGGAGGCGATGGCCTACGGCGCCCCGGTGGTGACCATGGCGGGCACGGTGGGTGCCGAGCTGGTCAGCCACGGCGTCTGCGGCCTGGTGGTGGACGACCCGGCTGTGCTGCCTGAGGCGATCGCCAAGGCCAGGCGGCTTGACCCGACCCGGGTGCGCGAGCACGCGGCCAGCCGCTTCGGCCTGCTGCTGATGGTGGACGCCTACGAGCGGCTGTTCGTCCGGCTGGCGGCGGCGGGGGGCTGCTGATGGATGCGGAGCGGCTACCGCCCAACGATGCCGAGCTGCTGCTGCGGCTGGTGCGCGGCATGACCGAGATCGACTTCTCGGGGGCGTTTCGTCATGGCCTGTCGGCGCAGGAGCTGATGGCGGTGATCACCGCGCTGCCGACCAGGCGGCTCAACGAGCTGACCGACCGTGTCCGCCTACCGGCCCTGCCCGCCGAGCAGCAACGCCAGCACCACCAGCGCCAGCGGTTGGCCGCCGCCATCGCCGCCGCCCGCGAGGGCGCCGAGATCAGCCAGGCGGAGCTGGCACGGCGGGTCGGGGTCCCGCCCGCCGAGGTGGACCAGTGGGAGACGGGCGTGACCCAGCCGACCCAGCCGCACCTGGCCAGCCTGCTGCACGAACTGCCAGCGCTGAAGGAGCTGCTCGAGGAGTTGCCCGTCCAGCCACCGCCTGATCCGCGGCCAAGCCGATGACCCGAAGGTGCGCCGGCCGCGGGTATCGAGCGGCCTGGCTTCCTGGACCCGGCAGTCCTTGGCTTGACCACTCCCACCGGCCGCTGCGTCCCGGCCTAGCGTGAGTTTCCGGCCTTGATGGTTGATCGGCGTTGGATCCGTTGTGGCGCTTGACTTCTGGCCACGGGAAATGTATTACCCACATATGCCATCGATCGTGGGGAAACGTCGCGGCCAACACACCTACTACTATC
>WNGB01004280.1_pt1 | contig 21913 bp, 28 predicted proteins | sample 5400681 | NCBI WGS metagenome assembly WNGB01 (sample SAMN13153367, study PRJNA577476) | soil metagenome | isolation source: 115 cm soil or saprolite under grassland replicate 2 | place: USA:California | collected 2016-06-15
CTCGCCGCGGGAGGACCACGGCGAGGGACCATGCGAAAAGACCCACGGTGGCCGAAGCGGAAGCTGCAAATACATGCGCCAGCGCCTGCGGAGTGACCAGATCCGCCTGGCCATCGATCTCTCTGTGTGCGAATCAGCGCGCGCGACCAGAAGGAAAGCCGCGGCTCCTCGGCGCTCAGCAGACTGATTCCGACCACGGCGAGCCGGGATACGACTTCCAGCCTGCCCAATCGAGGAATCGCCGCGAGTAAGGCGGCGACGCCTGTAAGCCAGCTCGCGCTCTAGATGGCGTCGATCATTGGAGTCATGCGGCCGCCGCCTCAAGCACCCGAGATCTCAGCACTCTGACGAGGCGCAGACCGACAAACGCTAGCGAGATCGATACGGGCAGGGTGCCGATCAGCCAGGCCAGCCCGTCAGGCATCGCCGCCGCGGGCGGTGCAGCGAGGATCGGTGCTTCGCTAGTCGCCGGACCGAGCGGGCCATCGACGTCGATACTCAGCTGCCAGCGACCGCTGACTGGCAGATTGACGGTGCCGCAAACCCCCGCGTGATCGCCACTTTGCATGCGAGCGCTTACTGGGACGGGGTTGGTCGTCGGTCCGGGGATCGCGACCGCGTGGTATTGCGTCGGAGACGGGCTGGATCCACTTGGGACAAGTTCGAACTGAAGCTCACGGCCGCCCACCGGCTCGCCGTCCTAGCGAACCTCCAAGCGGTACGGACCAACACGCGCCTCCGTCGCGGATAGCGGTGCGAAGTCATGGGCCATCGCCGTCCCGCTGCCGATCGCCATGAGCATGGCTGCGAACAGCGCCGCGGCAGGTCTGCGCATCAGCCGCAGACGCTGCCCGTCAGCACTGATGCGCCGCCGAGGTTGCAGCGAGATTGCAAGCGCCAGTCCGAGCGCGGAGCCGAGCAGCGCGCTGACCAGCGTGAACGGCACGGCGGCAAGACCCCACAGCGGCAAGGTCGACTTCAGCGTAGAACCGCGGCACGAGCAGATCCCAAGGACGCTCCACGTATGCCGACACGACCGCTGCTGCCGTGCCGAGAACAACAACGAGACGTGTGGATGAGATGGCTCGGCGCATGCCAGTAGTCGTCGAGCACGAATGCGACCGCCGCTAGAAGCGCCCCCACACCTGAGAGCACGACACCGGCGTTTACACGCGAGCGCTTTAACAGCACGGTCGCCAGGCTTGTCAGTCCAGCGAGTGCAATGCTGGCCAGCATGAGCAGATGTGGAGCGGTGAGGAGCCGATCTCGGCCGACGCTGACGTGCCACTGGACGTCCCACGCGGTGCCGAACAGGAACAGCGCGACGGCGATGACCGTGAAAGTTGCTGTCATTGCGCCACCGTACGAGTGGCGCGCGGGCCTGTCAGTGATGCGATATCGGCCGCTGTGTAGCTTGCGTTACGCAGCCGGTTCGAGCGCCGCCTCAGCGTCCAACTGCACGGCGTCTAGCAGTACTACGCCGCGCCGCGTCGTCTCGACCAGAGCCGCGCAGCGTAGATCGTGGAGAACTCGTGCGACGGCTTCGCGGGATCCGCCAGCAAACCATTTGTCGCAGACGTCGGAGAAGACATCTGAAGGCCAACGGTCATGCAGCACCTGATAATCGATGGCCGATGCGCTCCATGAGCGCGAGGAGCGCAGCGCTGGCGCGTTCCACATCTGTTCGCGGCGTGGTCAGTAGCCCCGTCAGCTCGGACAGGTAGCGTCGGTCGTACAGGTCGTACAGGTGGGCGTGGACGTCAATCGCGGTCATGTCGTGGCCAGCACCCAGACCATTCCGGCAACAGCGCCGACGGGCACCAGCCAGAACGTTGGGACGGCAAAGCGTCTCAACACAATGAACGACACGGACGCGACGACGGCGGCAAAGACGTCGAAGCCGCCGTGTTCTGGCAGCAGCACGTGCACGGCGAAGAACACCGCCAGGTTGGCAATGACTCCGACCACCGCCGCGGTGACCCCGGTCAAGGCAGCTTGCAAGCGGCGGTTGCCGCTCAGCCACTCGATGTACGGCGCGCCGAGGAAGATGAAGAAAAAGGTCGGCAGAAACGTCGCGTACACGGTTATCAGCGCGCCAAGCGTTGAGTAGACCATGCGCGGCATATCGGTCGGCGCGTTCTTCCAGGCCGCTACGAACCCAACATATTCGGTGACCATGATCAGCGGACCAGGCGTGGACTCCGCCAGGCCCAGACCGCGGACCATTTCGGCTCCAGTCAGCCAGCCGTAGCTGTTGACCGCAACGTCAGAGATGTAGCTGAGCACTGCGTAGGCGCCGCCAAAGGTCACGAACGCAGCCTGTGTGAAAAACCAGATTTGCTGCGTCAGCACATCCGACCAGCCGCGCCACATCAGTAGCGCCAGCACCGGTACTAACCACATCACGAGGAATACGCCCGTGACCTTCAGCGCGTGCGCAAGCGATCGGTGCCCGGACGTATCGGCCTGAGTGTCGGAAGCGCCGTCGACGTGGTGCTCGCCACCAGCCCGGAAGACAGCCGGCTGCCACCGCTGAAGCACCAGCCCGGCGACGGCCGCGCAGGCGATCGTGACCGGAAACGAAAGATGCAAGAAGAAGAGCCCGACGAACGCGGCGGCTGCGAACAAGTACAGCACCGGGTGCTTGAGCGTGCGCTTGCCAACCCGAAGGACCGCGTCGAGCACGATCGCCATCACGACCGGCTGCACTCCATAAAGCAGACCGCGGATGACGGGCACGTCGGTGTACGCCACTGAGAGGTAGCTCAGCAGGAGCAAGACGAACACCGAGGGCAGGACGAAGAACGTGCCCGCGACGATTCCGCCTGGGATCCCGTGCATACGCCAGGCGATGTAGATCGCCAACTCCGTCGCCTCGGGACCAGGCAAGAGCATCGAGAAGTTCAACGCCCTCAGGAAGAGGGGCTCTGGGACCCAGCGCTTCTGCTCGACCAGCTCGCGGTGCATGATCGCGATCTGACCCGCCGGCCCGCCAAAGTTGATGAAGCCGAGCTTGAGCCAGAAGCGGAAAGCCTCGCCAAAGGTCACCCGCGGCGTGGATGTAGCGGCTGGCGGCGCCGTGTCGATCATCTTGATTCCTTCAAAACTTCCTCGTACACCGCCGCTCGCGAGCTATCGGGTAGAAATACATACAGGCGCTGCCGTGCGGCATCGAACGCGGTAGTGTGCGCGCCCTGCTCGGTGGTTACCCGCTGGGCGAGCTCGTTGCGGTTCACGTCGACGACATCGATCAGTCCTGGGGTGCCGATGGCCACGTAGACCAGCTTGCGCTGTGAGTTGAACCAGATGGCGTCGGGCTCGCCGCCGATTGGCACGCTGGCCATTTCTTGATCGCGCGCGAGATCGAGCACGACAAGCGCACCAGCGTCACAGGCGACGAACGCACGATCCGCGCCCGCGTCCAGATCGAGCCCGTGCGGTCCTTCCGCGGAGACATCGATTCTGGCGACGATCTCGGCGGTGCCGCCAGCGAGCCCAACAACACACGCGGGCTCGCGGATGTTGACAAGGAAACGATCTCGCGAACGGTCGAACACGCACCAGCGGGGTCGGCCCGGCAAGAGCGTGCCGCCGATGCTCGTACCTGAGGGCTTCAGTAACCGTGCTTGGTAGTCCTCCACGTCGGCGACCAGTAACTGACCGCGGCCGGCGTCCCAGGCGAGGCCGTTTGGCTTCGGCCCAACGGCAATCTCGTTGCGAACCGCGGGAATTGCCGTCGAGCACGAGCACTTTGCCTGCCCCGCGCGCGGCCGCGAACACTACTGGATCAGCGTCTTGCGTGCACAAGACGCCGCTCCCTTCGGGACAACCCCTGATCGTGTGGATATATTCGAGGCGCGCGGCATCGATCACGTCCACCGTGTCACAGGCCGTATGTGCAACGAATACTCTACCAAGAGCACCGTTCGTTGCTGGGTCACCTGCCGTCGTGCTGCTTGCACCAGGCGAACAGGGCATCGTAGACCGGCAGCTCGGCCGCTAGCTGCTGCTGGTCGTCGTCGTAGGCGAGGCTGAAACCCTGAGCAATGGCGACAAGCCCGCGCGACTCCGGTGTCAAGTCGCGCTGATCAGTGTCGGCGCCGCGCACGATCAACGCGAGTCGCTTCAGCGCTGGCTGCTTCGCGGCTAGCCCGTAGCGATTGATGATCGCGTCGAAGGAGCATTCCTCGCCATGGTGGCCGAGCTCGGCCCCGGGGATGTCATACGGCGTCGCGCCTTCGCGCTCGGCGACAGTCTCTACCTGATCACCAGGCACGTACAGGAACTCCGCGTCAGCATCGACGAAGCGCTTGATCAACCACGGACAGGCGATCCGATCCACTTTCGGCCGCTCGCGAGTAACCCACTTCATTCTTGGAACCTCCCTCGCTTGACTAAGTCTGTAACATGGGTTACAAGTGATATAGACTGTAACATGGGCTACACTTCAAGTCAATAAGGGCGATGCCGGAATGGCTCGTGTTGGTGTGGCGGCTGCCCTCCGGCTCGAGCACGCCGCGCGTGACCACCTGGCGCAACCTGCAGCGCCTCGGCGCGGGCCGGCTGACGCCTGGCGCAGCGGTGGTTCCGTATCGCGAGGACCTCCACGAGCAGTTCGACTGGGTCGCTCAGGAGATTGAAAACCTTGGCGGCCACGCCTGGGTGCTTCCCGTCACCGGCCTGTCCGAAACCGAGGAGCGCGCGATCCACGATGGCATGCTCGCCGATCGCGAGGTGGAGTACTGCGCGCTCGAGCAGCACGCACTTACGGTTCTCCGGCGTCGCTCAGAGCGCCCACCACGCGAGGACGACTATGCGACACGGCTCCAGGTCGACAAGGGAGTTGCTCGCCCTGCAGCGTCGCTTCAGAAAAGTTGTCGCGCGCGACTACGTCGGAGCGCCAGCTCGTGTCGCGGCGGCGGAGGCGATCGATCGCTGTCTCGTCTTCCGCCAGGGCATCAGTCCGAAACTCACACCCGCCACGGACCCGGGAGCTTCAAAGACCGATGAACTACATCACGCGCGAGCGGATCCACGTCGATCGCATCGCGACAGCCTGGGCGATCAGGAAATTCATCGACGCGGAGGCCGCCGGCACGAGCCGTGACGCGAAGATCCTCCTATTGGCGCGAGCTACGCGCGCCTTCGGCGATGGCTTCGTCAGTGTGTTGTTGCCCGTGTACCTGCTCGCCCTGGGCTTCGACGCCCTCGCGGTCGGCGCACTCAGCACCACTACCCTGATCGGCTCAGCAGCGCTGACGCTGCTCGTGGGATTTCACGCGAATCGGTTCGGACGCCGGCACCTGCTGTTGGCGGCATCGCTTCTGATGCTCGCGACTGGCGCGGCCTTCGCAGCCGTCCACACATTTTGGCCGCTGCTGTTGATCGCTTTCGTGGGCACACTCAATCCGTCATCCGGCGACGTGAGCGTGTTCCTCCCACTCGAGCAATCGCTGTTGCCGCAAACGACTGAGGCCAAGGCGCGCACGGCGCTGTTTGCGCGGTACGGCGTCGCGGGCACACTTGCGGCAGCCGCTGGTTCGCTGTGCGCCGGAGTTCCCGCGCTGCTCAGCGCGCGCTTGGCGCTCGACGTCACGAGTGCCATCCAGGTGCTGTTCGGCGTCTATGCCTTGCTCGGCCTTGTCGCGTTCGCTCTGTACAGGCGACTGTCCCCAGCCATCGAGCCGCAGCGGGTGGAGCAAGCTCCACTGCGGGAATCCAGAAAAACCGTGTTCACGCTCGCGGCGTTGTTCAGCCTGGATTCATTTGGCGGCGGTCTCGTCGTCCAGTCGCTCCTTGCGTTGTGGCTCTTTCAACGCTACGACCTCTCGCTTCAGGCGGCTGGCAGTCTCTTCTTCTGGACGGGCGTCTTCGCGGCAGGTTCATTTCTGCTGGCTGTGCCCCTTGCCGAGCGCTTCGGCCTGATCAAGACGATGGTCTTTACGCATCTGCCGTCGAATGTGCTCCTGCTGCTGGTGCCGTTCATGCCCAGCCTGCCGCTTGCGGTGGCATGCCTGCTCGCGCGCAGCGCCTTGTCGCAGATGGACGTACCCACACGCGGCTCCTACGTGATGGCAGTCGTTCCACCACCCGAGCGAGCTGCGGCTGCAAGCGTAACGTCGGTTCCGCGGAGTCTCGCCAGCGCCCTCGGCCCGCTGCTGGCCGGCTTGCTTCTCGCCGTATCGCCGTTTGGCTGGCCACTCGTCGCGGCTGGCGTGCTCAAAGGCATCTACGACCTGTTGTTGCTCGCGATGTTCGTTCGCGTGCACCCGCCCGAGGAGGAGGAGCGAGGACGACGATGAACGCACAAACTCAGTCAATCGACCGAATCGGCATTCTGTGGAGAGGTGAACGAGAAGCCGAGCCCTCCGAAAGAGCGAAAACGGTCCTTGGACCGCTGTTCGACGCACTCGCCGACCTGGGCGTTGCGACGGAGCGGATCCTATACGCCGACGACGCGATCGATGCGGTGAGGGATCAACTCCGGCGTGTTGATGGCGTGCTGGTATGGGTCAACCCGATCCAGGACGGCGCCAACCGCGCACAACTGGACAGCCTGCTTCGCGAGGCCTCCGCTCGAGGCGTCTGGGTCTCTGCTCACCCAGACGTCATCATGAAGATGGGAACGAAGGAGGTCCTGTTCCACACGACGGCCGTGGGCTGGGGCACGGACACTGATCTGTACCGCTCCCCCCAGGAGCTCGCTCAGCGGTTCGCGCAGCGCCTCGCGCAGTCCGGGCAGCTTGTGGTCAAGCAGGCTCGTGGCAACGGCGGAGACGGGGTCTGGCGTGTCGAGCTCGTGCGTATCGCCTCGACGGAGACGATCGTCAGGATTCAACACGCGTTGACCCGCAGCGCGACCTCCGAAGAGACCACGTTGCAGGAGTTCCTCGATCGGTGCAACGAGTACTTCGCGTGGTCCGGCTCAGTCATCTCGCAGCCGTATCAAGCTCGTCTGCGTGACGGCATGATCCGCTGTTACTTCGTTCAGGATCGGGTAGCCGGTTTCTGTCACCAGTGGCCAACTGGACTTCTCGAAGCGCCGGCTCAAGGACCGCACCGGGGACCGTGGGAAGATGGGGACGCGCCTCAATACCAGCGTCTGAAAACGTGCGCAGAGTCCGACTGGGTGCCGGCCATGACGGAACTTCTTGGCATCGAAACTCGGTCGCTGCCAGTCATCTGGGACGCCGATTTCCTCTATGGTCCGAAGGACGCCGGAGGTCACGATACGTACGTCCTGTGCGAGATCAACGTGAGTTGCGTCTGGCCATTCCCACCGCGAGTGACGACGGACATCGCGCGCGCCGCAGTCGCCCGGGTCCGTGAGGCCAAGGCGACTCACGCGTGAGCGAACGGTTTGGGTCTCGGATTTCGTTTTCGCTCAGTCAGCGAAGCGCGACTGCTGGGGGTTGGCTCCCGGTCTGGTCGAGCGCGGCACGGAGACCCCTGGCCAGAGTTGCGGGATCGTTGTTGGCCCAGAAGTGCATGTAGAACAGGCGCGGCTCTTCCCCCAGGTGATGTTGGTGGACAGCGGTCACTTCGATGCCATTCGCTCGCAGCGTGCTCGCAGCGGCGTTTACTTCGCTCGCGAGCAGGACAAAGTCGCCAGTAATCGCGGCGGTCGAGGGACTTGTGGGCTGGAAGTTGAGCGCCGTTGTTACGCCCTGGGCTGGGACCAGCTCGTGGCCCATTTCAGTGATCGTTGCTGTTCGAGGAACGCCGAATTGCTCGACGCTACCGTTGAGCCGACCGGCATAGCCGAGGATGCCGTCGAGCAGGCCTGTGTCGAGCTGGGGTCCGCTTGGCTGTGCTGGCGGAGGTGGTGGGCTGGCCGGTGACAGCGGCGTCGCGCTTGCGGAGAGCGCGTCGTGAAGGCCCGCCGCGAGTTCGATGGGGTCGCCCATCCCCTCGTAGTGCATGTACATCACGTGCGGCGACATGTTGTTGACGTGGTTGTGCAAGGCTGTGACCTGGAATCCGTGGTCGAAGAGCCCGGACATCACGCCATTCACTTCCTGGTCCAGCAGCACCAGATCGCCCATAACCATCGTCCCGTCGTCGTACTGTTTGAAGGCCGCGTAGGATCCGAGTGCGAAGCCTGCCTGGACGGGCACATCTTCAACTGTGACCTTGAGGTCGGTGCGTGGCATGCCGATGCGGAAGACATCGCCCGCCATCGTCTGAGCTGGTCGACCGAGCGCCTCCTCGACAGCCGACCAGTCGATGTCCTGCGACCGCAGAGCTGCGGACGCGCTCGTCGCCACGACTATGATCACGGAGCACAGCAAGGTACCCGCAACGATCCCGAGTCGTCGAACGGAAACACGCATACCTGAAAATCCTTCCCGGGGCCTTAGCGAGTGGTGAGTTGGACGTCGTCAAAGCAAGTGACCGAATCAGCCTTCGTCCAGAGACCGATCCCGCCCGTCCTGTACGAATCGTCGGACGCCTCTGTGACCTGCTGACCATCGAGGAATCCACGAAGCTGGTGGCCCTGGACTTCGACCCGCAGCTCATGCCAGGTGCCTGATGCAACCCCCGTATCCGCGCCTCGCAGAATGCTGCGTCGGCCGCCACGATAGATATAGAAGTTGACGTTGTCCTCGAGCGCGTTGGCGCGCAGGATGTAATAGTTGTCCTTGTCCTGGACGCGAAAGATCAGCCCGGCCGCCTGGTCGACTCTCCCTGAGACAGGCTTGAACCTGGACGTCATCACGAGGTCGTCCAGCACGACATCGCTCAGCGCGATTGCCGGGAACTCGCCAACTCCGGTCTGACACAGCGCGTTGGGCGTGCTCGGCGCGTCTGCCTCCGCGCGCACGCTGGCGACGGCGGCTACCGCCAGGATGACAGGGAGCCGCCACTTCGTTCGGTTCATCTACAGCACGAACAGGTCGAGGCCGGCTGCGACCAATCCTGCGATCCCCGCCGCCCCAACGACGCGACCAGCGGGCTCGCTCCTGTCAGTCACGAGTCCAAGCACCAGTGCCGTGACCAGGCAGGCGAACACGCCGCTGCCGGCATCGGCCCAACTCAGTCGGATGACCGGCGCATCGACATCGAAATTTGGCACTGCTTGCGTGGCGTTCAGCGTCAGATTCCAGAGCGCGAACCCGACGAGCGTCGAGAGGCCACCGGTGACAAAGCGCAAGTTGACGCGTGACCAGCGCCAGACCAGCCAGAGAACGGCCGCGGCCAGGACGCCCGCCACAACCGCGAACACGACGATGTCCTGTAGGGCGAACATTGGCTCCCTCCCACACTACGCACAGGCACGCCGATGCGCTATGCCTCGTTAGCTGGCCGGCTAGCTACAAAGGGGCTACGTTGGCCATGGAAAAGGGCTACGCCAGACGACGGGGCTGCGTATCGCCAGGACGAAGCCAGCCTCGGGCGGCGCCGTACTCGGCCGCCTGGCGCCGACTGCGCAGATGCAACTTGCCCAGGATGTTCTTGATGTGGTTCTTGACGGTGTGCTCGCTGATCACCAGTCGTGCTGCGATCTCTTTGTTCGACAGCCTGTCGGCTACTAGCTCCAGCACCTCGAGCTCGCGATTGGTCAGCTCTTGCTCCGGCTCATTTGCGTCAGCCGCCACCGAAGGTGCGCGGCGAAACTCTTCGAGAATGCGCGCGGCCATTCGACGCGTTACAGCCGCCTCGCCACGTGTGAGCCCGCGCAGCTGGTCGAGGAGCTCGACGCTGCGGATGCTCTTTACGACGTAGCCTTGCGCGCCAGCCTTGATGGCATCGATGAGCTTGTCGGTCGCGTCATGCACCGTCAGCATCACGACCATCAGCTCCGGGAATTCGCCCTTCAATTCGCGCGTGACTGCGATCCCATCGCTCCCAGGCAGGTCGATGTCCATGAGGACCATGTCCGGCCGCAATTGCCTGACTTGTTCGAGCGCGGCTGCGCCGTCTCCAGCCTGCCCAACCACTTCGAAGTCATCCTGGTACGCAAAGAGGCCGGCAAGACCCTCCCGAAACAGGGCGTGATCGTCAACCAGCAGCAGACGCCAACGCGGCTCGGGCATGACTGGTCTCCTCCACTGGCAGGTCGAGTCGAATTTCGGTCCCGCCGTTGGCTCGGCTGTTGATCTCAAACGACCCTCCAAGCGCCTCGGTACGCTCCCGCATACTGGCCAGGCCGAATGTCCGTTGCCTCACTGCGGCCTGCGCCGCGGGATCGAACCCGACGCCGTCGTCGCCAATTACGACGTGGAGTCTTCGCGGCTCGGGAGTGTCGAATGTTATCCAGGCCTGCTGCGCTCGGGCGTGCTTGCGCACATTGGCCAGCGCTTCCTGCACGATCCGCAGCACCTGGTAGCCAGCGAGAGGCGCGAGTCGCCCCGTCGCCTCCTCACCGCGCAGCGTTACTCGAATGTCGTGGCGCTCCTCGAATTCGTCGACGTACTCGCGCAGTGCTGACGCCAGGCCTCGCTGGGCAACACGCGTGCGCAACTCGGTGATGGACTCGCGAACATCCTGGTAGAGGTCGTCCGCTGAGGATCGCATTCGCTCGAGCTCATCGATCGATTCCGGCAGGCGTCTGGCCGTGACGAGATCGGTCACGGTATCGATGCGCACGAGCAGATACGCGACGAGTTGAGCGAAGCCGTCGTGCAGCTCGCGACTCAAACGGGCCCGCTCTTCCAGCACGGCGCTCATTGTCGCCACGTCGCGACTGCGGGCGACTGCTTGAGCCTGGAGACGTTCCACCACCCGAAACACGAAAGTGGCGAACGCGTAGGTGACCAGCAGGACAAGTCCCCAGATGATGATGTCCGCATACAAACTCGGCAGCCCGGGGAACACGTGCTCGAGGGCCTCGCGCCGAGCAGATTCGTAGATCAGCACGATCGTGCCCGGTACCAATGCCGTGAGCCACTTGAGTTGCCGCAGCTCACGACGACTTACGCGCGAGCCGTCTGAACTATTCGGTGGCTGCGTCTGCACGGCGGCTCAGATCGTAACAACGTTGACGGCGAACGAGACGATCGCGAGGGCCGCCCGCGATCGCTGCCAGCCAGGTAAGTTCGCTGGCAACGCGAAGGCGCCGTAGATGCCCAGGACTACATAGGTCACAACTGGGCACAGCCAGTCGTTGGGACTCAACGCGCCGATCGGATCCTCATTGAGCTCAGGGATATTGCCCGAGAGCCGCCAGGCAAAGATCGACAAGCCCGCGACCACCGACGCCAGGAGCGACTGAGCGGCCGAGAGTGCTGCCATCCCCAGCCAGCGCGAGGCGAATCGAATCACCAGAAAGCTCGCGATCGCGCCGACAAGCGCCGTACCCGCCACCCACCACACAGGGAAGACAGACGGGAACGGCGGCAGTTGGGGCATGCTCGTGGCGATCCTATCGTAGGCTCGGCCGTGCTACCGGGCCATCCCTCGCTCGCAGTGCCATGGGGCTGGAAAAGGGCTATTTGCGAGGGGTAGCCGGAAATTGAGCCGAACAGCGTGACGGCTCGGGAGCCGAGATTCGGCCCCCGGCCATCGCTCGGTGAACGCGTAGACTCGTGGAGAGCAGCGCGGCGCAGTGATGGGTTGTCGATTTGATGCGCCCCGGAATGGCCGGGGGCGCCATGTACTCCTGAATGTAGAGCGTCCGGGCGGAGACCTGCGATGAAGCGTCAACTGAGCGTTGCCTGGTTCGTCCTGATCTTTGCCGCGGGCTGTGCCGCCATCTCGCAGAGCCGCGTCGCGGCTCAGCCTGCCGATATTGCTCAGTTGCGCACGATCCGAGACGTCCCACTGCCTGGCGATACGTCGCGTTTCGACTACGAGAGCATCGATCCAGTGGCGCACCGCCTGTTCATTGCCCATCTGGGTGCAGGTAGCGTCGTCGCCTACGACACCGACCAGGGCCAGGTGCTTGCTGACATTCCAGGCGTTCCGGGCGTCCACGGCGTCATCGCGGTGCCCGAGCTCGGGCGCGTCTACGCGACCGCGACCAATTCGCGACAGATCGTCGTGATCGACACCGCGTCCTTGGCGGTCGTCGCTACGGCGCAGGGGGACGGTTACCCCGACGGGCTTGCGTACGCGTCTGATGTCGGCAAGATCTACGTCTCTGACGAGCAGGACGGCAACGAGACGGTTATCGACGTGCAGTCGAACCAACGGCTCGGCGCCATCGCTCTCGGTGGCGAAGCTGGCAACACGCAGTACGATCCAAGCTCGCACCGCATCCTGGTGGCCGTCCAGACGAAGAACCAGGTGGTCGCGATCGACCCGTCTACCGATCAGGTTGTCGACTGGCACGACACACCAGGCTGCGACCACCCGCACGGCCTGCTAATCGACTCAGACCAGCAGCGTGCCTTCGCTGCCTGCCAGGGTAACGACAAGCTCGTTGTGCTCGACATGACGACGTGGCAAGTCATCTCAACTCAGGATGTCGGGAGAAGCCCAGATGTACTCGCCAGCGACCCTGTGCTCCACCTCGTGTACGTCGCGGCAGAGAACGGTCCCCTGGCAGTCTTCCGCAACGACGAGACGGGCGTCACGCGCATCGCCTTCCAATCGGCGGGTCCGAATGCGCACGTGGTCGCCGTGGACCCGAACACGCACAGCATCTACATGCCGCTTGCGAACCTGAACGGTCAACCCGTGCTGCGCGAGCTCGCGCTCGATTTGCCCTCTAACTGAACTTCCGCCGCCGCTCCTCGGGAGGCTTCACGCCGCGGAATATCAGGAACAGGGCGGCGTCGTACACCAGCTTGGTCGCGCCAGCGACGAGGAACGGTAGCCCGACCGCAGGCGCCAACAACAAGGTTCCTGAAACACCAGGTCCGATCGCAGCGGCAGCGTTGCGCGCCACCGACATCAGCCCCGAGGCAGCCGCGCGCTCCTCCTCGGGAAGAATGGCCATGGTGTACGACTGCCGAGCCGGTCGCTCCATCTGTGCGAACAGATACTGTGCCAGCCACACCCCGATCGCCAGTTCCCAGGTGGGCATGAGCGGTACCGCCATTACGAGCACATTGCTGATCACGTGCGGCAGGATGGCCGCCCGCAGCAGGCCGACACGTGCCGCCACCCACGGAGCGGCAAGAAACGACAGGGCGGCGAGCACATCCGTGTCGACGGCGATCGCGCCCAGGCCTTTGACATCAATGCCGAAGCGCTGGTTGAACGAGTAGAAGACCAGACCCTGGACGACGAAGCCGCTGCCGAGCGAATCCAGCGCGTACAGTCCCGCGAACTTGGCGGCCGCCCACGCGCGAGTTTGACCCCGAGTTCACCGCTGCTGCTTGCTTTCGACTGCCGCACCTCCACCCGCTCTGACAGTCGCGAGAACCCAAGCGCCAGCAGCAACCCAACTCCGGCGTACGCCCACATAAGCATGCGATAGCCCTCGAGTGGTTCGACGGCGAGGAGTGAGGGCTGCGCGGCGACGCCCGCGCCAACTGCCCCCACCCCCTGGCCAACGACGTTGTACGCGGAGAAGACGGTCGTACGCTGCTCGTCCGAGGCGGTCTGGGGCAGCATCGCCACAGGCACGGCACGAACGTGCTCCTGTGGATGCCGTTCGTCCGGCGCTGCTCCGCGGTCCATTTGTCTGGGTCGTACTGATCGTGCTGGTCATCGCGCTCGTCGGCATCGCCATCGCAGTAACAGCGTCGCGGACACAACCTGCGCTGGGGGGCAGGTGCCAATCGAAGGCAGCCGTCAGCACGTCGAGCAAGGGGCGCACCTCGTTAATCGCAACCGACCGCCCTCGTCAGGTGATCACTACCCAACTCCCGCGGGCTGTGGCGTCTTCACACGCCAGATTGCGGGTGGCAACCTGGTCCACACGCTAGAACACGGGGGCGGGTCGTGTACTACCGCCCCGGTCTCTGCGAGCAGGCCTGCGTCGCCCAGCTTCAGCAGGTGTATGTCAGCGCACCAACGAGCCAGCGCTACGGCGTCGTGAAGATGGTGGTGACTCCATGGGAAGACATGGACGACGCCATCACCAGCGCAGCGTGGGGCTGGACGGACACCATGGACCAACCAGATATTCAGCGCATCCCGCGTTCTACCGCTAGCACCTCGACCGCGGCCCGGAAGACGCGTTCTAGCTTCGTGTGACCGCGGGACTCCAACTGCAGTAACAATCAACTCGACGAACAGGCGTTTTCGATTCAGCGTCCACCCTCTTCGAGCGCTTCCACGCTCGGATGGTGTTTCGCGAGAAGCTGATCGGCGGCGTACCAAAAGAGCCGAAGTTGATCGAAGGATGGCTGCGCGCCCGCGCCGGACTGCAGGATGCCCAGGAGGTCCGACAGGCGATGCTGCGGACGCTCGCGGAGGTGGGCGTCGAGGTGCGGGAGGACATGTCCTTCGAGCAGCTCGAGCAAGCGTCGACTGCGCTTGCCGCCCGCAAGCAGACGACAGGGTCAAACTTGGTGAGCACGGGCTGTATGTCGAAGCCCGTCAGGTCAAAGCCATGCTCAAAGAGAGCACGAACATCCTGTTTGCTGGCGAGCGCTGGGGTGTCACCCGCAAGGGGCCGCGTTCGTTCGTCGCCGAGCGGGTGTTCGTCGAACCCGACAAGCTCTGGCTCGGTCGACAAGAGCCCAGTGGCGTAGAGCTCATGGTCGGCCACCTGTCAGGGCCGACCGTCCCGCGCAGCACGCTCGGCTACCACGAGTACGTAGAGCAGCCGGCGCTCGAGTTCACCATCCTCGCCGTTCGCGAGGCCCTCACTCGAGAGCAATGGGCCGACATTTGGGTGCTTGCTCAGGAGAATGGCTTCGGGGCTCTGCGGTCACAGGGGTTCGGCCGCTTCTACCTCGACCGCTGGGAGCTCGAGAAATAAGCTCGCGCCGAAACTGCTGCCTTTCGGCGTTCATTCTGATGAGCGCTGCGGCTAAGCTTCTGCGGGCGCGACAGAGAATCAAGGAGACAAGAACTATCGGAGGAGCCCTTCCATGCTGCGTCGCCTAAACCCGGATCAAGCGGTTCTCACCGACGTTCAGCAAACAGAGTTCTCGCACGACGTGCTTGGTCGCTGGGCGTGCAGCACCTGGCAAGAGGTAAGCAATAACGGCGGCGATCCCTTCGACGTCGTGGTCATCGGCGCCGGGATGTTCGGCGGTTATATTGCCGACAAGCTGTATCGGCACGGCGAGAGCATAGGCCAGCGCGTGCTGGTGGTTGATGCCGGCGACTTCATTGTTCCGACGCATGTGCAGAACTTGCCGCGGCTGGGACTCAATGCGCCGAAAGAACTGGTCGTCGCCGTGAACAACCAGGACCCTGGGCCGCAAAACCTGGTCTGGGGACATCCCTGGCACAGCAACCAGGCGTTTCCGGGACTCGCCTATTGCTTCGGCGGTAGATCGCTATTCTGGGGTGGCTGGTCTCCACAGCTCCATCCCGACGATCTCGCGCCCCAGCCCGCGGGCCAAGCCAGTTGGCCGAGCGAGGTAGCAACGTATCTCAAATGCCAATTATGGAGCGGTCGAGACGGAGATGGGGGTGAGTCCTGCGGCCGACTATATCTCGGGAGAGTTGTTTACCGCGCTGAAGAATCGATTCGATAACGTCAAAGCGGCCGGTCAGCTGGTCGAGGATGCGCCACTCGCGGTTGAGGGGCAGTCTCCCGCATCGGGGATCTTCGCATTCGACAAGTACAGCAGCGCATTCCTGCTGTTCGATGCTGTCCGCGAGGACATTGGACGGAGGTGGCGCAACAACATCGACGCGTGGCGCCGTCTCATGGTGTTGCCGCGTGCGCAGGTCGTTCGCCTAACGCAGTCTGGCAACCGTGTCAGTGAACTCGAGTTGCTAGTGAATGGGCAACAGCAGTTTCTCCGCCCGCCACTCATATCGTCGGATTGCAGCGTCGTTCTCGCCGCCGGCACGATCGAATCGACGCGACTCGCCCTGGATTCCCTGCCCGGCGCTTCGATGGGCGCCAGCCGAATGGGCTCCAACCTGATGGCACACCTTCGGAGCGACATCACGGGTCAGATCCGGCGATCTGCGCTTCCCGGGCTGCCTGGCACCCCGAGCGAGTTGGAAATGGCCGCCCTCCTCGTGCGCGGAGCTACAAGCGACGGCCATCGCTACCATCTGCAAGTGACCGCCACGCTCGCCGTTTTGAAGACGGCCTAGCCCTTGTCCTCGCCTACTTTCGCGTGACCCAGGGTACGCTGCGCGAGTTCAAATGTGACAATCGCGTGCGTCCTGTTTTGCGTCGCTGTCCCAGGGTTTTCCGCCGTTTGGCGGCAAATCTGGCGGCAAAACTTCGAGAGGCTTGGCCTTGTCGCGTCGGGCAGTGAACCGAATCCGTAGCAAGGCTCGTCATCTTCCTGCTCGAGAGCTAGAACACAATTTCACGCACGCCTTACCAGCCGATCGGAGTCCTTGATCCGAGTCATCACGTCGGCCCATGAGAACTAGCACATTGCCACCACTGTCAGGTGCGCCCGTTTGCCGCCGCGGCGCTAATGGTTGCAGACTAAGAACCACATGCAGGTCAAAGCGGCAATTCTCGTCGCGGTCCGAGAACCCCTGGTAGTCGACGACGTCGATCTCGCCGAGCCGGGGCGGGGTGAGGTGCTCGTCAGGTTAGCGGCAAGCGGCCTGTGCCATACCGACCTGCATGCGATGACGGGTGATCGTGCACGGCCGCTCCCCGCCGTGCTCGGCCATGAGGGCGCCGGCGTCGTTGAGGCGGTCGGTGAGGGCGTGGCGAGCAGCCGAGTGGGCGACCACGTGATTTGCTCGTGGGCACCAAACTGTGGTCACTGCTTCTTCTGTGACCAGGGGCAGCCGGTTCTGTGCGAAGCGCTGACAGCTGCGAGCCCCGCCGGTGTCCTTTTCGACGGCACACCTCGAATGAGCCGCCATGGCCAGCCCGTCTACCACTTCACGATGGTGTCCTCACATGCGGAGTACTGCGTCGTGCCCGAGGGCGCGGCGATACCGATCCCCAAGGAGATGCCGCTTGATCGAGCCTGTTTGATTGGCTGCGGGGTCATGACCGGTGTTGGCGCGGCGATGAATGTTGCGCGGGTCCAGCCCGGCAGTAGCGTCGTCGTTTTCGGCTGCGGCGGTGTCGGACTCAACGTCATCCAGGGGGCGCGGCTGGCGAACGCCGCCACGATCGTCGCGGTTGACCTGAATCCGCGCAAGCTGGAGTGGGCACGTACGTTCGGCGCGACGCATACCGTCGATGCCACGGTAGTCGACCCGGTGGAGGCGGTCCGTGACCTGACCGACGGTCGGGGCGCCGATTACGCCTTCGAAGCCGTCGGACACCCGGAGTCGATCCGCAACACACTCGCAGCGGTTCGCAAGGGAGGCAGAGCAGTGATCCTGGGCATGGCCCCAGCCGGAACGGAGCTGTCAATCCCATTCGACTTACTGCTGGGCGAGAAGCAGATCACTCGCAGTAGCTACGGGAATGCCAGGCCGCGCGTCGAGTTCCCCCGACTGGTGCAGCTCTATCTTCAGGGCAAGCTCCTGCTCGACGAGCTCATCAGTACGCGCCTATCGCTCGCCGATATCAACGACGGCTTTGCCCGGGTCGCGGCCGGCGACGTTGCTCGTGCCGTCGTGACCTTCCGTTAGGAGCTTGAAAGGAGTAAACCTGCCAATGTTGACCACGGCGCAGCGGCAGCAGTTCGACGACGAGGGGTATGTCGTCGTTGACGACGTCCTCGATTCTGTTCGGGACATCGGCCCGGTTCTGTCCGAGTACGAGGGCGTGCTCGACGAGATCGCGCGATCCCTCGAAGCCCAGGGAGTCATCGCCTCGCTGTACCACGAGCTGCGCTTTCCGGAGCGTCTGATCCGGATCTGTGTCGAATCCGGGCGCAACTTCCCGCAGCACTTCGACTTCAGCTTGCCGCAGAAAAACGTGCGCGCGGATACGCCTTTCCACGTTGGTCCTGCAGTGTTCAATCTGCTCACCAACCCACGCCTCCTGGATATCGCCGAGGAGATTATCGGTCCGGAGGTGTACTCCAATCCGGTCCAACACATTCGGATGAAACTGCCACCGCCCGCTGTCTCAAAAGACGGCGGCTACAATGGGTTGATCTCGCGCATCCCGTGGCATCAAGATAACGGCGTCCTGCTACCGGAGGCTGACGAAGCGACAATCTTGACTATCTGGGCGCCGATCACCGAGGCGACGATCGAGAACGGATGTTTGCAGGTCATTCCTGCTAGCCACCGCAAAGATCTGGTGGCTCATTGTCCAACCGAGCAAGGCTTGACGATTCCCGACAAACTCCTCCCCACGCAGGCGGCAGTTCCGTTGCCAATGCGGCCCGGCAGTCTGCTCCTGATGACGCAGCGCACGATGCACTCCTCACTGGACAACGTCAGCCAGGACGACGTGCGGATCAGCTTCGACTTGCGCTATCAACCTGTCGGTCAACCGACGGGACGACCGTCGTTTCCCGGCTTTGTGGCCCGCAGCAAGGCACAGCCGGAAACGGTGATCCGCGATCCGGCGGCCTGGGCACGCAGCTGGTACGATGCGCGCGCTCGCCTGGCCGAGGAGAACGACCCGAGCTACAACCGCTGGCGCGCCGATTCGCCCGTCTGCGCCTAGCGACTCGCTGGAGCACCTGTGCCACGTCCTGATCCACGGTAGCGTCCGCCCGCGCAGTCACTCGGCGCGGCTGCTCGAGGCAGTGCGCGATGAGCGGCTGCGCATGGTCTGGGACGATGCCAACCACGCTGAAATCGACCAGGTGATACGGCAGGTCCCGCGCTTGTCATGGAGCCGCATCGCGGACTTGTTCCGCCCGGAGGACCGGTTCGGCGGTTCGACGAATCCTGAAGAGTTCGGTTTTGTGCCCGATCCAGTCGGCAAGTTCGCCGCGCTCGCCCACGCCGTCCAGGCACAGGTGCGTTGCAAAGCCCTCAACGGGTCGGGCACGCTGCGGGAATCAGCCGCCGACCACTTGCCAGAGTGACCACCAAGTTTCGAGCGAGCAAGTGGTCAATTCGGTGGTCAAAGTGGTCGAAATCCTGGCGCTCGACACCTCCGAGCGCCAGTTTTCAGTTCAGTTTTGGGGTGGAGCATGGCGGATTCGAACCGCCAACCCCTTGCCTGCCAGCCAGTGGCAAATGATCTCAGCCGACGGGCCTGAGTACAAAATAACCCGACCCACCAGGGTCCAGAGGGGTCCGACGCGACCCGCCAGGCTGTAAATCGCGGCTGTAGTAAGCCGAACATCCCACGCGGGCCGGGACTGATGGCATGCGCCAGCCCCCTCAGATCAGCGACTGGTCATGCTCGCCGAATTATTCGACTGCGCTGTTGCGGATGCCTGCTGCGCTTGTCGGAGGGCAGCAACGTAGAAGGGTGCGTAATCCGACTCGGTGCTCCAGTCGTGACGGGCCTCCATATACGCCATCAGCCGCGCGTCCGAATCGGTCCACCACTGCACGCAGAGCGCGTCCGCTTCGACGTAGGAAGGCCGCAGCTCATATGCACTGGCTAGCATCGCCGCTTGCTTGACCGAAAGCGGCGGCATCAGTCGGCTTTCCTCCCGTCTTCGCGGTCGCTCTTGCGTGCCAGCGCCCGGTCGCGGGCCACGAGGCCGAGCCAGTACGCAACGAACTGCAGCAATTGCAGCTGATCCTCCGTGAACTGCTCGGGCTGACGAGAGGAAGCAAGAAGAACTCCTGGAGCGCGTCCTGACCCCAGGATCGGTGCTGCAATCGTCGATCGCACACCCAGGTCGCGCCGCACGCCCACGAGCTCCACCGCATCGTTCTCGACCTGCCCGTCGCGGTACGGCCGCTTTTCCTTCAAGACCCAGACGGCGCGACCACCGTTGGAAAGTGGCACCTTGTCCAGACCAAGCTCCTGCTGTCGCCTGCCCAACGGCGTCTCACTCGTACCGAGCGCCACGAGCAAGTCCGATGCCTCGTCGTAGAAGAAAGCGTCAACTTTCTCCGCGTCGAAGACCTGCGCCAGCACTGTAGTCGCGTGCGTCATGGCCTCCTGCGCGGTTGCGCTATCGACCTGCTGAAGCACGTCCAGAAGGCCCAAGATTGACAGCGCGTCGTTACGGCTCCGGTCGAGCGCGACCTTCACTGCGATCTGTACTCGGGACTGCAGCCGCATTTTCTCGAGTATGTGCGCCACGTGGTTTGCGACCGTGCCTGGGGTCAGCACCAGGCGTTCGGCGATCTGCTCGTTACTGAGGCCTTGCGCGATCAGCTCGGCAACCTCGCGCTCACGCGTCGTGATTGGCGCGGGCACACTGTTTTCCGAGATTTCAACCTGTCCGTCGTCTCTTTCCAGCATGCGGAGCCCTTCTGGCGGGCCGCATGCGGCGTCTCATACGACTCTGTGAACTCTTGGCCCCGGTGCGCAATGAACAGCGAACGATAGTCGCGTCTGCGTCAAACTTTGCCCGAGCGTAGGCGCCAGTGCCGGGGAGTACCTCGACGATACCCGTAGGGAGGCGGCGCGTCATGACGAAAGTTCATGACACTGGCTACGGCTGGATAGAAACTCCAGAGATGTCGAAGATAGGTGCGGCCTGGCTCAGCAGCGAGATGGCAGACGCCCTGGCTGCGACGGCTCCTCCCCTGAGCGCGGCTGACGTGGTGCTCGCCGCGAGTGAGCTGTCGATCGAGACCGACGCGGCCCGAGTGGTAGGCCATCTGCTTCGACACGATCTGGACCTCTTGAGCGCCCGACGAATAGTAGAGGCTCTGCGGGCACTTCGCGATCTCTAAGGGAATTGCGCCGACAAGTCTGTTGCGGGTTGCGTCAGGCATGGTGCTCGCGGCAGCAGTCGATCTCGGCGGGAACGACGGACGCCAGCTGTTGGCGGCCGCGGCTTTTGACCATTTTGGCGGGATTGGATGACGATGCTTCGACAACAGTGCGTGACCATGCCGTCGAAGGTTGCACTGTCTGGCGTTGCGACGCCGCCGACGATTGCCATTCGCACCGTCAGGCGGCGGGTTCGCTTGTCGAGCTTTGGAGCGCTTGCCACCAGGGTTCTACTTCGGGAGCAGGCTGCACCAACGCGAACCTTCGATCATCCAGCCGGCCGCTCGTGTTCGTATAACGAGTGCACTGCACGAGCGAGCGATCCAGGGGTCGGTTGTCAATCGCCGCTCCTGCCAATGGATTTCGCCTTGCCACCGCTGAACTGGGGCCGTCGGATCGGTAGGCGAACAACCTGGCGCTTGCGCACTGCAGTCAGCCACTTCGGACGTAGCCTCGAACGTAGCGTCTCGGACGATATGCCCATACGGCCGTCGCTTTTCTTGAGCAAAAGTCGCCGCGGCAGCCGAGAACTGAGTGCCGGAGACCGGCGCAGCGAGCGCCTGATCGAACGATGAACGTGCTGCAGCCGCCCACGGCGTACGGCTCCAGTTGAGTCCAAGAATCGTAAGTGCCATCAGGAACGCGCCGGCTCCGAGACTCACCGTGCCAACGATGAACAGGAGCTGCATGGCATGTGCTGGATTGGGCGCTGCATCGTCGTGGGCTGTGCCTATCCGGTCGGTCAGCGAGTTGCGAGAATCCGCGCGCGGTTGACGCGTGCCACCTGGCGAGGTTTGCCCGCTGGTCGACAAGGATCGCTCCGGCAAGACAAAGCAGCACGCTGACCGCGAGCGACAACCACGGTGCTTGCTCCTCAAGCATGACCGTCCTGGGGCCTTCCCGATCAGGATGCCAAAATGGCAGTAACCCAGGGACCGTGCGTCGTACCGATGTGCGGACGGCCCGCTGATTGGCGAGGCTCTAGTCGCGGGTCGGTTCGACAAACGGCTTTCTTGGCGTGTATGTCATGCTGGCGATACCCAGTGGGTTGGCTCACTTCTTTGCTGCTCAGGTCCCTGATGGCTTGGATTGGATCTGCCGCCCATTGGGTCCATTTGGCCCCCGGGCGTGACTTGATAGGAACTTGGCCCTCGG
>WNGB01004281.1_pt1 | contig 21912 bp, 21 predicted proteins | sample 5400681 | NCBI WGS metagenome assembly WNGB01 (sample SAMN13153367, study PRJNA577476) | soil metagenome | isolation source: 115 cm soil or saprolite under grassland replicate 2 | place: USA:California | collected 2016-06-15
AGAATCTTTCCTTTTCCTCTAACCCGGTATAAGGCCCCTGCTTGACCTCGAGAAAGACGGTGTCTTCTAGCATTCGGAAGCCATGGCCGCCACCAACCATCAGCATGATGTCGCCTTGGCGAAGCTCGCGTACGGCGACTACCTGCCGATCGTCATTGTAGATATCGATCTCGCAGCGCCCGCGACGCACGATCAGGACCTCCGATGTGCCGACGAGGTGTCTCTCCAGCGGACAATGCACGTGGCGCTGAATCTCGCCTCCAGCCGGATAAACGATAAACCCTACTTGCTGCTTGAATGTGGGCGGCGTCAAGAAGGTCGTCTTTTCCGGATTCATTTCCGTTCGGATGATATAAGCCAGCGGCTTTCCGTTCCACGCAATGTGTTCAATATGTTCGGTGTAACAAGCTCCATTTTCGTGTACGTTCATGACTTTGGACTCCTTACTTTCTGCGGGTGAACCCGCATTTTTGCCTCTTCGAGGATTGCTAATAGTCGTCGCCGGTAATCATCTACGGTGTAGCTTGCGAGCCGCCGTCGACCCAGGTCGGCTAGGCGGCGGGTCAAGCTCTCATCGGTCCAAAGCTGGTAGATCCCGTCAGCTATAGCGTCGACCGAACGGGGATCTACTAGAATTGCCGCGTCGTTTACCTGCTCGCGGATGCCTCGAATGTCAGAAGTCAGAACCGGGCAGCCGAAGACCCACGCTTCAAGGATAGGAATATTCGTAGGGCCGAAAAAGGTTGGCATCACCAGGGCCTCGGCCTCCGCATACATGGCTGACATATCTTCATCCGGTACGTACCCGAAATAATGGATGTCTTTTCCAATCCCTAATTGGCAGGAGAGCGACATGGTCTCGTGGAAAGTCTGCTCTCGTATTTCACCGGCATTAGAGCCGCACAGCACAACGGGAATCCTCAAACGGTGCTCTTGTTTTAATAACCCGAGCGCCTGAACAATGCGGAAATGGTTTTTATGCGGCCAGAACTGAGCCGGGTAAAAGAGATAACGCTCAGGCAAATCGTAAACCATTCGGACTCGCCCGCGCTCGCTTTCCGAGATATCATCAGCAAGGTACCAAGCCGGTAGAAACGGCAACACTTTGACCCGATCAGGGGTTACGCCATACTCTCCATAGACATTGACGATGTCCTCCTTGCCTACCTCGGAGTCAGCCAAGAGCAACGTAGCGTACCGCGCACCGTTGCGGTAGTAATATTCACGCCTTTCCCATTCACCGTTCGCCGAAACCTCCGGGAACTCCGGCTGAAGCCTGTGCTGGAGGTCATGGATTGCCATTACATACGGGAGCCCCGTCTCAAACGACAGGCGATTGGGTGCGGGATAAAGCATCAGGTCAAGCGCCCATTGCTGGAACCAGTCGCGCATTACGGGCTGGGATTCGACCACATCCGGATTTGGCAATATTGGCTGCGTTGGATCCTGTTGCAAGTGGCGCTTCAACCACCTCCACGCTTCCCGATGCTTGCCTTCGCCAGCGATCCTGTGCACGAACTCTAAAGCGTTTCGTCGAAAAGAGGGTGGCTGACCCGGCACCCATTTCAAATCCGGTCCGTTCAACGACGTTGAAATGGAGTTGGGTACCTCATTCTCAAAGACGATAAATTCATCCGCGCAGGCTTTGTCCTTGGACTCGTACAACGCATTGAGCAGTGTAAGAGCGTATTGATAAATACCGCCGGCGGAGCGATTCAGGTTGGGTACGATGCCGATGCGCACGATTTATTCAACCAATCTTTTTTTTGGACCAATTTTAGGAGGTCTTTGTTAAGCATTAACCAGTTGAGATTGTGTTCTTGCGGCGTGCAGCTGGCTCCTTAAAGAACGAGCATCAGTCCTTCCCTCAGAAAAAGGTCTGCAATCTAGGTTTACCATTCCTGATTGAAATTCCGCCGCGTGTTTCCAGAGACGAAACCAACGGGGTATTCCATAGTGAAAACGCATGTACACGTCGGCGGCGCCTTCACTCGCCATGCGATGACGGAAGAACTTCACGGTCATCTTTTGTGGAGGGATATGATGATAAATAATTGCCTCCGGAACATAACCGACCAGCATTCCTCGCTCCCAAAGCTTATGATTTAAGCCAGTCTCTCCATCTCCCAAGAAAAAATCGCCAACTAGATCTGAGTTGAACCCTCCAACTTGAAAGAGCGCGTCGCGTCGGATCGCCATGACGTAAGGCAGTCCTGCTTCAAGGGAATTCGGAGTCAGTGCAGGATATAACATCAATTCTGTACCCCATTGATGGAAAAACTCTCTCAAATCATCACGAGTACTAATTGCATCTGGATATACATCAGTTGGCGCAGCGGGTCTGAAGCGCTTATTCAGCTGGCGGCGATGCCATCTCAAGCCATCGAGGTGCGATCCCTCGCCGATGACGTCCCGTAGGCGTTCCCTTAACAGCGGTCGACGCCGTGGTGGTTCGGAAACCAATGTCCACTTCATCTGGTCTGATGATCCTAAGTAATCTGGCAGTTTGCTCGCGTAAATAATGAACTCGTCGTTACAGCTTAGCTTGGCCTGCTCATGTAAAACACGAAGAAAAGTGAGACTATATTGGTAAATGCCTCCAGTATATGGATCCAAGCTTGGAACAATCCCAATTCGCATGGGCCTATTACGATCAACGTTTCTGCGACAGTGGTCAGCTTATCGACTGAGTGGTTTGTTCGGTCATATTTTTCCTCGAAGTCTATCAAATGTAACTAGACCAGACTCTTCATTCTTCGCCATACTTGATGAGCAATGGGAAAAAAGTTTCCGCCCGAAAGCGCCAATATAGCCCGCCCAAGTAATCTACCATCAACCCGATTGTTGATGTAGGCTAGATCAAAAAACTTACAGGCACGTTGATGTTCTCCGGCCTCTAAATAGAATGTCGCAATTCGGCTATAATGCTGTGCTAACACTTTATTACCCACGTTTTTCAATATTTCTGCGCTATATTTTTCAACAATATATTGCCACCCCTCCGCCTCTTTGACTCTATTTTTAGAGATGGTGTCTCCTCCGTGGACGTGATAAATCATGAGCGGCTTATCAATAAAAACAAAATCAAGTTGTTTTGCCAGAGCAATAGAGATGTCCCATTCTTGGTATGAAGGTGTTTTTTCGTCTAAAAAACCGATTTCCGCTAAATTTTTCTTAGGGACTAATATACACGGGTAAAGCGTACCAGGATGCGCTAAAAGTTCCTTGTATACAAAGCCGTTTAGTCTCGGCATTGGAAAAATTTCTCTAGTATTTTCTTGCTCTTTTTGAATCCAACCAGCTCCGTGAATCACACAAGGCTTGGCCATTCTAGCTATTTCCTTACTCTGCCATTCTAATTTTTCTGGTACCCACTCATCGTCGGAATCCAGAAACGCTATCCACTTGCCGGTGGCGGCGAAAATTCCTGTGTTACGGGCCGCTTGAGCACCCTTTCGTCGATCATGCTGGATCAAGCGGATACGCGAGTCCTTTCGAGCGTATCTCTCGACGACTCGCACTGTGTCGTCCGTCGATCCATCATCAACCACAATAGCCTCAAAATCGGCGTATGTTTGGGCTAGGACACTGGACATCGCCCGCTCGATACACCTGCTGCGGTTATGAGTCGGAATGACGACGGAAACGAGAGCCATGCTGTCGCTCGTGAAGAAAGAGAACGCGCCTATTGATCCAAACCCATCAGATGATTCTCTGATCGCGCAGCCACGCTTCCGTCTCGCGCATACCCTCTTGCATGGAAATCCGCGCACGGTAGCCCAGAACCGCGCGCGCCTTGGACGCGTTGAATTCTCCTTGCCATGCATATTTGCGCACGTCGGAGCGATCCAAGGCTCCGGCTGGAAATATCAGACGCGGAACGGGTCGTAGACCCCGGCGAAGAGACCGTATGACGAAACGCGCAGGCTCGTGAGCAGGAGTATGCTCGAGTTTTGCCAGAACTCGGTTCATACATTCAGCGGCGGGTAATGCGAATCGCGCAATATCGGATCGGACGGAGGGCAGTCGTATCTCGAGCATCCGCGCATAATATCCGAAGAATTCTGCCCAGGTGCACGGCCGTTCGTCTGTGATGAGAAATGCTTCTCCTACTGCGGTCGGCCTCACTCCGGCAAGAAGCAACGCGTCAACGAGGTTGTCGACATAAACGGCGTGGCAGGCACCACGACCGCGGTCGACTAAGAACCACTGACCGATTTTCATTCGATTTATCGGCCATAATGTGAATGAAGGAGACCTTGGCCCCCAGACCGGAACAGGTCTCAACACCACAACCGGGAGGTGCCGTTCCTGCCAGAACTGCCAAATTAACTTTTCCGCGGCTATCTTCGAATCACCATAGGGCGAGCCGGTCATCCGAAAGTCGTCATTCTCGTCCATATGGCTTGGAGGATTGGGACCGTGAACTGCGATTGTGCTGAGATAGACGACTCGCTCGACATGAGCGGTCATTGCGGATTCCAGAACATTCCGGGTACCTTCGCAATTGATACTCATGCATTGATCCAAAGTTCCCCCAACGCCCACGCAATGAAAAACAAGGTCACATCCCCGCATGGCTTGCGCAACCGCATGAGAATCTCTGACATCACCTTGCACTAGCTCGACATCTGCTCGACTTACCCAGATCGCTTTACGCCAGTCATGCACCAAAACCCGGACGCTGGCTTGTTGCTCCACCGCGAGGCGTTCAGCCAGACGACCGCCAATGAAACCGGTCCCGCCGGTTACCAGAATCTTGCGCCCGGAGTAATCTACCATGTTAATCCGGGGATAGGCGCCTGCTTCGGCAACGGTCGCCGACGCTTCGCCGCGTAGCACTTCTCAATGAATTCGACGACAGCCAGTCCGTCCTCGCCGGTCGCGCGAGGAGGTTTTTCCGCCTCTATGCTCTGCGCGAAGTCCTGAAGTTGCTTGGACACTACTTCGACAAAATCCCAATTGGTGCCTGCGAGTGCCTGGCTGCTCTGCCGGCCATTGCGCGTTATGGTAATCTCTGACTGATCATATAGAGGCACGGATAAATTACCCGCCTCGCCTTGTAACGTTATTCGGTTCTCTAGCCTGCAAGTGCGACTCAGACGAACCCGGCCCGAGGTCCCGTCCGCAAAACCAAGCTTCATTCGCACATTACTCTCGATCCCCCCCAACGCATCGTCTTCATATTCAAAATCCAAAGGGGAACCGAACCACCAGAGTAACGTATCCAGCGAATGAATGCCTTCATTGAGCAACACTCCGCCTGCGACCATGTCATGGCGTACGGTGTAACCAGTCCGAGTCGGCCAATCGTAAGCATCCCCTTGTTCCACATCTACGGTATAGACTTTGCCTAGAGCCTTCTGTTTAAGGAGGGATTCTACACGAACTCGATTTGGAAAAAACCGAGCGGTATGAGCGACTGCCAAAACCCGATTTGCCCGCTTTGCAGCCGAAAGTATGGCTTGGCACTCTGCGCTACTATTCGCAAGTGGCTTTTCGCAAAGCACGTGCAGTCCCGCAGAAAAGGCCTGCTCAGCGAGAGCGGGACGGATATGAGGAGGCGTTGCAAGAATGACCGAATCGACCTCATGGGCGACTTCCGCAAGGCTGGTGAGGGCCTTAGGTACTCCAAACCGTTCCGCTAACTTTTCCGCCTGAGTTCTATCGGTGTCCACTAAACCAACGAGCTTTACGTTGTCGAGTCTGCAGGCCGCCGGAATATGGCCGCTCTCAGCCACAGCCCCACAACCGACCACTGCTATTCTCAGCGCCATATTGAACTCTAGTTCCACCCACAGAGCTTTAAAGGAATTTAGTCGTATAGTATATGAAAGGGAGTCGATCCGCTGGGTTCTCTTTTTACGTTTGCGAAGGCTGATAACGATCGGAGAAGAATATTATGGCCACGACAAACTTAGGCCGCTCGTTCAGATGTCAGCTAAAAATATTTACTCTTTTCATTTTCATAGCCTATATTGCCTATGCAATTGGGGTAGACCTACGGGAATTTATTTTCGTTTATCCGGACGGTAAGTCCCCATGCCCAAATTCTTAAATTTTCCGAACTCGCTTTGGGCCCCCTATGTACAGTCTGGCTATTACTATCTTCCAGAACCTTAGTACCAAAGCTTTTACCCTTTAGCTTATCCTCTGAAGTTTAAGGCTAATGCCCTTACATTCAATCTCTTCTACCTATTGAACATTGCCTTAACGGGGTTTTGTCTCTTTTGTTATCTAATGACGTTAACCGACCATGCCATTTTCTGGGCTAACAGCTATTTGCCCCGGGACCATCACAACGCCGACCGCGTTGTCTGGGATCTTACTAAACCCCTCGACCTCTGCAGCCTGGACATGAAAAGCGAGTGCCTGTCCCACATAATCCACGCACACCTGCCCGCCTTCCATTACCGCTAGGTTTACAAAGTATGTGCCGGGCAGTAAGGGAACATTCGGAATCTTCAGGCTTGCCACTCCTCCCCTGATCGATTGGAATGTGTTATTTTTCGAAGGAACGATATAGTTGTTGAGACAAAAAACGGGTCTGCCGTGCGCGTCTTCAACGACAAAACCAAAGCCAGGATTTTTAATCGGACGGCTACATCGAAATTCAAAAAACACCGTCAAGCTTTCTCCAATCAATACCAAGTTGCTCTTTAACTTTTTCCCATTGACAGTCCATGCCTTCCGCATTGCTGGTTCTTGAGAGTGCACACCTCTGGGGTGGTTAACCAAATCAATCTCGGCAAAATTTATACCCGATCCTTCAGATAGGTAGTGTGAAATAACATCGTGGGGTTCGCCATTCAGCTTGACCGTACCATCTTGAAACAATAGAAGACGCTGGCAAAGTGCCTGCATAGTGACCATATTGTGACTCACAAACAGCACCGTCCGGCCTTCCCGGGCAACTGCGTCCATCTTGCCGAGACACTTTTTTTGGAAGGCAATGTCGCCCACCGCCAGCACCTCGTCCACGATTAGAATCTCCGGTTCCAGGTGTGCGGCCACAGCAAACGCCAAGCGGACGTACATACCGCTGGAGTACCTCTTCACCGGCGTATCAATGAATCTCTCCACTTCGGAGAAGGCAACAATCTCATCGAACTTGTGGTCGATCTCAGCCTTCCTCATCCCGAGAATGGCCCCATTGAGATAAATATTTTCCCGTCCTGTCAGTTCCCCGTGGAAGCCCGTACCCACTTCTAACAATGAACCGACTCGCCCGTACATCTCTACTCCCCCTTCGGTCGGCTCTGTGATGCGTGAGAGGATCTTAAGCAAGGTGCTTTTCCCCGCGCCGTTCCGGCCGATGATGCCGATGATCTCGCCTTGTTTCACCTCAAAGGAGATCTCTTTCAAAGCCCAGATGATATTGCTAGGCGCCAAGCGCTGAGCGCCGAGCGAAGACGGGTGACCGGGGACCGAAGACCGACCGCCGTTGAGCATGGATGTCATAGCCTGAAATGGCGCGTACATCGCACTGGTAATGGCGTCGCGAATGGTATCGTGGCGTTGCTGGATCGCACCGATTTTATACTGTTTGGAGAGGTTCTCCACTCGGATCGCGATGTCGTTCATGGGATTTCAGACTTTCAATTGCAAATTCCGGCTTTAGGCTTTCCTTGCTACTTCGCGTGCTCTAACTAGTAATTTCAAGGATAAAACGGTCCGACGAATTGCCATACTGTGGGTCCGAGGGATTCAAACGAAAATCCCAGATCCATTTCTCGATGTGGTATTGCGTTATCTTACCGCCCGGGCGTGCCTTCTTGTTGTAGGCAGAAGCGGCGGCAGCGAGGAACTTCTTACAGATGTCCAAATCGCGGTGCCGCTGAGACCATCCCAGTCCAGCTTCGCTGGTCTCGCCAAAGCACTTTTGAATGGCCGGCCAGTAGCGGCCGTCAAAAGCCAGTGCGCCGATAGTATCTTCAAGGCGCGTCCGAGAGGTCGTGCCCGACTCGTCTCGGGCGAATACCTTGAAGTATGCCACCTTTCCTGAGTTATCCGTATACGAGTAGAGGTGCCATGATGTCAAAGGGTAAAACTCTACATAGTTGAACCAACAAAGTAGGGAAACAACGACTATGCCGGGGATTGCCAGGGCAAAACCCAGGCCTCGGGAAGCATCGTTTCTTGTGATAGGACCAGCCGATTCAGCTTCCGCGGAAGGCTGGACTGCGCAGCGGGCATCGCACCGGAGGAGCTTGAGGCGATTACGGGCAACGTAACCATAGACCCACGCGCCTAGTGATGAGATCCCTGGCAAAAAAAGCCACGGAGCAATTGGCCAGAACGCCGGAAGCGCCAAAGCGATGGCCCGGTAGCCGTAAAATCCCGGGTACACCCGCCCTCGCGAAATTATATACATCTCCTTTTCGAGATCTGCGAGTTTTAGATTTAACGCGTGACTAGAAGTGTAGTCAGTGAGGTCTAGCTGCCGAAAGTCTCGAACCTCTAGTCTGTGAAAGAGATCTAGACAGGCCAGGAGTCGCACGGTCCGGCGACAGAGAGGGCAAAGCCCGTCGTACAGCACGTGAATGCGCCCACGGGAGATGGCAAGCCGCTGTCCGACGGCCTTTCGGATCCCAGTCCAATCCCAGAAGATGAACTGCAGTAGAATGAGATCAAAAAATAGAAATCTCTGCAAAAGGCCGATACCAGCGTGCATCATCATCGCCGCGAACGGTAAGATCCGGCGAGCAGTGCGTGAGAACAGGACCAGCCCAAAAAACACTTCCATAGTAACAGAAGTTAGGGCCAACAGAGCGAAGAGGATGTCAGGCGCCGGTGCGAGGTACAAGGCCGGAGTCCAGTCGAACCACCTGGGATTGAGGTTATCCATATAGAGCATACCCCTAAAATTGGTGGAATTCCACCAGAACAGCCCCCCTTCCTCTAACTTGCTCACGCCATTCAGTACATAGGCAGGCACGATCACTACCCAACAGACATACCGTGACCAACCATATACCGGCGAGGCGCAGTCTGCGTCAGGAACAGATCGGCCTTGGTAGACCTTCCATAAGCGGTCGACCGACCAACCATCGCCGCAGGGCGTCCACGACAGCACCGCCAGCACATAAAGCGGCACTAAACCCTGGTGCCAGAAAAAGCTGTAGTCTATGAGAATACCAAGCAATAAGAACTCGCAAAAAGCTCCTAAAGGGATCACGACTCTCGTCCATAGGCCGATCAATCCAAGGAACAGGAGCAGCTCCGTTAGCAATTGAAAGACCAAAAGACCTGACTCACTTGCAACAAATTTATCGAAGCTGATGGGGAGGAGGTAAAGAAACCGCAACAGACCTCCGTGTTGGCGCATTTCAATTGGGAGCTGAGCGACGCTGGGCAAATCTTCCACGAGGGTTCCTAAAAGGAGGATACCGCATGTCCACATTCTAATCGCCCCCAAAGACCCGGGCGTCGCTTCCCCCACAAACCGCCTAAAGAAGCCCGGGCTGCCAGTTATCAGCGCGAGTAGCCAGAAGCCAAGGAGACTCAAGAGGGTCGTCGCGGCTATGCCGTCCCATTTCTGTAGGTAATAATCGACAGGATTGATATGCTGCCCTTGAATCATGCTATTGAGAAAAGAGAGACTCTCACCGTGGTAAGCGGTCCTGATGATTGGCGGCACCGCCAACTTAGCGAAGACGATCCACGCTCCTATAGAGAGACACATAAGGACCAATATAAAACGGGTTCGGCCCACCTTCATCCGTGTTACCTTCCTGGCTTTACTTTATGTCCTTGATTGCGCGCCGCGACTACATCTAACATCTTTTGCGCGATCAATTGATTTCCTACCGGGGTTACATGCCATCCGTCGATCCAGATTAGTGAAGTGTATTTATCGAAGATATGACCCAGGTAGTAAAGGTTCTCATATTCAGCTTCAGAGGCCACCAGTTCGATAGTTCGGTACATTGAATTGGAAAGCCTGATGCGGGCTGGGTCCGTTCCAAGTTTGATAGCCTGCTCTTCGCTTGTCAGAGGTTTGTTACCAAACCAGATCACGGGCTGCCAGAAAAAGAAATACTCGAACCCGTACTCCTGTGAAAGCGCCTTCACAGTCTTGTAATTGGCGAGGTACATCTGTGCGACCGAATCAGCCAAGGTTGTGGTGTCAATTCCCATGGTCTCGTAGGTGATGATTTTCGGGCTAGCCTTTGCCTCCTGCCTCAGGCGGGCTGCAAATCTCTCGGACAATAAAAATGAATAGGAGGTTTTTAGCCATTCAACGAATGAAAGGGCGCTCTTCGTTTTCTCGAACCTGTCGCTAATGGCACTTAAGTTCATATGGACTTCCGGTCGACCCGATTGATATGCAGCATATTCATCATTTACGCCGTCATAAAAGAGGACCAAATGCGGCACATTTCCAGATTCCAGTTGCAGCAGCAACTCAATGACTTCCTGGGTTGAAACAAAACCTGACTCGCCAAAATTCACCACACAAACCGGCTTGCCTCTCAGCGCTTCAAGACCTGCCTGTAAATAAGCCGGTATCGTCCCCCAGTCTGGAGACCCGGTCCCCCACATTGTGGAACCGCCCAACGCGAAGACCTTATAAGAGTTAGCGCTGCAATCTGCACCGGGTGTCAATCTGACACCCTGCGGATCGATGTTTATGGTTCTACCTTTGAAAGGGGCCCTCCTCCAAATCACATAAGAATGATATCGTTGCACATCGCTCAATTTGTGCTCATGCCAATACTGTACTGCCCAATCTTGGGAACGATAATAGGTTACTTTCTCCCTTGGGTTTACCACCTCCTGTTCACCAGGGTTCGATACACCGCGGACCTTAAAGACGGATAAGGCGGCTAATTCCACGCAAGCAACTAAGACAATCGTGTTTAGAATGAGAATAGCCGCTCCTTTATAGAGACGAGCGATCTGTTGATAAAGTGATTGACGAGTTTGCATATCGTTAATGTGGAAGAGAAAAAGGGATGAGCAATACGACAGGGGAACGAGGAAAGTAGTAGTTGCGACTTAGAACAGGATGTAAATGAATGGCGTAATAGCCGAGCTTTGGGAAAAGATGACTAGGCCGCTGAACACCAACAGCACCAGATCATCGGTGTTAGCCACCACCACTTGCTTTCCCAGAAGAACCGAAGAAGCTCGCCTGCGACATCCATCCGGCTAGTCAAACTCCTAACCTGTGACTACATCTAACATCTTTTGCGCGATCACTTGATTTCCTACTGGGGTTATATGCCATTCGTCGATCCAGATTTGTGAATTGTATTTATCGAAGATATTAGCCAGGTAGTAAAGGTTCGCATATTTTGAACACTCCAGTTCCATAGTTCGATACACTACATCGTAAAGTTTGCTAAGGCCGGGTTGTAATTCTAATTGACGTTTCATATTCTGCTCTTCCCTTGTCAGAGGTTTCTCACCTATCGAGACCACTGGCTGCCAGAAAAAGAAATAATTGAAACCATACTTCTGGGCAAGAGCACTCACAATCTCGTAGTTGCCGAGGTAATTCTGCACGACCGAATTACTCACGGTTGTGACGCCAATTCCCCTGGTCTCGTAAGTAAGAGGCTTCGGGCTGTTTTGTGCTTCCACTCCCAGTTTAGCGACCAGGCTTTTGAGCAATGAAAACGTATACAACGTGTCTGCCCATGTAGGAAGGAGCGATTTGGCAAAAGTCTCCTCTCGCTGTTGATGCACGAAGCGTTTCAGCTGATCCACGTTTGCGGCTTCTTCGACGGTAAGGCGGATACGGGGGCTGCCGCCTTCGAACTTGGCGGCAATCTGATCGAGGTTCTCATGGACGCCCGCTCGACCTGATTGATACGCCGCGTAAACATCATTTAAACCATCATAAAAGAGGACCAAATGCGGCACATTTCCAGATTGCAGTTGCAGCAGTAGCTGAATGACTTCCTGGGTTGAGACAAAACCTGTCTCGCCAAAATTCACCACGCAAACTGGCTTGCCTCTCAGCGCTTCAAGACCTGCCTGTAAATAAGCCGGTATCGTCCCCCAGTCTGGAGACCCGGTCCCCCACATTGTGGCACCACCAAAGGCGAAAACTCTGTAGGAGTTGGCACTGCAATCTGCACCGGGCGTCAATCTGACACCCTGGGAATCGATGTTTATGGTTCTACCTTTAAAAGGAACCCTCCTCCAAAGCACATAAGGGTGATATCGTTCCCGAATGCTTTGTTGGTGCTCATGCCAATACTGTGCTGCCCAATCTTGAGAAGTATAGTAGGACACTTTCTCCCTCGAAAATGCCACCTCGGGTTCAGCCGGTCTCAAAGTCTTGGAAACACCTCTGGCTACCAATTCCACGAGAGCAAGTAAAACAAGAGCGCTCAAAGTAAGAACGGCGACTTTTCTATAAGCCTCCACCAGTCGGTGGCCAAAGGATCGCGAAAGAAAAGCGATGAGCAATACGACAATTCCAGCCGAGAGCAATGCAATCTGACCTCGGCCAAAACTTTCCGGGTTACTCAGTCCTATCCAACCGGCTACGAGGGCTACAAATATCATTGCCCCACCGAGTACCATCATGCTTGTCCGCAACGTTTTCATACGTGCTAACCTAAACTTACTTGCCCCTGCCTCCCGTTCGTCGAAGCGTCATCTCTTCTCGACGAGATAGCGACCAAGGACTAGCAGGTCCATATCGCTTCTACTAAAAGTCCTAAAAGCCTCTGCTGGCGTATTTACGATTGGCTCTCCTCGCAGGTTAACGGAGGTATCAGAATGACGGGGACGCCTGTAGCCTCGCCGAAAAAAGGAGACTTTGCCCTTTTCAACCCCTTTGCAGCCGTCAGCGGTCCGCTGTCTGCTGTCGTTAAACCAGATCCGCAAAAGTCTTTTCCATTCGTTTAAAATAAGCAATTCCGCCGAACAGAAGCGCAGCAACCATGATGGTGCTGATCGTGATCACGGCGAAATCCGGATGACCCTTTCCCAAAAGGGCCCAGCGAAAACCTTCAATAACACCCGCTAAAGGATTGAGGCTATACAGCAGCCGCCATTTTGCCGGCACCATGCTCACCGGGTAAGCGACCGGCGAGGCAAACATCCATATTTGGATTAAGAAAGGGACGGTGTGGCCGACATCACGGTATCTAACATTGACAGCCGAGAGCCAGAGTCCCACCGAAAGCGCCGCGCTCAAGGCCAAAATCATGAACAGCGGTAAATATAGGACGGCCAAGGTCGGTATAACGTGATACCAGACCATCATAGCCACCAGGATAACGAAAGCTATCACGAAATCGACAAGCCCTGAGAGCGTGGCGGAAAAAGGGATGATGAGCCTGGGAAAGTAGACTTTGGAAATTAGATTCGATTGCGCGACTAAGCTCATCGTAGAACGGTCTAGCGCTCCAGCGAATAGATTCCAGGGGAGGAGAGCGGTATAAGCGAAAATGGGATACGGGATACCGTCCGACGGGATGCCAGCAATTGTCTTAAACACTAAAGTGAAAACGATCATCGTCATGAAAGGCTGTACGATCGCCCAAGCCGCGCCAATAATGGTTTGTTTGTACTTAACCTTCACGTCACGCCAGATCAGAAAGTACAGCAGTTCGCGGTAAGCCCAGATTTCTTTTAAATTGAAGGACAGCCAGCCACGGGAAGGTTTTATTCGAATGACCGGGCTATCAATTGTTGTGGAAATTTTAAACTCAGATTTGAGAACGCTCACGTGCTTGTCCTTTTAGTGCGGTGTTTGACTTCGATGACCTTTCGCAAGGTCTTAAAAATCAGAGTAACGTCAAATAAAAGGGATGACTGCCTGATGTATTCCCTGCCGAGCCTGATCTTCTCCGGCAAAACCCGCCTGAGATATTCTTCTTCCGGATTTTGATATCGGGCGAGAACAGCCGCTTCATCACGATACTTGATCGAAGCCAGATCGGTAATTCCGGGACGCACCTTTAAAATTTCTTCATAATCGTGGCGAAACAATTCGACGTACTGCGGGACCTCGGGACGCGGGCCGACAAAAGTCATATCTCCTTTGAGAACGTTGATGAGTTGGGGAAGCTCGTCAATCTTTGTCTTGCGCAGAAAGCGACCTGCACGCGTGATGCGCGGGTCATCCCCGACGGTGATAAACTGGCCCCGGCCGAACGGATCCTGGACCATGGTGCGAAACTTGAAAATGAAGAAAGGGCGAAAGCCTCTTCCTATCCTTTCCTGTCTGAAGAAGATGGGACCGGGAGAGTCGAGCTTAATGGCGAGAGCCGCGAGAAGCATCAATGGGGAGAGCAAGATAAGCCCAACAAAAGAGACCCCGATGTCAAATGTACGCTTCATCAGCAGCGGTTCTGTTTGACAACTTTGCTTACGGCTCCAATGACGCTTTCCACATCTGATTCGGTCATCCTAGGATAAATTGGAAGGGAGACGATCCGCTCGAAAGCTGAGCTCGCGTTCGGGAAGTCTGCCGGCTTATAGCCGAACTTGTCGCGGTAGAAGGGGTGAACGTGTAACGGGATAAAATGAACCGATGTACCGATTCCTTCCTCCCGCAGCGCGTCGATGAACTGGTTGCGAGTGACTTTGAGACGCTCCAAATTCAACTGAATCACGTAGAGGTGCCAGGCATGCTCTATATCGGGCTGCCGCACCGGAGTTTGGATTTCTTCCAGATCCGCGAAAGCCTTATCGTAGATCGCAGCGATCCCTTTTCTAGCCTGCCAGAATCCGTCGCACTTCCTTAATTGTTCAATGCCGAGGGCAGCCGCAATGTCTGTTAAGTTGTACTTAAATCCAGGGTAGAGAACTTCGTAGTACCAGGAACCTTCCTTCGTATAACGTTTCCAGGCATCGTAGCTGATTCCATGAAGGCTCATCATCCGCATACGATTCGCCCACTCTGGATTTTCCGTGGTCGCCATGCCGCCTTCACCGGTTGTGATTGTCTTGGTAGCGTAGAAAGAGAAACAGGTAATGTCACCGATGGTTCCTACTCTTTTCCCGTGATAACTAGCCGGGAGCGCATGAGCCGCATCTTCGATGAGACATAATTTATGCCTTTGGGCGATCTCCAGAATGGGCTCCATATCGCATGGCTGACCGCCAAAATGTACCGGTATGATCGCTTTGGTTTTTGCAGTAATTGCGGCTTCGATCTGAGTCGGATTCAAGTTGAGAGTATCGCGCTGGCAGTCTATAAGTACCGGCTTGGCTTTGAAATAGAGAACCACCTCCGCGGTGGCAGCAAACGTCATGGCCGGAACAATTACTTCATCGCCTTGCTGGATGCCGACAGCATCCAGCGCTAGATGAAGCGCCGCCGTGCACGAATTGACCGCGACGGCATGGCTACAGCCCAAGTACGTGGAGAAGTTTTCTTCGAATCTCTTAACCTTGGACCCGGTGGTCAGCCATCCCGAGCGGAGAGTTTCCACTACCGATTCGATCTCCGCATCACCGATTTCGGGGACGTGGAATGGCATGAATTCGCGATCGCTGTTACTCATTCAAATGGCTGCTCGTTATTCTGAGTGGAAACAGGGATCAGACGGGTTTGCGACAACGGCGCACCAACGGGAGCAAGAGCATAGCTCCGCCGCACCTGTCATCCAGACTTCCAACCGAATCATAATTGTCATCGCGGGAAAACTGCCGGAAATCATCGTCCCTTAGCGCAATTCGTGAGCCAACTGTACGATTCGACGTGGGGCCTAAATCCTCGATTTTCAGTAAATTTGACCCCGACCGGGACCGTAGAATCGGTTTTTAATACCCAATTCTGTCTTCAGACCCTCTTGCGGGGTCCTTCTGCCCGATGCGCCACTACTTAGGTTTGCGAATCACTCCAATATAATGGGTGCAGAGCCAAGGCAGCTTGCTGAGAAGATAGCAGAGTAGCCATGAATAAGGTGCGAGTAGACGTGAGATTGGCGGAGCGAGGATAATCCGTTGCAAACGGATTTCACATTGTGGAAAAATCGCGTGGATCTCTCTCCGCTTGACTCCTCGAACGTCAGGGTTGCGCGGATTATTTACGAAATAATCATACCAGATGATGATCCCGTCGGGCCTCAGTACGCGCCGCATTTCGGACGCCATTTGTCGCTTTATCTGCGCATCGAGAACCGAGGTGAAAACCGTGGACTGCACCACCACATCAAAGGCGTTATCAGGGAACTGGAGCTTGGCGGCGTTACCTTGTTGGATCTCCATAGATTGCGGACACAGCTCGATAGCTTCCGCGACACGCTCGGGCAGCAAATCTATGCCGACAATGTTTTCTGGTCGGGCTCCCCATTTAATGAACTCGCGAAGCAACTCCCCGGTCCCACAGCCAATTTCAAGAATCTTCTTGCCGGTCAAAGGGGCGCATCCATGGCGTGAAAACAGGTGCAGGAAACGCTTTTCGCGCTCTTGCACCAGTAGGAGCTGCGCGCGGTTGAAGCAAGAATAGAGATTGCCCCTCTTCCGCCTCGCGTACGCTTCCTGGATGCGGGACTCCTCGGCACGCAAAGATTCGGAAGAGACGACTATGGGCTTCTCGAGCACTGGCAGCCTTCTAAAACAGCGTGTAGATAAAAGGAGCAACGGCGCTTCCTGAGGTGAAAACCACAAGGCTTCCCAGGAGAACTAGACAAAGAACAATTGGCAGCAGCCAGAATTTCTTTCTTTCCTTCATGAAAGACCAAAGCTCCAATAAAAATTCCCCCATAAATACCTCCTAGATTTCAGTGAGCGCGTAGGCAGTGATCTGTAAGCAGTAAACTGTGAGCAGAGAGGGCAGTAGGCCAGATGCGAGTCCTTCAAGACTCTTTACAGCTCACTGCTTACTCATTGATTAGTATTGCTTTGTTAGATGGGATGCCGGTCGGGGTTTACGGATAACTCGGTAACTGTCTAAGTCCGTTCTGAGCTTTCGGCCCATGGGATCTTTTCCCAGCAAGCGTCTCACGATGCCGATCGGGCTGACCACGATATAAAAAACAAAACCCAGTATAATTCTCGTATTAATCCATCCCATGATATGACCGACTGCCATCCAACCTTTGTAAGGCCAATATAAGCTTCTCGGCAGTAGGAGTGCGGGGACCAGAAGACATCCTGCAATTATTATCGCCCACCATCTAAGCTCGGCATGGCGGATAACGACAGGCCAAAATCCTATAAGCGCAAAAACGCCCCCAACGGTCAACCCGAAAGAGCGCAACTGTTTGCTAGTGATCTCGTTTCGCATAGGTTCACTCCAGTGATCTGTATTCAAGTCCTTTTGTGTTATGGCGCCAAGATGCCAAGCACGCAAAGAACAGTTCGATTTGCCTTTGCGCCTTTGCGCGAGATAGTCCAGTTCATGTTCGCATACCGTGCGCTGGCAGCAGGTTTCTTACTGTTGACTGCTTCTGCTTACTGCCCGCGGCTCACTGCTTATCGTGCTAGTCCAGCTCGAACTCCTGCTGCCAGTTGGTATCGTTCTCGACGGGCTTTTGCTCGCTTTTGTACAAGACACAATTCTCGAGAACCAGTATGTCGATGGCGCTACGCATAAAACAGCGATAAGCATCTTCCGGTGAGCAAACGATCGGCTCGTTGCGTACGTTGAAAGATGTATTCACGAGCAGACCGCAGCCGGTTTTGGATTCAAAAGCTTTGATAAGCTTGTAGTAGCGGGGATTCGTATCCTCGTGCACTGTTTGAACCCGAGCGGAATAGTCCACGTGGGTGGCGGCTGGAATGTCGGATTTGGGCACATTCAAGAGATCGATTCCCCACAGAGATTGCTGTTCGTCGGTGAGCGGGGTGCGTCTTTTTTCTACGACAGGGGCTACTAGAAGCATATAGGGACTGTCCGTATCCATTTCGAAATAGTCCGAGACTCGCTCTCGCAAAACAGAAGGAGCGAAAGGCCGAAACGATTCTCGATATTTGATCTTGAGATTCATGACTGATTGCATTTTGGGATTACGTGCATCTCCAAGAATACTGCGGGCACCCAATGCGCGTGGGCCAAATTCCATTCAGCCTTGAAACCATCCCACCACTTTTCCCGACGCCAACTCTTCCGCGAGTTGAACAAGCAGGATTTCGTCATCAAGACGGACATATGGAGCCTCTTTTTGATGGAGAAATTTCTCGATCTGCTCATTCGTGTAAGAAGGTCCCAAGAGGCTGCCTTGCATGGCATCTTTTGAGTCGTCGCTGGTCCGTGGCTTGTTCTCCAACTTATGCCAGGCCGTGAGCGCGGCGCCTATAGCTCCTCCGGCGTCTCCCGCGGAAGGCTGGATCCACAATCCCTTGTAGGGTCCCTCGCGAAGAATCCTTCCGTTACCGACGCAATTCAGTGCCACGCCTCCTGCCAAGCAAAGATTCTCAGCGCCGGTTTCCCGATGGAGAGTTCTGCTGAGGCGAAGCATCACTTCTTCGGTAACTTCTTGGATCGAGCGCGCGAGATCCATGTCGCGCTGAGTCAGCAAAGTCTCAGGTTTCCGCGGAGGACCGCCGAATAGATCATCAAACTTTCCGTTGGTCATAGTGAGACCGGTGCAATAGTTGAAGTAATCTATCTTCAGCCGAAACGTGCCATCCTCTTTAAGGTCTATAAGGTTATCGTAGATCGCTTGCACGTACTTGGGCTTTCCATAGGGAGCTAACCCCATGACTTTGTATTCTCCCGAATTGACCTTAAAGCCCGTGTAATAGGTAAAAGCCGAATAGAGCAACCCCAGCGAGTGCGGAAAATGGATTTCCCAGAGCGGCGTCAAACTATTGCCGTCACCCATCCATGCAGACGTTGTGGCCCATTCCCCTACCCCATCCATACAAAGAACTGCCGCTGATTTAAACGACGACGGATAAAACGCTGAAGCCGCATGGGACTCATGGTGCTCCCCAAAAAGAAGCGGTGGAAGCTCGGATTTTTTTACGCCGTCCAGGGAGACGAGTTCATTTTGCAGCACGCTCTTCAACAGGAGTTTTTCCTTCAGCCAGACGGGCATAGCGGCGAGGAACGATTTCACTCCCTTCGGTGAGAACGCCACGTAGGTCTCCAGCAGCCGCTCGAACTTGATCAGCGGCTTATCATAGAAGACAAAGTATTTGAGGTCACCAAGCGAGACGCCGCCCTCGTAGAGACAGTAGCGGATCGCATTAATCGGAAACCGGGCATCAAACTTCTTTCGTGTGAAGCGCTCCTCCTGAGCCGCCGCGACGATTTGCCCGTCGCACACCAAACAGGCCGCGCTGTCGTGATAATAAGCCGAGACACCAAGAATATTCATTGCCATTTCCTTATAGCCATCATCAAGTTTTATTTACGTTCCCATCGTGCCGCCGGGACGCAGTCGACGGCTGCCGTCCTCTGATCTCCGCACTTCACCTCACAACGGATTAAGCAAACAAGCTATCAAAACATTTCATTCAACTCTGAAAAGAGAAACTTTCTGTTCGCCCACCTATAGTAAATGTTACTTCAAACGACTAAACCCAAGTCGTGTCCGAAAGACAAGCAAACCAAGCACCTTGAGATATTCCAGGCCGTACTTGAAAACTGAAAAACTAGATTGGCCCATATCAGGGGTACGGTTTATCCAAGATATCGGTATTGCTGTCACCCTAAAACCCATCAAAATTGGTTTCAATCCGGTTTCGGCATTCGCCGCAAACCACGATGATTCCAGATTCAACCTCTGAATAATGTTTCGGTTAAACAGTTTCAGATTGTTTGTTAAATCTCGTAATCTTTGATGGAAGAGAATGCTGGTCAGAATGTGAAAAGTACGATTGCAGAGAATCTTTACAAGCGGGTAATTGATGAGAATGCTCTCGCGCGAGAACCGGCTTCCCAGGACACCGTCATACCCCTGTGCCGCGGCATCAAACATGTCACGTAATTCGGGAAGAATGTGAAGAAAATCGCAATCCATCATCAAAACATACTTGCCAGATGCTTCTCGCAGACCATCCCGTATTGCGTTGCCGACGCCGTTAGGCGGACGTCGGTAAACTGGATGCACCCGCGGCTCGACGGATGCGAGTTTTTCAAGTATTTCCCGAGTATGATCCGTGCTGTTGTCATCGACTAAAACCAACTCATGAATATATTCGTCATAATGTTGAAGTAATCCCTCTACTAGAGGCTGCACATTCATCTCCTCATTATGACATGGCACGACAACAGAGATCGCATCGTGCAACGATTTATGCTCTACCATGCGCACTGGCGGTCGCGGCACATCCCGAGGCGGACATTGTGCGCTGACAAGGATCGAACCCGACAGCTGTCTTATCCCGGGGGTGTTCTCTAAGATCAAACTCAGATTGCGAACGGCAAACATTAGCCAACGAGGTAACGGGCGGTAAAGAAAATCGTAACAAATCGCACTGATGCGGATAAATCCAATTTCCGAGAGTAACTCGTAAAGTTGTACGCGATTCGGCAGTGCCCGTTCGTCGCCACGGCGCACAAACGGAATGTACAAGCTTAACCCTCGCCGTATCCGAAACACTGGATTCCACGGGTTGCTTTCGAAGAGCACTAAGCGACCGCCGGGACGTAGAAGTTGTTGGATCGCCTGTAGTACTGAGCCCGCATTCCCCATATCGAGAAGATTGTGACCCACCACGTAGTCGAAACTTCGGCCGCTCAGTACCCCCGGGAGATCATTTAGCCCGACAAACTCTACCCCGGGAATCGAGGATTCCAGCACGTTCCTACCGGCATGCCCGAACGTCGCGGCTGTGATTGGGCACTCGCCACGGGTCGCACGCATAAGCGCTCGAGTAAACCTTCCAGACCCACATCCCAACTCAAGAAAGGTTTCACCGGGGAGTGCATGGAACATATGCCGCACGGTCTGAGCCCGCCACCACATACGCAATTCACTGATCGGATCTTGCTGAGACCAATAGTGATCCGAAACGCGCTCCCGAGATGCGATAGCCTCGATATATTTGCTGGGCCGACCAGATGTGGCCATCTCACCCCGGAGATTGCATCGGGTTTCACTCAAAACATCCACCCTTGTCTGAACAGTAGCCACTACTCGTTAGACCTTAAGCTGCGCTGCAATAGCGGCGCTTTCGCGCCACGACATACTGAAAAAATCCCCATTTCAAAGCCGAGGCAAATGTCACCTTGTCAAGAAACATCGCCATTCGCAAAGAACCAAGTGGTAAGACTAGGAAGGTTCGAAATTCAACAATGTCAAACGATTTGTTTGTTTCGGTCAAGAGTTCATGCGGGCGGAGAAAGCGATGCGGCCCCTCGGGGATTTTCAGAGACCATCTTTCGGCGAGATTAAGCCAGTACTCCCAATTTCCGTTTGGCGTAACCGACAACCAAAGCCCATTCTCGCCCAAAACTCTCGCGCACTCAGAAACAACTTTCGCAACGTCAGAAACATGCTCGAGTAAATTTATTCCGAAAACACCGTCGAACTGACCGTCCAAGAAAGGCAAGTTTTCTCCTGCAGCCGCAACGCACTCCCCCATATGCGTGTTCGTACGCATCCGCAACATGTCTATGCTAAGATCGCAAGCCACGCCTGCCACATTACCTAGCCGATACAGAAGATTGCTACTTCCGCAGCCCAATTCCAGAAGTCTTTGACGATTGCTCAGAAATCGCACCAACAACTGAAAATAAGCGCTCTCACACGTCTGGTTTGCGCGCGCTTCATATTCGGGAGCGAGTTTACGGTAGAATTCTTTGACATCTTGATTTTGAGGATCCACGATTACGGGATTACTTTCCTTGGGAAAGATGCGACGGCCGAACTTAGTATTGACTGTTGCCAACGGACGTCTCGCACTCTCACGCGAGCCGCTGTTTCCATGCCTGTGAGATTTCCTCGATTATCTGTGGAAGCGACTTTGTAATGGACCATTTCGGGTAGTGAGATTTCATTTTGCGCAGATCACTGTAATAACAGATGTGATCGCCATTCCGAG
>WNGB01004282.1_pt1 | contig 21911 bp, 25 predicted proteins | sample 5400681 | NCBI WGS metagenome assembly WNGB01 (sample SAMN13153367, study PRJNA577476) | soil metagenome | isolation source: 115 cm soil or saprolite under grassland replicate 2 | place: USA:California | collected 2016-06-15
GGCGGTAGGCGATGAGGTCGTCCACGATCCCGCCGCGCTCGTTCGTCAGGAGCGTGTACTGGGCCTGACCGTCGCCGATGCGGTCGAGGTCGTTGGAGAGCCGCGCCTGCAGGTAGTCACGTGCGCCTTCGCCCGCGAGCGAGAGCTCGCCCATGTGCGACACGTCGAAGACTCCCGCAGCCGTCCGCACCGCTCGGTGCTCGGCCACGATGGACGTGTATTGCACCGGCATCTCCCAGCCCGCGAAAGGGACGAGACGCGCGCCGAGAGCGGCGTGGCGCTCGTACAGAGGCGTGCGCCGGAGCGTCTGCACCGCGCCGATCCTATCCGTACCAGGAACCACTCGTGACCGTTGTTTGCAGCAGAATGGCACCCTCCGAAGAACGTATGGGCGAGATCGAGTCGCTCTTTCGCGTCGCGACCAGCTCGAGCGGCGGGTGTCGGCTTTCTCCCCTGGTCGGGTCGCGCCCCGCCATCACGGAGCCGATGTCGACCCGCGCACTCCGCCGGCCGGCCAGAGGGCACAGACGAGCGCCTGGGCTGGAAAGCGCTCGGGTCGGACCTGCGGGGGGATCACGCCGGCGTTCAGGCAGACGGCGTGCCCCGGGGAAGGTGCGGTACGAGAAGCGGCGGTGTGCGGCTAGCGGCGGCGCAGGAAGGACGGGACTTCGAGAACGTCCGCGGGGACGTCGAAGCCGCCGGTGACCGGCTCGCGCTCGCCGCGCTCGCCTTCCTCACGGTCTCGCCGGTCGCGCCGGAGACTGCGGTCGAAGCCCGTCGCGATGACGGTCACCCGCACCTTGCCGTCCATGTTCTCGTCGATGACGGCGCCGAAGATCACGTTCGCGTTGAGGTCCGCCGCACCCGTCACGACCTCGGCAGCCTCGTTGACCTCGAAGAGCCCGAGATCGGAACCACCGGTGATGTTCAGGAGGATCCCTGTCGCCCCTTCGACAGACGCCTCGAGGAGCGGGGACGAGACCGCCGCGCGCGCTGCCTCCGCTGCGCGGTTCTCGCCGTCGGCCTCGCCGATGCCCATGAGCGCCGAGCCGGCGTCGGTCATGATCGTGCGCACGTCGGCGAAGTCGAGGTTGACCAGGCCGGGCACCATGATCAGGTCGGTGATGCCCTGGACGCCCTGGCGAAGGACCTCGTCCGCCAGCCGGAACGCGTCGACGACCGACGTCCTCTTCTCGACGACCTGCAACAGCCGGTCGTTCGGGATGATGATGAGCGTGTCGACTTTCTCGCGCAGGTTCGCGATCCCGGTCTGAGCCTGCTCGGCGCGCTTGCGGCCCTCGAAGTGGAACGGCCGCGTGACGACGCCGACGGTGAGAGCCTTCAGGTCATCACGGGCGACCTCGGCGATGATCGGCGCCCCGCCGGTTCCGGTTCCGCCGCCTTCGCCGGCCGTGATGAAGACCATGTCCGCGCCCTTCAGCGCTTCCTTGATCTCGTCGCGGCTCTCGAGCGCAGCCTCCTCGCCGACCTGCGGATCCGCACCCGCGCCCAGCCCGCGTGTGCGCTGCGTGCCGATGTGGAGCTTCTGCTCCGCTTCCGACATGAGCAGTGCCTGCGCATCGGTGTTCACACCAACGAAGTCGCAGCCGCGCAGACCGGCCTCGATCATTCGGTTGACGGCGTTCGTTCCGCCGCCGCCGACGCCGACGACCTTGATGACGGCCAGGAAGGTCCCTGACTGGTCTCTCACTCTCTTGTTCCTCTCCGATCTCTAGCTCAGCTTGAGCGTGCGCCTGAGCCTACGTCCCCCTCTCCACGATGTCAACTCCGCATTTGCAGGGAAGATGTGGGCAAACCTTCACCCTCAACCTTCGACTTGAGGGTTGGTCCCCACGACGGTTCTCTCCGGCACGCTGACGTCCACATAACCCACCGAGCTGCCCGCGTCGGCCCAGAGCGAGCGCAGGACGACTGCGGCGACCGCCAGCTTCACCTCCACATCCACCGCTTCGCCGAGGCGGAGCTCCGGGCCTCCCCACGGCGCCCAGAGGTCCATGGTCAGGCGTCCTCCCTCCAGGCGCACCATGTGAATCCGGACCGGGAAGTTCTTCGGTACGACCGCAAGAGCACCGAGGACGACCCGCGCCCCGGGATCCGTCAGGTAGGCGCCGGGCACGATGTTCGGGCGGCCGGGGAGCCGGAAGCGGGGATAGCGCTCCGAGGAGCCCGGCGCGTAGCGCCGGATGATGCGCCCCCGCTCGGAGACCACCCACCGGTCAGGGCCCAGGCGGACGATTCCAAGGGGAAGCTCCGGACGCACGAAGATTCGCAACGTGCTCGGGAAGGCGCGGTCGTAGCTCGCTGACCGTACGGAAGGAAGTGCCTCCAGCTTCCGGACGAGCGACTTGCCGTCCAGCGCGACGAGGCTTTCACCCTCGACGGGCTGCGCAGCCTCCCGCACGGCCTTCCGCACCGCCTCCGCTCCACCCGTGATCTCCACGGTGCGGACGGCGAAGAGCGGCGTCTCGCGCGCCGCCAGGTAGAGCAAGGCCAGTAGGGCCACGGCGGCCGCGGCGATCCCGGACACCCGGCGCCAGGGGACCGCAAAGTCACCCCGGGCCGAGCGCGACTGGACAAGCGCAAGGCGCCCCACAGAGGTGATTTCGGCGCCGGATGTCCGCTCCCTACCCGGGCAGCGGGGGAATCTCGATCGGGCCGAGGAGCTGCACTTCGGCCTCGAGCCGCACGCCGAACTGCTCGAGGGCGCGCCTGCGCGCTTCGGCGATCAGCGCCAGAGCGTCGGCCGAAGAAGCGCCGCCCGCGTTCTCGATGAAGTTCGCATGTTTGGGAGAGATCTGTGCACCGCCGATCCGGTGTCCCTTGAGGCCGCAGGCCTCGAGCATGCGACCCGCGGTGAGCTCGTGGTCGGGGTTCTTGAACACGCTCCCGAACGTGCGCTTGTTCGTGGGCTGGGCGTCCTTTCGCTTCTGCTGCATTTCTCTGACGGTTTGTTTGATCTCGGCCTCCGGCTTCCGCTGGAGGCGGAACTCGGCGCCCGCGACGACCTGACCCCGCACGAGATCCGAGCGGCGATAGCGCAGTCCCAGCTCCTCCGGCCTCAGCCAGCGAGCGCTGCGACCGTCGACGACATGGGCCTGGACGAGGACTCCGGCGATGTCGTTCCCGTATGCGCCGGCGTTCATCCAGACGCCGCCGCCGACGGTACCGGGAATCGCGCAGACGAACTCGATCCCGCCCAGATCGGCGGCGCGTGCGCGGTGGAGGCAGACGGCGAGCGGGGCGCCGCCCCCGGCAATCAGGCGCCCCTCTCCGATCCTGACGGCCGCGAGCACTCCGTCGAGCTTGAGGGCAAGCCCCGGGAAACCCTCGTCTGCGACAAGCAGGTTGGAGCCCAGGCCGATCGGGGCCGTCGGCATGTCGTTCTCCTCGGCCCAAGCGAGGAGGTCGGCGAGCTCCTCGACCAGCTCGGGCTTCGCGAACCGGCGAGCGGCTCCCCCGGTCCCGAGGGTCGTGAACTTGGAGAGGCTGACGTCCTCCTGGACCTTCACGCGCTGAGCCTCTCGAGCAGCAGCGGCAACGCCTTGTCGACGTCGCCGGCGCCGATGGTGACGACGAGGTCTCCAGGGCGGGCCCGGACGCCGAGAACATCCGCCCCCTGCTCGACCTTCGGCGTCCAGGCGACGGGCATTCCCGTCCGGAGCTCGCAAAGCCTGTCGACGACAAGCTTGCCGGTCACGCCCTCGATCGGCTTCTCCCGCGCGGGATAGACGTCTGTGACGCACGCGAGATCGGACAGCGCGAGGGCCGCGGCGAGCTCCGTCGCGAGGTGGAGAGTCCGGGAATAGAGGTGTGGCTGGAAGAGGACGAGGACGCGCCCCTCGCCAGCGAGCTTCCGCGCAGCGGCCAGCGTCGCTTCGATCTCGGCCGGGTGATGGCCGTAGTCGTCGAGGAAGCGGACGCCACCGGCCTCCCCGCGCGGCTCGAGACGCCTTCCGACTCCCCGGAATTCGCGGAGCGCCTCGGCCGCCTGCTCCCGCCGCACGCCGGCGAGCTCGAGCGCGGCCAGCGCGCAGGCGGCGTTGAGGCGGTTGTGCTCGCCCGGCGCCGAGAGCTCGAGCCCCACCGGCTCGAGGTCGCGCCCCCAGACGACGTGCGGGAGGCCGGCTGCCCAGCGCTCGAACTCTTCCTCGACCTCCGCAGTCGAGCCGAAGGTCGTGTGATGGTCGAGGTCGACGTTCGTAATGACGCCGATCTCCGCCGGGAGGCCGAAGACGGTGCGGTCGGACTCGTCGCCCTCGACGACCAGCCAGCCGGTTCCGGCCCGCGAGTTGCCGCAGAGTTGGGGCACCTCTCCGCCGATCAGGAACGACGGATCGAGTCCGAGACTGTCGAGGACGAACGCGATCATGGCCGCCGTCGTCGTCTTTCCGTGCGCGCCCGAGACCACGATCGCCCGGGCCCCGGAGACGAGCTCTGCGAGGAAGTCCGCACGGCTGCGGCCCTCGGCCTGCCCGGCGTACGCCGTCGAGACCACGGCCTCCCACCCTTCGGGAGCGGGCGGCGGCTCCGCAGCGATCGTCACCGGGATTCCTGCGGCGCGCACGTGCTCGAGGTAGGAGGTCTCCTGACGGTCCCAGCCAGCGACTTCGGCACCCCAGGCCTGGGCGACGATCGCGTAGCCGGAGAGACCGGCCCCGCCGATTCCGACGAGCCAGAAACGCCTACCCGCGAGCAGCAAGCGCGATCAGCTCCTCCGCGATCACGTCGGCGGCGTCCGGGCGTGCCAGCCGCCGCATCGCCTCCCCCATCTCGCTTAGACGCGAGGGGTCAGCGAGCAACGTCTCCACCTGTCGCCGGAGCTCGAGTTCACCCTCGGGGACGACGACCGCGCCGCCGCCGCGCTCGAAGTAGCGGGCGTTCTTCGCCTGGTGGTCGGCCGTTGCGTGCGGATAGGGGACGAGTAGTGCGGGGCGAGCCGCGGCTGCCACCTCCCAAACGGAGCCGCCCGCCCGCGCCACGACGAGATCCGCCGCCGCGAGGGCGGCGCCGAATTCGTCCGTGAAGGGGACCAGCCGGTAATCGGGCCGCTTCACCCGGAGAGCCAGCTCGGGGTAGTCGCGCTCCCCTGCAAGGTGGAGGACAGCCGGGCCGTCGGCGCCGAAGGCCTCCACAGCGGCCTCGTTGAGCCGTCGCGCTCCCTGGCTCCCACCGAAGACCAACACGACCGGGCCTTCCCCCGGGAGTTTGAACCGGCGCCTCGCAGCGTCCTGGGGAATCGGCTCGGAGCGCTTGGGAATCGGACGGCCGACGACGCTGTACTTCTCCCCTTCGAGGCCGGCGACGGGAAACGCGAGGAAGATGCGCCGAGCGAAGGGCGCCGCCAGCTTGTTCGCCAGGCCGAGGTGGGCGTCTGCCTCGGTGAGTGCCGCCGGAATGCGCAGCACGCCGGCTGCCAGGACCATCGGCCCCGCGACGTAGCCCCCGCCCCCGAGGACGACGTCCGGCCGCCGGCGCCGCAGGATCCGCACGGCCGCGGGCACCGCCAGCGCGGCCGCGCCGAGCGCGCGTGCGAGAGCCGGGCCCGGACGCCGCGGGAAGCCCTCCACGCGGAACACGTCGAGCTCGAAGCCCGCCTCCCGCACATGGCGGGAATCAGCGTTGGACGCGAACGCGACGCTCGCGCCGCGCGACCTGAGCGCTTCCGCGACCGCGAGCGCGGGCAGGACGTGCCCGGCTGTTCCGCCGGCGGCGATCAGGCACCTCGGAGACTGCTGCGACGCCATGGTTGACGGCGATGTTAAGGAGGATCCCGACGGAAGCGAGGCTCACAACGAGGCTCGACCCGCCGTAGGAGACGAACGGGAGCGGCACGCCCGTGAGCGGGGCGAGCCCCATGACCGCGCTGACGTTCACCGCCGCCTGGCCACAGACGAGCGCGGTCAGCCCCGCTGCGAGCCGCTTGCCGAAGGGGTCGTGGCAGCGGAGGGCGATGTTGAGGCCGGCATACGCGAAGAGCGCGAATGCACCGATCACCGCGAGGACGCCGACCAGGCCGAGCTCCTCGCCCACGATCGCGAAGATCATGTCCGTCGAGGCTTCGGGCAGGTAGTAGATCTTCTGCACGCTCTCGCCGAGGCCGACGCCGAAGATCCCTCCCGACCCGAGAGCGATCATCGCCTGCACCGACTGGAAGCCCGCTCCCTGGGGATCGTGCCAAGGGTCGATGAAGCTGAAGATGCGCGCGCGGCGGTAGGGCTCGAACCAGATGGCTGCCAGAACGAGCATTCCGGCGATCCCACTCCCCGCAGCGAGTGTGCGGACAGGAGTACCGGCGACGAGGAGGATGGCCGCCACCATGATCGTGATCGCGAGCGCGGATCCAAGGTCCGGCTCCACGAGGATGAGCGCGCACGCCGCTCCCACGACGAGCCCGATCGGGCGCACGAGGTCGCTGAGAGTCTTGGGCGCCGGCCGGCGCGCGAGGAGTCCCGCCGTCCACAGGGCCAGCCCGAGCTTGGCGAGCTCGGAGGGCTGGAAGGTCAGCGTGCCGAGCGAAATCCAGCGGCGCGCGCCGTTCACCGCCGTTCCGATTGCGAGCACCGCTACGAGAAGGACGAAGCTCGCGAGGAGCAGCGGCCCGGCGGCGTGGCGGAGACGACGGTAGTCGGTTCGTGAGAGGAGGGCGAGAGCGACGAGGCCGGCGACCGCGTAGAGGGCCTGCCGCTTCAGGTAGTACGACGGATCATCCGATCCGAGCAGCGCGCGCGCGGAGCTGGCGCTGTAGACCATCACGAGCCCGAACGCGACAAGGGCGAGGGTGACGAGAACGAGGAGGTGGTATTCGAGTTGGGTGCTCGCGCGGCGCTTCATAGCGCCGCGACGAGGTGACGGAAGCGCTCGCCCCGCTCCTCGAAGTCCCGGAACTGGTCGTAACTCGCGCACGCGGGCGAGAGGAGAACGACCTCGCCGCGCTCAGCATCCGCAAAGGCGTCCGCGACCGCCTGCTCGAGGGTTCCGGAATCGGCGAAGCGAACGCCGGCCCCGGCCAGCGCCTCCGCGATCTCGTCGGCCGCCTGGCCGATCAGATACGCCTTGGCGACCCCGCGGGCGGAAGCCTCCCTGGCCAGGGAGGAGTAGGAGCTCCGCTTTCTGCTCCCGCCCAGAATGAGCCGGATTCCCGGCGGGTAGGCGGAAAGTGCCCGCTCGGCCGCCTCTGGATTCGTCGCCTTCGAGTCGTTGACGAAGCGAACGCCGCCGACCTCGCCGACGAGCTCGAGCCGGTGCGGGACGCCTTCGAACGTTCGCAGCGCCTTGGCAATCGCGTCGTCGGAGATTCCGGCTGCACGGGCTGCAGCCGTCGCCGCGGCCGCGTTCGCGCGATTGTGCTCGCCGGGGACGAGCGGTTCGGCGGGTAGTTCGTCCTGCGGGTCGAACTCCACTCGCCTGGCGCTGCCGGGGAGCTCCTCGAAACCGCGCGGGACGACGGCGACGTCGTCCGGGCCCTGGTTCTCGAAGATTCGCAGCTTGGCGGCGCGGTACTCCTCGAGGCTCGCGTGGCGGTCGAGGTGATCAGGCGTCAGGTTGAGGAGAATCGCCACGCGCGGCCGGAACGCCTCGATGTCCTCGAGCTGGAAGCTCGAGAGCTCACAGACGATCCACGCGTCCTCGGCGAGCGTCCCGTCGAGGCCCGTCAGCGGGCGCCCCACGTTCCCGGCGACGGCCACGGGCTTGCCTGCGGCGCGAAAGACCTCACCGAGGAGCTCGCTCGTCGTCGTCTTCCCGTTCGTGCCCGTGATGCCGAGGATCGGGTTGCCGAGAAGCCGGTGGCCGAGCTCGACCTCGCTCCAGACGGTCAGGCCACGCTCTCGCGCAGCGGCCACAAGGGGCGCTTCCGCCGGGATGCCAGGGCTTTTCACGAGCAGGTCCATGCCGTCGAGGAGCTCGGGGTTCTCCGCGCCGAGGACGACTTCGACGCCTGCGGCGCGAAGCCTCCCCTCGTCGAGGTCCTCCCGGCGGTCGACGCCGACGACGGCGATCCCGCGGCGTGCGAGCGCGAGCGCCGCCGCCTCGCCCGAGCGGGCGAGGCCGAGAACCAACACTCGCGTGAACGGAAGGATGCTCACGTTGCCCGCGGATCAGGAAGCGAGGCTATTGAACCGAGAGAAGTACGCGTAGTAGAGGACGAAGCCACAGGCGCAGAGAATCGCGGTCGCGATCCAGAAGCGCACCATGATGCGCGTCTCCGACCACGCCTTCATCTCGAAATGGTGGTGGAGCGGCGCCATGAGCAGCACCCGGCGACCAAACCACTTGAAGCTCAGGACCTGAACGATCACGGAGAGCGCCTCGACGAGGAAGATCCCGCCGATCAGGAGGAGCAGGAGCTCCGTCTTCGTCATGATCGCGAACGCGGCCAGCGCGCCCCCGAGCCCCATCGAGCCCGTGTCTCCCATGAACACCTGCGCGGGGAAGGCGTTGTACCAGAGGAATCCGATCGAAGCCCCGATCAGGCTGGCGCCGAGGATGGCGAGGTCGAGGTCGACCGGGTCCGCGGGGATCCCGCGCCGGACGGTCGAAAGAGCGGCAACGAGCGTCATCGCGGTGTACGTGAGCAGTGCGATCGTAGTCGTGCCGGCCGCCAGGCCGTCGATCCCGTCGGTCAGGTTCACCCCGTTCGAGGCGCCCGCGATGATGAAGAAGAGGAGCACGTACCAGCCCCACGAGAGCGGCAAGTCGACGTTGATGATCGGGAGGTAGATGTCGGTCTCGAAGCCGCGGTCGTGGACGACGAAGCCAACGATGACGGTGATCCCGACGAGCCAGAGGAGCTTCCAGCGGCCTGCCAGACCGAGGGAGCGCCGTCGGGCGATCTTCGTCCAATCGTCGACGAAGCCCACGGCCGCGCAGCCGAGGGCGACGAAGAAGGCGGTGAGGGCCGGCAGCGTATGCCTGGAGAAGATCAGGAAGGGGAGCGACATCGCGAGCATGATCAGGAGGCCACCCATCGCCGGCGTGCCCTGCTTGATGACGTGGCCCTGCGGCCCTTCCTCCCGGATCTGCTGCCCGAACTCGTTGCGGCGCAGGAACTCGATGAACTTGGGGCCGGCCAGGATGGAGATGACCATGGAGATCACGCCCGCAAGAAGGACCTGAACCACGGCGGGAGCCTAGTGGGCGGGGACGACTGCGACGGCTTCCCCGATCGCCTCGAGCCCCATCGCACGGGAGCCCTTGACGAGGACGCAGTCGCCCGGCTGCAGCAACTGGCGCAGAGCGGTGAGGCCCTGCTTGACCGTCGGCGCCCAGCGGGTCACGGGGACGCCTCGCGCCCCATCGAGGTACGACTTGGCGAGAGGCCCCACGGCGAGGAGCACGTCGACGCCCGCCCGCGACGCCGCGGCCCCGACCTCGCGGTGGTACGAAGCGGCTCCCGCGCCCAGCTCGGCCATGTCCCCGAGCACCGCCACCTTGCGCCGCCCGCCGGCCCTCTCGACAAGGTGCTCGAGCGCGGCGGCCATGGAGAGCGGGTTCGCGTTGTAGCAGTCGTTGATCAGGACCCCGTCGCCCGGGAGCGGTGCCTCCTCCCCGCGCCAGCGCGACAGCTTCACGTGGCGCGCGCCGCGCTGGGCCTTCCCGAGTGGGAGGCCGAGCGCGTTGTAGGCGGCGAGCGCGGCAAGAGCGTTCGTCGCGTTGTGTCTCCCGGAGAAGCTGAACTCGAGCGTGAGCGGCCGTCCGAAAGCCTCCACCTTGAGCCGCGAGCGGCCGTCGCGGGCGGCGAAGTAGGAGAGGCTGACCTCGCCCCCCTCTCCGAAGCGGACGATCTCGATGTCCTTCCGGCTCAGGTAGGGCTCGAGCTGACGCTCGCCGGCTGGGACGACTGCCGTGCCTCCGGCCGGCAGTGACTCGACCAGCTCAGCTTTCGCCTGGGCAACGCGCTCGACGGTGCCGAGCAGCTCGAGATGGACGGGGCCGACGGTCGTGATGACGCCGACATCCGGTTTCGCGATGTCACAGAGCTCGGCGATCTGCCCCACTCCGCGCATGCCCATCTCGACGATCGCGACCTCGGTATCCGGCTCCAGCCGGCAGAGGGTCAGCGGGAGTCCCAGCTCGTTGTTCTGGCTCCCCTCGGCCACCACGGTGGGCGCATGTGGAGCGCACAGAGCCCCCAGGATGTCCTTCGTCGAGGTCTTGGCCGTCGATCCTGTGATGGCGACGACCCGCGCCGAGCTCCGGCTCCGCACCTCCGTCGCCAGAGCGGCGAGGGCGGCGAAGGCATTCCCGGGCACGAGGGCGCCGCCAGCGCCGGCGGCGAGCGCCTCGTCCACATAGTCGGCGCCCCGCCCGACCGCGACGAAGAGGTCCCCCGGCTCGATCCTCCGGGAGTCGATCTGCACTCCCGTCACACGGTCGGCGTCGGTCGTACGCAGCTCGCCCGGCGCGAGCCGCTGGACATCGTCGATCGAGAGCGGGATCACGCTGCCGCCTGAAGTCGCCGGAGCGCTTCGCGCGCGACGTCACGGTCGTCGAACGGAATCGTGCGATCGGCGAACTCCTGACCCTGTTCGTGGCCCTTGCCGGCGATGACCACGACATCGCCCGCGTCCGCCTCCTCGAGCGCCTTGGCGATGGCGGCTGCACGGTCTGGCTCCACTTCGACAGGCCCGGCGACGCCGGCCAGGATCTCCTCGATGATCGCCTGCGGATCCTCGCTGCGCGGGTTGTCCGAGGTGACGATGACGGCGTCCGCCAGCCGCGAGGCGATCTCGCCCATGAGGGGCCGCTTGCCGCGGTCGCGGTCGCCGCCGCAGCCGAAGACGCAGACCAGCCGGCCCGAGGCGAGGCTGCGAGCCTCTGCAAGCAGGGACTCGAGCGCGTCCGGGGTGTGCGAGTAGTCGACGAGGACCGCGAAGGTCTGACCTTCGTCGACGGCCTCGAAGCGCCCGGGCACGCCGGCGAGGTGCTCGACTCCAGCGGCGATGGGTTCGTCCTCGACGCCGAGGATGCGCGCCGCCGCCACGGCACCGAGCACGTTCTCGACGTTGAAGCGGCCGCGGAGGCGGGTGGTGAGGTCGAGCTCGCCGAAACGGAAGCTCGAGCCGGCGGCGGTGACTTCGAGATCGGCGGCGTCGGCGAGGCTGAACCCCAGGGGCTCCTCGCCCAATGCGCGGAGCTCCTCCGCCAGGGCCCGGCCGTACGGGTCGCCGACGTTGATCGCCGCCGGCGGTCGGGTTCCGTCGAGGCCCGGCTCCGTGAAGAGCCGGCGCTTCGCGGCGAAGTACTCCTCCATTGTCCCGTGGAAGTCCAGGTGGTCCTGGCTCAGGTTCGTGAAGACAAGCGCGCTGAACCGGACTCCGAGTAGGCGCTTGAGGGCCGAGCCGTGCGAGGTCGCCTCGATAGCGCATGAGCGGTCGCCGACGTCGAGCAGCTCGCGGAAGGTGCGCTGAAGGTCGATCGCCTCGGCGGTCGTACGGGTCGCGGCGCGGCGCTCCCCCCCGATCCTGTTTTCGACTGTGCCGAGGAGGCCGGGGCGGCGGCCGGCGGCGGCGAGGATGGAGAAGAGCAGGAACGCGGTCGTCGTCTTCCCGTTCGTCCCGGTGACGCCTACGACCTCGAGCTCTTGGGTCGGGCGGCCGAAGAAGGCGTCGGCCGCGAGAGCCATCGCTTCGCGGGCGTCGGCGACAACGAGCTGTGGGACGGAGAGGTCGAGAGGACGCTCGACGATCAGGGCGGCGGCGCCATTGGCGACCGCCTGCGGCGCGAAGTCATGGCCGTCGACCTTGAGGCCGGGGATGCAGACGAAGAGCGCTCCCGGCGTGACGCGGCGAGCGTCGTAGGCAAGGTCGGTGATCTCGGCGCGGGCGGGGTTGACAGTGCGCTCCGCGCGCGCGGCCTGGCTCAGGCGATCCAGCTCGATGGCGCAGGATTCTAGCAACGCGGTTTTAGGCCACCTGGCTGGGAATCGTCGGAAAAGCGCATGATTTGCACGCTATTTTGACTTTCCGACCCCCACGAGTGCTTCAGCTCCCGCTACGCTCGAAAGCGGGTGGAGGCACGGGGTGGCCCCCGTATCAGTACGGAGGCACTTCGAGGTACTGGAGGGCGAACTTGGCAATCTCGGCGAAGGCCGGCGCCGCCACCACACCGCCCCAGATCGCGCCCCGCGGTTCATCCACGGTGACGAGCATGACGAGCCGCGGATTCTTCGCCGGCACGAAGCCGACGAAGGATGCGACGTAGCGGTAGTCCGAGTAACCGCCCCGCTCGTCGGGCTTCGCTGCGGTGCCTGTCTTGCCGGCGATCTGGTAGCCGGGCACCTGTGCAGCCGTGCCCGATCCTTCCTCGACGACCTCGCGCAGCATCTTGCGCACCTGCTTCGCGGTTCGCGTGGACATGATCCGGCGCCGTCCGGGCTCGAAGGGCCGCTCTCCGGCGATCTTCTCGACGAGATGGGGCTGCACCCAGACGCCCTTGTTCGCAATCGCCCCGTAGGCGGCCACCATCTGCAGCGGCGTCACCGCGATGCCCTGCCCGATCGGCACGTTCCCGATCGTCGATCCCGACCACCGCGCCGGCGGCACGACGATGCCGCGCGTCTCGCCGGGGAACTCGATGCCGGTACGCCGCCCGAAGCCGAAGCGCTCGATCCAACGCGAGATTCGCTCCTTGCCGAGGGCCTCCGCGATCGTCACGACGCCGACGTTCGAGGAGTGCGAGAGGATCTTGTGGACGCTCATCGTCTCCGTGCCGCGCGGCTCGGCGTCGTGGATCTTCCGGTCGGCGACCTGGATCTGGTACGGGAGCGTGAACTTCGTGTCCGGGCCGACCTGGCCCGTCTCGAGAGCTGCGGAGATCGTCACGATCTTGAAGGTCGAGCCGGGCTCGTACGTGTCCGTCACGGCGCGATTGCGCTTGCGCTCGTCGGCCACCTTCGGGAACCGGTTCGCGTCGTATCCGGGCGCGACCGCGAGAGCGAGGATTCCACCGGTGCGCGGATCCATGACGACAGCGCTCGCCGATTTCGCCTGCCAGCGCGCGACCGTCGCATTGAGGACGCGCTCCACCTGCCCCTGCAGCGTGTGGTCGACGGTCAGGTAGACGTCGCGCCCGTCGCTTCGGGGTTTCGAGCCCACGACTTCCAGCGTCCGTCCGAAGGGATCCTTGACGATCGTCTTCTCGCCCTGCCTGCCGGTCAGAACGCGATCGAGCGACAGCTCCAAGCCGGCGAGCCCGCGGTTGTCCACGCCGGCGTAGCCGACGACGGAAGCGCCGACGCGGCGCTGGGGGTAGATGCGCTTTTCCTCCGGGTAGAAGCCGAGGCCGACGATTCCCTGCCGCTGGAGAGCCTGCGCCTTCTCGGGATCGGCCTGGCGCTGGACGTAGACGAAGCCGCGAGACTGGTCGGCCAGGAGCGGATAGAGCTTGTCCGGGTCGAGACCGAGCGTCCGGGCGGCGGCCACCGCGACCACCTGCGGATCGCCGATCTGGCGGGGATTGGCGTAGACGGTGATGGTCGGGGAGCCGAGAGCGACTTCGAAACCGAGGCGGTCGTACATCGTCCCGCGGTGCGCAGGGACGTCGACGGTCTCGCGGTGCTGGCTGACGGCGAGCCTGGTCAGCGCACTCGCCCGGATGGCCTGGAGCCAGCCGGCCCGCGCGAGCGCCAGCGCGAAGATGAGCGCGAAGACTGCGGCGAGGAGGCGGATGCGCCGGTTCGCGACCCGCGCGGCCATCACTTAGCGGCGCGGCCGCTTGAGCTCGAGGTACGTGGTCGATTCGGGCGCCACGAGGCCGAGGCGCTCGACGGCGGCGGTCTCGATGCGGCCGCCTGCCGCGGCCGTGGAGATCTCCGTCTGGAGGGCGTTTCGCTTCGAGGCGAGCTTCTCGCGCTGCCCGTCGAGCTGCTCCACCTGGACGTTGAGACGGAGCACGGCGACGTTCAGGGCGACGATGCCTGCGAGCAGAGCTGCGACGACGACGATCCACAGGACTCCGCCGGCAACCAGCGGCCGCGCCCGCGCCCGCGGTGCGGTGCGGGGACGGGCGGGCCTTCGCGCCGGCTGCGGGCGCGGCTGGGGCGCACGGTAAGGCGCCTGGGCGGGCGCAAAGCTCGCCATCAGGCTTCCTCCGGCCTCTGGGCGACGCGGAGGCGTGCTGAAGCAGAGCGCGGGTTCCCGGCGATCTCCTGCGGGGACGGGCGGACCGCCTTGCGCGTGACCAGCCGGAGCGACGGCTCACGGCCGCACACGCACACCGGGAAGTCTGGCGGGCAGACGCACCCCCGCGCCTGTGCGGCGAAGAAGCGCTTGACGATCCTGTCCTCGAGGGAGTGGAAGCTGATGACGGCGATCCGGCCCCCCGGCCGGAGCATCCCGACGGCGGCGGGCAGCGCCCGCTCGAGCGCGTCGAGCTCGTCGTTGACAGCAATTCGCAGAGCTTGGAAGACACGCTTCGCGGGATGGCCGTCCCCGAAACGGCGGGGAGCGGGAATGGCAGCTTTGATCGTCTCGACCAGGTCGGCGGTGCGCTCGAAGGGACGCTCTGCGCGGCGGCGAACGATCGCTTGTGCGATCTGACGCCCGAAGCGCTCCTCCCCATAGCGGCGGAAGATCAAGGCGAGCTCGCGCTCGTCCCACTCGTTCACCACGTCCTGAGCGGTGACCGCCCCCGAGGGATCCATACGCATGTCGAGCGGCGCATCGACCGCGTACGAGAACCCGCGCTCGGGCCGGTCGATCTGCATGCTCGAGACACCGAGGTCAAGGAGGACCGCGTCGGCTTCGACGTCGTTGTCTGCGAGCTGGGCGAGGACGACCCCGAAGTCGCCCCGGAGGAAGCGCCCTTGGATCCCGGCCTCCCGCTGGAAGTTCTCGAAGTACGGCTTGACGGTCGCGTCGCGGTCGACGGCGATGAAGCGGCCCTGGCCCTGCAGATCGGCGGCGAGCAACCGTGCATGCCCGCCCGCGCCGAACGTTGCGTCGACGACGGTCTGGCCCGGCCGCACGGCGAGGAGCTCGCGCACCTCGTCCGCGAGGACGGGAACGTGGTCAGTCCTGCTTCGCTGCAAGGCGCTCGGCAACAAGCTCAACACTCCCTTCGACCTCTTTCAGCTGCTTGCGCCAGGCCGCGCGATCCCAGATCTCGACGTGATCGCGGACGCCGGCGACGACGACGTCGCGGCCCAGGGCGGCGTGCTCGATGAGCGCGGGCGGCAGCATGATTCGGCCCTGCTTGTCGACTTCGGTCTCGGTCGCGCCCGCAAACATGAAGCGGCTCATCTGGCGCGCCTCCCGGCTGAAGGGGTTGAGACCTTGCAGGCGAGCGACGACGAACTCGTCCCACGCTTCGCGCGTGAACACGAAGAGGCAGCCGTCCATACCTCGCGTGACGACGACCCCCCCGCCCAATGCCTGGCGGACCTTCGCGGGAAGCGTGAGCCTGTTCTTGTCATCGAGAGTGTGTTCGTATTCGCCGAGTAGCATTGAACCGTCTGTCGTCCTTCTCCCACTTCGCCCCACTGTAAACCACAACTTCCCACTTGGCAACCCCTCTTCACCACGAAAGGAGCATGTGTGGACACAGCCGATCTCTCCCAAGAGGATCTCGCGGCGCTCCTGCAGGCCGCCGAGCGCGCGCACGGCGAGTACGAGCGGGAGCTGGGCGAGCGTGACGAGGACTGGCCGAGCTGGTACGCCGGCTACATTCTCGAGCGCCTGAACGAGCGCTAGTAGGTCCCGTGGGCGCCGCGGCGCGCGAGAGCCTCGGCGCCGCAGCGCGCCCCGAGAGCGAGAGCGCCCTCGGCGGATAAGCCCTGCGCCAGCCCGAACGTCAGCCCTGCCGCGAAGCTGTCGCCCGCGCCGTACGTGTCCTGCACCGGCCCGGGCACGGACACAGCTTCGTAGCGACGAACGGGTCCGCCCGCGACCGAGTAGGTGCCGCCCCGGGCACCTTCGGTGGTCACTTCCAGGCGCGGGGGCGAATCGAGGTCACCGGGGCGGTAACGCTCGCCTTCGTCGCTCCCGCTCCGGACGAGGGCATCGAGCTTCACGTTGGCCTCTTTGAGAACCGGGAGCGAGCGAGCCGTGGCCACGAGGACGCGGCCCGCGCGTGCGGCGCGCACAGCCTCAGCATCGCCGCTCACGAAGTAGACGCCGTCCGCGTCTGCGAGCCCGTCCCACGGCAGCGGATCCGCTCTCCGCGGGCCCATCCGCTCTCCGATCACGGTGATCGTCCGCTCGCCCGCGGCATCGACGTACGTGAAGCCGTGGCGCTGAGGGTCCGGCCAGACGGCCGCCTCTACGCGCACGTCGTGCGCACGCAGCTCGGGCTCGACGCGCCGGCCGAAGTCGTCGTCCCCGACCGCCGTGAAGAGCGTGCTGGCTCCAGCGAGACGCGCGAGCTGGACCGCCGCGACAGCGCCTCCGCCCGCCGCCTCCGCCCACGCTTCGAGCGCATGGACGATCTCTCCCTGGGCCGGAACCCGCTCGACGCCCACGAACTCGATCCACTCGACGTGGCCCACAACCGCAATCTTCACCGCGCGGCAGTCTCACATCTCGGCGCCGGTGCCCGTTAGAGCAGATGATGGAAGCCGTGGCGATCCCACCCTTCGAGAGCTTCTACGCCGAGACGCGCGACGAGATCTGGCGCTACCTCGTGCGTCTGCTCGGACGGGAGTCGGCCGAGGACGCGTTTCAGGAGACGTTCCTGCGCGCTCTGCGGGGATACCCGAAGCTCGCGCACGCGAGGCATCTACGCGCGTGGGCGTTCACGATCGCGACACGCGTCGCAGTCGACGAGCGGCGGCGCCGGGCGCCTGCGGGGGCCGTGCCGGAACTGGCGGTCGAGGATGCGCTTCCCGCTTACGCGGAGCTCGACCACCTGGCAGGGGAACTGCCCGCGACCGAGCGGGCCGCGGTCGTCCTCCGCTACGGCTACGACTTGCCCTATGCCGATATCGCCGCCGCGCTCGGCTCGAGCGAGGCGGCCGCACGCCAGGCCGCCTCGTCGGGCGTGCGCCGGCTGAGAAGGAGGACTGCGTGAGCGTTCCAATGGACATCGACCGCACTTTCCGCGAGCGGGCTGCCGCCGAAGGCATCCTCGACGTCGCCTATGACCTGACCGACTCCCCCGTCGGCGAGCTGCTCGTCGCCGCGACCGAGCGGGGCCTGTGCCGCATCTCCTTCGACCCGGAACCGGAGCGCGCGATCGAGGAGCTGGCCAAGACGCACGGAGTCCGGGTGCTGCGGTCCTCCAGCGCACTTCAGCAGCCGAGACGCCAGCTGGACGAGTACTTCGGGGGCAGCCGGCGCGACTTCGACCTGCGAGTGGACCTGGCGGCCCTGCCCTCGTTCCAGCAGGCCGTGCTGGCCGAGCTGCAGCGGGTGCCCTACGGCGCCACCGACACCTACGGGGGACTCGCCGCCCGGATCGGGCGACCGCGCGCGGCCCGTGCGGTCGGCGGAGCGCTCAACCGCAACCCCGTGCCAATCGTCGTCCCCTGCCACCGGGTGGTCGGCTCGAGCGGAAGCCTCGTCGGCTATGGGGGAGGCCTCGAGCGCAAGGAGAGGCTGCTCGCGCTCGAAGGTGCGCTACTCGGCTAGCTCACGGTGCGACCGCTTGCGCTCTGGCTGCTCCTCGCGCTCGTTTCCGCCTGCGGCGCCGAGCAGGGGCCGCGTGCCGTCATCGAGACGAAGGGCGACGACGTCACCGTGCACGTGGAGGTGGCCGATACCCAGACGGAGCAGACGCGCGGCTTGATGGGACGCCGCGAGCTTCCGGACGACGCCGGCATGGTCTTCGTCTTCCCCACGGACACGACCTCGGCGTTCTGGATGAAAGATACGCTGATCCCTCTCTCGATCGCGTTCTACGACGAGAGCGGCACGATCGTGCGGATCCTCGACATGGAGCCGTGCACCCGCGACCCGTGCGCTCTGTACGACCCCGAGGCGTCCTACCGCGGAGCGCTCGAGGTCAATCGCGGTGCCTTCGAGCGCTGGGGCGTCCGTGAAGGGGACGTCCTGCGCCTGGAGCGATAACTATGTTCCCGCTGACGAGTCTGGAGGAGACGTGATGCGCGAGGTTCCGTTCGAGGCGATTCACATCGATGAAATGCCCGAGCCGAAATACGAGAAGAAACCGGGCGACACCGACTGGAGGCCAATTCGCATTCACTTCGGCATCTCGTCGTTCGGCGCCAACGGCTTCACGGCCCAAAAAGGTCAAACGCTGGTGGGCGAGCACCGGGAGACGGAGGAGAGCGGAACACGCCACGAGGAGCTCTATTTCGTCTCCAACGGAAACGCCACCTTTACCATCGAGGGAGAGGACATCGCTGCCCCCGCGGGCACGTTCGTTTACGTCCCGGATCCAGATGCTCTGCGCAGTGCAGTCGCCCTCGAAGACGACACCACCGTGCTCTGCTTCGGTGGCACGCCGGGCGAGGCGTTCGGCGTCTCCGAGTGGGAGCGCAAGTACGACCCCGCCGAGTCTTGACCTGGACGGCCGAGCTTCCGCTCGTCGGGGCGGGCGGGGAGCCAGTCGACCTCTGGAGGACGATCTCCTCCCACGGGGTCGCGGACCTTCCTCCGAACAGGATCGACGAAGACGCGCGCACTCTCGAAGTGACGCTCCGCGTGCCGCATGGTCGTCCGCGGACCGTGGGAGTCGCCCAGGGCCGCACGGGCAAGGCCACGGTGACCGTCCTCGGCCCGCCTCCTTCGAAGAAGCTCGCTGACGCCTTGCTCGATCGCGTGGGCCACGTCTTGCGCCTCGACGAGGATCTTTCGGACTTCTACGAGCGGGTTCGCAAGGACCCAGACCTCTCCTGGGCGGCAGCCGGCGCCGGGCGCTTGCTGCGAAGCGGGACCGTCTTCGAGGACGTGGTGAAGACAATCGCCACAACGAATTGCGCGTGGTCCGCGACCGTCCGCATGGTCGGCGCGTTCGTCGAGCATCTTGGCGAGCCCGCCCTCGGAGCCGCGGACGAGGGCCCCTACGGGCGAGCCTTCCCCACTCCGGCCGCGATGGCCGAGGCGAGCGACGATTTCTACAAGGACGTCGTCCGGGCCGGCTACCGCAGCGCGTACTTCCGTGCCCTGGCGGACTCCGTGGCCTCTGGCGGGCTCGACCTCGAGGAGCTCGGCGAAACGCCGCCCAAGGAGCTTTCCGACGAGGAAGTCGCGGAGCGGCTGCTGGCCCTTCCCGGCGTCGGCCCTTACGCGGCCGCGCACATCATGATGCTGCTCGGTCGCTACTCACCTCTCATTCTCGACTCGTGGACGAGACCGAAGTACGCGCGCGTCAACGGCCGCAAGACCTCGGATGCAGGAATTGAGCGGCGCTTCCGTCGTTACGGGCCGTATGCGGGGCTGGCGTTCTGGCTCTACCTCACGCGTGACTGGGTCGACGACTAGGACGACCTACCGGAAAGGGGCGCGCCGCGTAGCGCCGATCGGCGCGGCCGCTGCCGTCTTCGCCGCCTCCTTCGCCGTCCTCTCGCACACGGCAGGGTTCGACGGGCTCGCGGCAATCGTCATGTCGGCGACGACCTTCGCCGGCTCGGCGCAGTTCGCAGCGGCTTCCGTACTCGAGACGGGCGGCGGCGTAGCTGCGGCGGTCGCCGCGGCCGTCCTGCTCAACGCGAGGTACGCACCGATCAGCGTGACGGTCGGCGACCAGTTTCGGGGCTCAGTTGTGCGCCGCCTGCTCGAGGCGCAACTGATCGTCGACGAGTCCTGGGCGCTCTCGCGCCACTCCGACGAAAGGTACGACCGCCGGCTCCTGGTCGGCGGCGGGCTCGTTCTCTACGTCTGCTGGGTGGGCGGAACGGCGCTCGGGGCGCTCGTCGGCGACAGGCTCGGCGACCCCGAGCGGTACGGCCTCGACGCAGCCTTCCCGGCGCTGTTCCTCGCGCTGCTGGTGCCCCAGGTGACCTCACGGCGAGCGCTGGCCGCCGCCCTCGCGGGAGGTGCGATCGCGTTGGTTCTCATCCCGTTCGTCCCGGCCGGCGTGCCGATCGTCGCAGCGACCGCGGCTTGCTTCATCGGCTGGGTGCGCACGTGAGCTCCGTCTGGATCGTGATCATCCTGGTCGGCGCGGCGACCGTGTGCCTCAAGGCGGTCGGACCCGTCGTCCTCGGTGGACGGGAGCTGCCACTCGCGCTGAGCGCCGTCCTCTTCCTTCTCGCACCCGCGCTTCTCGCCGCCCTCGTGGTGACCCAGGCCGTCGGCGGGGATCGCCAGATCGTCCTCGACGAGCGACTCCTGGGGATTGGCGCTGCGGCCGTGGCGATAGTCCTACGCCTGCCGCTGCTGGCCGTCGTCATCGTGGCGGCTGCGGTTACGGCTGGGATTCGCGCGCTCTCCTAGCGGGTATTCGGCGGGGCGCCCCATGTGTCTCACTCGATGAGCGACATTCAAGCCGAGATCAGAACCTCCGCCGACGGCCTTGCCCACCGGGGCAGCGGACAGAACTGGCTCGCGCGGTTGGCGCGAGCCGGCATGGTCGCGCAGGGTGCGATGTACGTGCTCGTCGGCGGGCTCGCGATCGAGCTCGCGCTCGGCCTAGGCGGGAAGACGACCGACCAGCGGGGTGCCTTGCACACGCTCGCCGATGAGTGGTACGGCCTCGCCGCCTTGCTGGCTCTCGCCATCGGCTTCGCTGGATACGCCATCTGGCGCTTCGCGGTCGCCGTCCTCGGGGAGAAGATCGAGAGTGAAGAGGATGTCGGCGTCGGGAAGCGGCTCGTCTATGCCGCCCGCGCGCTCCTCTACGCGAGCCTCTGCTACAGCGCCCTTGCTCTGGCGCTCTCACGCGGCGGTGGAAAGTCGAACACGGAGGACAAGGCGACAGCAACCGTCTTCGACTGGCCGGCCGGCCGTTGGCTCGTGGGGGCAGCTGGCCTCGCGATCGTGGGTTACGGCCTCTGGAACGGCTACCGCGCCCTCAGCCGGAACTTCGAGAAGGATCTCAAGGTCGAGCAGATGAGCGGCGGCGAGCGGCGGCTCGTCTGCGCCGTGGGCCGCGCCGGATTTGCGGCTCGCGGCGTCGTCTTCACCCTCATCGGCATCTTCGTGGTGAAGGCTGCCCTGGAGTACGACCCGAAGGAGCCGGTGGGACTCGACGGTGCCCTTCACCGCCTGTCCGAGCAACCTTATGGCCCGGCTTTGCTCGGGACCGTGGCGGCGGGTTTGATCGCCTTCGGGGTGTTCAGCCTGGCCCGCGCCCGTTACCGCGAGGTCTAGCGCGCGCGGATCACGGGTATCGGCCTCGAACCAAAAGGAGGTCGAGAATGGATACCTGGGTCTGGATCGTCATCGCAGTTGCAGCCGTTCTCGTCGTCGTCCTGCTCCTCCTGTCCGCACGGAGAGCCCGCGAACGGCGCCTGGAGAGCAAGCGGAGCGAGGCGCTCGAGCTCCGCAAGCAAGCCGAATCGAAATCTCAGCGCGCGGAGCATCGCGCGTCCGTCGCGAACGAGCTCGCCGAGCGCGCGCAAGCCGAGCAGAAGGAAGCCGAGGTGGCCGCGCGGCGGGCCGACGAAGTCGATCCCGACGTCGACGACTAGCCGAGCGCCGCCAACGGGCGGCGCTCCAGCCATTGGAAGCTGTCAGAGAACGGTCTTCGAGGAAGGGAGGCAGAGCCTCCTCGTCTTCTTCAGGAGCAAGGTGTGCGTCCCGAACTGGTCGGTCACTTCCACGCGTTCCTTCTTGAACTTGGGGAATTCGTCCCCGCGGACATCACCGATCTTGTAACAAGCGAGATGGGCGCTCGGGTCGTTGATGCCCGAGCCGTCCTTGTCCACCGGCGTGCAGAAGGCCTCCGGCCTGACGACGTTGACTCGCTCCGTGGTGAACTGGTCGGTGAGGACGACCTGCCGCGGATCGAACTTCGTCCCTACCTGCCTGGTCTTGTAGCACTTGAAGTGG
>WNGB01010681.1_pt1 | contig 21909 bp, 19 predicted proteins | sample 5400681 | NCBI WGS metagenome assembly WNGB01 (sample SAMN13153367, study PRJNA577476) | soil metagenome | isolation source: 115 cm soil or saprolite under grassland replicate 2 | place: USA:California | collected 2016-06-15
GGCCTACGAGGCTTTAGGCCCGCCGATTGGCGAGATGGCCGCCGCGCGGATCCGCAAGGGCTCGGACTAGCCCTCGTCCTCCGGCTCGTAGTAGCGCTTGCCTTTGAGCTCGTCCGGCAGGTAGTCGACGTCGAAGCCCGCCGGGTCGTCGTGCGGGTAGACGTAGCCCTTTCCCTTGCCCAGCTTCTTGGCCGCGAGCGGATAGCCGCCGCTCTGCAGCATCTGCGGCGGAGCGAGGTTGCCGTGCTCCTGCACGTCCTTCGTCGCCGCCAGGAGCGCCTTGTAGCTCGCGTTCGACTTCGGAGCCCGGGCGAGGTAGATCGCCGCCTGGGCAAGGTTCAGGCGCGCCTCCGGCAGCCCGACGTGCTCGAGGGCCTGTGCCGCCGCGACTGCGACGACCAGCGCCTGCGGGTCGGCGTTGCCGATGTCCTCGGAGGCGAGGATGATCATCCGCCGCGCGACGAAACGGGGATCCTCTCCTGACTCCAGCATCGCGGCGAGGTAGTAGACGGCCGCATCGGGATCGGAGCCGCGCATCGACTTGATGAAGGCCGAGGCGAAGTCGTAGTGGGCGTCGCCCGCGCGGTCGTAGACGAGTGGTCGCTTGCGGGCGGCATCCTCGACGTGGCGCTCCTCGAGCGCGACGCCTTCGGCCTGCGCGGTCTGGATGGCCAGCTCGAGGATGCTCAGCGCGACCCGTGCGTCGCCGCCCGCGCGGCGCGCGATCATCGAGACCAGCTCCGCCGGAACCTCGGCCTCGACGGCCTCCGCGCCGCGCAGGACGATTGTTGACTTCGAAGTACGGGTTCTCGGTGGTCGAGCCGATGAGGGTCAGGAGCCCTTCCTCGACGGCCGGGAGGAGCGCATCCTGCTGCGACTTGTTGAAGCGGTGGATCTCGTCGAGGAAGAGGATGGTGCGCCGCCCGCTCGCCCCGAGCCGCTCACGCGCGTCCGCGATCACCGTGCGGACTTCACCGACCGACGCCGAAACCGCAGACAGCTCGATGAACTCCGCGCCGGTCCGACTCGCGACGATCCGCGCCAGCGTCGTCTTCCCGCTCCCAGGTGGGCCGTAAAGGATCATCGACCCGACCCGGTCCTCCTCGATCGCGAGCCGCAGCGCCGAGTTCTCGCCCAGGATCTGCCCCTGACCGACGAACTCCTCCAGTGTCTGCGGCCGCATCCGCAGCGCGAGCGGTGCCACCTCCGGGATCCGCTCCCGCGCGGCATCAGAAAAGAGATCCGACATGCGCGTCCTCGCCGCCGTCCGCTACCGCCGGGCGAAGCCCGGCTCCGCCGACGGCTGACGTCGCTGGCCGCAGGATGCCGCGCCGGCGTCGGTTGGCCATACTAGGTGTACTGTCCTGCGCGCCGCCGGCTTGCCTCCTTTGCCAGCGGCGCCCGAGGCCGCGCGTGGACGCGGGCTTGAGATCGAAGCGTTCATAGACCGAAGTATGCTCCCCGCGATGGCTGAAGCTCGCCTGGAGCGAGGTGGAGGAAGCGACACGGCTGCTCGAGGAGAACGAGCTCGACGCGGCGATCCGGCTGCTGCGGCGCTCGGTCGAGTGCATGCGAATCGTCAACGGGCTGCTCGACATGCTCGAACAGATGTCGCCGTGGGAGTACACGCTGCACATCCGCCCCGTCCTCGGGCACGGGAGCGGTTTCGACTCGCCCGGCTTCAACGGCATCCGGCGCGTCTCGCCGGGGCTCGGCGAGGCGTTCCACAAGCTGCGCCGCGAGGCGGGCGTCTCGGTCGTCGAGATGTACCGGCGCGGGCGCGAGCTCGAGCAGCTCTACCAGCTCGCCGAGCTGCTGATCGAGTGGGACGAGCGGGTAACGCTCTGGCGGATGCGCCACTACAAGGTGGTCGCGCGGGTGATCGGCGACGAGATGGTCGGGACGCAGGGAACCCCGGTCGAGCTGCTCGGCGGCCTGATCAAGCACGAGCTCTACCCCGAGCTCTGGGACGCTCGCAACGAGCTGACCGAGCTGGCCAAACGAGAAGAGTGAGCCGCTTCTCCGAGCTGAAGGCGAAGTCGGCAGAGGCGTGGAGCTCGGCGCCGTGGGAGCAGGCCGCGCACATGCTCGCGCCGATCCACATCCACCTCGTCTCGCGCCTCGAGCCCCAACCGGGCGAGCGCTGGCTCGACCTGGCGACCGGCACCGGAGCGGTCGCCTTCCTCGCGGCACGCGCCGGCGCGGAGGCCACAGGCGTCGACTTCGCCCGGGCGTCGATCGAGACCGCCCGCCGGACCGCCGCGGACAAAGGGCTCGACGTCCGCTTCGAGGTCGGAGACGTGGAGGATCTCGAGTTTGAGAATCCGAGCTTCGACGTGCTCTCTTCCTCGATGGGGATGATCTTCACTCCGGACCACCAAGCCCTTGCCCGCGAGCTTGCGCGCGTCTGCAGGCCTGGGGGCCGGCTCGGTTTCACGGCGTGGAAGCCTGCAACCGGCTTCACTCCGGTGGCGGAGAAGTACCGCCCTTCACCCGAGCCGGGCGTCGGGGACTCGGACGACTGGTCACGCGAGGACTACGTCCGCGCCCTACTTGGGGAGTCATTCGAGCTCGAGTTCGAGGAAACCAAGTGGCATTTCGCGGCAGAGCCGGGGGAGGTCCTGTGGGAGCGGCTCATCCACGCGATTGGGCCCTTCAAGGCGACGACCGAGGCCCTCGACCCAGAAACGCGGGAGCAATTCCACCGGGAGCTCGTCGGCTACGTCGACGGTTTCGGCGACGAGGGAGTGCCGGGCGACTACGTGCTGGTCCTGGGGAAGCGAAAGTGACCCTGCGGGACGAAGCGGTCGAGCTCCTCCAGGAGCTGATCCGGCTCGACACGGTCAATCCTCCGGGGAACGAGACGAAGGCTGCCGAGCTGCTGCGCGAGTACCTGGAGGGAAACGGCGTCGCCTGCGAGCTCTACGCCAAGGTTCCCGGGCGCGCGAACCTGGTCGCCCGCATTCCCGGCCGGGGTGACGGTCCGAGGCTGCTCTTGCTCTCCCACACCGACACGGTGCTCGCCGATCCGGCGGAGTGGAGCGTCGATCCGTGGTCGGCGGAGATCCGCGACGGCCATGTCTGGGGCCGCGGCGCGCTCGACATGAAGGGGCAGGTCGCCGCCAGCGCGGTCGCCCTCGCCTCGCTCAGGCGCGAGGGTCACGAGCCCGCAGGAGACCTGATCTTTGCAGCCTGCGCCGACGAGGAGATGGGGGAGGGTGTCCAGTACGGCCTGCAGTGGCTGGTCGAGGCTCATCCCGAGGCGATCGAGGCCGAGTATTCGCTGAACGAGGGGGCGGGCGACCGGATCGAGCTGGGCGGGCGTGTCTTCTACCTCTGCTCGACCGCCGAGAAGAGAAGCTCGCCCTTCCGCCTCCGCGTTCAGGGCAGGAGCGGGCACGGCTCGATGCCGGGGATCGCCGACAACGCGCTCGTCAAGGCCGCGAAGCTGATCCAGCGGCTCGACGAGTTCCGGCCGAAGCTTCAGATCGGTCCCGAGCTGGAGGCGATGCTGCGGGCTTTCGTCGGCGACGTGCCATCGCCGGAGCAGGTGCTCGAGCTCGCGCGCGGGCTCGAGCCTCTGGCGGTGGAGGTCGTGGAGCCGCTTCTGTCGATGACCGTGTCGCCGACGATGATCTCCGCCTCCGACAAGCGCAACGTGATTCCCGGCGTGTGCGATGTGACGGTGGACTGCCGGCTTCTTCCGGAGCAAACCCAGGATGAGGCTCAGGCGGAGCTGCTCGCGTGGCTCGGCGAAGGCGACTACGAGCTCGAGTGGACCGGGGGTTACGGGGGCACCCGCTCGCCCGCGGACACGCCGCTCTGGGACGCGGTCGCCTCCTTCGTCGAGGAGGCCGAGCCGGGCGCGGTGGCCGTGCCGTTCCTGGTCCCGGGCTTCACAGACAGTCACTGGGTGCGGGAGCGCTTCGGCACGGTGGCGTACGGATTCTTCCCGATGAAGATGGACCCGCGGCTGTCCGCGCGGCTGATCCACTCCGCCGACGAGCGAATCGCGATCGAGGACGTAGGCCTCGCCCTCGACTTCCTGCGGCATGCCGCCACTACGGTCGGGAAGAGCGAGGCGGCGGTGACGTCGTGAAGATGAGGCTCCACCTCAAGAACGAAGGCACGGTCGAGCACAATCTGACCGTCGAGGGCCAGGGAATCGACCGCGACTTGGAGCCCGGCCAGAGCACGACCGTCGTCGTGACGATTCCGCCGTCCGACCGGGTCGTCTACTTCTTCTGCAAGTACCACAAATCTCAGGGCATGACGGGCCTGCTGGGCGAGGGCGGCTATTTCCCGGGCGGTTAGGAAAACCGAATCCCTTGCACGCTCGTAGAATCCGACGATGAAGCGCGCTCTGCTCCTTATCGCCATCGCCGCCCTTCTCGTTGCGGGTTGTGGCGGTTACGGGAAGAAATCGACGACGTCCGCGACGGCTGCGAGTGGTGGAGGACAGACGAAGCTGGAGATGGACGACTTCTACTTCAGCCCGAAGACCGTCAAGGGCAAGCCCGGACAGAAGGTCACGCTGGACCTGAAGAACGAGGGCTCGGTCGAGCACAACCTCACGATCGCGGACCAGGGGATCAACATGGACGTCGGCGCGGGGAAGACCGCCAGCGTCGAGGTGACGATCCCGCAGTCCGGCACCGTCGCCTTCTACTGCAAGTACCACAAGTCCCGGGGCATGACCGGCCAGCTCGAAGCCGGCTCCAGCGGCTACTAAGCACCCGGAACTATCCTCTCCGGCCTGGCCGAGGACAAGATCCGGCTGGGCGGAATGGCAAACAGGCGTCCGGAGGGCCGAGCCCTCCTCCGCCTGTTTCTAAAGGCTCGAATGACGCGGACGTCGCCGACGTGAGCCTGCACAGCTCTCCGCGCTAGGACTATCCTCGGGCAGATGGAGGAGGAACGCGTTCGGCTTGGAGGAATGGCACTTGGTAACGGCGTGCTCGTGCACGGGCCGCGCTCATGGGCCTGCGCAGTACGCCTTCCGGACGGCGAGCTCCGCGTCGCGTCCGCCTACAAGCGCTTCCGGGGCACGGAGGTCGAGCAGCCGCTGCTGCGCGGGCCCGCCCGCCTGCTGGAGGCGTTTTCGATCCTGCCCGCACTCAAGCGGAAGCTGCCCGAGGCGCGCTTCCCGTTCGAGCGCCCGCGCGTCGCCGCGACGATGCTCGCGAGCGCCGCGGCCGTGCGCGTCGTGCGCGAGTCCACGCGGCTCGGCACTGTCGCGCGCGAGCTTGTGAGCGGCGCGCTGGCGCTCGCTCCGGCGATCGTCGCCCTCCGCGGCTCCGAGCTTGCCGCCTACCACGGTGCGGAGCACGTCGCGATCGGCAGTTACGAACACGGTGAGGAGCGGGCGAAGGAGCACGAGCGCTGCGGCTCCCACCTCCTGGGGCCCCTGCTCGCCACGACCGCGCTCGGCAATCTCCTCGCCGCACGTGCTCCCGCCCACCTGCGCAACCTCGCCCGTGCGGCGGCCTCGCTCGGGGCAGTCGCCGTGTCGACCGAGATCTTCGGCTGGATGATCCGGCACCCGGACGAGGCGCTGTCGAGGGCGCTGGCGAAGCCGGGGCACGAGCTGCAGCACCGCCTCGCCACTGCAACGCCGAGCCCGGAGCAGCTCGACGTCGCCGAGGCTGCGCTCCACGAATGTCTTCGCCTAGAGGGAAGCCCGAGTCGTGGGCAGGGATAGCGGACAGCGGTCGCGCGGGGCGCGTCATCCGAGCTTTGAGAAACGCGCGGCAGAAGACGGCGTCTAGGATCAGACTCGATGCAGCCGCGCGGAATCCACCATCTCGGCGTTGCGGTCGAGGACCTGGACGAGGCCGTCCAGACCTACGAGCGCCTGTTCGGGGCCCGCCTCGAGCAGCGGGAGACGATGGAGGCTCAAGGAGTCGAGGCCGCCGCCGTGCTCGTCGGAGAGAGCCGGGTCGAGCTGCTCGCCTCTCTGGGAGACGAAACGCCGGTGGGGAAGTTCCTGGCGAAGCGAGGCCCCGGCATGCACCACGTCGCGTACGACGTCGCCGATCTCCCCGGTGCGCTGGCCGAGCTCGACGCCGAGGGCGCGGAGCTGATCGACCCGGAGCCGAAGCCGGGCCTGTACGGGATGCAGGTCGCCTTCGTCCATCCGGATTCGGTCCATGGGGTGCTGGTGGAGCTGGTTTCGAATGGTTGAAGAACGGGTGCGCATCGAAGTTGCGTTCATGGGCGGCCAGGCGCTCTCGGTGCTCGTAGACGCACCCACGGCCGACGCTCTGCAGGGGGCGCTCGAGACCGCGCACCAGGGAGCCTTCACGCTCGACGCGGAGGACGGCCGCTACATCCTTCCCATCGCCAGCATCGTGTACGTCAAGCGTTTCGCGCGCGAGAGCCGGGTCGGCTTCGGCCCCGGCCCGACCGGCTAGGCCGTGTCCCTGGAAGCCGGGATCGTCGGCCTTCCTAGCTCCGGCAAGACGACGCTCTTCAACGCATTGACGCGGGCGGGCGCCGAGCTGCACGGCGGCGGCGCGGCCAAGCCGAATTTGGGCATGGCGCCGATCGAGGACGACCGGCTCGCACAGGTCGCGGCCGCGATTGGCTCGCCGAAGGTCACGCCGGCCGCCGTCCGCATCTCCGACGCGGGAGGTACGAGCGCCGCCCAGCTCGGAGCGCTGCGGCAGGTGGACGCGCTGCTCGCGGCGCTCGACGGATTTTCCGCCGGCGCAGATCCGGCCCGCGACCTCGCCGCGCTCGAGCTGGAGCTGCTCGTCGCCGACCGCGACCACGTCGAACGCCGGCTGGAGCGCGTCCGGAAGGAGGCCAAGTCCGGCGACCCTAGGCTCAAGGACGAGGTCGGCGAGCTCGAGCGAGTGCTCGCACACCTGGAGGCGGAGCTCCCGCTGCGCGACCTCGCCGGCGAGGTCCCTCGCGAGCTGGAGCCGCTGACCACCAAGCCGCTTGTTGTGGTCGAGAACGGCCCCGGAGGGATCGACGCCAAGCTGGAGTCCGAGCTGGCGGAGCTTCCCGAGGCGGAGGCGGCGGACTTCCGCGAGGGCCCGCCGGCGCTCGGCGAGGTCGTCCGCAGGCTGTTCGAGGCCCTCGACCTGATCGTCTTCTTCACGGCGAACGAGAACGAGGCTCGCGGGTGGACGCTTCGCCGCGGAGCCACGGCTCTCGACGCCGCCGGCTCGATCCACACCGACATGGCGCACGGCTTCGTTCGCTGCGAGGTGATCCGCGCGAGCGATCTCCTGGAGGCAGGGTCGCGGGCAGAAGCGGCCAAGCGTGGCCTCCAGCGGCTGGAGGGGAAGGACTACGTCGTCGAGGACGGCGACGTCCTCAACATCCGCTTCACGAAATAGGACTAGTTCTTTCTGTAGCGGTAGCCGAACCCGCGCACCGTCTCGACGAGCTCCGGCTTCGCGGGCTCGCGCTCGATCTTCCGTCGCAGGTAGCCGATGTAGATCTTCACCGGATCGCCGCTCGAAGAATAGTTCTGTCCCCACACGAGGTCGATCAGCTGCTGCCGGGAGAGCACCTGGCCCGCGTGCTCCGTGAGCACGGCGAGGAGCCGGAACTCGAGCGGCGTCAGTGACACATGCTCGCCGCGCACGGTCACCGCACGGGCCGCGAAGTCGATGGAAACGATTTCGTCGTCGAATCGCTCCTTCGCCGGCTCCTTCTCGTGAGCGCGGCGCAGCACGGCCTCGATCCGCGCCGTCAGCTCGGAGGGGCTGAAAGGCTTCCCGACGTAGTCGTCCGCGCCCCCACGCAGCCCCCGGACGCGCTCCAGCTCCGTGTCGCGTGACGTCAGCATGATCACCGGCACCTCCGAGACGTCGCGAATGAGCTCCAGCGTCTTCCAGCCGTCGATTCCCGGCATGACGACATCGAGGAGCACGACGTCCGGGTGGGTGTCGTATAGCCGGCGCAGCCCCTCCCGTCCGTCGGCCGCGGACGTGACCGCGTACCCGCTCTTCTCCAGTCGGTCCGTGAGGGTTGCGCGCGCCGTCTCGCTGTCGTCGATGAGAAGAACTGTTTTTTGCCGCACGGGAACCCGGTTCGGTGAGGGGAATCCTAAAGGAGAGCCTCGACCCGGGTCAGCGGCGGGTGAGCTGCTCGACCGCTTCCAGCAGCGCCCGTTGATCGAAGGTCTGTTTGGCGAAGTGGGCGTCCGCCCCGGCCGCCAGCCCTCGGCGCCGATCCTCTTCGGTATCACTCGTGGTCAGGATGATGACTGGCAGGTCGCTTCGCGTCGGATGCGTGCGGATTGTGGTGACAAGCTCGAGCCCGTCGCCGTCCGGCATCTCGATGTCGGTGACGACCAAGCCGATCTGCTCGTCCCCCTCGATCCGCGCAAGCGCCTCGCGACCTCCGCGCGCGGTCGCGACCTGGTAGCCCGCCGCCTCGAGAATGCTCCGCTGGAGCTCTCGAACGGTGAAGGAGTCCTCGACGACCAGGATCTTCGTGCTCCCCGGAGCGGGTCGCGCTGCCGGAGCGGGCTTCGCATCCGCGCGCGGTTCGCGCGGGCGGACGAGCGAGCTGGGATCGAGCAGCAGGGCGATGCGGCCGTCTCCGAGGATCGAGGCGCCGAGGTAGCCGGGCAGCGGGCTGAGCAGCGGGCCGAGGCTCTTGACGACGACCTCCTCCTCGCCCAGCAGCGAGTCGCACAGAGCCGCGATCCGCCGACCGGAGGCGTTCACGACGACAGCCGGAGCACCGTCCGGAGGCTCGGGCGCGTCCAACCCGATGAGCTCGGCGAGACTCCACAGCGGCAGTGACTCGCCGCGCACTTCGAGGCCAGAACAGCCGTCGAGCGAGAGCCTGTCCTCGACCGCGACCGCCTGCTCCACCGACGCCAACGGCACGCCAAACGCCTGGCCTCCGCACTCCACGAGCAGGACGTCGAGGAGCGCGAGCGTCAATGGGAGCAGGAGCGTCGTCTGCATTCCGAGACCGGGTTCGCTCTCGATCTCGATGTTTCCGCCAAACCCTTCGACTGCGACCTTGACCACGTGCAGGCCGATGCCGCGCCCCGAGAGCTCTGTGACCTCGCGGCTCGTCGAGTAGCCCGGAGCCGCCAGCACGTCGACGAGCGACTCGCGGCCGCTCTGGGCCAGCCGGGTCGTGTCCACGGGCGCGCCGCGCCCGTCATCGGCAACTGTGAGGGCCACGGTTCGGCCGCGCTGCTCTGCCCTTAGCTCGACCCGTGCCTGCCTCGGCTTGCCGAGCCGCTCGCGCTCCTGCGGCGGCTCGATCCCGTGCGCGACGGCGTTCCGCAAGAGGTGTACGAGCGCCTCGGAGAGACCTTCCAGGATGACCCGGTCGAGCTCGGTCTCGGCTCCCGTGACGACGAGCTCGACCTCCTTTCCCTCGGAGGCCGCGATGTCCCGAACCGCCCGCGGGAAGGACCCGATGATCGAGGCGAAAGGAAGCGTGCGCATCTCGACCGCGGTGTCCTGGAGCTCGCCGAGGAGGCGCTCGCCGGCGGCCAGCTCGTCTGCGAGCTCCTCCGGAGCCTGGATCTCCTGCGGGCCCAGCACGTGCTCGAGCCTGCGGCGGTGGAGCATCGTCTCGCCGACGAGGTCGAGCAGCCGATCGAGCCTCTCGGCCGGAACCCGGATGGAGCGCCGCTCGAGGGGCGGCCCGGGAGGCCTAGACGGCTCCGCCGGTTCGCGCAACGGCGCGACGCCAACCCGAGTACCGCTTGCTCCCAGCTCCTGCAGGAGGTCGGCGGTCTCCTCGCCGCTCCCCTCGATCTGGCCGCGCAGGAGATCCGCTGCCCGCAGCAACGGGTCGGTCAGCTCGGGCGAGAACCTGCCGCTCTCGCGGGCCTCGCCGAGCACGTCCTCGACGGCATGAGCGAGCTCCCGCACCTCGTTGAGCCCGAGCATCGCGGCGCCCCCTTTGATCGTGTGCGCGTCGCGGAAGAGCGAATCGACGGCGTCCGGAGCGGCCCGGCCGGCCTCCAGCGTGAGCAGCGTGTCCACGATGTGATCGAGCCGCGCGTTGGCCTCGTCCTGGAAGATCTCCAGGAATTCAGGGGCCGCTTCGGTCACCCGATAGCTCCGACTTGGACTGCGCTGAACACGCGCCCGAGATCCACCAGCCGGACGACGTCGCCGTCCGCCGGCATGGTTCCCACGAGGTACTCCGAATCGCTCTCGTGCATCCCTCCGGCGAGGGCGCCGACGTCTGTCACGTCGTCTACCGCCAGGCCCGCTCGCCGGCCCTGGTACTCGGCGATGACCAGCCTGCGTGGGCGTCCGCTCCGCTCGACTCCAAGCACGGCGGCGAAATCCACGACCGGCAGGACCTGGCCGCGGAAGTTGCGCACGCCGAGCACGGCGGGCGACGCGCCGGGAACGGTCGCCAGCTCGCTCAGCTCGGCCACCTGAAGGACCTGCTCGACCGGAACGGCGTACCCCTCCCCGTTCACCCGGAACTTGACGTGCGCGCTCATTGGCGGCCCTCCTGCGGCCGTCCGTCCGTCGTGATCCCGTAGCTCGTGAGCGTGCGTTCCAGCTCGGTGACGAGCTCGTCCACTCGTTCGGCGGTCACCGCGCGCTCCGTCTGCTCGGCGGCGAGGTGGTCGGCGGCCTCGCGTACGCGGATCATCGCCGCAGCCACCTGCTCGGCCGCCGACTTCTGCTGTTGAGTCGCCCGGATGGACTCCCCGAGCATCTCGACGGTGGAAGCCATCAGCTCGCCGACGTCGCGGGCCTGGCGCGTGCCCTGCTCGGTGGCGAGGATGGTCGCGTTCGTCTCGTCCTGGACGGCGGTGATGATCTCGCGGATCGAGTCGGTCGAGCGGATCGAGCGCTCGGCCAGCTTGCGGACCTCGCTCGCGACGACGGCGAAGCCGCGGCCCGCCTCACCTGCCCTCGCGGCCTCGATCGCCGCGTTGAGGGCGAGCAGGTTCGTCTGCTCTCCGAGCTCGTTGATCAGCTCGAGGATCTCGCCGATCTTCTGGGAGCGCTCACCGAGGCTGAGCGAGCGCTCGGCGATCGCCTCGACCTGGGCCCGCATGTCCTGCATCGTGCCGCCCGTGCGTTCCGCGGCCTGGCTGACCCGGCGCATGTTCTCGGCGAGCGAAGTTGCAGTCGCGGCCAGTTCCTCGATCGTGGCGGAGCTCTCGGCGACGGCGGAGGACTGCTCGCTGGTCGCCGATACGGCCTCCTTCGCCGCGGCCCGGAGCTCGAGGACTACCTCGGCGAGGATGCTCGACGTCGAGCGCACCCGGTCGAGCAGGTCTTCGAGGCTTCCTTCCCGCTCCGAGAGGTCGCGAACGGCCGTGTTCAGCCGGCGCTCTCGGTCGGCCACCTGGCCGACCAAGAGGAATGTGTAGGTGATGAAGGCGACCGCGCCGAGCAGGCTGAGGAAGCCGGCGATCAGCCCGGCCACGAGCGCCTCACGACTCGCCGACTTGGCAAAGGACACGGCGTCCGAGGCGCGTATCCGCTCCGCGCGCACGAGCGCCCGCAAGGGCGGAAGGACGCTGCGGCCAGTCCTCCGCTGGAGCGACAGCGCTGCGATCAGGCTCTCACCCGGCGTTCCCCGCAGCGCCGGCCGCACCTTCTCGTTGAAGTTCTTGATGGCGTTGTCGTTCGCCTTCAGCGCCTGCTCGCGATATCGGCTTTCGGCGTCGCTTCGAGGCTCCAGAGATCCGAGAAGGCTCGTGAACTGCTGGCGCGCTTCCGACAGCCGCTGGAGCTCCGAGACGTTTTGCTGGGTCGAGTACGCGAAGATCGCGGCCTGCTCGTTCCAGAAGGCGGAGGCCGCCTGCTGGACGCTCTGAGCGTCGCTCTGGGAGCCGCGCGCGTGCTGATAGCGGTCGATTGCGCTTTCGTATCGCCAGAGGGTGACCCCGATCGCGCCGGCGAGCAGGATGACGATCGCGGCGCTGGCGGCGGCGATCCGCCGAGCCGGCCCCTGGGGAATTCGGCCCGGGTCGCGCTCGGAGCGCGTCCATTCGCGCATGCGGGCTTGTTCCGCTCCCGTCATCATCCGGCGCCCGTTCTTCGGGCCGTGGTCGGCCGTTCCTCCGCGGCTTCGCTAGTGCAAGGCAAAGTAGATTCGCTTGCCACCGGCTTTCCCGCCCGTGTTGTACATCACGAGCTTCTTGGTGTCTCTCTTTCTCACCTGCCAGCAGACGTTTCCCTGAACAGACCGGCCTGGACGGATCCGCTTGTCGTGGATCTGGAGGTCGAGGGCCGGAAGCAGTCCGCACGAGTTGTCGAAGGTCGAGTATCTGTGCTTCGACCGGCCGATTGCGCGGAATCTGAAGCCGGCGTGGAGATAGGTCGCTCCCTTGCCGGTCCTCTCCACGAAGATCTTCACCATGAAGAACTGCCGCCGGGCCGCAGGAGGCCTGTTGCTCGAACTCGACTCCAGGATGGAATCGGTCGCGTTGGGGATCGCGGACACGACTCTGAGACGGAAGCCGTTCCCCAGCCCTGCCGTGCACCCGAGGGGAATCGGAGCACGCAGCGTCCCCGCGCGTGAGCGAGCGTGGGAAACCACGACGGTCTGGCCTCGAATGAGCTGCGTGATCCCCCGCGCGATCGTCTCGGGCGAAGCAGAGGTGGAGAAGACCTTCGCTGCCCCGGCCCTCTTGATCCTCCGCGCCTGACCTGGGCGATTCGTGAGCACCACGATCTTCGTGGTCGGATAGACGAGCCTGAACTGCCTGACGGACTCGAGCCGGATGAGCCGTAGATCCAAGACGGCCACCTTGACGTTCCCACCCGCTGCGGTGACCACGTCGTACAGCGTATTCGTCGTCACCCCGAGCTGGGGTCGGAGGGGCTTGTGGAGGTGCTGGGCGATCTCCCCGCCGTCGCTTGAAGCGATCGGGACTCGGGTTGGACTCACCCTTCTTCCCCTCGCTGCGCACGAGACCTTGCGCTTCTCGGTCTTGACGAAGGAAACCGTCGCGCTTCGCTTCACCTTGTGCCGGAAGGAATAGGCAACCGCGCGCAGCGTGTAGAAGCCGGGCAGCTTGATCTTGTGCAGGAGCCCGAACCGCACGAAGGAGCTCCCAGCTCGCACGCGCTTCTCCATCGCGGCGACCGGTCTTCCCTTCTTCCTCAGGGAGAGGACCAGCGTCGACGTCAGGGAGAGGTCCGTGCGTACCCAGATCGCCCGGCGCTTGAAGGAGATGCGCTTGCCCGCATGCAGCGTCAGCTTGAGAGCTCGGGACGAGTTGGCCGGCTTGGCGAGCGCGAACTGGCTCAAGTGCCTCGTGTACATGTAGAGGAAGCGCTTGGCCTTCTTGCCGGTCCCGACAGTCTCGAGCCAGTACCCGTCGTTCCACCCGTCGGGAAGTCCGGCCGAGGGATCTGTGATCGGAAGGAGCTGGCGCCAGGGAGCCGTGCCGTCCCTCGTCCAGGGGACGACGGTCGCATCGTCGACCGGCACCCTGAAGTGGAGGGCAGCCGGGAAGCTGTGAATGAGTGAGTCGTCTTGCATCTTCTGGGCGACGATGTCGTAGACCTCGTCTGGAAGCGCGCACTCCTCGCACGGAGGGGCCTTGGCGGGCGTGGGAGTGATCGTGACGATCGTCCAGTCGGTTACGGCGCTGGCCGGCCAGCTCATCGTCAGCAGGCCGGTTGAGCTCCTGAGCTGTCCCGGCTCGCCGGGCGGCGCGACCACGGCGGTGGATGGAGAGTCGTTGCTCGGATCGCGAATGGTGCTGTGCGAGACCACGTTGACCGGCTGGTTGATCCCGTCGCTGATCTTCGCGCGAATCCGGTAGAGGGTGGGATCCGTCGCGGAGAACTTGCGCGTTATCGAGACGCCGGAGCCGGATTTCAGTTTCGTCACCTTGCCGTCGCTCGTCCGGATGACCCGAACGTTCGTCCAGGAGACGTTCTCGCTTGCGGTCAGCGTCCACTTGGAGATCGAGCCCACGACCGATCCGTCCGCCGGCGTCTCCGACACGAGCTGCGGCGCCGCGATGAGCTCGACGGTCGCCGTGTTGGCGATTGTGCCGCCGGCCGAGAGCGATCCGACCGTAGTCGCGAGCGTCACGGTGTCGCCGCCTTCGGTCAGCTGGTTTCCGGCGGTGTCCTTCGCCAACACGGTGATCGTCGAGATCGAGGAACCGTCGGCCGGAATCGTGGTCGGGTTGGCTGTGATTGTGGTGGCTGTGGACGCCGGGCCCGGCACGACCGTGAAGGAGAGCGAATCGGAGCTGAGGCTGGGGACTGAGGCGGCGATCGTGACCGGCCCGGCGAGCCCGCCGGTGACCGTTCGCGTGGCGACGCCCCCCGCGACGGTGACGGCTCCCAGGCCGGTCACCGACCCGGTGCCGGCGCTCTTCGAGAACGTGACCTGAGTCGAGTCGTCGCCGGTGGTCGTGTTGCCGTTGGCGTCGACGACCGTTGCGGTCAACGTGCGGTCGGACCCGGAGGCCAGGTCGGTGTCGGAGCCGCTGAGGACGAGCTTGGAGGCAGCCGCCGCGTCGACGTGCAAGGTGGCCTGGTCGGACTTGCCCGAGAAGGTGCCGGTGACGGTGTGGTCGCCGGCGACGGTGGCGGTGCAGCTGGCGCCGGTGCAGGAGCCGTCCGGGTCGATCGTGAAGGTGGTCGAGCCGGTCACGTCCCCGCGCGAGTTGCCGTACTGGTCGAAGGCCTCGGCGGTGTAGGCCCGGGAGCCGCCGGCGGTGATGGTGGCCGAGGCGGGGCCGATCGTGATGTGCTCGAGCGCGGCCGGGTCGACCGTGAACGGGTAGGCGGAGGGGTTGGTCAGCGAGCGGTCGTTGGTGAGCGTGATCGAGTACGAGCCGGCGGTCTCGTCGTAGTACACGAAGCTGGCGCTGGAGGAGCCGGCCGTGATCGTGAACGTCGTCTGGGTGGTGCCGCCGCTGGTCTTGAACGCCTTCGTGGACGAGCCCGAGCTGGAGGCGGGGGTGATGGTGACGTCCTGGCCGAAGGTGGCGATGTTGCCGAACTGGTCCTCGAGCGTGGCGGTGATCGCGCTCGAGTTCTGGCCGGCGGTGGAGGAAGAGGCGCCCGAGAGTGTGAGCCGGTCGGCGGTGGCGGCGGAGACGGTGACGCTCAGGCGGTCGGAGCCGGTGGTGGAGATGGCGCCGTCGGTGACCGAGACGAGGGCGCTCTCGGCCTTGTACAGGCGCATGAGCCCGTTGTTGGAGCCCGAGACGGTGGCGACCCCGCTGGCGAAGGCCGTTGTTGGAGCCCGAGACGGTGGCGACCCCGCTGGCGAAGGTGATGGTGGTGGCGGTGCCGAAGTTGACCTGCGCCCCGGTCTTGTCGGTGACGGTGGGGTTGTTGGAGCCGATCGAGGCGGCACCCGAGAAGGTGAGGCTCTTGTCGCCCGTGTAGCCGCTGGCGGTGTTGCCGTACTGGTCGTAGGCGGTGAGGGTGAGGCCGTTGGTGGTGCCGGCGGTCTGGCTTGCGGAGCCGCTCAGGACGAGCTTGGCCGCGCCGGCGGCCGAGACGGTGACGCTCAGGCGGTCGGAGCCGGTGGTGGAGATGGCGCCGTCGGTGACCGAGACGAGGGCGCTCTCGGCCTTGTACAGGCGCATGAGCCCGTTGTTGGAGCCCGAGACGGTGGCGACCCCGCTGGCGAAGGGGTGACGTTTGGGTGGGTGCCGTCGGGGGCATCGCTCGCGCCGGAGAAGGTGAGGCTCTTGTCGCCCGTGTAGCCGCTGGCGGTGTTGCCGTACTGGTCGTAGGCGGTGAGGGTGAGGCCGTTGGTGGTGCCGGCGGTCTGGCTTGCGGAGCCGGTCAGGACGAGCTTGGCCGCCGGGCCGGGGCCGACCGTGATCGACGGCTGCGACGCGATCGTCGTCAGGTTCCCGCCCGACGTGGATTTCTGCCTCGTCGTCCATGTCTGCGAGCCTGCCGTGGTCGCAGCCGTCGCGCCCGGGCCGCCGCTCGCCTTGCTGCCGTAGATGATCGTCATGGTGGCCCCGCCGGCCAGCGTGACACCGGAGACGGTGATCACCTGGCCGGAGACCCCGACCGTTCCGGTGCTCGCCGTCGTGTAGCCGGCGGCCAAGCCGGTCAGCGAGGGAGCGCTCCATCCGGTCGGCACCGTCAGCTCAACCGCCCCGTTGCTCATCCCTCCCGTAGCAGCGGTGTAGGTGAACGTGATGGTGTTGCCCGTCGAGCCCGCCGTGACGGAGGTCGGCGAGGGAGACATGGTCCCGGAGCCGTCCGCCGAGAGCGTTGGCTGCAGTGCGACCGTGTGCGACGCCCAGGGGATGGAGTTCACGTTGATCGTGGCGTGGAAGGGTCCGTACGTCCCGGGTGTCGCCGCGCCGGTGGCGGTGGTCTGGTTGTTGCGGGCCATGACCGCGGCGAAGAGGGGGATGATGCTGGTGATGCTGCCCGCGCCGCTCGCGGGGATGCCCGTGAAGCTGGTGGCCGTCCTGCCCGTGTAGGTGAGCACCTGGGGGGTGCTGCTCCAGGCGTTCGACTGTGCGCCGACGTAGAGGGTGCCGCTGGCGGGGAAGCCGGTTGTGTCTAGTACGGTGAGGCTTGTATCCCCGGGGTTCGCCGCGGCGTTCACGGCGGTGTTCGGAGTCGAGCTCGGCATGTCGGCGCCGGTGATTCGCATCCCGGACGCGTTGGCTGACCTCGGAGCCCACGTGTACTCCTGGGTCAGGCCCTCTCCGCTGTCCTGCGCCAGCGCCGTCGCGGGGATGTTGCCGCTCGCGGAGTAGAGAGCGAGCACCATGTCGTTGGCCTGTCTCGTCGTGACGGAATTCGCTGTCGCCTTGCCGGCGGCTCCGGACGTCCCCGTCGTCGTTCCGTTGGTGCTCGTCTGCGTGTCGACCGGGACCGTCGTGTCGACGCCGGAGTAGGCGACGATCGCAGTCGCGCCGTCGGCCGACGTCGAGTACGTAAATGCGCTGGCAGTCGTCGCTCCCGGCGTGTCGCCGTTCACGACCCGGTAGTAGATTCGCTGGTCGAGGGTGGACACTGTCTGGCTCGATCCGATCTGGGTCCAGCCGCTCGGCGTTGCGGTGACGGTCGAGTTGTTTGCCTTGGCGAAGTGCAGGATCATCACGTCGCCGTTCAGGATCCCGATCGGGGTGAGCATCGACTGAGCAGTGACGTTCTGCGTCGCGATTGCCCCGCAGCCGATCCCGTACTGGGGGCTGTTGTTCTGGGCACCGCTCACGGCGCAGCTGCCGATGATGGCGATGCCGGGGTCGATCGTGTACGGAATCGGAAGCTTCGAGTCGTCGAGCTTCAGCTCCAGCCACGATTTGCCGCCGCGCTTGCGCAGCGACCAGCCCAGATTCGGCAGGGCCAGGAAGCGGCCGCCTTCATCCTGGATCAGCGGGCGCGCGATGCGCCAGCGCGCCTGCTTGTCGTGTCGGAAGAAGCGAATCTCGCCGGAGGGCGTGATCCTCGGCTCGAGGCCCGGGCTCGAGAGGCGCCAGCGCCACGTCTTCGGACCGAGTCGCCGGTCGACGGTGAGGAATTGCTCGCTCGCATCCGCGCCGGTCGTGATCGTCTCCCGGCCAAACGGCGTCGGCCGCGTGAAGCCCCGCGCGTGCGGAGTCCACTCCGTCGAGCCCGTCTCCGTGGAGGCGAGCGAAACGGTCCTTCCCGAGTGGCGGACCGAGAACCCGCGCTCCGAGACATCGACGACGAAGTCCCGCGCCGGCCTTCTGACGAGCCGGCCGCCGGCCTGCGGCGGGCCGAGGGCCTTCGTCAGGAAGGCCGGCGCAGACGAAGCGTCCCCGGGCGCCGTAGGGCCGGTGAGCTCAGACCCTGCGACGAACACGAGGACGGCGGCGAGAGCGAGCCCGGCGACGAGGCCGGAGCCGAGCACTCGCCGGACCACGGCCGCGCCTCCGGCGAACGCCGGAGGCTCAGAACTTGGCCGCAGTTCAGTAAGGCTCGCCATGCTTTGCTCTATTCGTCGCCCGTGGGCGACGAGCCGCAGTCACATTGTAGCCGAAAGAACACGGATCTTTTGACAAAATCCGCGCGACACCCGACTCCGGCGTCGAGCGAATCGATCAAGGGCCGCAGCCCGCTAAACAGCACGTCATGATGCTTTCGAGCGGGGATACGAGAACGATGGGCCGTGGGTATGAAAGCGGCAGGAATCGCGTGTGCCGATCTGCGCGGGCCTTCCAAGCGGACCGCAATCGCCGACCCGGCGCACTCTCGCCGCTCCGTCCGACGCGCCCTCTACGTTGCGGGGTCCGCGTTTTGGCGGCCCCGCGGCAGGTGACCCGCCGCAGAGATAATTCTTGGGAGGAACGATGGCGTCCGTAGAGCACACCCAGTCCGTCGCAGAGCCCTCGATCGAGGAGCTTCAGAACGTCGTAGCCGAGGAAGGCGCGAACCTCGGCGTCAAGCGCTATTTCACGATCCCCGGCCGAGACCCGTTCGAGGAGATCGAATGGGAGATCCGCGACGCATTCATCCCCGGCAAGGACAAGCCGGCCTTCGAGCAGAAGGACGTCGAGTTCCCGAGATTCTGGTCGCAGACGGCCACGAACATCGTGGCGCAGAAGTACTTCCGCGGCCGCATGTCCTCACCCGAGCGCGAGTCGAGCGTCAAGCAGATGATCGGCCGGGTCGTGGAGACCGCCGGCAGCTGGGGCCGCGCGGGCGGCTACTTCGCGACCGATGAGGAGGCGGAGACCTTCGAGGCCGAGCTGAAGGCGATCCTCGTCAACCAGCTCGCTTCCTTCAACTCGCCCGTCTGGTTCAACGTCGGGTTCGAGGAGAAGCCGCAGTGCTCGGCGTGCTTCATCCTCTCGATCGAGGACTCGATGGAGTCGATCCTCGACTGGATCCGCCGTGAGGGAGTCATCTTCCGCGGCGGCTCGGGGTCGGGCGTCAACCTCTCGAAGCTCCGCTCTTCGAAGGAGCAGCTCTCGAAGGGCGGCTACGCCTCGGGCCCGGTCTCGTTCATGCGCGGGGCCGATGCCTCCGCGGGCACGATCAAGTCGGGCGGCAAGACGCGGCGCGCGGCGAAGATGGTCGTCCTCGACGTCGACCATCCCGACATCGAGGAGTTCATCTGGTGCAAGGCGCACGAGGAGCAGAAGGCGCGCGTCCTCGAGCAGGCCGGCTACGACATGTCTCTCGACTCGCCCGACTGGGCGTCGATCCAGTACCAGAACGCGAACAACTCCGTGCGGGTCACCGACGCCTTCATGAAGGCCGCCGATTCAGGCGCGGAGTGGAACCTCACCGCCCGCACCGACGGGACGGTGCTCGACACGCGCGACGCGCGCGACCTCCTGCGGCAGATGGCCGACGCGGCCTGGCAGTGCGCCGACCCGGGCGTTCAGTACGACACGACGATCAACAGCTGGCACACGCTGCCGAACACCGGCCGGATCAACGCGTCTAACCCGTGCTCGGAATATATGAGCATCGACGACTCCGCCTGCAACCTCGCGTCGATCAACCTGATGAAGTTCCGCCGCGAGGACGGCGAGTTCGACGTCGAGGCTTTCGAGCATGCCGTCGACACGGTCTTCCTCGCGCAAGAGATCCTCGTCGGCTACTCGTCGTATCCGACCCCCGAGATCGAGCGGAACGCCAAGGCCTACCGGCAGCTCGGCCTCGGTTACGCGAACCTCGGGGCGCTGCTGATGGCGCGCGGCCTCCCCTACGACTCCGACGAGGGCCGCGCCTACGCAGCTGCCATCACGGCGCTGATGACCGGCAGGGCCTACCGCAAGTCGGCGGAGGTCGCCGCCCGGATGAGCCCCTTCGCCGGGTATCAGAAGAACGCCGCGGCAATGATCGGCGTGATCGCGAAGCACCGCGCTGCGGTCGGGAACATCGAGGACACCGACTCCGTGCCGGAGGATCTCCTCTCCGCCTGCCGTCGCTCCTGGGACGAGGCGCTCAACCTCGGCGAGGTGCACGGGTATCGCAACGCGCAGGCGACCGTCCTGGCCCCGACGGGGACGATCAGCTTCATGATGGACTGCGACACGACCGGCGTCGAGCCCGACTTCTCGCTGGTCAAGTCGAAGAAGCTCGTCGGCGGCGGCGAGATCACGATCGTGAACAAGACCGTGCCGATGGCGCTCGAGAAGCTCGGCTACGCGCCGAACGAGGTCGAGGAAATCGTTGCCTTCATCGACGAGCGCAACGCGATCATCGGCGCGCCCTACGTCAAGACGGAGCACTACCCCGTCTTCGACTGCGCGATCGGCGAGCGGGCCATCCACTACATGGGCCATGTGAAGATGATGGGAGCGGTTCAACCGTTCATCTCCGGGGCGATCTCGAAGACCGTCAACCTCCCGGAGGAGGTCACCGTCGACGACGTCGGCCAGGTCTTGCTGGACGCGTGGAAGCTCGGCGTCAAGGCGATCGCGATCTACCGCGACAACTGCAAGGTTGCCCAGCCGCTCTCCGGCAAGGCGGACGAAGTGGCCATCCCGCCGGTCCCGCTGACGCAGCGGCGCCGGCTGCCGGAAGACCGCACCGAGGTCGGCCGCAAGTTCCAGGTCGGCGAGTACGAGGGCTACATCCACGTCGGCCTGTACGAGGACGGAACGCCCGGAGACATCTTCTGCGACGTCGCGAAGGTCGGGACGACGTTGCAGGGCCTGATGAACTCGCTGATGATCGCGGTGTCGGTCGGGCTCCAGTACGGCGTGCCGCTCGAGGTCTACGTCTCGAAGTACAGCCACATGCGCTTCGAGCCCGCCGGGCTGACGAACGACGCCGACATTCGCAGCGCCAAGTCGATCGTCGATTACATCTTCCGCTGGATGGGGAAGAAGTTCCTCACCACCGATCAGCAGGAGGAGGCGGGGATCCTCTCGCCCGAGGTCAAGGCACGGCTCGCGGAGCGCTACCAGAACGGCGACGCGGTGGGGCCGGCGCCGGCCCCGGCCGATGCGGCTCCGCCCGGCCAGACTGCCCTCTTCAACGCCTGGGAGGACGCCGTCGAGTGCTCCAAGTGCGGCGGCCGCATGGTGCGGACGGGCTCCTGCTACACCTGCCGCGACTGCGGCACCAACACCGGCTGCAGCTAGGGCTCAGCCAAGTCGTCTAGCCCGCCAGGTCCCACCAGGCTCCGATCACAGGGCCCTCACGCCCTTCGCGACGAGCCAGATTCCGAAGCCGAGCGCGAGTACGACATTCAGCGCGCGGCGATGGGCCGTCAGCCACGCTCCGAGCCCGGCCAGGACCCGCTTGGATGCGGGAATCGCCACGGTCAGCGCCAGCGGGATCAGCACGAAGGAGAGGGCGATCACGAAGACGAGCAGCGTCACGAGCCCTTTGGATGCCGTCCCCACGTCGCTCGCGGCGATCAGCTTCAAGGCAGGGATGTAAAGCGCGAACGTCGTCACGTTCGTCGCCATGCCGGCGACGCCGAGCAAGAACGAGCGGCGCAGGCTTGGCTCGCGCGGCGGTTTCGGCCCCTTTGGCATCCGCCGATGGAGGAGTGTCCAGAGCCCGAGCCCGACGAGCACAGAGCCGAGCCCGATGTCCAGCGCAGCCTTGATCGTCGGATCCCCCGTGAGCGAAGAGCTCGAGCTGCCGGCGGCAACCGCCGCGGCTCCGATCGCAGCGAGCGGAACGGCTGCTCCCAGCGCAAGCATCGAGCCGCGGGCAACGGGCCTCTGACCTGTGAGCGTCGTCAGCTGGAGCAGGAAGAGCACGGGGCTGATCGCGGCTCCGAGCGCGAGCGGGATCGTCTCTGCGAGCAGCCGGCCCACGCCGGGTCCCTAGAGCTGTGCGAACAGGTCGACCGGGTTGTCGTCGGGGTCGAGCACGGTCGCGTAGCGCTGGCCCCAGAACGCGTCGTAGGGCGCGTCCTTCGACCGAAAGCCGGCGGCGACAATCTGCTCGTGCGTCTCGTTCACGCCCGCCGGAGAGCCGCAGTCGAACGCAAGCGCGATGCGATGCCCGGTCGGCTCCTCCCGGTTCGGATCGAGCTTCTTCATGAGCT
>WNGB01004285.1_pt1 | contig 21902 bp, 14 predicted proteins | sample 5400681 | NCBI WGS metagenome assembly WNGB01 (sample SAMN13153367, study PRJNA577476) | soil metagenome | isolation source: 115 cm soil or saprolite under grassland replicate 2 | place: USA:California | collected 2016-06-15
TGGGGCCCTTCGCCAAGATCGGCCCGCCGCTGCGGCCCGCCGGCGGCCCCGACCGCGCCGCCCTCTGGCAGGGCTCGGCGCAGGGCCATATCGCCTGCGTGGCCAGCGATCACTCCCCGCGCCCGCCGGCGCAGAAGGAGCCGGGCCGGCAGAATATCTTCCTGGGCCCCGACAGCAAGGTCATCCCCTTCGGGTCTCCATCCTTGGAAACTTTGGTGCCGCTGATGTACAGCGAGGGCGTGGTCAAGCGCGGCCTGCCGCTCACCTGGCTGGCGCGCGTGCTGGCGGAGAACCCGGCGCGCATCTTCGGCCTCTATCCTCGGAAGGGCACGATCCGCCTCGGCGCCGATGCCGATCTGACGATCTGGGATCCCGCCCCCGAGTGGACGATCCAGGCCGGCCAGCACTTGGGCATCGCCGGCTTCACCCCCTACGAGGGCTGGGCCGTGCACGGCCGCCCATGGATGAGTCTCCTGCGCGGCCAGGTGCTGCTCACCCCCGACGGCGCCGTCGAGCAGAAGCCGGGCTACGGCCGCTATCTGCCCAGCTCAGGACCGCGGGCGCCGCTGGCCGGGGCGATGTGCTAGGGCAATCGAAAGTTCTCTGGACCGGCAAGCTCCTGACTTCAGCGTGAAGCGGCGCGGCGCAACGCCGGCCTCCCGCCCGGTATTGCCTGCGATCGTCCCCGGCGAGGACTACGATTCTCGGTGCCGCCGAACTAGTTCGGCCACACGCCGCGCTCGCTGCACCAGTTCTTCCTCGTAGTAGCGGGCATAGCAGTCAAGGCTCGAGAAGCCTCCTTTGCTCTTCTGCCCGCTCCCGACCCTTGTTCCCTCAGGTATCGTTCTGCCGCAGTAGGGGCAAATATTTAGATCCCATAGCACTCGGAGATACTCCTCCTCAGATTGCTCCATCACCTATCCTTCCTAGTTCCACGGCCACGTTCTTTGTCGGAATGATTTGGTGTTTAGCGCCAGACCTTCGCGCGCTATGGAGAACTCTCGGTGCGTACACGCCGGACGGCATCGCCTACCAGAATCGGATCATGGGCCCCGATCGCGCGCACGACAAAGGTATCTCCGCGACTCTCGACAAATCGGACGCTCGCAATATAGCGTTCCTCGACCTTACTTTCCCCCCGCTTCACGATCCGTATCACAACGCCAATATCACCGATACTAAACACACTTGTACTCCTCGGCGTCACGACAATGCCGGCAGCCACCGAAACGACCCGACCCTCGCGAGCAGCTGTCCCGCCGGGTTTGCTGGATTCAAGCATCTCCTCTGTCGTTCCGTGGATGACCGCTGGGGTCGGCGTGCTGGCAGCTCCCCGGGACCCCAAGGACAGCCAGAAGCTCAGAACAACCCCGAGCAGAGTCACCCCAAGGAGGACTGCTGCGCCGAGGACAACGTAGTTCACATACCGTTCTATTCCTTCAAGACGGCCTACCTTCTTCTCAAGTTCGCCAACGCGCGAGCCCACGCCGGCCAGAAATCCGAACCGGCCGACCTCTCTAATGTGCTGAGCTACATACGTGTCATTATTCTGCCTCGTCTCGAGCTTCGGGTGTCCATCCGTCGTGTGAAACTCGACCATGAACAGCGCGTCCCCCGGCCTAACGTTGATCCCACGATCCGATATGTTGTATACGAGAAGATACAATCGTTGACTCTTGTATGGATCTGGCGGGCCGGACCGAAGATCCCGACCGTATCCTGGGTCAACGCGCGACCCGAATACTAGAGTCAATCCACGCAACGCGCTCTTGAATTTGATATTGACGATCCCGACAAGATCGTCGGGCATCGTGAATTGTTCCTGAGTAGACAGGACGGCAATTTCACCCGCACCGATCTTAATATCGTCAACTGGCGTGGCACCAAATGGGCGCCATTCCCCACTAAACCAAAGGCCGTCCTGCGCTACCCTCAAGTCGTAAGATGCCTCCTTAACTTTGTCTGGCGTGAACGTGCCAGGCGCAAAGATCTCATGGAGTCGAGGCCCGAGAGCACCGTGACTTAGGATCGCCATCCAAACGTCTCCATAGTCTCGCTCAACGGCCTCGATCTTCTAGATGACCGACCTAGACTGGGGCGTGGTATTACCTCGTGCCCCGGGTTTGCCTGATCGGCGGGTACGCTTTTTGCGTTCGTCGTGTTCGACGAACAGAGGCAACTGCTCGGTTACCCCTTCTGTCCGCCAGCGCCTTTGTGACAACAGGTCTATCAGCCGTTTGGGGAAGGGTTTGAAACATTTGCTGAGGGCTGACTCTTGCTGCTGATAGGCGGAGCCTAGTTCCGACCCATACACTGCGTCGGGAGTTGACGTCAGCCTCTCGAACCTCAGCCTGCAAATTGGCTGGCCAGCCTCGAGAGCAAACGGAACATCATGGCATCGCACTTCCAAGACGGCCCGCGTGCCAGCAATCTCCCCGCCTTGGCCATAGCCGAATCCTGGGTCGAAGAAGCCGGCGTAGTGAGCCCTGAGCTCACCAAAACTTGGCTCGTACGCCATCATCTCAGCCGCGAATGAGGGCGGGATTCGGACCTTCTCTCTCGAGAAGAGCAGGTAGAAACCTCCGGGCTCCAAGATTAGCCGCCCGTTCCGCTCTGCAAAGACTGGCTCCCAGAACCCGATCGGGTCGTAGGAGTTCTTTCGTGATAGATCGAGCACCGAGGAAGTATTGGTCTTTACCCTGAAGCCCACAAAGTCGGAGTCCTTATTCGTGAGCGCGACGTGCAGGAACAGGCCCTCTGCAACATGAGGCGACCGCAAAGGTGCCCCATCCTCGTCAAACACTAATTTCGTCGTTTCGTGAAGCGCCCGTATCTCGTCGTCGCTACAAACCGCCTGCCCGCTGAAGAACCTAATTTGGTTCAGCGACATCCCCCTCTCCAGCTTCAAGAGATGGGCTCGAGAGAACACTTCCAGGTAGAGGGGCCCCGCATAACCCGGAGGAATCTCGTCGAATTGTGAGTATCCATCAACTACCACCCTCGTGAACACATCGACCCGCCCCGTCGAGCTCCGAGAATTGGCCCGTGCGCGAAGCCCCGTTGGAAGTCGCAAGGTCTCCATTAGCTCGATGAGATATGTAGCATTAGGCTCGAGGATGCAGGGATCGCGGAGATCCAAGTCGTACATGGCAAAGTCGGGAAGCTTGTCGGTAATCGACTTACGCGCGTCTGGCAGGAAGCTACTGCGGATGCGATATCCTCTCTCGCCAAGCCGAAGATCCAGACTGGCAGGCTGAAGTTGCGAATCCTGGAAGGTCCACTGCGACCCAATCACTTCTCCGGCCAACAACTCCTTCAGACTCTGCCTGGGAAGGACGCCGCCACGCCCGGCCTCGTTAGCTTCACTCAACCGTAAAGTCCTTTCTGGGCAGCACGCCTCACATGCGCGAGCACCACTGCACATCTGCTCTGCGACAACATCAAGGTCTCCCACTGATGTCTGCGCACGGGGTAGCGAACCCCGGAACGAGCGGCCTGCCCACGGGCTCACGACCGCAGGAGACCGCACCCCCGGGCAGTCGCCCCGTGGCGTTAATCAATCCGCCAATAGTCCATTAAGCCTTCTGCGCCCGTCCGGTCCACTGCTGGAGCCACCTTAACCTAGATGAGCACACAGCGAAACGCAACGCTGTGTCGATCCAAGAGGCCGCCGCCGCGGAGACCGGCGATTTCGCGATGGATCCTGGGCCGTTTTGCTTATCCGCTTGCCTCCACGCGAGCCCGAGCCAGCTGAACTTGGAGGGGGCACCGGCGGCATGATGGGCCACCGCTTGGGGTTATAGAGCCAACCCGGATAAGTCATAAGGCCGTTATCAAGCCCGGACCCTCCGGGAAAGCCTGCTTACAGCGCGTCCCGCCCCGAAATGTGCCGGAAGCGAGACGCCGGTGCAAGGGGAACTTGCGGGCCCGACGCCTGTGGGCAACCGAGGTGCTGAAGGTCGAGCGGGCCCGCTGATTCCTTATTAGAAAGACAACCTGGGGACCTTAGAAATCAAACCCTTTCGGCATACTGCTACCACATTGCGACCGTTCCCAGCCGCACCGCTACCGACCGCGGCACCCGACACTGTAGGCGAGGTCGCGGAAGATGACCAGATCAGCCGTCAAACGACTCTAGGCTTTGCTGGACATGCAATAACAAGGTTCTCTGACAGAGAATCGTTTCCGCCAGTTCGAGTCACAATTGCCGCAGTGTCGGTAGCCCACGCGTCGTAGCCTTTCGCATCAGTAGCTCCAACGCTCGTGCCTCACTGGCAGGCCGTTAAGGGCGTCCCGGTAGTGCTGCCACTGCGGCATGAAGTGGCTGAGCACCTTAGTGAAACGGGCGTTGTGCGTCGGCTCAATCAAGTGGACCATCTCGTGCACGACGATGTACTCGAGGCACTCGCTAGGCTTTTTGGCTAGCTCCGTATTTAGGCGAACGGTACGGGCTTTCGGGTTGCAGCTCCCCCACTTGGTCTTCATCCGTTGCACGAAGAACCGCTCCACCCTCACGTCCAGCACCGGCTGCCATCGCGCGAGCAATGGCGGCACAGCCTCCTTCAGCTGCTCTCGATACCATTCCTCTACTAGTGCCTCTCTCTTATCCTCATCTGTTCGCGGTCGCACCCGCAGAAGCATGCGGCTGTGCTTTACCTCGATTGAGGGTGGGTCATCACTCTCAGAGACGGTGAGCAAATAGCGCTTGCCCCATAGGTAGTGACTTTCCCGGTCCACGTAGTCGCGGGGTGTCTCACGTTGCTGGGCACGCAGTTTCTTCTGCTGCTCTTTGATCCAATCCAACTTCGAAATGGCGAAGACTCGGATGGTGTCGATGTGCATACGCTTCGGGGCCGCGATGCGGACACGGCCCGTCGGGGGATGGACGCTGAGATGGAGGTTCTTGATGTCCTTGAGGACCACGTCCACCTCAATGTCACCCAACTTGACCTGCGACAGCATCAGTACTCGCCCTGTGCCTTGATGATCAGGAAGATCCGCTCCACCTCGACCTCATCGTGCAGAATGTCATACAGTGCTGCCTTGATGACTTGCTCGCGGGCCTGAACTCCGCGCCATCCGTCCGGCCGGACCTGCCTCACCGCCGCGTCGAGCTTCAGTGCCAGATCCAACACCGGGTCGCCGGAGGCCATGTACTCGCCCGGCGCTTCGGCCACGCGATCCGCTCGCGCCGGCTCCCCTCGCGCCTTCTTCAAGTTGTTGTAGAGCGCCCGGAGTGCCGCACTCTTCTTGAGCGGCTCTGGCGTATCCTCCGCCAGCCCTGCCTCCACCTTCTTCGCCAGGTCCGCGATGCGCTTCAGGTACTCCTCATACTCCATGGCCCTCGCCTTCCGGGCCGTGATGATCTCATCGAGCAGAGCTGACATCGTCTCGTAATAGGCCGGGTCGCTCAGATGCTCTTTGATGATCTTGCGGCGGACGTTGTTCTCGATGGTCTCGGCGATAGCACTCCTGTTCCCTTTAAGGCCACCGAGCTGAGACGTGATGGCGGCGGCGATACCGGTCTTCACGATCAGCTCCATCAAGCCCATGTTGTCGAAAGGCGAAATCGTCCTCGGCTCGTCTGCCTCGATGTAGGTGTCGATGAGGTGCCGCATGTCAGCCTCGTAGGCTTTGAGGTCGAGGCTCTCGCCGCTCGCCTTGCGGATGATCTCGCGCACGTTCAGGTAGTAGGCGAGCTGCTGCTTGATACGGCTAACATCGGCCGCGCTGTAGCCAGCTGGCTCCAACTCGTCGGCGATGTTGGCATAGGCACGCACCAGGGCCACGGTCGCCTTGTAGAGCGCGGCCCGCTGCGGCTCCCGTTCCTCCAGGTCCGTTGGAATCTCGGTGTTGCCGCAGAAGTAATGGATGTGCTCCAGCTCGCCCTTGGGCGGCTCGACCGGCTCGCACAGCAGGACGAGCGCCTCGATGGCGCTGTCGAGGCGTTCCTTGCCCTTTTTCAGACGGTCCTGTAGCAGCACCTCGGGGTCGGCCCCGCCGGCGCTGTGATCGAGTTCGGAGGTGTAGACCGCGATGGCGTTCTCGACCTTCCTAAACAGATCCTTGTAGTCCACGATGTAGCCGAAGTCCTTGTCCTCGCCGTCCAAGCGGTTAACGCGGCAGATCGCCTGGAACAGGCCGTGGTCCTGCATGGACTTGTCGATATAGAGATAGGTGCAGGGGGGCGCGTCGAAGCCGGTGAGCAGCTTGTCCACGACGACGAGCAGCTTCATGTTCGCCGGCTCCCTGACGAACAGCGCCTTGGCGCGCTCCTCATAGGTCTCGGTCTTGGTCATCCCCGGCTTGGCGTCGACGTCCTTCAGTAGCTCCATGTAGGTGTTGTAGATGAACTGCCTGTCGGTCTCCGTGTTGGCGCCAGTTTCCTCCAGCGTCACGTCCTTCGCCAGCGGGTTGTAGGACGTCACCACGGCGCACCTGCCCTTGAACGGCGTCTTCTGGAAGAGCGTGAAATACTTGGACGCCTCGTAGATGCTGGAGGCCACCAGGATGGCGTTGCCCCGTTCGCTCGAAAGGCGCGGCTTCACGCTGAAGTCGAAGACGATGTCGCTCACCACTCGCTCCATGCGTGACTTGGAGCTGAGCACGTTCTGCATCGTGCCCCACTGCTTCTTCAGCTCGTCCTTCTGCCAGTCGTTCAGGCCCTTCGTCTTGGCCTCGAACCACGCGTCGATCTTGTCTTCGGAGCCGAGGCGCTGGTCGATGTCCCGCGCTTCATAGACGAGATCGAGCACAACCCCGTCCTCGACGCCCTCGCTGAACTTGTAGGTGTGGATGTAACCGCCGAACACTTCCAGGCTGGTCTGCGCGTCCTTCTTGAGCAGGGGGGTGCCGGTGAAGCCGATGAATACCGCGTTGGGCATCATCGCCTTCATCACGCGGTGCAGCTTGCCGCTTTGCGTGCGGTGGCACTCGTCCACGAACACGAACACCTCGCCCACCGTGGGGCTGGGCTGCGCTTCCAGCTCCCCAATGAAGGCGTCGAAGTCGTCCACGTCCTTGCGGCCGAACTTGTGCACCAGGGAGCAGAGCAGGCGCGGCTTGGCCTGGCCGAGCTGGCTCATGAGTTCACGGCCGCTGCTGGTACGATAGATAGCCTCGCCTGCGCTGGCAAAAACCCCCTCGATCTGTTTGTCCAGCTCGTCGCGGTCGGTGATGATGGCGACACGGGCGTTGGGGTTGTTCTCCAGGATCCACTTGGCGAGCAGCACCATCACGATGCTCTTGCCGCTCCCCTGCGTGTGCCAGATGATGCCGCCCTTCTTCTGGCGCGCATGCGCCTGCGCGGCTTTGACGCCGAAATACTGGTGCGCGCGCGACAGCTTCTTCAGGCCGCCGTCGAAGAGCACGAAGTCGTGCATCAGCTCGATCAGCCGGTCCTTGCGGCACATCCTGAGCAGGTATTTGTCCAGCTTGAAGCGGCTGTTATCGGCCTCGTCCTCCTTCCACTTCAGGAAGTACTTTTCCGGTGTGCCGATGGCGCCGTACTGCAGTCCCTCGGAATCGTTGCCGGCGAAGATCAACTGCACGGTGCTGAAGAACCAGGCGTTGAACTCCGGCTGCTGGTTCGAGAGGTTCTGACGGATACCGTCGCCGATGCTCACACGGCTGTTCTTCAGCTCCAGCACGCTGACGGCAATGCCATTCACATACAGCACGATGTCAGGCCGCCGCTCATGGTTCCCCTTGAGCGTCACCTCCTCGGCGATGGCGAAATCGTTCTGCTCGGGCTCGTGCCAGTTGATGAGGTGAACGGTCTCCATCACCTTGTCCGCCTCGACCTTCACGGGCACGCCATAGCGCAGCAGGTTGTAGACGGCCTGGTTGTTGCCGTAGAGCGTGCGGCTGTGGTTGTCCGCCTCGGAGCGGAGCTTGTGGAGCGCCACGCCTATCTGCGCCGGCGTGTAGCCGCGCTTGGTCAGCCATGCCGAAAGCAGACCCTCTTCGATGTTGCTGTTGCCGTCGCGGTCGGTCCGGTCGCCGAGGTATCGGTAGCGCAGCTCGTCGCGGAACAGGGCGATGACGCGGTTCTGCGTGGCGCGTTCGGGTGCCCCGACGCGGTTCACATCAGCCCCTCACCAGCTTGAAGCTGATCTCGTAGCGATAGAATGAGATGGAAGGCACGGACAGAAGCGCCCAGCGCATCTTCTGGTCGTCCTCAAGTGCGATGATCGCGCCCTCGACAGTCTGGTCGTCTTCGGCGATCTGCTCCTTGACGAACCCCATGTAGCGCAGCACCTGACCGACGACGACATCGGTGGCCCTTCCACGCTTGAGCTCGAGGACGAGCAGACGCTTCTTGTCCTTGCTAATGGCGAGGACATCAATCGGCCCGGCGTCGGTGGCGTACTGCTGGCCCACGGGCTCGCCGTCCTCCTCGTAGATCGAGAACTCCTTGCTGAGGAGGGTCTGGTTCCAGTTGGCCACGAGGAACGCCTCCAGGTGCTGTTCCATCGCGAAGGCCGCCGGGTCTTCGATATCGGGGTCGCTCGGGACAATCGGGGCTCGTGCCTGTGTCGGTGCGTCCCCGATGAGGCGTTCGATCTCATTGTAGTAGCTGGTGATGTCGCTCACTGTCCCGATCGAGCCCGTCGAGTTTCGTAACGCCTCGCTCATGGCCGAGCGGGCGATCGCGCTCTCCAACCAGCGCACCTTGCGCCGGTGCGGCAGGATCTGGCCGAGGGTGTAGTAGTAGTCACCGAGCACCTCGCCGACTCGATAGGACCCCGAGCCGTCGGGGCAGAGCACGAAGTCGCCCCTCTTGATGCCTTTCGAGACTGTCCAAAGAGCCCCGCAAGCGAGGCCCGCGCCAATCTTGGTCTTGTCAGGACGGTTCCTGAGGAAGACCGATAGGAAAAGCTTGTTGAACTCGCGCCATTCGTCCGGGAGCTTGCGGCTCAGGTCCTCGTGAATGCCGAAATCGGTGCCGATGAAGCCACCCGCAAAGCACTCGGCGGCGTGCGCGCTCTTCCGGCCGAGCATGACGCGGTAGTAGCTCTTCATATCAGCCGAATCCTCCCCGTGAGGAGCTCCTGCATCATGCCCTGCTTGAGCTGGCGGGTCTTGGCCAGTTTGGCTTCCAGTGCAGCGATCTCCGCGTCGATGTGGGAGAGAATGGCGGCGATGGCCGCTTGCTCGGGGCACGACGGCACTAGCAGGGTGATTCTCGCGATGTTGGTCTTGCTGATTCCCGAAACCTTGGTCCCGACAGCAAAGAATCGAAACTGAGCCTTTACCGCGGACGTTTGAAAGCAGTAGCGCCGATACTGATGCTCCACCGTGTTGGTCTTGCATTTGGCAACGATAGTGTGCAGACCTGAGATGAACGGGATTCCGTCCGGGTTGCTGATCACAACGTGCTTGCTTGTACCCTCGTCGTCCTCCGAAGCATCGACAAAGACAACGTCGCCGTCGTCCAGCAGCGAGACCAACGAGACTTTCTTTAAAGGAATGTCGAGCTTCGGAATGTCCTGATACTCGGAGCGAACGTCAACAAATGAAGTCTTCGATGTGTGAATGTCGCCGTAGTGGAGGTAGCAATAGCCCTCTGAAGAGAGTTGGTCACGCGAGGCAGTGAAACCGCCGCTGAAGTTGAACAAGTCACCTAGCGGCTTCACCTCCCACTCCCCGCCGAAGCCCGGCAGGCGCTTCTTGCCGATCAGCAACTCCTGCATGGTGCCTTGTTTGAGCTGGCGCCTTTTGGCGAGGATATGCTCCAGTGATTCGATGAGGGCATCCGCATCGCTCAACGCCTCGGCGATGGCTTCTTGTTCGGCGGGCGGCGGAATCGGCAACAGGATCTTCCCGATATTGGTCTTGCTGATCCCACTGACTTTTGTTCCAACCGAATAGAACAGGAACTGCTTCTTGATGGAGCGAGTGTGGAAGCAGTGGCATTTGTAGCCGTTCACTAGATCGTCGCGCTTGCTCTTTGCGACAATCGTGTGAAGACCGGAGATGAAGGGGATGTTCCTTGGATTCCGCACGACCTGGTGTTTGCTCGTGCCTTCGTCGTCTTCAGAGGCGTCGACAAAGACCACGTCGCCATCAAGCAGCAGGGACTTCGTGGACACATCTGCCAACCGAACGTTCAGCTTCGGCAGGTCAGCGCGTTGCGCTTCGACGTCAACAAATGACTTGGGGGATGTATGAATATCCCCGTAGTGCAAGTAGCAATGCCCGGTTTGGCTTAACTGTGCTCGTGAAGCTGAGAGCCCACCGCCGAAACTGAAAATCTCCACCAGAGGCTTCACTTCCCAGTCCTCCGGAATCACCCCCACCTCGGTCTGCTTGTAGCCGGGCTTCACGTCCATGAGAACCCCATCCTAGCCAGGTGGCCGTTCACTTTTGCCTCCAGTTCGGCCACGCGGCTGACCATCTGCGGCAGCGGAGTCTCATAGCGCTCGGTCAGCTCCTTCACGCGCTGGGTTAGCTGCTCGCTCACGCGGGCCATCTCGCCGTGGATAGCGGTATCGAGCGCGGTGAGCCACTTGTCGTCCACCACCAGTGTCTTGATCTCGGCCACGGTGAGCTTCGGATACCTGGTATAGGCCTGGGCGTCGAGCGCAGCCTCTGCGCCCTTGAGGCGCCTCTTGAGCTCGGCCTCCTGCTCGTTGAGCTTCAGCCAATCGCTGAGCACGGCTGCTTCGTCTGCGGCGTCCTTGTCGCCGTTGATCTCCTTCAGCCGCGCAGCGACGTTAGCTTTGTTCACCTTGTCGAAGTCGGCGAACGCCCCGTCTTCGCCACCGTGCTCTTCCTCCAACTCCGTTAGGCGGACGTTGATACCCTCAACCTCGGCGGCGAGCTGGTCGATAGCCGCCTGCTCCTTGGCGAAATAGCGGGCAACGATGAGGGCCTTGGGGATGAGATCGCAAGTCCAGCCCTTGTCCTTCCCCTTGCCTTTCTTATCCATCTCGATGATGCGAGTGGTCTCGGCCTTCCAGCCGTCGGCGGCGATCAGGTAGCAGTCGTCCTGCATGGTCTCGGCCCAATAGTCCATCAGCTGCTGGTAGACGTCGTAGGGGTCGATGAGCGGCTTGCCAGTGTAGTGGGCTAGCAGGCCCTCGGCCAGCGCCGCGATGACTGCCTTGGGATGGCACCCGGCCCGGAAGGCTTTGAGCGTCGCGACGCTCGTCTGCCGCCATTCGGTGAAATGGGCATTCATACCGGAGATGAAAGTGGCGAATTCGGGGTGCTCGTAGATGGCAGACTTGATGGCCGACTTCTCAACGGCAAGATCGAGGTAGCCGGGGCGGTGTTCCTTGAATAGAGTGTGTGGGAGCTGCGGGCAGACGGCCCAGTAGCGTTGGAGCGCGTCGACATCGGCGGCGGGGATGCCGCCCTGCAGGTGGCCCGCAATGTCCTGCACGTCCTCGGGCGTCTGGCTGTCGATGTAGCGCGGTAAGTTGAGGTTGAACTCGTTCTGCTCGATCTCCGCGAAGGGGACCATGCGCGCGTACTTCGGGACATCGAGCCGCTTGTTGAAGACGTCCACGATCTTGTGGATGTCCTGGGCGCGCAGGCGGTTCTTGGGGCCGTCCTTCATGAAGCCGCCGCTGGCGTCGATCATGAAGATGCCCTTGCGGGCCTGGGCGTCCTCCTTGTCGAGGACCACGATGCAGGCAGGGATGCCAGTACCGTAGAAGAGGTTGGGGGGCAAGCCGATGATGCTCTTGATGTAACCCTTGCGCACGAGGCTGCGGCGGATGTCGGCCTCGGCGTTGCCGCGGAACAGCACGCCGTGCGGCAGGATGCACGCACCCTTGCCGGTGCTCTTGAGGGAGCGGACGATGTGCAGCAGGTAGGCGTAGTCGCCCTGCCTGGCGGGCGGCGTGCCGAAGGGCTTGAAGCGCTCGAAGGGGTCGTTCAGCGGATCGAGGCCGGTGCTCCAGCGCTTGTCAGAAAAGGGCGGATTGGCGATAACAAAGTCGAAGGTCTTGAGGGTGTCGCCGTCCTTGAACTTGGGATCGGCCAGCGTGTTGCCCTGCACGACGAGCGCGGTGGGGTTGTTGTGCAGGATCATGTTCATCCGCGCGAGTCCGCTGGTGGCGGCGTCTTTTTCCTGCCCGTAGAGCGTGACGGGGGTGCCGGCCTGATCACCGACCTTGAGGAGCAGGGAGCCGGAGCCGCAGGTGGGGTCGTAGACGGTAGTGGCGGCGCCGGTCTTCGCGTTTCGGATGCCGATGATCTGCGCCATGATGCGGCTGACCTCGGCGGGGGTGTAGAACTGACCCTTGCTCTTGCCACTTTCGGTGGCGAAGTGCCGCATCAGGTATTCGTAGGCATCGCCCAGGATGTCGTCGCCCTCCGCGCGGTTCTTGGAGAAGTCAAGCGCTGGGTTCTCGAAGATGGCAATGAGATTCGTGAGCCGGTCCACCATCTCCTTACTGCTGCCGAGCTTGGCGGCGTCGTTGAAGTCCGGGAAGTCGGAGAGTTTGTTGGCGTTGGCCAGCGGGGCGATGACCTTCTTGTTGATCTGGTCGCCGATGTCGCTCTTCCCCTTGAGGGCGACCATGCCCTTGAAGCTGGCACCGGGCGGGATCGTGATCGGGGCGTAGGGCTGACCGGCGTACTTGTCGCTCACGTACTTGATGAAGAGCAGGACGAGGACATAGTCCTTGTACTGGCTAGCGTCCATGCCGCCGCGCAGCTCGTCGCAGCTCGACCAGAGGGAAGAGTAGAGCTCGGACTTCTTCAGGGCCATTGGTTACCAGTCCTGCTCTGTCGTGTTTCTCCGAACGCGCGCGCCTGGTTCCATCTTCATCGCCTATCACGTCCCTCGTCTGGCCCGGGAACCCAATCGCATACCGTGGGGTGGGGTTCATTCGAGGCGGGGTCACTCATCGCAATACCCGTGATCAGCTGCCGGCGCGGCTTCCTGCTGCTTGAGTCGATAACGCGCGGAGTGGGAAGAGCTTGTCGGCAAGCGGCGGCCATCCCCGTTCCGTTCATCGTAGGTGGGGAAGCCCGAGTCCTGAGAACCTTGAGGTCGCGCCAGATAGTGCGTGGCGTGCAACCGAGCTGGTGCGCGGCATCATCGACCGCGATGCTAGCCGGCGGCTCGATCAGCTGGAGTAACTGCCACTGCCGGGAGAGGTGGTCGCCCCGGGCCATTGAGTACCTAGCCATCATCAATGGCACGCCGGGGGCATGTCAACGTTCAGATACACTAGGGAAGGCCATCAGATGCCATAGCCGCCCAGACGCAATAAGGACAGCATCCACAACTACTTGCCCGAGAAAGATATTCCTGCCTGAGGCGCACGGCTGGCGCAGGCTCGGCTTGGCAAGCGGCGAGGGTCGCGAGGACCGTGGCGGCTGGAGCAAGGAATCGGCCCCCCTACTTCAGGCCCAGGCCGTCGGCTGCGTAGAAATCCGGGGACCAGCCTAGAGATCGAGCCCAACCCAGCGCCACTGGAGATACACCAGCTCCGAGCTGAGCCAGATGACGAGGTGATCGGCCGTGTGCCCGCGTCCCAGGCGAAGCAGCCGGCTCGCCCCACTTCAGATCACGACGCACCTGGATTGGTGACGGCGACGGCCTCAGTTCCGGGCCAGATGCCGGAGGCGCTCCAAGATCTTCACAAGCCCCCACGTGTCCTGGTGGCAGTAGCGGAGGAGGTCGCTCCGGAGTTGAGCTTTTGCGTCTGGCGCCAGCTCGGCCTCCTGGAACAGCAGTCGCTCGAGCTCCAGGCTGGCCGTCTCGCCGTCGCCGATCGCCAGGTTGTCATAGCGGAGCTCCGGTACCATGGCCGGCAGGACGCTTTTGAGGCTGAAGCTGCCGCCGAAGTCCGGATGATAGACGTGGTTGCGCACCACGGGGAGTAGGTCCACCAGCCGATCCGCGATCCGTCGAAGCGGCCCAGCCAACGCAGGCAGGGCATCGGCCATCCCTTCGAGACATCCACGCTCGAACCCTGCGCTGTAGACCACCACACTGCGCCCAGCCTCACAGGCGCGGATGAGCCGCTCGGCCAGCGCCGGGCGTGGATCTCCGGGCCCCTCGGCCAGCCACTGGTGGTGGGTGACGCGGCCGCGAGCGTCTTCCACATAGCAACTGAACTGGACGGGCACGGCATCGTAGGGATGGCACCCATTCCAAACTGGAATAGGCAGGCCGACGGTCTCGAAGTCCAGAAAGGCCAGGGGCGATTCGAAGGCACGGAGCGCCGTGGCCAGGCTTGGCTCGACGATCAACTGCCCGGCCTGGACGGCCCGGCGCTGCCGGTTCTGGATGGCTTTGAGCGGGATGCTGTCGGGGAGGTCGTGAATCGTCGCGTAGCCCTGCTCCTCGAGCAGCAGAGCCCGCCGCCCGGCGGAATACAACGTGCGGACGTGATGGGGCGGGAGTGTCGGCCAGCAGCGGCTCATGAAGGGACATTCGTAGGGCGTCCGGCAGTGCTCTCCGGTCGGTACGTCGGGGAGCGGCCCGGCTAGCATCGCCAGCTGGTCCTGGATCACGCGGGGCGCCGCCTCGAGCGCGTCGTGGGCCGGCTGCGTCACGTCCTCCCGGACGAAGAGATTGCTCAGGTCCGGATACGCGCAGGCCCGATTGAGGTGCATGATCTCCAGCCGCGAGGCGTCCACCCCGCTTTGACCCAGGACGTGCGCCTGCACCGCCACGTCCGGCAGGTGCTGTTCCTTCACGCTCGTCGTGGACTTCACTTCGATGACGCTGGCGCCCTCCGGCCGGCTTTCCAGGATGTCCACGGAGACGAAGACCCGGCTGGCACGAAACGAGGCCTCATAGATAACCGGAGTCCTTTGCCCTAGGGCCGCTGCGGTGGCCGCGATGCGTTCGGCATAGGCGTTGTACGGCAGATCAATCAGCACGCCGCCGGGCACATAGGTGCGCGCAACCTCGCCAACCTGGGTGCCCTCGTCATACACGGCCTGGAGGGCCTCGTCCGGTTCCAGCTCCGGCGCGGTCGGCTCGTGCACCGTCCACCAGAGCCGCTTGTGGCACTGGAGGCCCGCCATAACGCGGGACTTGGAGAGACCAATCGGGCCTGAAAGCATGGGAGGAGCATAGGACAAGCGCGCGCCAGGCCGCAATGCAGCACTACCAGACCCTGATGTCTAGACTCCGTCCAGTCCGATGAGGCGGTGTAAGTATTGTCGTCTTGTAATTGGTGTTTTTGGATAGGATAGGGAGAGGTGGATCCCCAACAGCCTAAACGCCCAGATGAGTCTCCGCACTCAGATCATGCTCGCTGAAGAGATCAGCGCAGCCCAGCGACTTCTTCATGTTCTGGCACGGATAACTGGGACATTTCAGGCACTCCCCTCGCCCGGTGGCCCCGTGACTTCCACTATTGACCGCGTGCTCCGGCGCCGGCCGCGCTCTTTAGGACGACTTCATTGGTCGTCTGACAGCGGGCGATATCGAGAAGTGTGGGTGTCCAGACGAGGACAGGCGCTTCGGCTCTTTCATCTCTACTTTGGTTCTTGGGGTAGAACCGCCCGACTCTCTGCCTATGTGGTGCTCTTTCGCCGTGGCAACCCTAGGCTCGAAGTGCGGCTGTCGCCGGCAAGACCATCTCCTACCGGCAAAGAGCCGATCCGACACCGCCTCGTATTCTTCGGCAAGACGTACAAGACGCCCGAGCGGCTCCGAAAGCGCGCACTTACAATGGCCCGCCGTGCCGGAATTCCCGTCAACGATCGGCAGGCAATCCTCGGAGACTTTGACGCGAAGAGTGGGGTGTTGCGTCCAGGGCCCCGTGAGGTACTGCGGCGGATCCTCATCTGTGGTCTGATAAAGCAGTCATTGATCGAGGCGGCCCAGACAGGGAATGAGACGCCGGCGGCTTGGAAAAGAACATCCAAGACTTCCAGCCCCAAGCGCGAACGGTTTCCTAAAGGGAAGCACGCGAAGATTGATTTACTCCTAGACAAACGCTTTGAAGCCTGGGGACGACACAACCAACTACAGAACAGGCTGCGGGAGACACTCGAGGCTAAGGGCTACCGCGCAGAGCCGCGAGGTCAGTACGACCTTGTCGTGAGTAGAGGGCAACAGCGCGTAATCATCGAGGTGAAGGGATGGTCACCCAGCAACCTCATGGCGGCGCTCAGAGCCGCTACCGGTCAACTCCTTTACTACGGTCACCTCTTCAGACAGCAGGAACATCGCACACCCTCCCTAGTAGCCGCTATCACTTGCCAGCCGACCGCCGACCTGACGGACTTCGTGGAGAAGACTGCCGAAATCGGCCTTGTATGGCGCAGGGCTGACGGGCAGCTCGCGGCCGGGGCGCTCGCCCGCCGCATCCTCCCGAAGCTTGTCGAATGACCCGACACTGATTTGCTGCCGGAATTACAAACCTCTCGGTTCCTTCCTGCCTTGCGCCCCGAATACTTTCGAAGTTCTTAGAAGAGTCGATGGGTGGGCAGGCTCGACTTACAGGTCTCCTTTGGTGGCTCAGAAGTGCTCGAAGGCGGCCGCCTTGCGGTCCATGTTCAGGCACAGGTCGGCCATGAAGACCAGATAGTGGTGGGCGCCCAGGGCGATCAGGCGGTCGCGCTCGCGGGCCCGAGACCTGGGCGCCGGCATAGACGGCGAAGGCCGGGACGGCATTGAGGAAGAAGCCCTCGATGTGATCGCCCGCGATGAGGCAGATGACATCGGGCCGGGCCTCCTCCTGTAAGAGCGTGGACCAGCCGTCATCCTGATCCTCCGCGCGCTTCCCGAGGTGATGCGATAGTCCATGGCGCTCTCCTTGGGGGCTTCCCCGCGCCAGCCCGATCGTCGAACTCCCGGGGGTCGAGAGCTCAGTCCGCGGGCCGCGGCGGGTCAAGGACCCGACCGGCGACGGGCCGGAGCTGAGGCGCGACGAGCAGGGCGCAGAGAAGGGCCGAGGGCGCGATGAGCTGCCACGAGGGCGCCACCAGCCCGAGCGCGCCCACGCCGAGCAGCGCCCGCCGGATCCCGCCGAGCGGGCCGCGCAGCCAGCCGGTGAGGGCGATCGCCACGAGCGCGATGCACGCGCAGGACAGGGCGAAGGCGACGAGGGTCTCGCCGAGCGAGCCTTGCAGCAGGAGCGCCGGGTGGTAGACGAAGATGAAGGGCACGAGGATGCCGCCGATCGCGAGCTTGAAGGCCTCGAAGCCGCTCTTCATCGGATCCGATCCGGCGATCGCCGCGGCGGCATAGGCCGCGATGGCGACCGGCGGCGTCACGTCGGCGAGCACGCCGAAGTAGAAGGCGAACATGTGGGCCGGGAGCAGCTCGACCCCGAGTTTCATCATCGCCGCCCCGCCGACCACGACAGTCAGGATATAGGCCGGCGTGGTCGGGATGCCCGTGCCGAGGAAGGTGTCCACCAGCATCACCATCACCATGGTCAGGAAGAGCGAGCCGCCGGAGAGCGAGATGAAGAGGCTACTGAACGCGAGCCCGAGCCCCGTCTGGGCGATTACCGCCACGATGATGCCGGCGGCGACGATGGCGACGGCGATCATGGAGGCGTCATAGCCCGCCTGGCGAAGGGCCTCGAAGATCGCGCGCGGGCCCATGCGCGTGCCCGCCCTGATCCCCCCGACGGCGATGGAAAGCCCGATGGCAGCCATGCCCGAGAAGACCGGCGTGTAGCCCAGGATCAGCAGGACCACGAGTCCCACGATGGGGAGAACGAGGTAGGAAGACCGCAAGACGCCCGGGAGCGGCAGTCGCTCGGCAACGGGCACGGGAGGCAGCCCGCCCTTCTCGGCCTCGAGGTGCACGGTGGCGAAGACGCCGACATAGTAGAGGATGGCGGAGAGCGCCGCGCACTTGGCGATGGTCCAGTATGGGATGGCGGTCATCTCCGCCATCACGAACGCGCCGATACCCATGATGGGCGGCATGAGCATGCCGCCAATCCCGGCCGCGGCTTCTGTCGCCGCCGCGAACTGGGCGCGATAGCCCACGCGCTTCATCAAGGGAATGGAAAAGGTGCCCGTGGTGTAGACGTTGGAGACCGACGAGCCGCTCAGGGTGCCGTAGAGCGCGCTCGAGACCACGGCCACCTTGGCGGGCCCGCCCCGCGTCGCTCCCGCCACCGCGACGGCCAGGTCCATGAAGAACTGGCCGAGCCCCGTCCGCATGATGAAGCAGCCGAAGAGGACGAAGATGAAGATGACCGTCGCCGAGACCCCGGTGAGGGAGCCGTAGATCCCGGCCTCGCTGTAGAGGTAGAGGAGCTCGACGGCCCGGGCGAAGCTATACCCCCGATGGTGGAGGAGGCTCGGGAGCCAGGGCCCGGCCCAGAGGTAGAGGATGAACACGAGGGTGAGCGCCGAGAGCCAGCCCGAGACGGCCCGGCGCGTCGCCTCCAGGATCAAGAGCGTGAGGATTGTGCCCCCGACCAGCTCGGCGGGAAGCACCGGGGCCGAGCCCTCCCAGCGCTGGATGATCCGCGCGGCGTTCCAGACGATGTAGCCATTGGCGAGGATCGCGAGTGCCGCCCAGAGCCAATCCCAGACTGAGGGTCGAACGCCCGCCGCGCGCTCCCGGGCGGGATACAGCAGGAAGACGATCGGCAGGAGGAGGCCGACGTGAACCGCGCGCTGGGAGCGGGGCTCGAGGAAGCCGAACCAGGTCGTGTAGATGTGGAACGAGGACGCGGCGACGGCCAACAGCGTCGCGGCAATCGCGCTCGCGCCGGCCAGTCGCCGCTGAGCCGCCACGAACCTACTTCAGCCAGCCCTTCTCGCGATAGTACTTCTCGGCGCCGGGGTGCAGCGCCACGCCCACATCCTTCGGGCCGTTCTGCGGGTCGAAGTCCTTGATGCTGTCGTGGATCTTCCTCACGCGGTCCGGATTCTCCGCCACGATCTTCACGAAGCGATACACCACGTCCTCGGGGATCTTGGCATTGGCCGTCGCCACCGTCGGGCTCGCGGGCGAGGCCAGCGGCTTATCGGTGAGCCCGTACGCGCCCGCCGCGATGGTGCCCCGGGCGAACGCGAACTCCTTGGCCATGTGGTCCATCAGCTCGGGCGGGAAGCCGAGCAGCATCACCTCGCGCCCCACCTTGGCCTCGAGGATGGAGGAGGAGGGCACGGCGATGTTCTGGAAGAGGATGTCCACCTGCCGGTCCTTGAAGAGGCTCGCCTGGTCGTTGTAGCCGGCATTGAAGACCTTGCCGCCCTGCTTCTGGATCTCCTCGTAGGAGAGCTTGTAGTAGGCGAGCACTCTGCGGAGCGCCAATTCATCGGTGGTGCCGACCCGGTCCACAGCGATCTTGAGCCCCTTCTTGTTCCTGAACAGGTCGTCCATGGAGCCCGCGCCAAGCCGCTTGTCCACCAGAATCTGGAGATACGCATTGCCGAAGCCGCCCATGACGGCGCGAAGCTCCGGCAGGGCCGCCTTGAACGGCTCCCGCCCCGCCCGGGCATCGGCCATGGTCCATGGGAACCCGAAGCCGAACTCGGACGTCCCATCGCCGACCTTTTGGACCGCGATCAGCCCGCCACCCGGCACGACGCGGATGACGATGGACGGATCCTTCTCCTTCACGAGCTCGGATAGCCCCGAGAAGAGCGTGTACCAGACGCCGCCGAGGCCGCCCACGGTGGCGTTATAGCTTTGAGCGGCGGCAGGCGCCGAAATCCCCAGGGCCATCAGCGTCACCATGACGAGCAGCGCTCCCAGTCGTCTCATCTGCTTCTCCTTGTCGCGAGGGGTTTCCGGCTGGCCTTGGCGTGGGATCCCGTCTTCTGGCGCAAGAGCGTCGCGAGAGGCGTGAGGTCCCGAGCGCGGTCGATCCCATCGACCAGCGCCATGATGGCTTCCGCCCGGGCGCGAGGGAGCACCGGCTGGGTCAGGCGAGCGTATTTCGCCCTGACCTCGTCGGGGCTGAGCGGGTTCTCGAGCGTTCCCTTGGCGTGCTCGACTCGGCGCGCGAGCATCCGGCCATCCTTGAGATGGAGCTCGACGATCGACGTATACCGCTCGGGGTAATGGGCGTCCAGCGTCGGGTCGTGGACGAGCGTCATGCTCGAGGACAGGCGCGCCACCTCGGGATGGCGCGTTCGATCGAACAGGATGTCGTCGATGATCACCCGCCCGAAGCACAGCCCCACCGGCAGGATGTACTGGGCGCAGTGCGACTTGAGCGGGTTGTTGTCGATCATGTGGGCGCCGTTCTTTGGAAAGCGCAGGACGATGCGGTCGATGTCCGAGGCGCTCAGCTTCTCGTCCGCCGCGAGACCGAGCAGCGCGTCGAGGCCAGGATGAGTGAAGGAGCAGGAGGAGTAGAGCTTGTAGGCGAACTCGGGCAGATGGAAGCGCTTGCCCCAGTCGTCGAGGAGCGCGTTCGGGTTGGCGGAGCCGGAGAAGGCCGTGAACGCATCGTACTTGCCCTCGAAGGGCGTGGGTGGCCCACCGAAGCCCAGATGGGCCAGGTAGGCGGCGGTGGTGCCGTTCCGCGCCGCGAGACCCGGATTGAACGGCCGCGAGTGCTCCGTGGGGTCATTGGCCCACGCCAGGAGCCCGCACGCCTGCTGCATGGCGAGGCCGAGCGCCACCGCCTGCCGCTCGGGGCCGAGGCGGAACAGATAGCCGGCAGCCGCAGCGGCACCGAAGGCGCCACAGATGGCGCTCGGGTGAAAGCCGCGGTTGTAGAGCGCAACGGGGTCGAAGGCGTAGGAGACCCGCGTGGCCACCTCGACGCCCAGGATCATGGCGGCGAGGAAGCGCTTGCCGTCCGCCCCCTGCTTCTCGCCCACGGCCAGGCTCGTCGGCACCATCACCGCCAGCCCGTGAAGAATGGCGCCCACATGATGAGGCTCGACGTCGCAGTAGTAGCCGAGCGTGGCATTGGCGAGCGCGGCGTTGACGCACGAGGTCTTCCCCCCTTGCCCGACCAGGCTCGACTCGGCCACGCCGCCGAGCGCCTTCACGAAGCGCATGATGATGCGGCTCCCCGGGTACTTCGGCGCCGAGGCGACGAGCATGGCGCCGAGCGTATCGAGCAGGTAAAGCTTGGCGTGGGCGACGAGCTCGGGCGGCAGGTCCTGGTAGCGGAACGCCGCGACGCGTTCGGCCAAGCGGAGCGTCACGGCGGACGGTGGCATGAGTGGGGCTCCTCAGGGCAACTCTCGGCAGCAACGTTAGCGCGGCCGGAGAGAGGGCGTCAAGGCTGAGGCCACTGGCTCTTCGCTGCTACCACCCGCTTGTCCAGATACGTGCGGCGGCACTTGCCCACGAGCTGACATTCGTAGACATGGAGCATGACCTCGCGGAAGATCGGCAGCGCCGTGCGGCCCCCGGTCTCCATCTCCCGCAGCGTGCGGTTGTCGTCGAACCCGATCCGGACCGCGACGGTGATCCCCTGCGGCCACGAGGACGCTCAGCGCGCAGACACTCATCGATCGGGCGGCGCTCTTGCGATTCCCGGCCCATCAGCTCGGGGGCGCGAGGCCGACGAGCGCCCGGCGACTCCGCGGGGCCGGCCCTCTCAGCGTCTGACGGCCTGGCAGCAGGGCGGCTAGAAGCAGATCTCGGATGAGCCCACACGGAACGTGAGTCCACTTCCCGCTTGCATCGTCTACGCGCCCGAGGGACAGCTCAACGTAGGCCGCATTGGAACGTCACGGTCTTGGTTCCATTCGGGTTGGTCATTATGCTCGACGTCATCGGCTGCGAGCCGTATTTCAGGCAGTAGGCGCCAGCAGTCTGCGACGCTTGCACCAACTCCTGATCTGTCCGATAGGTGTAGCTCAGGCTGGGAGTGGTCGGCGGCGGCGCGGGAAGCGTGGTCCGCACGCATTCAAAGACCACGGCTTTGCTGCCGTCTGGATTGTTTATGATGTTCGCGGTTCGCGGGGCAGTTTGATATTGACCACAATACGTCGTCGCGTTCTGGTTGGCCTGAAGCAGTTCCGCGTCAGTCCGG
>WNGB01004286.1_pt1 | contig 21902 bp, 19 predicted proteins | sample 5400681 | NCBI WGS metagenome assembly WNGB01 (sample SAMN13153367, study PRJNA577476) | soil metagenome | isolation source: 115 cm soil or saprolite under grassland replicate 2 | place: USA:California | collected 2016-06-15
TTCGTCGACCTTGAAGCTATGGGCCCACCGCCGTGCGCACCTCACATCCCACCCGGCGTGTCGCTGATCTCCTTACCCGGCAACCGCCCCGACCGCTCTCTATCCCTCAACCCACCCACACCGATGCCGGGAGAGCCAGAAGAAGGAGGTACGACCCCGGTGCGCCCGCCACAGCGAGGCGACCACGTCGCGGTATCTGGCGGTGTGCAGGATGCCTTCGAGGATGACATCGAAGCCATTGTCGAGCGCGAAGCGGACGGTGTGCGCGATCAGCGCCGGTGCCAGCCCGCCGGGCTTGTCGTGCTCCCACAGCACGATGCGGCGCAGGTAGTCCTGCTCCACCAGGGCCCAACTACGCCCGCACCTGCGGCGTAGCTCATGGGCGATGGTTGACTTGCCCGAGCCGGAGTTGCCCCTGATCACGATCAGCTGTGAGGTGTCGGATCCCATCGATTCCGCGGCGGACATGGCTGCGATTGTCGCAAGCTGCGCAGGGCCGCGCGCCTGCCACGCCGGCGCCTGTTGTTGGTGGAGTGCGACTCGGTGGGTGCTGGTGAGCATCGCGGCGTCCTGGCATCGATCGCCGGTCTAGCGGAAGTCCCGGGATGCGGACCGGACCGGAACGGTCAGTGGGGTGAGTCGGTCGGCGTTGAGGTTGATCACGCCGTCAGCGCGCTCCACCAGCCCGCGTACAAGCAGGGCCGGGCCGGTGCGGGCGACCTTGCGGTAGCGGACCCACAGGCCGGGGCTGCAGGTGACGTTGAGCATGCCGGTCTCGTCTTCGAGGTTGATGAAGGTGACGCCGCGGGCGGTCGCGGGGCGTTGCCGGTGGGTGACGATCCCGCCGACCAGGACCCGGGTCTTGTCCTCCACCGCACCGAGCGCGGCGACGGGGAGGGCGCCGAGGCGGGTGAGGTGGTCGCGGGCGAACTGGACGGGGTGGGTGTCCGGGGACAGGCCGGTGGCCCAGACATCGGCGACGAGTTCGTCGACGGCGTCCATGCCGGGCAGCATGGGCGCCTGGACGCCGGTGGTGGTGCCGGGGAGGCGTCCGTCGCGTTCCTGCGCGGCGGCGCCCGCGGCCCACAGCGCCTGCCGCCTGGTGAGGTTGAAGCAGGCGAACGCGTCGGCGGTGGCGAGGGCTTCCAGATGCTTGGTGGACAGGCGGGCGCGGCAGGCCAGGTCGGCCATGTCGCCGTACTGGCCGTGGGCGGTGCGTTCGTCTTCGATGCGCTGGGCGAGGTCGTCACCGAGGGACCGCACCGATGACAGGCCGAGGCGGACGATCGGGCCGCCGACGCCCCATTTGCTCGGCGGCTCTCCGGCCTCGGCCTTGAGCCGGCCACCGGGTTCGGTTTCGAGGATGGCCTTGGCGCCGGCGGCGTTGATGTCGGGGCGCAGGACGGTGACGCCGTGGCGGCGGGCGTCGTCGACGAGGGACTGGGGTGAGTAGAAGCCCATGGGTTGGGCGTTGAGCAGCGCGGCGCAGAATGCCGCCGGGTGGTAGCGCTTCAACCATGCCGACGCGTAGACCAGGTACGCGAAGCTCATGGCGTGGGACTCGGGGAAGCCGTAGTTCGCGAACGCGGCCAGCTTGGCGTACAGGTCGTCGGCCAGCTCGCCGGTGATGCCCCGTTCGGCCATCCCCCCATACAGCCGGGTACGCAACCGGTTCATGCGTTCCATGGACCGTTTCGAGCCCATCGCCCGGCGCAGTTGGTCCGCTTCGGCGGGGTTGAAGCCGGCCACGTCGATCGCGAGTTGCATGAGTTGTTCCTGGAACAGCGGCACCCCCAGGGTCTTCTCCAGCGCGGGTTTCATCAGGTCGTGCGGGTAGGTCACGTCCTCGCGGCCGCGGGCGCGACGGATGTAGGGGTGCACGGAGCCGCCCTGGATCGGTCCGGGCCGGATCAGGGCGACCTCGACGACCAGGCCGTAAAACGTGCGCGGCTGTAATCGCGGCAGGGTGGCCATCTGGGCGCGGGACTCGACCTGGAACACGCCGACCGAGTCCGCTTGGCAGAGCATCTGGTACACCTGCGGGTCGTCCAGCGGCATGTGCGCCAGGTCCAGCTCGGCTCCGATCATGTCGAAGGCGTAGTGCAGCGCCGAGAGCATGCCCAGGCCGAGCAGGTCGAACTTGACCAGTCCGACGGCGGCGCAGTCGTCCTTGTCCCACTGCAGCACGCTGCGGTTGTCCATCCGGGCCCATTCGACGGGGCAGACCTCGATGATGGGCCGGTCGCAGATGACCATGCCGCCGGAGTGGATGCCCAGATGCCGCGGGAAGGTCTGCAGCAGGTTCGCGTAGTCGAGCACCGGCTGGGGCAGGTCGTCGACCTCGGACACGGCGGCGGAGCCCCACCGGTCGATCTGTTTGCTCCAGGCGTCCTGCTGGCCCGGTGAGTAGCCGAAGGCTTTGGCGATGTCGCGTACGGCGGAGCGGGGCCGGTAGGAGATGACGTTGGCGACCTGCGCGGTGTGGTGCCGGCCGTACGTCTTGTAGACGTGCTGGATGACCTCCTCCCGCCGGTCGGACTCGATGTCCACGTCTATGTCAGGTGGCCCGTCGCGCTCGGGGGCGAGGAACCGTTCGAACAGCAACCCCCAGCGCACGGCGTCGACGTTGGTGATGCCGAGGGCGTAGCAGACCGCCGAGTTCGCCGCCGACCCCCGCCCCTGGCAATAGATGTCGTTGTCATGGCAGAACGAAACGATGTCGTGGACGATCAGGAAGTAGCCGGCGAACCCGAGCCGCTCGATTGTGTCGAGTTCATGGTCGAGCTGCCGGTACGCCTTCGGATCCTGCGCGCGCATGCCATAACGCCGCAGCGCGCCCTGCGCGGTGAGATGCCGCAGCCAGCTCATTTCCGTGTGCCCCGCTCCGACCGGGCAGGGTGGCAGGCGGGGAGCGATCAGGTCCAGGTCGAAGGCCAGCTCCGTCCCCAACCGTGCCGCCATAGCGACCGCGTCGGGGTAGCGGGCGAACCGGGCGGCCATCTCGTCCCCAGACCGCAGGTAGGCGCCACCGGCGGCGGGGAGCCAGCCGTCCATCTCGTCCAGCGACCGGCGCGCCCGCACGGCGGCGAGGGCTTGGGCCAGGCGGTGCCGGCCGGGCCGGTGGTAGTGCACGTTCCCCGTCGCCACCACCGGCAACCCGAACCGGGCGGCGAGGCCAGCGAGGGCGTCGTTGCGTTCGTCGTCGTCCGGATACCCGTGGCTGCTCAACTCGACCACCACCCCGTCGACGCCGAACAGGGCCACCAGCCGGTCCAGTTCGGCGGCCGCCGCATCGATCCCACCCGCGTACAGGGCGGCGGGGACGTGGCCCTTGCGGCATCCGGTCAACACCACCACCCGCCCGCCCAACGCGGCACCGACCGCGTCCAGGTCATACACCGGCCGGCCCTTCTCACCCCCGGCCAACTGCGCGAGGGAGATCACCCGGGACAGCCCCGCGTAGCCTTCCGGTCCTCGGGCCAGGACGAGCAGGTGCCGCCCGGCCGGGTCCGGCGTCCCGTTCTGCGGCCCCGGCAACTCCAGCGACAGCTCCGCCCCGAACACCGTCGGGATGCCCAGCTCGCGGGCGGCGTCGGCGAAGCGGACCACCCCGTACAAGCCGTCGTGGTCGGTGACCGCCAACCCGGCCAGCCCCAGCTGGTACGCCTCCTCGACCAGCTCCTCCGGGTGCGAGGCCCCGTCCAGGAAGCTGAAGTTGGTGTGGCAGTGCAGCTCGACATAGTCCACCGTCGAGGTGCCGCGGACCAACTCCGGCGCCGCGTAGCCGGTCCGCTTGCGCGACCAGGCGGGCGAGTCACCCCCGTCGCCGCTGGCCGCGAGCGGGTCCACGACGGCCGGTTGGCTCGGCCGTCCCGACAGCACCGCCTCCAGACGCGACCACGGCACGTCCGGATTGTTAAACCCCACCGATCTGTGAACACGACCGTTAGTTGTCACCGGAGGTGGCCGGCGGGCTGGTACGCGGGCGACGGTGAAGGGCCGCATCTGTCACTGGCTGGGCGCGGTAGTTGTCACCTGTGCGGATGGTGGAAGTTTCTGTCACCGGTGCGGCGCGTCGCACCGCGATCGGGACACTCAGGTACTTCGATGTGTGAGTGGAGTTGGCCGGGCGCGGCGTTGCGGTCGCGGAGTGCGTTGGCGGGTCGGCCGGGAACCTGTGGTCGCACCGTTGCCGGTGGGATGACCTCGCGGAGACGCTGGAAGGCCTCGACGACGTCCGGGCTGCGCTGGATCTTGGCCCGGACTGGACCCGGCGGTGGACGGCAACTTGGCGGTACGCGGGTGGCGAGCTGGTCAGCCCGGTGCGCGATCTGGGTTGCGTGCCGGTGGCGGGCGGCGAGCCGATGCGCCGGTTTTCCTGGCGGCGGGGGCAGCGGCACCGGCCGGGGCTTCAGTACCTGGTGAGCACAGGCCGACACCACGGGTTCGAGTCGCTGGAGGAGGCCCGGCTGCTGCTGGCCCTGGACTTCGCCGGCGAGCTGGTAGAGGTGCTCGGGCAGCCGTTGCGGCTGCGATACGGCACCGGCGGCGGGTGGCGCAGCCACGTTCCGGACTTTCTCGTCGACACCGCAACTGGCCGGTGGCTGATCGACGTGCGCCCCGGTCCGCGGGTGGGTGCCGAGGACTTGGTCGCGTTTGCGGCCTCGGCGGAGGCGGCGTTGGCGGCGGGTTGGCGGTACGGGGTGGTGACCGGCTGGCGGGCGCATGTGGTCAGTACGTTGGACACGCTGTCGGCGCAGCGGCGGCCGTTGACCGACCGGCTGGGCCTGGTCGACGGGCTGCTCGCGGGTGTCGCGGCTGGGCCGCGCCGGCTGCGGGACCTGGTCGAGGACACGGTCGCCCCGGCAGTGGCCCGTGCGTTCCTACTGCATCTGGTGTGGCACCGCCGCCTGGGTATCGACCTGTCCGGGCCGTTGGGTGACCGGACGCTGGTCTGCTCCGGTGAGGACGACCGGTGGTGAGCGCGGCGCCGGCCACCCTGGACCTGACGGTAGGTGCCGGCGTGGTGCTCGACGGGGCGGAGTGGCTGGTGGAGTTGGCCGAGCCGCACTACGGGCAGGTGGTGCTCGTCGGGCCGGCGACCGGCGAGCGAATGCGGGTCAGTTTCCGTTTCCTGCTCAATCACACCCGCTGCCGGCCGTCGACCGGCACGGCGGCGCTGCCGGCGGCCGGGCGGGGCCGTCAGCCAGCGACTGTGGGTGACCTGTCGTCGGCTGGGTCATGGATGCCCCTTCCAGAGGTGTTCACGAGGTCTCGTCGTGTTGACTGACCGGGACCACGAAACTCATCGGCCTGCCGACGTGGCCGCCCGGAACGCGCCGAGGCGGGTTCTTCGTGCCGCTCAGAGCCTGATCCTGAGCCTGATCTTGGACCGCGTGTCGTGACTGGATAGCAGACGACCTCCTGGTGGATCGTGTGGGCTCGTATTCGGTCTGTGCGGTGACCTGCGTCTTGTTATCAGCCTGCAGATCTTGAAACGGCAGATCAACCGCGTAATCGACGCTGGTCGGCACCGTCCGCCGAGCACGACAGGCACCAACAAGCCCCGCGGCCGCGAGGGCCGCACCCGGCGCCGCGGCCTAAACCAACATCACAAAGACGTTCGCGACGATCTACGCGGGGAACAGGGTGAACCGCGAATCCAGCGCGATCGTCTTGAGCTGCTGGGCCGTCAGCGGGGGCTGCGGACCGTAGACGGTCGGGTGCGCCGGCATCGTCGGGGTTATCGGGCAGTTGCAGGTCATCAGTAGGACAGTGGTGTGGTCCTTGCGCCACGCGACCGCCTGCCGCTGCTGGTCCCCCACCTCGTGCGAGAAGGACTGCTCGAAGAGGACCGTCCCGTCTGGCAGGTGCGCCACCGAGCAGGTCTGCCCCGGCGCCAGCCGCTGCGGGCACTGCGCCTCCGGCACCGCCGACCAGCTGGAGATCCTGATCGCCAATGCCCCGACCGGCCGGCCGGCACGCGCGACGTTGACGAGTGCCTCGAACTCGTCGTCGACAGCCCGCACGAACCACCGCGACCCCTTGGCCGCGTCGGCTCCGTTGCTCAGGTCTGCTCCCGGCACCGCCGCGGCCAGCAGCGCCGACACCGCCGCGTCGAACCGCGCCGCGGCAGCCGCGCACGGCTCGGTCGGCTCGGGTCCGCGCTTGCGCGCCGGTCCGGTGGGCCGCGGAGGCGGCGTCGGGCAGTCCCTCGCCGTCGGCGGCGGCGTGGGCCGGTTCGGTGCCGCCTCGCTCGCCGTCGCTGACGGCGACCCATTCGACGACGGCGGGGCCGCCGCCGGTTGCCGCGCCGGCGAACCGTGGGGCCGGCAGGCGGCCATCCCTACCAGCACCGCGACCGCGGTCAACACCAACGCCGCGGCCCGGCCCCGCCGGCGGTGCGGGTACGAAATCGGCTGTGGGTCGCGCGTGTTCGCCATCGAACGCTCCAGACCGACCGGTGCCCGCCACGGCGGACACCCTCCCCGTGGGTGTGCTGGACTGCTGACTCGCCCCGGTAGCGTAGCGGCCGCCCCGGCCCGCGCGGGGCCCCGGCGGGCGGCTTTCCGGCGATGGCGACGAGGCCGGTGGTGGCGTCGAGGTAGTCGCTGGCCGACTCAACGTCGCGTCCCATGGAGGATCGCCAGCCCACGGTCGTACGCGACGAGTGACCGGTGGCGCGGGCCAGGCCAAGGTGTTGGGACGACACGAAGGAGTGAACCAATGACCGCCCACAAGACCGGAACCCGCGAAGAGTGGCCTGCGTAGGGGAGCGCTTCGTTGGCAGATCTCTTCCGCGGGCGCTCGCAGCTCCTCATCTGTCACTTCATGTTCGGCCCCGACTACACGGCGGGCTGTCCGGCCTGCTCGGCGATCGCGGACGGCTTCAACGGCTTCGTCGTCCACCTCGCGAGTCACTGCAGGGTCCTGATGGCGTCGCCCACGTCTCGACCGTCGCCCTCGAACCCGATCAGGTCGTCGGTCGGATGTCGTGGGCCCGGCCCGGGCCGGGTCCTGTACGACGACGTTCGGCAGTGTGTCGAAGTGGCGCAGGTGTTCCCGGGTTTTGCCGTATCCGCCCTGCACGACGGTCATCGCGACCCTCCGATCCTCTGTCCGCCGTGCGAGTGAACAGCGAGGACATCGGCAGACTCGAACGGACCTTGGGTCGCAGGGCCGTCGGAGGAGTACGGGCCGGTGTTCCGTCGGGGATCCTGTGCAAGGCGGTACCGACGGCCTTGTCGCTATGTGCGCCAGGGCATGTATTGAAGGGTCCAGGTGTTGCCGTCGGGGTCGGCGAACGGGGCGTAGAGGACGCCGCCGGAGTCCTCGACCGGGCCTACGGCCGTACCGCGTTCAATGAGTGCCGCGCGGGCCTGCTCGATGTCGCTGACCACCAGGTGCAGACCCCGCAGGGTACCGGGCGGCATGTCGAGCCACGGGATGCCCGTGGTCAGGGTGATCGAGCAGGCTGAGCCCGGCGGGGTGAGCTGGACGACCCGGACACCTTCGGCGGGGCGCACGTCGACGTCCACGTGGAAGCCGAGCTGGTCGGCGTAGAAGGTCTTGGCCCGATCGATGTCACCAACCGGCACCGGCACCAGTTCGAGCAGGAACATGCCGGGACGCACGGGCGGTGCCGCACCGGCGACGATGTCAGCCGGGTTGGTCGGGATCTCAGTCTGGGTGGGTGGGGCCTTGGCGGCCTGGGGGTCGCTCATGACGGCCTTCCTTTCGAGGCTGTTTGGGTCGGAGCACGTCGTCCTGTCACCCCCAAGTCCCGTCTATTCGCGGACCCGGTCGAAGAACAGGCACATGGCACCGGTCTCGCTGGTCAGGATGTCTCCGGCGGCCCGCCAGGACGACGACGGCAGGCCGTCCTCGAACAGGCGGCGGCCGCCGCCGACCAGCTCGGGGCAGAGGGTGATGCTGAGCCGGTCGAGCTCGTCCGCCTGCAGCAGGTTCTGGATGACGCTGATACTGGAGAGCACCACGATGTCGCCGCCCTCCTCCTGGCGCAGGTTCTTGACCACGTCAGCGGGGTTCGCGTTGACGATGCGGGTGTTGGCCCACTCCGGCTCCCTGACCGTGGTGGAGAACACCACCTTCTCGACCGCGTCGAGCCACCGGGCGAAGGCGCGGTCCCGCGGGTCGGCCGTCTCGTCCTTGGCGACCGGCGGCCAGTAGCCGCCGAACCCCTGGTAGTTCTTGCGTCCGAGTAGGACCGTGGTGGCCGGCTGGTAGAGCCGGGTCAGGTGGTCCCGGGCGGCGTCGCTGATCGCGTGCGGCACGATCCACCCCATGTCGTACTCGCCGCCCAGGCCGGACACGCGTCCGTCGAGGGACAGCGCGAGGCTGCCGATGACCGTACGGTCGGTGCGCTGCGGTGCCATGAGTGTTTCCTCCTTGTTCGTACCGAGCTGTGGTTGATAGGGGAAATCCTCCGGCCGGTGGGGGCCGGTAACATCGGCCAGGTGGGCGACCCGGCAGCTGTGGGGGTGGCCAGTTCTGGTCATGTCCCCGTGGAGCGTGACGTCTCCGCGGAGCCCTGGACCGGCAGCCTGCCGGCCGAGTTGACCTCGTTCGCCGGTCGCCGCGCCGAGCTCCACTCGATCCGCACGACACTGAGCGCCGCGAGGCTGGTTACGCTCACCGGCCCGGGAGGCTGCGGGAAGTCACGGCTGGCCGGACGGGCGGCGCGGCAGCAGGGCGGCCAGTGGCGTGACGGGGCCTGGTGGGTCGACCTGTCGTACGAGACGGACCCGGCCGGCCTGCCCGGCCGCCTCGCCGCGGTGGTCGGGGCGCTGCTGGTCTCCGAGGTCGACGCGACCCCGTCGCTGGTCCGCCAGCTCGCCGACCGTCACCTCCTGGTGGTCCTGGACAACTGCGAGCACCTGCTACCGGCGGCCGGCGACCTGGTGGGCGCACTGCTGCGCGGCTGCCCGCACGCGACCGTGCTGGCGACCAGCCGGGAGCCGCTCGGCATGCCCGGCGAGGTGGTCTGGCGCGTGCCGCCGTTGGACAGCCACGACGCGGTGACGCTCTTCACCGACCGCGGTGAGAGCCTGCCGGCCACCGACGAGGCCGCGGCCGCGGTACGCCGGATCTGCGAGCGGCTGGACCGGATGCCGCTCGCCCTGGAGCTCGCCGCGGCGTGGACCGGGACGCTGTCCCCACAGGAGATCGTCGCCGAGCTGGACGACCGGTTCGGCATGCTGGTCACCGGCCCGCGGAGTGTCCCGCCGCGGCACCGGACGCTGGAGGCCTCGATGGCCTGGAGCCACGGTCTCCTGCTGGAGCCCGACCGGATCCTGTTCCGCCGGCTGAGCGTCTTCCAGGCCGGGTTCACCCGCCAGGCCGCCCAGAGCGTATGCGCCTTCGCCGGCCTCGACAACGCCGCGATCCTGGCCGGCCTGCGCCGGCTCATCGACAAGTCGATGCTGATCGCCGAGACCCGCGAGGGCGTGGCGCGCTACCGGATGCTGGAGACGGTCCGCCACTACGCCGCCGAGCGGCTGGCCGACGCGGGCGAGCACGCGGCCGTCCAGCGCCGGCACCTGACCACGTACCTCGCCCTTGCGGAAGCGGCCGCGCCGCTGCTGGACACCGACAAGGACGCCTGGCGGGCAACGATCCACGTGGACTACGCCAACATCCGCGCGGCGATCGAGTGCGGCCTCTCGCTCGATGACACGGACGCGGGACGGCGGCTGGCGGCCTCGCTGGCCTGGCTGTGGCACCTGGAGGGGCGGCGGGCGGAGGGGCTGGGCCTGTTGGGCCTCGCCGCCGAGCAGGGCAACGGCGAGCATAGCGCGCTCCAGGCCTGCGTACTCACCGGTCTCGCACTGGTCGCGGACACGACACACCCCACCGGGTACGAGTTCGACGCGGCCGAAGCGGCCCGGGACATGGCCCTCGCACACGGCGACCGCCGGACCGCTCGCCTGGCGGGGCAGCTGGTCACGATCGGGCTGCTCGGCCGCGACCTGGACGCGGTGTACACGGAATCGGCCCGGTCGCACGAGGAGGCGACCGAGGCGGGGGACGGCCTCGTCGCCGACGGGGCGCACGTCCTCATGGGGCTGGTGTGCCACCTCCGCGACGAGCACCGGAAGGCGCTTTCGTTGCTGGCCCCGGCAACCGTCGGGCTCACCCGGCGGGGTGACCGCGGGATCGCCTCCATGGCGCTGTGGTTGATGGCGCTCAGCACCGCGTACGGCGGGGATCTGCGGCGGGCCCGCGAGCTCGCCGAGGAAGCGGTCAGTATGGCGGTACCTCTCGCCGACTACCACCGGGTCGGGTCGGCCCGCAGCGTCCTCGCGGTCGTCTGCGCGCTGCAGGGCGAGGTGGAGCAGGCGCGGGACGCCCTCGACCCGGTCGTCCGGCTGGTCGACCAGGCCGGGTCACTGCCCTTCATCCCGGGCCTCGCCCGCACGGTCGGACAGCTCCACATGCGGGAAGGGCGACCCGATCTCGCCATCCGGTGGTACCGCAGCGAGGCGTCCTGGAGGGGCGAAGCGGGGTCGGACGACCGCCTCGCCCCTGAGACCCGCATCGCCCTGGCGGCCGCCCTCCGGGCGGCCGGCGACGTGGCCGCGGCCGACCGCGTCTGTACGGCCGCGCTCGCCACGGCTCGCGCGTTGCGGATGCCCCGGCTGATCGCCGATGCCCTGGAACAGAAGGCCTTCCTGACCAACGGCGCGGACGCCGACCGCGCCACCGCGCTGCACCACGAAGCCCTCGGGTTGCGGATCGCGCACGGGTTGCGGCTGGCCTGCGTGGACAGCCTGGACGTCCTGGCGGCGTCCGGCGCACGTCGGGGATCGCCCCTGACAGCGGCTCGGCTGCTCGGCGCCGGCGACCGCGCACGCGAGGAGACAGGGTATCCGCGCGCCCAGCCGGACCTCGCGTTGCGCGCCGAGCTCGCCGAGTTCCTGGGCACGGCCGCTGGCGAGGACGCCATGGCGGAGGGCCGCCGGATGAGCCTCGACGAGGCGGTCGCCTTCGCGCGCCGGGCCAGGGCCTCTCGACGCCGTCCGGTGCAGGGATGGGCCAGCCTCACCTCCACCGAGCAGGAGGTCGTCCGGCTGGCCGTCGCCGGGCTGACCAATCCCGAGATCGGCAAGCGGCTCTTCATGAGTCGCAGCACGGTCAAGACGCATCTGGCCCATGTGTACGCCAAGCTCGGCGTCGCCAACCGTACCGAGCTGGCCACGTCGGCGGCGGGAGAGAACGTCGACGGGTAAGCTGGCCGGGCGCTCTCAGCGGATCGCGTCGGCCAGCGCGTTGGCGACAGCGACCGTCCCGTAAGGAGGGAAGGGAGCCGCCGTGTCGAAGGACACCGTGGGAGCATCCGCCGACGAGGCGCCGGCCGGGATGCGGCGTGAGGTGCTTGTCGTCCTGCCCGGACTGCTGATGGCGATGATGCTGGCGATGTTGGACAACTTCATCGTCGGTACCGCGATGCCCCGCATCGTCGGTGAACTGGGCGGCCTGGCGCACCTGTCGTGGGTGGTCACGGCGTACGTCCTGGGTACGACGGTATCCACACCGATCTGGGGGAAGATCGGTGACCTCTTCGGCCGCAAGGCGATCTTCCTCATCTCGATCGTGATCTTCCTGGTCGGCTCCGCGCTCTGCGGCGCCGCCGGCTCCTCCCTGTTCGGCGGCGTCCACGACGGCATGACGGAGCTGATCGTCTTCCGCGTGCTGCAGGGCCTGGGCGCGGGCGGCCTGATCGTCAACGTGATGGCGATCATCGGCGACCTGGTGCCGCCCCGTGAACGGGGCCGCTACCAGGGGATCATGGCGGCGGTCATGTCGCTGGCCATGATCGCCGGCCCGCTCGTCGGCGGGATCATCACCGACCACCTCAGCTGGCGGTGGGCGTTCTACGTCAACCTGCCGCTGGGCGGCGTGGCCCTGCTGGTACTGGTCGCCACGCTGCACCTGCCCCGGCGGCGGAGCAGCCACCGCATCGACTGGCTCGGCGCCGCGCTGCTCACCGTCGCGATCACCGCGCTGGTACTGATCACCACCTGGGGCGGCAACCAGTACGCCTGGCGGTCGACGCAGATCCTCGGCCTGGCCGCGCTCGCCGCGCTGGGTCTGGCGCTGTTCGTTCTGGTCGAGCGGCGCGCCCGGGAGCCGATCATCCCGCTGGGGCTGTTCGCCAACCGCAACTTCAGCCTCATCTCCGGCATCGGTTTCCTGCTCGGCTTCGCCATGTTCGGGGCGATCACCTTCCTGCCGCTGTACCAGCAGACCGTGCAGGGCTCCTCGGCGACCAACTCCGGCCTGCTCCTGCTGCCCATGATGGCCGCCGCGATGGTGGTCTCCCTGTTCGTGGGGCAGACCATCACCCGCACCGGCCGGTACAAGGTCTTCCCGCTGGTCGGCGGCGTCGTGATGGCTCTCGCCATGTACCTGCTGTCCCGGCAGGACGCCCACACCACCCGCGCCCAGACCGGGCTGTTCATCGCCGTGCTCGGCGTCGGCATGGGTTTCCTCATGCAGACCACCATGCTCATCGCCCAGAACAGCGTGGACCAGAAGGATCTGGGCGTGTCCAGCAGCGCCGCCATGTTCGTGCGCTCGATCGGCGGCTCGTTCGGCGTGTCCCTGTTCGGCGCGCTTTTCAACCACCGGTTCACCGCCGAGATCAGCCACCGGCTCGGCGCCGCCGGTGGCCGGCTCACCGGCGGCAGCGGCCGCGTCGACCCGGCCACCCTCAAGCAGCTGCCCGCCCCGATCCGCACCGGCGTCCTGGAGTCACTGGCCTCGGCCATCGCCCATGTGTTCGGGTGGGCCATCCTGTTCGCCGTCGCGGTACCGCTGCTGGCGGTGTTCATCAAGGAGATCCCGCTGCGCGGCCGGGACACGCAGGCGCCCACCCCGGGTACCGCTGCGGAGATCGCCGCGCAGGACGCCGAAGAGAACACCGCCATCGCCGCCCTGGAGTAGGCACCTCCTGCCCGGGCTCCGGCTGCGCAGCGCGGATCGGCGGGGGCGGCTCACTGATCGACGCACTGATCTGCCGATGACAGCGCGTTTGTTCTCAGCCTCCCGACGGCCTCGCGCTGGCTCAGGGGTGCGGCTGGTCTGGCTGTACGGGCCCGCGCTCCGCCGTCCGCGCGGCACGTTGCGCGCCACGACGGCGGTGTCCTGGCCCGGGGTCAGCGTGATCAGCAGGCACCGGCCAAGAAATGGGGCGAGGCGGGTACCGGTTTGTCGCGTCGCCCGCCGACATTGACCATGGGCGGGGTCCGGGATCGCCTCACGTTCGCGGCGGCGGTCTGGGCGCTTGCGGTGAACAGCGGCGAGGCGGCGCCGCCATGACCGCGGCACAGACCGAGCCGGTGACCAGGCAGCCGCACCCGCGGCGCGACCGGGGCGCGCTGGCCGTGGTATCCGCTGAGAACAGTCGTTACCGCGCTGGCGGTCGATATCTTCCTCCAGTCGGTCTTCGCCGGCCGGTTCCTGTCCGGCGACTATCCACAGCTGCTGGTACACCGAACCAACGCGATTCGTGGTGGCTGCCATCGCCGTCGTCGTGGTCGTCGCCTCGGCGCTCGCGCTTCACCGGGTACCCCGGTCGGTACGTCATGCACTGCCACAACCTCGAACACGAGGACATGGCCATGATGGCCACCGTCATCGTCCAATGAACCCCGACGTTTCGCCACGCGCCCGGGCGGGCCGCGGAGCCGATCACGGTTGCGTACCAGGCGCGCCCGTGACAAGACCACGCCGTTCGCCACGCCGCCTCGACCGTTCATCGTGGCGCAGGTCGTCGACGCGGATACCCCACTGCGCGCAGCCCTGGTTCTCCCGCCGCACCACCAGCACCTCGCCGGTGGTGTCCAAACACAGCTCGGTCGGGTCCAAAAGCCGGTCCTGGTTGCTGGTCAGGTCTGCGCGGCGACCCAACAGTGCGTACATCTCAGCCAACGCAGCCGGCAGCCCCGGGACGGTAGGGAACCGTGCGCTGAGGTCACGCGCCGCGGCCCGCAACTCCGACCGGCTCCAGCCGTCCATGGCCACCAGTGGCTTGTGCCACGCGGCGACAAAACGCCGGATGAACTCCCACGCCCGGTGCTGATCCTCAAGCGCGGACGCCAGAGCGTCCACCAGGTCGAGCTCGCCTGCCACGGGAACATGCTGCCACGTCAGCGCCAGGCGACGCTTATCCGCCAGCCGCACACGGACACGCGACGGTGCGCGCGTTCGCCGCGCACTCAACTGCCGCCGACTGCGCCCGCACCTCTGACCGCCGTCACGTGAGGACGGCGGCAACGTCGAGGAACTTGCCCCATTCCGGCGGGGCGCCGCCGGGCTCCTCGCCTGCGTGCTCGCCCACGCGATCCGTCACCCCGCTTCCGACGCCACCTGCCGACGAGGATCGGCGGGCCGGTTGACACATGACACCGCGGGTCCCGAGAAGGCGCCAACAGATCAGACGGAGATGTGTGCTTCGCTCGTCGTTCTGCCGGGACAGAACGACGACTAACCCGAGCCTGTGGCGGCTGCCAGCTCCGTTAGCCGGCGTTCGAGGAACCGCCGTTCGGCACCGTCGTCGGTGAGTTCCCTCGCACGTCGATAGGCGTCACGCGCCTCGTCGGTCCGCCCGAGGCGCTTCAAGAACTCCGCCCTGGTCGAGTGCAGGTAGCGGAAGTCGTCCAGACCAAGTCCGTCGACGATGCGCAGGCCGGCCTCGGGGCCTTCGGTCTCGGCGATGGCGATGGCGCGGTTCAGCTCCACGACGGGTGAGCGGGTCAGGCGGGTGAGCTCGCCGTACAGCGCCGCGATCTGCGCCCAGTCGCACGGCACCGCGGCGTGCAACGAGGCGATGGCGGCCTGCAGGACATAGGGCCCGCGGCCGCCCAGGGCGAGCGCCCGGTCGAGCTCGGCGCGTCCGTCGGCGATCTGCTCGGTGTTCCAACATGACCGGTCCTGATCGCCGAGCAGCACGAGCTCGCCGTCGCGAAACCGCGCCTCGCGACGGGAGTCGTGCAAGAGCATCATCGCCAGCAGCCCGCGAACCTCGGGATCGTCCGGAAGCAGTTCGGCGAGCGCGCGTCCCAACCAAATTGCCTCTGCCGCGAGCTCGTCGCGGCCGCCGTAGCCCTCGTTGAAGATCAGGTAGACGACGGCAAGAACGGCGTCGAGACGCTCGCGGAGCAGGTGAACCGGTGGCACTCGAAACGGGATCCCCGCAGCTTTGATCTTGCGTTTGGCCCGCACCAGCCGCTGCGCCATCGTGCGCTCCGGTACCAGGAAGGCGCGGGCGATCTCGTCGGTGCTGAGTCCGCCGAGAGTGCGCAGGGTGAGCGCAACCTGCGCCTCGATTGCAAGCGCCGGGTGACAGCAAGTGAAGATGAGCTCCAGGCGCTCGTCCGGAAACGTCGTATCGTTCATGGGCACCTCAGCACGATTGCCTGCGACGAGCAGCCCAGACTTGGCGGCCAGGGCCCGGTCGCGGCGGATGCGATCCGTCGCTTGGTTCCGAGCCGTCGTCATCAACCAGGCGCGCGGGTTGCTGGGGACGCCGTCGCGAGGCCATCGCTCGGCGGCGATGGCGAACGCCTCCTGCGCGGCTTCCTCGGCGAGGTCAAAGTCGCCGAGGAAGCCGATCAGGGTGGCCAGGACGCGGCCCCATTCCTCACGGAAGACCTGATCGAGCGTCGCTACCAATAGGTCTCCGCGGGTCGAATCTCGACGGCGCCACCATAGCGTGCTGCAGGGACGCGGACGGCCAGCTCGATGGCCGCGTCGAGGTCGTCGGCCTCGAGGATGAACCAACCGCCGACGGCCTCCTTCATCCCGACGAACGGGCCGTCCGTTGTCAGGGTCTTTCCGCCTTCGACCCGCACGGTGGTCGCGTTCTGGGGGAGGCCCATCGGCAGCCCGGGGGTGACGCCCGGCGTCTGGTTGATCCCTTGGTAGTCGGCGTAGACCTGCTTCTGCTCCTCCTCGGGGAGCGCGGCCTGTCGCTCAAGCGCGGTGCCCTGATATATCAGCATGACGTACTTCATCGCTTCCTCCTCGTCACTACCAGATGGTCGCGCAATAAGACGAACGGCGAGCCACGAAATCGACAGGTGGACACCGGAAATCTTGAGCTTCCCCGTATTGCGTGGCCGTCCAAGCGTGGATCTCGCCCCGACGAACTCCTGCTGAAGCTGGCTCTCGTCGTGGCGCTAGGTGCGATGCCAAGCAACACGCTCGAACTGTCTGGGGAAGTGTCCGTCGGCGACGTCATCGAGATCGAGACCGGTTCGCACAGCCAGTGGCTGGCCGGTGACCCATTCACCTGGCGGCCCATTGCCGAGCCGTCCCACCTGTCCGGCGTATCGGACTCATAGACGCGCTCGGTGAACTTCCAGCCGTCGCCGGTGCGTTGGTAGCGGTCGTGGTAGATGGCGTAGTTCAGCCTCTGGCGGCTGTCGCGGGTGCGCCCCAGCTCTGAGATGTACGCGCGGCCGGACGCGGTGTCGCCGTCAAGCGCGATCGTGCCCGGGTGCGTGTTTTGCAGCAAGAAGTCCACAAGATCCGGTACCCGCTCCCCCAGGCGCGGATCTGCTCCTGGCCGACGAGTCCACCCGGATGTTGGGCATCCGCAGCGCGCCGTCCGGGGTGGACACCGACGCAAGGCGGTCGCAATCGAGCATCATCGCCGCGTCGGTGAACTCCCCGCGCAGCGCCTCGATCTCGACGCGATCCGCGATGGTCTGAAAGTTACAAATCGGTTTCCTCCCTGTCATATCAAACACGTCACGGCTGCATGGACCTGCTGTTGGCCAGGCCGCCCCCGGGCGGGGGCAGCCAGACCCCGCGCTGGGTCAGCCGGTGAAGGACTCGGGGCCGAAGCGGCCCCAGGCCACGAAGACGGCCATGGCGAGATAGACCAGGTCGCCCACGATCGTTACCTTCTCGCCACGGCGGAGGCGCATGATCACCGCGCCAACAAACAGCAACGCCACACAGGTAGCCGTCACCGGCACCAGAACCGGCGCGATGTCGAGTACGGCTGGCAGGATCAGGCCCGCCGCAGCCAGGATTTCGAGGGCTCCGATGGCCCTGAGGGCGCCGGGGCTGAAGTCTAGGACCCATCTCGTTGCGGCGCCCATGCCAGCCATCTTCTCCCTGGGCACGAATATCTTGGCGCTGCTGACCAGGAGGACAGCGGCCATCAGTCCGGTAACGATCCATAGAACGAGGTTCATGAATATTTTCCTTCACGGTTGTGGGCGTTCCCGTTTGTCGGGTAGCCCGGGGACTCATGGCGGTCATGTTGGTTAGCGGTTCAGCCGTCGCGGGGTCGGCAGCCGGCGCGCAGCAGGGCAGCGAGGTCGTCGACCCGGTCGAGGTGGCGTAGCTTGTCGGGGTTGGCGATGGAGTGGATCGTCTGGATCTGGCCGTCGGCGATGTCGAGCCCCATGACCCCGACCAGCCGGTCCTGCGCGTCGATCGCCATCGCGCCGGGCTGGCCGTTGACCTCGGTGACCTGGATGCGCACGCCAAAGCGTGCCAGCGCGGACATTCCGGCCGACAAGGTCCGCGCCACCCGCTCCCGGCCGTTGATCGGCCGCGCCAGCGCCGGCACCTTGCCGCCGCCGTCAACGTGCAGCGCCACATCCTGCGCCAGCAACGCCTCCAGCGCCCGCAGGTCGCCCTGCTCGGCAGCGGTGAAGAAGCGCGCAGCCAGCTCTTCTCGCTGCCGCCGGGAGGCGTAATAGCGCGGCCGGCGCTCCCGGATGTGGTGGCGAGCCCGCGCGAGCAGGTGCCGCGTACTGTCCACATCGGTGCCGATGAACTCGGCGACCTCCGCATACGGATACTCGAACACCTCACGCAACAGGAACGCGGCCCGCTGCTGCGGCGACAAGCTCTCCAGCAGCACCAGGAACGCCAGCGACAGCGAGTCGACGGTCTCGGCGTGCTCGGCCGGCGTCGGATCGGTGACCAGCGGCTCGGGCAGCCACTCACCGACGTACCGCTCCCGCCGCACCCGCGCCGAACGAAGCTCGTCGATGGCCAGCCTGGTGACCAGCGTGGCGATGTACGCCCGCGGCGAGGCGATCGGCTCGTCCCGCTGCAGAATCTGATGCATCCGCAGGAACGCCTCCTGCACTATGTCCTCGGCTTCGCCGACGCTGCCCAGCATCCGGTAGGCGATGGCAAACGCCCGCGGTCGCAGCTCGCCGTACAGGTCCGAGGTGGACATGTCGAGTCAGCCCAAGCCCTCGGCGAAACCGGTGCGCCAGCTCGGATACCGCGGCGTCCAGCCCAGCTCGCGTTTGGTCTTCTCGCTGGAGATCCCAACCGCCCGCGTCATGATGTCCACCGCGCCCTTGCCGGCGAGCAGGCGGGCCACCCAGGCCGGCACCCGGCGCGGCGGTTTGGCGCCGAGCACCCGGGCCAGCTCCAGCAGCACCTCGCGCACCGGCGCCGGCTCGTCGTCGGCGACGTGGTAGATCCCGGGCTTGCCGCGTTCGATGGCCGCGACCGTGGCCGACGCGGCATCGGTGATGTGCACCATCGACCACACCCCACCGCCGCCGCCGACAATCGGGAACCTCCGCTTGCGGATCAGCCCGGCCAAGACGGCGTCCGGCGCGGCCTCGATGCCGGTCCCCGGGCCGTAGAAGCCACCGTAGCGAAGCACGATGCCATCGGCCCAGGCGATGCCGGTCACCGCGTCCTCCACGTGGCGCAACGCGTCCACCGCCTCCTTGGCGTCCTTAGGCGGGTTCGGCTCGATCCGGCCGTTCTCGTCCACGACCGGCCCACCGGTGCGTTCCAACCCGGCGTAGTTGCTCTGCGCCACGACCTTGCCGACGCCGACGGCGCGTCCGGCGGCCAGCAGGTGATCGGTGCCCTCGCTGCGCAGCCGGTTGGTGGCGGCCGCCATCCGCTTGACGTTCCGCACGTTTATCGGTCCGTTCAGCGCGGTGGCCTGATGGACGATCACCTCGGGCTCGGCCCTGGCCACCACGTCGGCCACCGCGTCGGGGTCGAGCACGTCGACGATGACCGCTTCGGCGCCCAGCGCCCGCAGTGTCCCGGTCTTGGCCGCCGAGCGGGTCGTGCCGACGACCTCGTGGCCGCGCGCCACGAGTTGCGGAACGAGATGGCCGCCGATCGCGCCGGACGCTCCAGCAATGAAAATCCTCACGACGTCTCCGTTCGTTGTGCTCACCAACAACAGACGAGACGCCCCGGCACCCCATGACTGACAGTGACCCAGCTCACAGTATGGCGCGGTGGTGCCGCCGGGCGCTCCGAATCGTCGGCACCGCCAGCATCCGCAACCGCACAGGAGGTGTGCACCAATGTGAGCCAAGTCGGGTCAGACGGCGGCTGCCTCGATAGCGGCGGCGACGACCAGTCGGCTCGTCCCGGATCCCGGGATCTGTCTATCCGTTATACCGCAACACTTTCAACCGCCCGGGTGAACTGCTCGGCCGGTACCGTCGGGGATTCCTACGACAACGCCCTCGCGGAAACCGTGATCGGCCTGTACAAGGCGGAGTTGGTCCGCCGGCACGGGCCGTGGCGCGCTCTCGAACATCTGAAGCTGTCCACATTGGAATGGGTGGACTGGTACAACCACCACAGGCTTCACTCCCGGTGCGGCAACATCCCACCCGCGGAGTACGAAGCCAGCTACTACAATCACCATCAAAGTCCGGGTACAGAGGCCGGAACGCAGGAATCATAGCCTCCAACAAACCCAGGGCACCTCAGCCAGCCTCATCGTCACCTCCAACAAGGCCTTCGGCAAAGCGCACATGTTCGCGCGAACGTATGCGCAGCAGCGCCGAAGTATCACGGGTTGGCGCTGCCGTTCCCGGGTTTGGCACTGATGCACCCGCCCCGCGCGGCAGGATCGCGTCAGCCGATCTGTTCGGCCAGAGCGACGATGATGCCCGCGGGGCCGCGGAGGTAGCAGAGCCGGAAGATGCTCTCGTACTGCGCCACCTCGCCGAGGAGTTCGGCGCCGTGGGCGCGCAGGCGGGCGATGGTGTCGTCGATGTCGTCGACGGCGAACATGACGCGATGCAGGCCCAGTGTGTTGGGCGGCGGGTTCTCCGGCTCGGCGCCGGACGCCGCGGGGGTGTGGTACTTGGTCAGCTCCAGCTTGCCATGGCCGTCGGGGGTCCGCATCATCGCGATGTCGCTCCGGACGCCGTCGAGTCCGACGCTGCGGTCCGCCCAAAGGCCTTCGACCTGCCCCTTGCCTTCCAGCTCCATGCCGAGCTCGGTGAAGAACGCGACAGCCGCGTCCAGGTCGTCGACGACGATGGCGACGTTGTCCATCCGCTGAATGGTCATATCTCCGAGCATAAAGAACGCGGCGAGCCGCCGGTCCGGTGTGCCGGAACCGGCGGCTCGCCGCTCGTCATCGGCGGTCGAGTAGCGCCGGCACGTCATCGGTGGTGCGCCTAGAAAGTGGAGGGCGGCACGTTGATCCTATGCGCTTCCTGCCAGTGCCCGGGCGGGGACGTCTGCGCGTGACCTTGCACGTTGGTAGAACTCCGCGCGTCGACGCGCGAATTCCTGCTCGGCTGCAACCGAGCGCGGTCCACAGTTGGTGATCGTCTGCTTGTTCGGTCACGTTCTCTCCCGGTTGTCGGGCAAGCGCGTCGGGTCGACGGCGTCGGCCAAATAGATCAATGGTGCTTGCGGGTCCATGCCGAAGGCGGCCGCGACGAGCTTCGGGTCGAGCGTGTTGACCAGGTCGAAAAGGCGGGTGCTACGAATCGTGCGGGGTGAAACGCCGCAGCCGTGTTCTGCGACTTCCCAACACCGCCAGCCTTCTGCGATCCCGAGCGCCTCGATGTGCCGAACGTGGAGGGGTTGAACAGCGTCGCCAGGGCGTCGAAGCGAGTCCCCGCTTCCGCCTGCTGATTGTCGAGCAGATAACCGCTGTCATTGGCCACGTCCGCATCATCCCTCTCGCTGATGTCCAGGTTCAGCCAGGTCGCGCGGGGTGATTCTGGCCGACGGGCGGAGCAACGTGCTCAACTGCGGCCCGCGCGTTGGCCGCGGCCCGGCGCAGTGCGCTGTCGTGCCGAGATGAGAGCGCGTTGGTTGTCAGACGGATGCGCAGATCGGTCGTCCATTTGCCTCGGCGCGGGGCCTATGCCTCGTCGCGAAGGACGAGGAGAGCGCGGCGCTCAGCTTCGATCGCGGCGAGCCTCGCTTGTGCGTCGGCTGCCCGCCGTTGCATTGACCCTGTACCTTGGCGACGAGTCGCATGGATCCGACAACGTCCTGTTGCGCTCGCTTGATCCGATCGCGTACCGCGAAGTCGGTGAACACGTTGTCGAACCAACATCGACTAACCTGGTCAGGCCATCCACGGCCAGCCGCGGGGCGGTGAGCGCCTCCGCGTCGACGTCGGCCAGCTCGGTGCGAAGCACAGCAAGGCATGATCGGCGTAAGCCACCGCGCGCGCTGCCTCATCCAGCCGCGAATGTTTGACCGCGCTGCTGATCGCACCGCCTCCGAAGAACGTGTCGTAGGTCGACCATCCTGACGCGCTGCCAAGCTTGGTCTCTACCTGCGACAACGCGGTCTGCGCGGTCAGAGCGGCCGGCAGGGCCTCGCCAAGTCCGTGCAGCTCGCCGGTGAGTCGTCCTCGCTCAGCGGCCAGTTCCAACAGTCGCACGCCACGCGGGTCGGCGGAATCGCTCAGGTACCGCTCCTTCTCGTCAAGCACGGCGGCGTAGGTGCTCGGTGCCGTGGCGAGCTGATCTAGCCCCGTATTTCGCAGGTGGGGTTGAGTGGCCGCGCGTTATGGCCAGCGGGGTTGGGTGGGGTCGATGTGGAGGAGGCTCAGGAGTTGGGTTTGTAGCCATCCGGGTTTGGGGATGGTGGGTGGTTGGCTGTGG
>WNGB01005070.1_pt1 | contig 21900 bp, 17 predicted proteins | sample 5400681 | NCBI WGS metagenome assembly WNGB01 (sample SAMN13153367, study PRJNA577476) | soil metagenome | isolation source: 115 cm soil or saprolite under grassland replicate 2 | place: USA:California | collected 2016-06-15
GGCGGTCGGCGGCACGTCCCCCAGTGCGGGCGACGGGCAGCGGCGCGCGAATGCACGTCGCTCGCGCACAGGCGGCGCTCGATCATGGCAGGACCCCCCTGCAAAGGGGCGAGCGTAACTCGCGGGGAGCGCGAATGCACAAATAGTGAGTAGCCGATCAGTGGAAGGCGGTCCAGGAGCCGCCTCCGACCACCTCGGCGTCGCCCCCGCGCCACAGCGAGGCGTCCACCATGTCTCCGGTCGCTACAGTGGTGAGCGTAGCGCCCGCGCCAGCGGGCGCGGAGTCGAACCACGCCCGCACGGCGCGCTTCGACTTCGGTGCGCTTCGCGCACCTACGCTCAGCGCGAACGGGAGCACCTCGGTGCCGCCGTTCGCTATGCACCATTCGTGAGAACGGGGTACCTCGGTGCTGCCGTTCGCTATGCACCATTCGTGAGAACGGGGTACCTCGGTGCTGCCGTTCGCGATGCACCGTTCGTGATAATGGGCTGCCGCGGTGCCGCCGTTCGCGATGCAATGCACCGTTCGTCAGAACGGGGTCACCGTCGGTGCCGCCGTTCGCGATGCAGGACGGCGGGGCTACAGCTGGTCGTCGTCGATCGAGAAGACGCCCTCCGCGCCCGCGACGACGGTCCGGGCGAGGCCTGCGGCGCGCACGAGGACGTGGTCCGAGTAGAAGCGGGCCGTGGCGAGCTTCGCGCGGTAGAAGCCGGCCTCGCCGCCTCCGGCGGCGAGGTGGCGGTGCGCGGCGAGCGCGGCGCGGGCGGACTGCCAGCCGCCGGCGACGGTCCCGAACAGCTCGAGGAACGGCACCGCCCCGACGGAGGCGCGGCGCACGTCCGTGGCGTACGTCGAGACGATGAACTGGACCGCCTGCTCGAGCGCGCCGATCCCGTCGCGCAGCCGCGCGGCGATCGCGGACAGCGTCTCCGACTTCTCCTGCTCGAGCTGGGCCTCGACCTCGCGCATCTCGGCGATGACGCCGCGGATGACCTCGCCCTTGTCGCGCGCGACCTTGCGGCCGATGAGGTCCGCGGCCTGGATGCCGTTCGTCCCCTCGTAGATGGAGGTGATGCGCGCGTCGCGGAAGAACTGCGCCGCGCCGGTCTCCTCGATGAAGCCCATCCCGCCGTGCACCTGGATGCCGAGCGAGGCGATGTCGATCGCGTTGTCGGTGGACCAGGCCTTCACGATCGGGATCATGAGCTCGACGAACGCCTGGCTCCGCGCGCGCCGCGTCGCGTCCGGGTGGCAACGCGCGGTGTCAGTCGCCGCCGCGGTGACGCACGCGATCGCGCGCATCGCCTCGATCCGCGACTTCATGAGGAGCAGCATGCGGCGGACGTCCGGGTGCCGGACGATCGCCACCTTGTCCTTGCTGCGGGTCCCGAGCTCGGTGCCCTGCAGCCGCTCGCGCGCGTACGCGACGGCGACCTGGTAGGCGCGCTCGGCGATGCCGATGCCCTCGAGCCCCACGGAGAAGCGGGCCGCGTTCATCGTGACGAACATGTACTCGAGGCCGCGGTTCTCCTCCCCGACGAGCCAGCCGACCGCGCCGTCCTTGTCGCCGAAGGCGAGCACCGCGGTCGGGCTCGACACGCAGCGGACGTCGTTCCGGGCGCCGAGGCTCCCGTCCGCGTTGACGAGCACCTTCGGCACGACGAAGAGCGAGATGCCCTTCACGCCCTCCGGCGCGTCCGGCGTCCGCGCGAGGACGAGGTGGACGATGTTCTCGGTGAGGTCGTGGTCGCCGTAGGTGATGAAGATCTTCTGCCCCTCGAGGCGGTAGGAGCCGTCCTGCTGCGGCACCGCGCGCGTGCGGACCGCGGAGAGGTCCGACCCGGCCCCGGGCTCGGTCAGCACCATCGTGCCGGCCCACTCGCCCGAGGTGAGCTTCGGGAGGTACCGCGCCTTCAGCTCCGCCGAGCCCTTCGGCTCGAGCGCGTCGATGGCGCCGCGGGTGAGCATCGGGCAGAGGGCGAACGAGAGGTTCGCGGCGTGCCACATCTCCTCGACGAGGGTCGAGACGAGGCGGGGCACGCCCTGGCCGCCGTACTCCGGCTCGACCGACAGGGCGTTCCACCCGCCGTCTACGAACTGCCGGTAGGCGTCGCGCCAGCCAGTGGCGGTGGAAACCTCGCCGTCCTTCACGCGGGCGCCCTCGCGGTCGCCGACGACGTTCAGGGGGGAGAGCACGCCGCCGGCGAACTTCGCCGCCTCCTTGAGGATCGCCTCGGCGACCTCGAGCGTCACGTCCCCGCAGCCGGGGAGCTCGAACTGCATGTCGCGAAGGGGGGCGGTGTAATCCCTCATGGTCGTTCTCCAGGACGCGAAGCGTCGTCGGTGCTGCCGCGGGGGTCTCCCCCCTTACATGTTGCGCCGGTACTGCCCACCCACCTCGAAGAGCGCGCCGGTGATCTGCCCGAGCGAGCACACCCGCACGGCGTCCATCAGCACCTCGAAGACGTTGCGGCCCTCGATGACCGCCTGCTCGAGCCGCCGCAGGACGAGCGGGGCCTCGGCTGCGTGCCGGGCGTGGAAGTCGCGGAGTCGAGCGAGCTGCGAGCGCTTCTCCTCCTCGGTCGAGCGGGCGAGCTCGATCTGCTCCGGGACCTGCTCGGCCTGGGGGCTGCGGAACGTGTTCACCCCGACGATCGGGTGCTCGCCGCTGTGCTTGAGCATCTCGTAGTGCATGCTCTCTTCCTGGATCCGGCTGCGCTGGTAGCCCGTCTCCATCGCGCCGAGGACGCCTCCCCGGTCGGCGAGCCGTTCGAACTCCGCGAGCACGGCCTCCTCGACGAGCTCCGTCAGCTCGTCCACCACGAACGCACCCTGGTTCGGGTTCTCGTTCCTCGCGAGGCCCCACTCGCGGTTGATGATGAGCTGGATCGCCATCGCGCGCCGCACGCTCTCCTCGGTGGGCGTCGTGATCGCCTCGTCGTAGGCGTTCGTGTGGAGCGAGTTGCAGTTGTCGTAGATCGCGATGAGGGCCTGCAGCGTCGTGCGGATGTCGTTGAACGCGATCTCCTGCGCGTGCAGGGAGCGTCCGGACGTCTGCACGTGGTACTTGAGCTTCTGGCTGCGCTCGTTCGCCCCGTAGCGGTCGCGCATCGCGACGGCCCAGATCCGGCGCGCCACCCGGCCGAGGACCGTGTACTCGGGGTCCATCCCGTTCGAGAAGAAGAAGCTCAGGTTCGGGGCGAAGTCGTCGATGCTCATCCCGCGCGCGAGGTAGGCCTCGACATAGGTGAAGCCGTTCGCGAGCGTGAAGGCGAGCTGGGAGAGGGGGTTCGCCCCCGCCTCCGCGATGTGGTAGCCGCTGATGCTCACCGAGTAGAAGTTGCGCACCTGGTTACGCACGAAGTACTCGGCGACGTCCCCCATCACCTTGAGGCTGAAGTCGGTGGAGAAGAGGCAGGTGTTCTGCCCCTGGTCCTCCTTCAGGATGTCCGCCTGCACGGTGCCGCGCACGCTCGCGAGCGCGCGCGCCCGGAGCTCCGCCGCCTCCGCCGCGCCGGGCTCCCGGCCCTTCTCAACGGCGAACTTCTCGAGCTGCTGGTCGACGGCGGCGTTCATGAACATCGCGAGGATCGTGGGCGCCGGCCCGTTGATGGTCATGCTCACCGACGTCGCCGGATCGCACAGGTCGAACCCGGAGTACAGCACCTTCAGGTCGTCGAGCGTGGCGATGCTGACGCCGGAGTTGCCGACCTTCCCGTAGATGTCCGGACGCGGGTCGGGATCCTGGCCGTAGAGCGTGACCGAGTCGAACGCGGTGGAGAGCCGCTTTGCCGGCATCCCCTCCGACACGAGCTTGAAGCGCCGGTTCGTCCGGAACGCGTCGCCCTCGCCGGCGAACATGCGGGTCGGGTCCTCGCCCTCGCGCTTGAACGCGAACGTGCCCGCCGTGTACGGGAAGGAGCCCGGCACGTTCTCGAGCAGCAGCCACTTCAGGCGCTCGCCGTCGTCCTCGTACCTCGGCAGCACCACCTTGCGGATCTTCGTGCCAGAGAGCGAGGTGTGGACGAGGCGGGTGCGCACCTCGCGGTCGCGGATCTTCACGACGTACTCGTCGCCGGCATAGGCCTTCTGCAGCTCGGGCCAGCGGGCGAGGAGCCCTCGCGAGGCGGCGTCGAGCCGCTCCTCGCGCGAGCGCGCGAGCGGCTCGAGCGCCTCGGCGATCTCCGGCCGATCGCGCTGCGCGGCGAGCGTCATCCGCTGCGCCGCACGGAGCTGCTGCACCTCGCGCGCGAGCGCCGCCTGCTCGAGCGCGCGCCGCTCGTAGCTGCGCACCGCCCCGGCGATGTCGGCGAGGTAGCGCGCGCGGCCGGCCGGCACGATCGAGGTCTGGTTCGTGCTGTGGCGGGCCGTCACCGCCGGCAGCCGCCCATCCTCGAGGCGCAGCCCGAGCGCGCGCAGCCGCGCCTTCAGCGCCTGATAGAGGGCGGTCACGCCGTCGTCGTTGAACCGGCTCGCGATTGTTCCGAAGACGGGCATCGCCTCGAGCGGCTCGCCGAACGCGCCGCGGTTCCGCTGCACCTGCTTCGAGACGTCGCGCAGCGCGTCCTCCGCGCCCCTGCGGTCGAACTTGTTGATCGCGACGAGCTCGGCGAAGTCGAGCATGTCGATCTTCTCGAGCTGGCTCGCCGCGCCGAACTCCGGCGTCATCACGTAGAGGGGCACGTCCACGAGCGGCACGATCGCGGCGTCGCCCTGGCCGATGCCGGGCGTCTCGACGACGATGAGGTCGAAGCCCGCGACCTTCGCGGCGGCGACCACGTCGGCCAAAGCGGGGCTCACCTCGTGCCCGGTGTCGCGCGTCGCGAGGCTGCGGAAGAAGACGCGCGGACCCCGGGACCAGGGGCCGATCGCGTTCATGCGGATGCGATCCCCGAGCAGCGCGCCGCCGCTCTTGCGGCGCGACGGGTCGATGCTGATGACGGCGATGCGCAGCGCGTCATCCTGATCGAGGCGCAGCCGCCGGATGAGCTCGTCGGTGAGGCTCGACTTGCCCGCGCCGCCGGTGCCGGTGACCCCGACGACGGGCACCTTCCGGCTTCGCGACTGGGCGTGGAGCGCCATGACGAGCTTCGCGTCGGCCCCGCCGTTCTCGAGCGCGGTGACGAGCCGCGCGAGCGCGCGCCACGCCGCCTCGGAGTGATCGCCGATCTCTTCGAGGCTCTTCGGCGCGCGCGCCGCCGCGTCGGTGTCGCAGCGCTTCACGATGTCGCCGATCATCCCGGCGAGGCCCATGCGCTGCCCGTCCTCCGGGCTGTAGATCCGCGCGACGCCGTAGGCCTCGAGCTCAAGGACCTCGGCCGGCACGACGACCCCGCCCCCGCCGCCGAAGACCTGGATGTCCTCGCCTCCGCGCTGCCGGAGCGAGTCGATCATGTACTTGAAGAACTCGAGGTGCCCGCCCTGGTACGAGCTGACCGCGATGCCCTGCACGTCCTCCTGCAGGGCTGCGGTCACGATCTCGTCCACCGACCGGTTGTGGCCGAGGTGGATCACCTCGGCCCCCTTCTCCATCAGGATGCGCCGGACGATGTTGATCGCCGCGTCGTGCCCGTCGAACAGCGCCGCGGCGGTCACGAGGCGGACCTTGTGCCTCGGCCGGTCCTCGGCGACGGGCGCGAGCTCGGTGCTCGGGTGGATCATTGCGGCTCCTGGCGCGGGCGCTCGCCCTTGAGCTCGGGGAAGTCGTCCTCGAAAAACTCTCGCTCGCCGCGGCCGGCCCCCTGCCGCTGCTGCTTCTCCATGCGGGAGAGCTCGGTCCGGCGGATCTTCCCGGAGATGGTCTTCGGGAGCTCCGCGAACTCGATGAGGCGGATGCGCTTGTAGGGAGCGAGCGCAGTCCGGATGTGCGCGAAGATCGACAGCGCCAGCTCGCGGCTCGGCGCGTAGCCGTCGCGCAGCACGAGGAACGCCTTCGGCACCGTGAGCCGGCGCGGATCCGGGCTCGGCACGACCGCCGCCTCCGCGACCGCCTCGTGCTCGATGAGCGCGCTCTCGAGCTCGAAGGGGCTGATCCGGTAGTCGGACGACTTGAAGACGTCGTCCATCCGGCCGACGTAGGTGAGGTAGCCCTCGTCGTCCACGCTCGCCACGTCGCCGCAGTGGTAGTGGCCGCCGCGCATGAGGTACGCCGTCTTCTCAGGATCGTCCTTGTAGCCAGTCATGAGGCCGGCGGGCCGCGGCTCGAGGGCGAGGCAGATCTCCCCCTCGCGCGCCGGCTTGTCGTCGTCGCCGAGGAGGATGACCTCGTATCCCGGCATCGGCCGGCCCATGGAGCCGGGCTTCACCTTCTGCCCGGGCGAGTTCCCGACCTGGCAGGTGGTCTCGGTCTGGCCGTAGCCGTCACGGATGGTGATGCCCCAGGCCTTCTTTACCTGGTCGATCACCTCGGGGTTGAGCGGCTCGCCCGCACCGACGAGCTCGCGCAGCTTCACCGGATAGGCGGCGAGGTCCTCCTGGATGAGCATGCGCCAGACGGTCGGCGGGGCGCACAGGCTCGTCACGCCGCAGCGGGTGACGACGTCGAGGGCGGCCTTCGCGTTGAAGCGCGCATAGTTGTAGATGAAGACGGTCGCGCCCGCGTTCCACGGCGCGAAGACGTTGCTCCACGCGTGCTTCGCCCAGCCGGGCGAGCTGATGTTGAAGTGCACGTCGCCCGGCATGAGGCCGATCCAGTACATCGTCGACAGATGCCCGACCGGATAGCTCTGGTGCGTGTGCGAGACGAGCTTCGGCTTCGCCGTCGTGCCGGAGGTGAAGTAGAGGAGGAGCGGGTCGGAGGCGTTCGTCGGCGCGTCCGGGACGAAGTCCGCGGACGCGGAGCGCGCCAGCTCGAGGTTCGTCCAGCCCGGCCGGTCGCTCCCGACGACGATGCGGCCGTAGCCGCCGGGGAGGGCGTCGAACTTTCCGGTGTCGGCGTCGCCGACGATGACGTGCCGGACGCCGCCGCGCGCGAACCGGTCGCGCAGGTCCTCGGTGTTGAGGAGCGTCGTCGCCGGGATGATCACCGCGCCGAGCTTCATGGCGGCGAGCATCACCTCCCAGAGCGGCACGACGTTGCCGAGCATCATGAGGACGGCGTCGCCGCGCTTCACGCCCTGCGCGCGGAGGAAGTTCGCAACCTGGTTCGAGCGCCGCGAGAGCTCGGCGAAGGAGAGCTTCACCTCGCCCTTTCCCTCGTCGACGACCCACAGGGCGGTGCGGTCGTTGCCCTTCGCCATCGCGTCGAAGTGGTCGAGCGCCCAGTTGAACCGATCGAGCTTCGGCCACCGGAAGTCCCGGCGCGCCGTGACGTAGTCCGTCCGGTGGGCGAGCAGGAAGTCACGAGCTTCGATGAAGGGACGCGAAGAGCCCGACATGCGCACCTCGGCGGAGGAGGGTTCGAACGACTTCCGGATGGTATGCGGCGCGGGCGCGCGGAGGCGATGCCCGATGCGCCCGCCGCCCCTGGCGGTTTTTGCCACCCCGGGATCGGCCCCCGCGCACGCTCCCCCTCGCGCGGCGCGGCCGCGGGAGCAGCCGCAGCCGCCACGCCTGGGTTGGCGCGCCCGGAATGCGGGCAGCATATTTGGCAGTCCCCGATCGGAGGGCCGCGTGAAGATCAACCGACGTTCCGCCCACATCACCGAAGGCGTCGCACGAGCGCCCAACCGCTCGATGTTCTACGCGCTCGGCTACGTCGAGTCCGACTTCCAGAAGCCGCTCATCGGCGTCGCGAACGCCCACTCGACGATCACGCCGTGCAACTCCGGCCTGCAGCGGCTCGCCGACGCTGCGGTCGCGGGCATCGAGGAGGCAGGCGGCAAGGCGCAGGTCTTCGGCACGCCCACCGTCAGCGACGGGATGGCGATGGGCACGGAGGGGATGAAGTACAGCCTCGTGTCGCGCGAGGTCATCGCCGACTGCGTCGAGACCTGCGTCGGCGCGCAGTGGATGGACGGCGTGCTCGTGCTCGGCGGCTGCGACAAGAACATGCCCGGCGGCATGATGGGCATGCTGCGCGCCAACGTCCCGGCCGTGTACGTCTACGGCGGCACCATCCTGCCGGGGCACTATCAGGGCAGGGACCTCAACATCGTAAGCGTGTTCGAGGCGGTCGGTCAGTTCACCGCCGGGCGCATGAGCGAGACCGACTTCTGCGAGATCGAGCGGCGCGCCGTCCCGGGCTCGGGGTCCTGCGGCGGCATGTACACCGCCAACACGATGAGCGCGGCGTTCGAGGCGCTCGGACTGAGCCTCCCGTACTCCTCGACGATGGCGAACCCGCACGAGGAGAAGGTCGCCTCGACCCGCCAGGCGGCGCGGGTGCTCGTCGAGGCGGTGAAGAGCGACCTCAAGCCGCGCGACATCGTCACCCGCCGCTCAATCGAGAACGCGATCGCCGTGGTCATGGCGATCGGCGGGTCGACGAACGCGGTGCTGCACTTCCTCGCCATCGCGCACGCCGCGGAGGTCGAGTGGACCATCGACGATTTCGAGCGCGTGCGCCGCAAGGTGCCGGTCCTCTGCGACCTGAAGCCGTCCGGCAGGTATCTCGCCGTGGACCTGCACCGGGCGGGCGGCGTTCCGCAGGTGATGAAGATCCTGCTCGGCGCCGGCCTGCTGCACGGCGACTGCGTCACGATCACCGGCAAGACCGTCGCGGAGAACCTCGCCTCCGTGCCGGACGTACCGACCACCGCGCAGGACGTCATCCGCCCGATCTCGAGCCCGCTGTATGCCCAGGGCCACCTCGCGATCCTGAAGGGCAACCTCGCGATCGAGGGGGCCGTCGCCAAGATCACGGGGCTGAAGCACCTCGCGATCACGGGGCCCGCCAGGGTCTTCGAGGACGAGCAGTCGGCGCTCGAGGCCATCCTCGCGCGCCGGATCCAGCCGGGCGACGTGATGGTGCTCCGCTACCTCGGGCCGAAGGGAGGGCCCGGCATGCCCGAGATGCTGGCGCCGACGAGCGCCCTCGTCGGGCAGGGGCTCGGGGACAGCGTCGGGCTCGTGACCGACGGCCGCTTCTCGGGCGGCACCTGGGGCATGGTCGTCGGCCACGTCGCTCCGGAGGCGTACGAGGGCGGCACGATCGCGCTCGTCGAGGAGGGCGACTCGATCACGATCGACGCCGCCACGCTCGCGCTGCAGCTGAACGTCCCCGACGCCGAGCTGGAGCGCCGCCGCGCCGCGTGGAGGCGGCCGCCGCCCCGTTACCCCCGCGGCGTGCTCGCGAAGTTCGCGAGGAACGCGTCGAGCGCGAGCACGGGCGCCGTGCTCGACCGCTTCGTGTGAGGCGCCGCGGTCCTACCGGGCGCTCGCCAGTCCGGTTGTCGATGGTCGCGGTGACGGACGGGCGCCGCGCGGAGGCTTCATCGTGATCCGAGCGCGTCCGCGAGCTCCCGGAGGAGCTTCGCCCCGTCGCCGCGCCACGCGGTCCCGTGCATGCAGGCGAGGGTGCGCGGCCCGGTGCTCGCGAGCTTCTCGATCGTGGCCCGCGTCGCGGGCGCGTGGGCGTAGTAGTCCATCACGGCGCGCATGGCCTCGGACGGCCCGAGGATGTCGGACTCCGTCGCGGGCGCGTGGCTCGCGCCCGGCTGGGTGAAGAGATCGCCGCAGAACAGGGTCCGCGTGGCGGACTCGGACATGAACCCGCAGTCCCAGCCATGCGGAACGTGCGGCGCGTCCCACCACGTGACCTCGTGCCGGCCGAGCCGGAGCCGCTCGCCGTCGGTGAGCGGGCGAGGCGGGCGGGTGGCGAGGTCGCCCACTGACGTCATCGCTCCGACGACGCTGCACGCTGCCTCCGCGTGCGGCGCGGCGGCGAGGAACTCGTTCAGCGCGCCGCACTCGTCCTGCTCGAAGTGGGAGAACGCGATCCAGCGTAGCCGCTCGACCGGCATGACCCGCGCGATCGCGTCGCGGACCGCCGGAAAGATCCTCCGGAGTCCCGTGTGGAAGAGGAGCGGCTCGTCATCCACCACGAGGAACTGGTTGAACGTGAAGCCGCCCGGCACCGCCTCGAGAGGCGTGCTGATCCGGTAGATGCCATCCGCGATCTCGTCGATGGTGGTTGCTGCGGGCGCGGTGCTCGGGTGCATCGGGAGTCTCCTCGGCCGCGAGGTGCGGCGCATGCCACAGAGGCGTAACGAGGGGCGCCTCATCGCGCTTCGCTGGAGAGAGCGTTCGGCCCGCCCCATTCGCACGAGGCGTCGGAGCGCGCGCCCTCGTCTGCCCGGACCTTCCTCGACGGGACGCTCGCCCGCGATCACGAACGGCCACTTCCGATGGGCGGGCGCAGTGGTACATGGGCGAGGTGGCCGATGACGGGACCCGGCCGGTCGGCCGCGGAGGCGAGACGAGATGAACATCCTTCTCTTCGGGGCGACGGGTGACGGACCTCGCGGAGCTCTCGGGGTTCGAGGCCGAGCTCGCCGGCTGCGACGCGTGCTTCTTCTGCCTCGGCGTCTCCTCGGTCGGCATGACGGAGCAGGACTACCGGCGCGTGACGTACGACCTCACGCTCGCCGTCGCGCGGACGCTCGTCGCCGCGAATCCCCGGATGACGTTCGTCTACGTCTCGGGAGCCGGCACGGACGGCACCGAGCGCGGGCGGGGGTCTTCCCGCTGCTGAACGCGGCCTTCCCGAACCAGATGACGACGACGGAGCGGGTCGGCCGGGCGATGCTCGTCGTCGCGAAGCGCGGGGCGCCGAAGCCGGTGCGCGCGAGGGAGCCGCACGGGGAGCTCGTGGCGGTCCCCGGGCAGACATGGAGGCTCGCCGTGGCGCCCACGGCGGGGTGGGCCGCGCGGGCGCGTGCGTGGCCGCTGCGCGTTGGCGCGCTGCTCATCGCGGTCCTCGCGGGACTGCTCGCGTATCGGGTGCGGAGCCTCCCCGAGACGCTCCGCAGCCAGGTCGCCGCCCGCACCGCGGAGCTCGAGGTCGCCCATCGCGAGCAGCAACGCGCCGAGGAGGCACAGCGTCAATCCCAGAAGCTCGAGGCGGTGGGCCTCCTCGCCGGCGGGGTCGCGCACGACTTCAACAACCTCCTCCGTGCTGAACCTCGCGATCAACGCCCGGGATGCGATGCCCGATGGCGGGGCGCTCACCTTCGAGACCGCGCTCGAGATCCTCGACGGCGCGAGCGCGAAGGGGCACGGCGGGACGGTGCGGGTGTACAGCGAGCTCGGCGTCGGCTCTCGGTTCATGGTCTACCTGCCGGCGCACGAGGGTGGCGCGGTCCCGCAGACCGCACCCACGGACGACGCTCCGCGCGGCTCCGGCGTCGTGATGGTCGTGGACGACGAGAAGATCATCCGGCGCACCGCGGGGCGGATGCTCGCGGCGCTCGGGTACGAGCCGGTGCTGGTCCCGGGCGGACCGGAGGCGCTCGAGTGGCTGTCCGCGGACCGCGACCGGATCGCAGCGGTGGTGCTCGACCTGGCGATGCCGGGCATGGACGGCCGCGCCTGTTTCAGGATGATGCGGAAGGCGCGCCCGGAGCTCGTCGTCCTCGTCAGCTCCGGGTTCACCCGCAATGGCCGCGCGGAGGAGCTCCTCGCGGAGGGCGCCGCCGGCTTCGTCCAGAAGCCGTATCGGACCGGGGAGCTCGCCCGCGCGCTCGCAGCGGCGCTCGCGCCGCGAGGACCCGCGAGGAGCCAGCCGGCGTGAGCCGACGTCGGGTCCCGCTCCCCTGACCGGAAGACGGCGGCAGCGCCCCGCACTCGACGGGCGGCGCAGGTCAGCCGTGGTGCGAGCGCGCCTCGGAGGTGTGCTGCCGCAGGACGACGAGCGAGGCCACGAGCACGATGATGAGGACCGTCAGGAGTCCGAGCTCCCACATCACGTGCTGGAACATCCGCTCGTCGCTCCCCTCCTGCGCGCTGAACTCCGCCGTGATGACGAGGATCCGCCTCACGCCCGCGATGAGCGCCACGAGCAGGAACGGCTCCGGCACGAGCGCGTGCTCGCGAAACGAGACCTGCACCGTGTAGAGCAGCTCGACCACCATGAGCGCGAGCAGGATCCGGGCGAGCACCCCCACGATCGCGCGAACGTCCATGCCGATCGTCGTGGTCCGCGCGAGGTCGACCGCCGCCTGCACGAGCATGACCGCCGCGGTCGCGGCGAGCAGCAACCCGAGCGCGACGTAGACCGCGTCCTGCACCCCGGAGAAGACGATCGAGACGATCCGCCGTGCTCCCTGCTCCTTCGGCCGCTCGATCACGACGGTCCACCTCCGCACGCTCCGTCGGGGTCCGGCGCGACGCGGACGCCGCGCAGCGGGACGGCGGCTTCAGCTAACCATGTCGGCCGGCCGCGAGAACCCCGGGCACCCCGCCGCGCCGGTGCCTCACGGCGGTGAGAGTGGGGCGCGCCGCGACGCGGGCGGGTAGGCCCGCGACGGCGCCCTTCCCGCGCGAGGCTCGAGGAGCGAGCGCACGGGCGCGGTGTACGCGTCGAAGGAGAGCTCTCCTCACTTGCAGAGCCACGAGGCGTTGCAGGTGCCGCTCGTGCAGTCCTCGCCGTGGGTGCAGGGCCGTCCGCCCGGGAGCGTTGTGCAGAAGCCGGCGTTGCAGGTGGCGCTCGCGCAGTCGCTCCCCGTCGAGCAGTGGAACGCGGGGGGCGGCCTTGCACTCCCCCGACGTATCGGCGGTCGTGCAGAGCTGACCGACGAGGCAGATCGTGCTCGTCGAGCCACACAGGCCGCAGTACCCCCCGGGGCCACCGGGCCCGGTGCATAGGGGCGCGCGGCCGTTGCACTTCGTGACCCCCGGCGTGCACGTGGCGCCCAGACCGTTACAGGTGGTCTGGCAGCGCGCGGTGGTGCAGGCGTCGTGCGGATCCGAGCCCGCGGGGACGGGCCAGCACGTCCCGAGCTTCCCCGGGACGTTGCAGGCGTTGCAGCCGTTGCAGAGCGCCGACGTCGTACCGCAGCAGACCCCGTCGACGCAGTTGCCGCTCGCGCACTCGTTCGCGCCCCCGCAGCTCACGCCGGGCGCCTTCTTCGCGAGGCAGCTCGGGGCGACGCAGTAGTCGCCCGAGACGCAGTCGCCGTCGTCCGTGCAGCTCGTCTTGCAGGCGGTGGCGCCGCAGACGAAAGGCGTGCAGCCCAGCGTGATCGCCACCGGGCAGCTCCCGCCGTTGCAAGCCGTCGCCGCGGCCTGCGTCCCCGCCGTGCAGGAGGCCGGCCGGCACTGGGTGGCCGGGTAGGCGCAAGCGGTGGCGAGCGTCCCGTTGCAGGAGCCCTCGCATGCGACGGTCCCGTCGGAAGTGCAGGCGGTGTGGCCGGGCTGCGGCGGATTGCCCGCGGTGATGGTGCCGCACGTCCCCGCGGCGGCGCCCGTGTTGACGCCGGTGCACGCCTCGCACTGCCCGGTGCAGGCCCGGTCGCAGCAGGTGCCGTCGGGAGCGCAGGCGAGTCCGGTCCGGCACTGGTTCGCCGCGGTGCAAGCTCCCCCTTTGTCGAGCTTCGCGACGCAGCTCCCGCTCGCGTCGCACCAGTTTCCGGGGGAGCAGGCCGTGTCTAGGATGCAGCCGGTCCGGCAGCCGACGCCGCCGCAGGCGTACGGCGCGCAGGGCGTGGTGCTCGCCTCCGGGCAACGACCGGCGCCGTCGCACGAGGCGGGGTTCTCCTGCGTGGACCCGGTGCAGGTCTGGTTGCGGCACTGCCAGAGCGGGTAGGCGCACGTCGCGGCGACGCCGTTGCACGAGCCGCCGCAGGAGCTGAGGTCGGTCGCGCACGCCGCGTGCGGCGCGTGCGGCTGCGCGCCGGCCGTGAGGGTCCCGCAGTTCCCTGCGGACTGGCCGGTGCCGACGCCGTTGCAGGCCTCGCACTCTCCGGAGCAGGCCCGGTCGCAGCAGATCCCCTCGGGCGCGCAGGCGCCGGACCCGCACTCGCCGTCGAGGAGACATCGATCGCCGAGCGCCACCGTGCCCGGCGCCGCCGTTGCGGGCGGGCGGTCCACGTCGTTCGCGTCGTAGGTGAGGAAGCAGCCGGAGAGTGCGAGCGCGAGGAGCGCTGCGGGCGCGCGGTGGCTCATGGGAGCCTCCCGGAGACGAGGGCGAGGCCGCCGCCGGGCAGCGGCCGGAAGTCGAGCGCGACGGGCGCGGCGGACCGGGCGCCGCCGACGAGGTAGAGGACGAGGCCTGTTCCGGCGGACAGCGCGCCGCCCGCGTAGAGGATCTTGGCGGTCGAGGCGCGGCTGGCGACGTCGGCGCGTGCCTGGTCGTAGCCCGCCACGTCCCCGGCGGCGGCCGCGTTCTTCTCGCGCTGGTGGGCCTGGTAGCCGAGGTAGTCGAAGGTTCCGCCCGCGAGGAGGCCGGCGATCCCGATCCCGCCCGCCACCATCCCGGCCGTGCGGAGGCGCGAGGTGCCCGTGCGACGAGGAAGGGGCCCGCCGCCTGCCCGCCGTTGGGCGTCGTGCTCGAGGTCGACGCCGCGCCGGACGATGCAGACGTTCTCCGCGCCATGGCGGACTTCTCCGAACTCTCCCCCCACGATCTCGGCGAGCTCGCCCGCGCGAAGGAGGCGCTCGAGACCCCGAGCCTCGCCATCCGCCTCGCCGATCGGCTCGGGATGCCGATCGAGGCGGTCGTGAAGCGGCTGCCGGACGGCGCCCGCCAGATCCTCTCGAACGGCACGCGCTCGGCGCTCGAGACCGCGCTCGACATCGCGCTGCGGACGCTTGCGCCGGGCAGCGGGGGCGGGGGCGCCGCCGCGGACTGGCTCCACCGGACGGCGGTGGTGGTCACCGGAGCGATCGGCGGCTCGGCGGGCCTCGCCGGGCTCGTCCTCGAGCTTCCGCTCTCGACGGCCGTGATGCTGCGCTCGATCGCGGACCACGCTCGCGCGCAGGGGGAGGACCTCTCGCTCGCCTCGACGCGGCTCGAGTGCCTCGCGGTGTTCGCGTACGGATCGCGCTCGCCCGCGGACGACGCGGCCGAGTCCGCCTATTTCACGATGCGCGCTGCGCTGGGGCGGGCGGTCGCGCACGCGTCGGAGTACGTCGCGGCGCGCAAGGCGGCGGGGGCGACCGTCGAGCGGACCGCGCCCGCGCTCGTCCAGCTCCTGTCGCGGATCGCGCAGCGCTTCGGCGTGAACGTCGCCGACAAGGCCGCGGCGCAGCTCGTCCCCGTCATCGGCGCCGCGGGCGGTGCCGCCGTGAACGCGCTGTTCATCGACCACTACCAGGTGACCGCGCGCGCGCACTTCGCGGTGCGCCGTCTCGTCCGCGAGCACGGCGAAGACGCGGTGCGGCGGGCGTACGGGACGGCATGACGGGTCCCGCGAGGAGCGCTCTGACCTCCGGCTGGCGAGCGCGCTGCTGACGGGCAGCGCACCGTCAATCCTTCCGTGTCGAGCGCGCCGCGTGAGCCCCCGGCATATCGGGACCATGAAGACGGCATACCCGACGCTCGATGATCACGGCGCCACCGCGTTCAACCGGTTCGGCGAAGGCCACCTCCCCGGCCACCTCGGCATCGAGATCGTCTCGGTCGAGGCGCAAAGGCTCGTGTGCCGCGTGCCCATCCGTCCCGAGCTCATGGCCCCGAACGGTTTCCTGCACGCGGGTGCGCTCGTCGCCGTGGCGGACACCCTGTGTGGCTACGGATGCATCGCCAACTTGCCGGAGGGAGCGGTCGGCTTCACGACGATCGAGCTCAAGAGCAACTTCCTCGCCACGGCGCGCGAGGGGGCCGTGCTCTGCGAGGCGATGCCGCTGCACCTCGGGCGAACCACACACGTCTGGGACGCGACGCTCACGGAAGAGAGCTCGCGGCGGACCCTCGCACTGTTCCGCTGCACGCAGCTGGTGCTCTGGAAGAAGTAGCTCGGTCGGCGGTGGCGTCCGGCTGTTGGATGGGCTGTCGGCCGCGGATGTGAAGCTGGAGGCGGGCCGGTCACGGCGTCGCCCCAGGTCACGCATCTGGCGTTCCGGGTCGTGCGGTAGCTCGGGGCCGTTCCCGTTCGCCCGGCTCGGACGCGCGCTGACCGGTGCGTTCGAGAGCGCGTCCGCGCGCGACCCGAAGAGCGGGCGCTCGCGCGCGAGGGGCCCGTACGGTAAGTTCCGCACCCATGTACGAAGAGCGCCCCCACTCCCTCGATCCGAGCGCTCGTCCGGCCGGGGTATCCGCCGACGTCGGAACGGTTCGGGTCGTCGTGTTCGTCTCAATGGCGCTCGCGCTGCTGGTGTTCGCGAGGCAGCTGTTCCTCGGGGGTACGTTCGCGCTTCGAGACTTCCTCCAGTACACCTGGCCCGCGCGCCAGGTGCTCGTCGAAGCGCTGCGTGCAGGGCGGCTGCCCGAGTGGAACGGCGGGATCGCCTTCGGCACGCCGTTCGCCGCGATGCCGACGAACGGCGTCGCCTACCCGCCGCAGTGGATCGCGGCGCTGTTCCCGCTCCCGCTCGGGATCCACGTCGTGATGGCGCTCCATCTGTTCGCCGCGGGAGTGGGGACCGGCCTCCTCGCGCGCCGCTTCGGGGCCGGCGCGCTCGGCGCCGCCCTCGCCGCCGGAGCGCTGATGACCTCCGGCTACGTCGCGTCGAACGAGGTGAACGGGACCTTTCTATCCATCGCGTGGGTTCCCTGGGTCGGATGGGCCGCCGATCGCCTCGCCACGCTCGGCGTGGAGACCGCCGCGGCGAAGGCGCTGCTGCTGCGCCGGACGGCGGTCCTCTCCGCGGTGATCGCGGGCCAGGTCCTCTCCGGCGATCCGTCGTCCGCGCTCACGGCGGGGCTCATCGCCGTGGCGGTGACCCTCGCTCGATCGAACGACCGGCTCAGGGCGGGTGCTCGCCTCGTCATCGCGGGCGCGGGAGCGGTCCTCCTGGCGGCGGCGGTCGTGGCCCCCTCGTTCGCGCTCCTCGGCGCAACGTCGCGGACGCTCGACGACTCGCTACAGTGGTCGATGCACCCGTGGCGACTCGCCGAGCTGATCTGGCCGGACGTGCTCGGCGATCCGATCGAGCCCGTCGCGAACCTGGCCCGGGCCGTGGCGAACACGGGGAACGGAAACGTCGAGCCGAGATGGGCCTACAGCGTCTTCGTCGGTGGTCCGGTGCTCGCGCTCGCGGTCATGGGCGCGTTCCTCGTGCGGAGCTTGCGCGGGGTGCTCGTCGCGTCGCTCCTGATGCTCGCGCTCGCGCTCGGAAAGTACTCGCCCTTGTACGTCGCCTACCGGGCGGTGTTCCCGATCGAGCGGATCCTGCACTTCCCCGAGAAGCACGTCCTGGGTGCCGTTGTGCTCTGGTGCGCCCTCGCCGGCGTCGGGCTGACGCGCCTCCGGGAGAGGCTGCATCCGCGCGTCGGTGAAGGCGCAGGGGGCATCGGTTCCCACGAGGACACCCTCGGGACGCGATTCGTGGTGGGAGCCTGCGTTCCCACCGGAGTGCTGGTCGCCGTGTTCTTCGCGCTCCGGCCCTTCCTCTACGCGCCCATCGCCACCGCCGCGTCCGCAGTGCAGCCGGCGCCCGTGGTCGAGGCGCAGCAGGCGCTCGCCCACATGTTCACTCGGGGCGCGGCGGCGTTCGTGCTCGCAGCGATCGCGGCGACGCTCCTCGCCGCGGCGCGACCCTGGATGGCCGCGGCGGGCGTCGCGCTCCTGGTCGGCCATGCGGGGTGGCTCGGGTGGCAGATGTCGCCCGTGGTCGACGCCACCCGGGTGCGCTCCGTCCCGGCGCTGCTGGCCAACGTGCCCGCGGGAGAGGACGGCGTCCGGCGCCGCGTCCTCAGGACGACGGGGGTCGAATGGGCGACGTGGGCCGAGCGGATGAGCCCGCAGGCCGCCGCGGCGTACACGCACGACACCGCCGCGACAAACATCGCGAATCGTTACGGCTTCGGTGCGTTCCCGGGGTACGAGGGATTCCACACTGTTGCGTTCGACGCGTTCTGGGCCGCTGTCGTGAGCGCGTCCATGTCGCTGGGCGGATTCACGTCGCTGTACGCGATCGATTACATCGCCCTGCCGAACAGTGGTGCCGCGCGCTCGTTTCTCCCGGTGATCGGCACGGCGGAGCAGGGCTGGTCACTGCTGGCCGCGCCGGGCCCTCGCCCGCGCGCGTTCGTGGCTCAGCGGTGGACTCGGATGCCGAGCTCCGACGCGCTCGCGGCGTCGTTCGCGCCCGGACGCGACCGCGATCCCGGCTATGTGCTGCTCTCGGGAACGTCGCCTGACGACGCTCCGATCGCGCCGACCGCGCCGGACACGGAGCCGCTCGTTCCCTGCTCGGTGCGGATGCCTGCTCCCGAGGACGTCCACCTCGACTGCTGGAGCCCATATGGCGGCTTCGCCGTGTTCGCGGACGAGCTCATGCCGGGGTGGCAGGCGACCGTCGACGGCGCTCCCTCGGCGATCGTGCGCGCCGATCTGCTCTTCCAGGCCGTTCGCATCGGCCCGGGGCGGCACGCCATCCGGTTCAGGTACCGGACACCGCTGCTGCGGCTCGGGATCGCGGTCTCGGTCCTGTCCTGGCTCGCGTTCGCTGGCCTCCTCGTCTTCACCTCCGAGCGCCGGCACTCGAAGCCGGGGTGACGAAGCGCCCCGGCCGCGCGTCAGGCGTCGGCCGACGAGGTGCGGCCAGAGGCCGTTCGCGCGCTTGTAGAGGAGCGCCATCGCGACATGGGCGGGCATCGCCGCGGCCTCGCGGGGCCGGCGCGCCCAGCGCGGCTGCGCCAGGCGCTCGACCGGGGCGCCGTCCTCGATGAGCTCGTGACGCGGCGCGGGTGGAGTGTCGCGGCAGGATTGCGGTGCCGGATTGCGGTGCCGGGTGCCAAGCGCGCGTCGGTCGGAGGTTTTGTGGGCCGAGGAAAGGCGCGACGGGTGTCAGTGACGGCCGGAATGCGCCGAGTGCCGCTACAACGAGCCGTCTGCGGTCGTGGCGTAGTCTTCAGTGGGTCGCGTGAGGAGCAGGATGAAACCCGCTGGATGCGGATCGATGCTCAACGCGCACCACATCCGTCAGGCGCAGGGAGTGCCCGTCGAGTGAATGCGGACGCGCGACTCGTCAATCGGGCGGCGAGAGGCCGCACATTTCGAGGCGAGTCGTCACCCAGGTGATATCCCCTACGAAGGGCCCGTGAACTAGATCGCTTCGCCTGACGAGCAGCGACTCGACGAGCCGCTTCGCGAATAGGTGTAGGTACGCCCTGCGCCGCTCGGGAGCGTTTCGGCCGAGCGCGAGGTACTCCGGCGCATCGGTGAGGAGGTCGTCGCGCTCGCCGTGGGCGTAGTGGCGAAAGCTCGACCACTTCCAATGCCCTGCGGTGGCCACGAGCCCGGCGCGGACCGGGTTCAGGTCGCCGTATCGCATCACCTCGAGCTGGTGACGCCCGTCCTGGATCCGCGGCGAGCGCAGGCGCTCCATGACGACCTGACCGCGGCCCTTGGTCCGCCGGTTGTGCCAGCGCGCGATTCCCCAGTTCACCACCTTCCAGAAGTCGCTGAAGGCCTTCTGCCCTTTAGTCGCCCTGCACATGACGTGCGGGTGGGTGCCCATGAGGCAGTACGAGTAAATCTCGATCCCGTGCTTCTGCCTGTACTTTCGGACGAGTGAGAGGAAGGCGTGACAGGCCTCGTCGGAGTCGAGCACGAGCGCATGGTTGTTGCTGCGCCAGGTGCAGTGGTTGGTCGAGTCTTGCTCGACGAGGAGGATGCGGGGAACGCGGGCCAATCCTCACGGCATAGAGCAAGGAGCGGGCCGGGCATGTCCAGGCCCTAGTCCTCGCCTGTATCCATGTCTGGGCATCGGTGCCCCCATGCCCGGCACCGGTGCCCACCCCCATGCCCGGCACCGGTGCCGCCATGCCCGGCACCGGTGCCCGTCCGGTGCCGTCCGGTGCCCGGCACCGGTGCCCGGCACCGGTGCCCACCGGTGCCGCGAGCACGCGCCCATGGCCGCGCTCCGGAAACAGGCTCGCCGACCGGTGCTAGTCTCGACCGCATGGCAAGCATGCGCATCGTGCTGCTCTGTGTTTTGGCGGCGGTCGTCTACGGGATCACCCAGGACCAGGTGACGGCCCGCGTCTGCGTCGAGTACTTCACCATAGGCCACCTGCCGCTGTTCGAGACGAGCTCGCCGACGCTTCTTGCGCTCGGGTGGGGAACGGTCGCGACGTGGTGGGTGGGGCTCCCGCTGGGGCTCGCGCTCTCCGTTGCCGCTCGCGCCGGGAGCGAGCCCCGCCGCTCTGCGCGCGACCTCATCCGGCCCATCGCGCGCCTGCTGGGCGTCGTTGGAGCGTGCGCGATCGTGGCGGGACTGATCGGCTGGGTCGCCGCGCGCTCGGGCGCAATCACCTTGGCGCCTCGTCTCGCGGCGCGAATCCCCGCGGATCGGCACGCCGCCTTCATGGGCGACGGCGCGGCTCATCTCGCAGCGTACTTGGTCGGTGCGGTGGGTGGGGTCGTCCTCAGCGTCCGTGTATGGCTGGCGAGGCGGCGTGATGTGGTGGCGGCACTCGGGTCGGCCCATCGTTGATGGAGCGACGCTCCAAGTCGCAGCATCGAGCAGGCGGAGACGAACTGGGAGACGAGAGCGGAGGCGGAGTCACGAAGCGCGGCGAGCACGATCGCCGCGTTCTCGTTGAAGGCCGCGCGCCGAAAACGCCATCGCGTCACCGCGGCAGCTGCCGGCTCACCGTCGGCGGCCGAGCGCTGAACCCTGTTCGCCGATCACCGCGAAGAGGGGTTCCGCCCACGCGTGCGGGTCCCCAAGCGGCGGGTCGCCGACTTCGTCAAGGTGAGCTGGTCGGGCGCCAGTTGTCAGACGCTGCTTCCATTTCGACGCGGCCAGGCAGAATCCGCGCGACCTGGAGGCCGACGGCAGCGAGCGCCACAAATACCCCGAATAACGCGGAGCCGAGAGCCGCCTTGTAGAAGGGGAGCGTGGGGGTGGAGAGCTCGCTCGATTTCCCGAACACGACGGTCGAGACGAGCGGCGCGAGGAAGATCATCACATCGCTGTGCACGACCCAGAAGTTGGCGCGCTCGACGGTCCCGCAGGCGTCGATCAGCAGGCGCCGAAGCGGACGCGTGAGGAAAGCGGCCACGAGCGTGCTGGAGAAGACAGAGATCCCAACCTCGACCAGAAACAGCGAAAGCGGACTTTCGCGTGAATCACCGGTAGTGCCGGTGGAGCTCCGACGCCCAGTGCGCGCCCAGTTGCTCCCCGTTTTCGGCGAGCCATTCCGAGAAGCGCGTCGAGGTCGTGGGCGGTCCGCGCGAAACGAGCAGGTTCGCGGTGAGCCCCGCGATTTCGTCGGGCGTCAGCACGACGTCCCGAACGACCGCGCCGAGGAGGCGGGCCGCCGTGAGCAGCACGAGGCGGGGGACCGGGACGAGGGCCGCTCTCGATCGGACCGTTTTCCGGACGAGCCGGACGAGCTCCTCGAAACCGAGCGCCTCGGGACCGACCGCGTCGAGGACGGTGTCGACGCGACTCGAGCCCTGCTCGACAGCGAGCCAGGCGAAGTCCTCCACGTGGATCGGCTGGAGGCCGTACCGTCCGGGCGCGATGCCGAAGAGGGGAAGGCGCCGGAGCAGCCAGGCGATGTTGTTGACGAGGACGTCGCGACCGCCAAAGAAGACCGCCGGGCGGAGGATCGCGTGCGAGACGCCCGTCTCGCGGAGTGCCGCCTCGACCTCCGCCTTCCCGCGGAAGTAGGGCAGCAGCGAGTCGGGCGACGGGTTCGTGATCGAAACGTGGACCACCCGCTCCACCCCCGCGTCGGCGGCGGCACGAAAGAGCGCGCGCGAGTTCTCGACCGCTCGGGCGAAAGTCGACGCACCGTGGTCGAAGCGGACCCAGTACGTGTTGTAGAGGACGCGAACGTCGTGGAGCGCCTCGCGCATCGCGGCCGGGTCTTCGAACCGGAACCTCGTCACGTCGACGGCGCC
>WNGB01005771.1_pt1 | contig 21874 bp, 15 predicted proteins | sample 5400681 | NCBI WGS metagenome assembly WNGB01 (sample SAMN13153367, study PRJNA577476) | soil metagenome | isolation source: 115 cm soil or saprolite under grassland replicate 2 | place: USA:California | collected 2016-06-15
TGATCTCTGCCACCGCTTTGCTGGCGATCTCGATCCGGAACAGTTTGCCGGTGTTGGATTGGACGACGATCAGGTACTTGCCATCTTCGCTGGCCGCGATGCCATTGAGATTGAAGCCGGTCTGGTACACCAGCGCCGTGCCGGTGAAGTCGAGCCAGTTCTCAAGCGTATACTGGCCGTTTGCGTCGGCAGACACCTTGTACAGAATCGGGTTCATCGAGTCGGTGAAATAGGCGTCGCCGGCGTTTGTAACTGCCACGTCGTTGATAAAGGTTCGCGCCAGGCCATTGCCGACCTTGCCCAGCAGTGCGCCGGTCGCGGCGTCGTAGACGAACATCTGGCCGGTGGCGGCGCCCGAGACAAACAGCCGGCCGCGACTGTCGACCTTCAAGCCCGTAGCGCTGGTGCGGCCATCGCCGCCCGGCGGTAAGAACACGGTTGCGGCCGGCTCATGCAGCGTGCCACGGAAGATCGTGCCATCGGTGTTGCTGCTGACGAAATACGTGCCCGACGACGGCTGATACGCAATGCCTTCGGGGAAGACCGTATTGCCAGGCAGGGCATAGCGGGTGCTGCCGTTGCGCACTTCCGCGCCCAGGCGGCCCAGCAGTACGTCATACGGCGGTTGGTTCTCGGGGTGCAGCTCGAAGCGCGCGCGCTCGAACCACTGCACGCTGTAATCCTTGCCCTCGATCGTCTCGGTCTCCGCATCGCTCAGCGGCAGGCCAAGCAGCGCCAGGCTCTCGGCCTCGCTCTTGCCCTTCTTGCCGTCGAACTCCAGGCCGCTGGCGCGCCAGGCCGCCAGGATCGCGCCGCAGACATTATGGCCAGTTTCGGCGAAGAATCGGCAGTCGGTCTGCGCTTCGGTCTTGGGGAACGTAAACCAGTTGCGGCCCTGCTGGGCCAGCCGGTCGACGCCAAGCCGCCCGAGCAGGACATCATAGGGCCGCGCGTTTTCGGGGTGCAGCTCCAGCCGTACTCGCTCGAACCATTGCGCCTGAATGGCCTGGCCTTCCAGCGTCTCCTGCTGCTGCGGCGCCACTGGGAGACCGAAGACAGCTAGCCCACCATTTCGCTCCCAGAATTCGCGGATCCGCCCAGAGATGCAGAAGCCAGTTTCAGTGAAGCAGCGCTCATTCTGCTGCGCCTGCGCGCCGCTCACGCCAGCTATGCTCAGCATCACAGCCATGTCGAGCACGAGACCAAGGATCCGTAGCATACCCTTCATCAACCCCTCCTTGCTTGTTTTGTGTCCATCCATAATTACTCGCGGAGCCGCCGGTCGAAATGGGCACAGAACAGACGGCACGCGCCGACTTGCAGCAAGTTATAGGCCAGCAGGTATTATAATTAGCCATTCGATTTGAACCGTGAACCGGCTATGACGAAGGACGAAAGACCAAGGACGAAAGGGCGCGTCTTCGTCATTCGTCGTTCGTCCGCCCGACAGATTTACAAATCAGATAGAACGCTATATATAGGGCTGCGCTGAAACGTGGCGCGCGCACGAATTTGCTCAGCTGCGGTTATAATAGTCACTCTCGCCCTTTTGCTACTGTGAATGACTATGCGTATCGCACTTTTTATCACCTGTTTCAACGACACGATCTTCCCCGAGACCGGCCGCGCGATGGTGCGGCTGCTGGAGCGGCTTGGCCACACGGTCGATTTCCCGCTCGAGCAGACCTGCTGCGGCCAGATGCACTTCAACACCGGCTATCAGCGCGAGGCCATCCCGCTGGCGCGGCATTTTGTCGACGTGTTCTCAAGCGCCGAGGTGGTGGTCGCGCCGTCGGCATCGTGCGTCGCCATGGTGCGCGATTTCTACCCGCGCGTGGCCGAGCTGTCGGGCGACCGGCGGCTGGTCTCGGCGGTGGCGGCGCTTGCACCGCGCGTGTTCGAGCTTTCGGAGTTCCTGGTCAAGCAGCTGGGCGTCGAAGATGTCGGCGCGTACTACCCGCACCGCGTGACCTACCACCCGACCTGCCACTCGCTGCGCATGCTACGTGTCGGCGATGCGCCGCTGCGGCTGCTGCGGGCGGTGCGCGGGATCGACCTGGTCGAGCTGCCGAACGCTGACCAGTGCTGCGGCTTCGGCGGCACCTTCGCGATCAAGAACGCCGACACCTCGCTGGCGATGCTCAGCGACAAGCTGCGCTGCATCCTCGACACCCGCGCCGAGGTCTGCGCCGCGGCCGATAATTCCTGCCTGATGCAGATCGGCGGCGCGCTCAACCGCCAGCGCGCCGGCGTGCGGCCGGTACACCTGGCCGAGATTCTGGCGTCGACGGAGTGATATCTCGTTTGTGTAACGTTTTTTCGCCCTATCGGCGAAAAAACGTTACACGTAGGGCTTCCATGCCGCAGGGATTCTCCACCGCTTGTGGGTCGTTTTTCGTCCCGCAGGACGAAAAACGACCCACAAAAAACGGAAAGTACCGCTATGACCAAGCCGCAAGGCGTCCTAACCAGCACGACGATCACCTTCCAGGAATCGGCCAAGGTTGCGCTGGCGAATACGCAGCTGCGCCGCAACATGGGTAAGGCCACCCAGACAATCCGCGCCAGGCGCGCGGCTGTGGTGGGCGAGCTGCCCGATTGGGATGCGCTGCGCGAGGCTGGCCGCGCCATCAAGGAGCGCACGCTGCGCCACCTGGACAGCTATCTGCTCCAGCTGGAGGCCTCGGTGCAGCGCGCGGGCGGGCAGGTGCATTGGGCGCGCGACGCACAGGATGCCAATGCGATCGTCACGCGGATCGTGCAGAGCCACGGCGCGCGCGAGGTGGTCAAGGTCAAGTCGCTCACCACCGACGAGATCCGGCTGAACGCCGCGCTCAAAGAAGCCGGCATCAGCGCGACCGAGACTGACCTGGCCGAGCTGATCATCCAGCTGGCCGGCGAGCATTCTTCGCACATTCTGGTGCCGGCCATCCACAAGAACCGCGCCGAGATTCGCGAGCTGTTCATGCGCACCCTGGGCGTAGCCGAGCTTTCGGATGAGCCGAAGGCGCTGGCGGCCGTGGCGCGCGCGCATCTGCGGCGCAAGTTCCTGAGCGCGCCAATCGCGATCAGCGGCGCGAACTTCGGCGTGGCCGAGACCGGCAGCATCTGCGTGGTCGAGTCGGAGGGCAACGGGCGCATGTGCCTGACGCTGCCGCCGGTGCTGATCTCGATCATGGGCATCGAGAAGATCATCCCTAGCTGGCAGGATTTCGAGGTCTATCTCCAGCTGCTGCCGCGCTCCTCCACCGGCGAGCGCATGAACCCATACACCTCGATCTGGACTGGCGTGACACCGGGCGACGGGCCGCAGGAGTTTCACCTGGTGCTGCTGGACAACGGGCGCACCGACGTGCTTGCCGATCAGATCGGCCGGCAGACGCTCAACTGCATCCGCTGTAGCGCCTGCCTGAATATCTGCCCGGTGTATGAACGCACCGGCGGGCACGCCTACAACTCGGTCTACCCCGGTCCGATCGGCGCGATCCTGACGCCGCAGCTGGTCGGCGTGGAGCATGCCGCATCGCTGCCGTACGCCTCCTCGCTGTGCGGCGCGTGCTACGAGGTCTGCCCAGTCAAGATCAACATTCCCGAGGTGCTGGTGCATCTGCGCGGCAAGGTAGTGCGCCAGAAGCAGGCCTCCGGCGTGCGTGGCCAGCTCGACCCTGAGAACGTGGCCATGCAGCTGCTGGCGCGCGTGTTCGCGCGGCGCGAGCGCTACGAGCGGGCGCAGCAGCTGGCGCGGCTGGGGCAGTGGCCGCTGGTGCGCCGCGGCGTGATTACATCCGTGCCGGGGCCGCTGGGCGACTGGACGACGGTGCGCGACCTATACCCGGTGGCACGGCAGACGTTTCGGGAGTGGTGGAGTGAAAGAACCAAGAACCAAGAACCAAGAACCGACTAGGTTCACACGCGGTTCGCGGTTCGCGGTTCGCGGTTCTATGAGGTATGCAATGAGCCTTGCCCAAGATGACATGCTGCGCCGGATCAAGCTGGCGTTGCGCGATGTGCCGGCGAGCGAGCGGCCGGATGACGTGCCGGTTGCACGTGAGTACCGCCAGGCCGGATCAGCGTCACAGGCAGATCTGATCGAGCGCTTTACCGATCGGCTGGTCGATTACAAGGCCAAAGTTGCGCGCGTTGGGGAAGATCAGCTGGGCGGCGCGATCACGGTGGCCTGCGCGGCGCGCGGGGTGCGACGGCTGATCGCGCCGGCCGACCTGCCGGCAAGCTGGGCGCCCGCCGAGGTTGAGCTGCTGCGCGACAGCGGCGGCGCGCTGAGCAACGAGCAGCTCGACGCCAGCGACGGTGTGCTGACCGGCTGCGCGCTGGGGATCGCCCAGACCGGCACGATCGTGCTGGATGGCGGGCCGGCCCAGGGTCGCCGCGTGCTCACGCTGCTGCCCGACTACCACCTATGCGTCATCCGTGCGGATCAGATCGTCGAGCTGGTGCCCGAGGCGATCGTGCGGCTGGGGCCGGCGGTGCGCGACCAGCGCCGGCCGATCACCTTGATATCCGGCCCATCGGCGACATCGGATATCGAGCTGAGCCGCGTCGAGGGCGTGCATGGCCCGCGCACGCTGGAGGTGCTGATCGTGATGGCGGATGCGGAATGACGAAGGACGAAGGACGAAGGACGAAAGTAGCACGGCTCATTCGTCGTTCGTCCTTCGTCTTTTGTCGTTCATCGGTACTCGCGCGATCGCCGCCGCCGGGGGCCGCCGCCGCCACGCCGGCGTGAGCGCAGTGCTTGGGTCAGCGCGATCACCAGAATCGCGCCGACGGTACACCAGAGCAGCTCGGCCTGGACGCCAAAGATGTTGATCGTCAGCATCGATGGCAGCCGCAGCGCGCTCGCCAGCCAGGTGCCCACCAGCGCGCCCAGCAGCCCCAGCGCCGTGGCCGATAGCAGGCCGATGTGCGAGTAGCCCAGCAGCGCCTGCGCCACCGCCCCACAGATCAGCGCGATCACCAGCCAGACGATGATTTGAGTCAGCGAGAGTACCGACCCGTTGAATGCGATCATCCAGATTCTCCTGTCGTGGGTTGTGAGAATGTGTGCTGCTCGACGCAGTCGAGCTGATGTGACTATTCTAGCACAGGTGTGCAAGCGCCTTGGCGCGGACAGGGTCGCGCCAAAGTCGGGAGCGCGAGGGTCTGCGACCCTCGCAATATATATTTTTGGCGCGGGTTCGAGCGGCAAAGCCGCTCGAACCCGCGCCAAAAAAAAGAGATTTTGGGGAGGCGAAGCCTCCCCAAACCACTCGGCCAAGAGCTCTGGCGTGGCGTTGGGGCGCGGAAACGGCTGCCCTTTCGGGCAGCCGTGAGGAAATAGGAGGCGGCGTGGGGCACGTATAGCGCGAATATTGGCGCTTGAATGACCGCCGCAATCATTTTGTTTTCTGCCTGTAGTATAAGCACATTGCGTGCCACGAGCATCGCCCGTAAGGACGATTGGAGCATCCGCCGCATGACGTATTACGACATTATTGTGATCGGCGCCGGCATTGGCGGGCTCACTGCTGCCGCGCTGCTGGGGCGCGCGGGCTACCGCGTGCTGGCGCTGGAGGGCCATATCGAGCCGGGCGGCTGCGCCTCCTCGTTCGAGCGCAAGCGACCAGGCGGCGAGCGCTATGTCTTCGATGTGGGCGCGACGCTGTTCGCCGGCTTCACACCCGGCGGGGCGCACCACTGGGTCGGCCAGCGGCTTGGCATTCGCTGGCCGGTGCGGCGGCTGGAGCCGGCGCTTGAGACCTGGCTGCCCGACCGGCGGGTGACGCGCTGGGGCGACGCGCGCTGGGCCGACGAGCGGCAAATAGCGTTCCCGGCGCAGGCCTGGGAGGCCGAGCGCTTCTGGCACGAGCAGGAGCGGATCGCCGATATCGCCTGGCGCTACGCCGCGCGCCAGCCGCCGGTGCCGCCTGAAACACCTGTGGATCTGCTGGGCATGAGTGTACGCGCTCGCCCTGAGATGGCGCTGCTTGTACCCCAGCTCTGGCGCACGGTCGGCCAGGCGCTCAGTTCGCACGGGATCGCCGACCGGCGGCTGCGGGCGTTTGTGGATGGGCAGCTGCTGATCAGCGCGCAGGCGACCGCGCGCGAGTGCGCCTGGCTGTATGGCGCGGTGGCGCTCGATTTCGCGCGGATCGGCGCGCACTATGTCGAGGGCGGCGCATGGTCGCTGGCGCGCACGCTGGCGGCGGCGTTCACGCGCGATGGCGGCGAGCTGCGCTACCGCACCTGGGTCAAGCGCATCCTCACGCGCGCTGGCCGCGCAATTGGCGTCGAGACCGAGCGCGGCGAGCAGCTGTTCGCCGGCCAAGTCGTGGCGAACGTGACGCTGTGGGACGCCGCGCGGCTGCTGGGCCAGGCCGCGCCGCGCCGGCTGCTGCGGGCGATCGCGGGCGCGCCGCGCGGCTGGGGGGCTTGCACGCTGTATCTGGGCGTAGATGAGGCGGCCATCCCGGCCGGCATGGCCGAGCACCACCAGGTGATCGCCAGCTACGACCGCCCACTGGGTGAGGCCAACAGCGTGTTCATCTCGGCCCACCCGGCCGATGATCGTAGCCGCGCGCCGAACGACCAGCGCGCGATCACCGTCTCGACGCACACCGACGCCGCGCGCTGGTGGCGCTGGCGTGAGCAGGATCCCGCGCGCTACCGCGCCGAGAAGGCCGCCATGGCCGAGCGTATGCTCGACACAGTGGCGCTGGCGCTGCCCGAGATTCGGCGGCACATTCGCTACCAGCAGGTCGGCACGCCGTTCTCGTTCTGGCGCTACACCCACCGGCAGCAGGGCATGGTCGGCGGGCTGCCGCAGCTGCGCGGCAGCTCGGGCCTGTGGAGCCTTGGCCCGCGCGCGGCCGGCATCGGCGGCCTATGGCTGGTCGGCGACAGCACCTTCCCTGGCCAAAGCACGGCGGCGGTGACGCAGAGCGGGATTCGGGTGTACCAGGCGATTCGGCGCATCTAGTACGCTTTCAGCGCAGCGATTCGGATTGGCGATTGGAAGCGAGGCGTTGTGGTGCCCAATCGCTAATCCCCGCAGAAATCCGTAGCGGGTTGGGCGAACCGTTGGCGTTGCCGAACGCATACACCACACCTATCTCATTGACACGCACCAGCAGCGCCGTGCTGAAGAGCTGTGTATCGACTGTGTATGGCTGCGCCTGTGGCTCGATCGCCCACCCGATCGCGTCGCGTACCTCGGGATGCTCCATCCAGACCTTGCCGAAACTGCGCCAAGGCGAGTAAAGCCCAGTGTGTGGCGGGCTGACCGGCGCGGTATCAGGATCCTGCCCGGCCACCCACGTGTCGCCGAACGGACCCATGGCCGGCCCAGCATCGGTCAGCGTAAGGATCGTCGGTGCATAGCTCATCAAGCGTGGGAATGTCGCGCGCTCGGCGAGCCAGATCATCGACCCGCGTTCGAACGCCTGGATAGAGGCGGGGAGAGCCACCCACGACGCGCCGGACGGGCAGCCGATCGGCGCACCCAGGTGCAGTTTCTCGATCGCCGGGAGCAGGCTCGCCGGCGCGTACCGCAGGCAGTCGGGGTAGCTTATAGGTGGCTCAGGCGTGTCCAGCACGGCTTTTCCCAGCAGGCCAAGCAGAATCGGGCTGCCGGGCAGCTCGGGATGAATCTCCATGCGGCGGCGCTCGAAGTACTGGACATTGAAACGATTGGCCTCGATCGATTCGTATAAGGGTTGAGTGACCGGGTAGCCGAAGCGTTCCAGGCCGCCGTTCCTGCGCCAATAGCCGAGGTATGGCTCGCACAGGCTATGGCCGGTTTGCGCGAAGAACTGGCAGCTCGCCGCGACATCGGATGCGGCCGCTTTGTCGAAATACTCCCAGGGGCGATAGGTCAGCTCGAGCAGCCGAGCGCCCAGCCGGCCGGCCAGGACGCCCTCGCGCCCGTGATCTTCCAGCCGGTCGCGCTCGAACCACTGAACTGGGAACTCCTGCCCTTCAACCACCTCGACCTGCTGCGGCGAGACCGGGTAGCCAAAAATCGAGAGGCCGCCGTTGCGCTCCCAGTAGGCGCGGATAGGGCCAGAGATGCACTGATAGGTCTCAGGAAAACAGCGCTCGCTAGACTGTGCATATGCATTGTCGCCACCGGCCGGGGCGATCAGCAACAGCGCGCCCGCGATGGCAATGATATATGTTCGCACAGATAGTAATGCTTTCATCAGGTCTCCCTATAATCAGGCCATTTACAGGACTCACGCGGTACCCAGATGTAGCGCATGAGGCAGCGGTACTTTTCCCTCTTTTGTTTTCGTTTTTTCGCTCTGCGAGCGAAAAAACGAAAAAGAGATGAAATAGAAAGTACCTTTCATGACGTATGGTTTGCCGCGCAAGGTTTCGTGGGCGACGAAGAAAAGCCCGATCCTTGGTAGCAGTATCGTCGCGCGTGGGATAGATTACAATAGAAGGCAAATGATAGATTGCTCGAATGCGGCTGTGAGTCAGCTGGGAGGGCGCTCAGCTGCGTGTTAGACAACGATATGGAGCACGAATCACATGAAACAGCTTAGCAACACCCAGAAGCAGTATCTGCGCCGGATGGCGCACGATCTGCGGCCGGCCGTGCAGATCGGCAAGAACGGCCTGACCGACCAGATTCACGCGACGATCGATCACGAGCTCAATGCGCATGAGCTGATCAAAATCAAATTCATGGACTTCAAAGACGAGAAGCGCGAGCTGACCGAGGAGCTAGCGGAAGCGTCGAATGGCACGTTGATCGGCCTGATCGGCAATGTCGCTATTCTCTACCGCGAGCAATCCGACCCGGAGAAGCGGCAGATCAAGCTGCCGGCGTGATGGGCGGGGTTTTGGGGAGGGCCGCCCTCTTTAAAACCCCGCCCCTTCACCCAAACCGACAGTTTCACCCCTCAACCAACATGAGTCTTACGTTTTACGTTTTGGTCTGCGGTATTGCCGTTAACCGTGCGGCGTGGCGCACATGCCGATTCATGGTGGTGAGCACGGCAAGCGCGAAAAGGCAGACGAATAGCAGCATGATCGTGGGAACGACCTGGATGGTCTGGATCAGAAGGCCTGTTAAGGCCCAGCCGAGCGGCTGGAGCCCGAACGCAAGTAGCCGGAAGACGCTGTTGACGCGCCCCTGCAGCTCGTCGGGGATCAGCGCGAGCCGGTAGCTGAACTGGACGACATTGTAGATCGGGCCGGTGATAAAGCTCGCGGCCGCGATCACGCCAAGCAAGATCGGGTTCGGGGCGACGGCATAGAGCGGCCACAGGAGCGCCTGGATCCAGGTCGTTGCGACGATCACCTGCCCGAAGCTGAACCGTTTCTGGATCGCCGGACCGAGCAGCGACCCGACGATCGCGCCGACGCCGCCGATTGCCAGGATGGCCCCAAAGAGGAACGAGGAGCCATCCTGCTGCTTGACGAGCACCAGCAAGATCGGGATGAGACCCGCGCTCACGAAATTGTTTCCGCCTGTCAGGAATGCCATATAACGAATCAGGGGCTGGCGCCACAGCCAGCCCAACCCTTCGCCGATATCGGTGCGGATTTTGCGCCGCAGCAACGGGCGCGCTCCTTGAAATTCAGCCTTGATGAACAACAGCGAGATTACCGATGCCACATACGACACGGTGTCGGACAGGAACGGTAGCATCTGGCGCAGACTGTACAGGGCGCCGCCAAGCAGCGGGCTGAGCAGCATAGTAATGCCGTTGGTCGCCTCGTTCTGCGCCGTCGCGGCGGGCAATTGCTCGGGAGCGACCACCCGCGGCAGGCAGGCGACCTCGGCAAGGTTGAAGAAGACGAAGAGCGTACCTTCGATCAGCGCGTTGATATATAATTGGACGACCGTCAGTTGCCCAAGCGCCAGGGCAGCCAACACACTGGCCAGATTCAGCGCGCGGCCGATGTCGCACAGGATCATCACTTGCTTGCGGTTCCAGCGGTCGATTAACGCACCTACCACTAGACTGAGGAACACATAGGGCAGCGTGCCCAACCCGCCGACGAATCCGACTTGCGCGGCCGAGTGGGTGAGATCCCAGACCAGCAGCGGAAGGGCCGTCTGCGATATGCCGGTGCCGACCAGTGAGACGGCCTGGCCGCTCCATAGGAGCATGTAGTCGCGGTTGCGCCAGAGCGGAACACGCCGGGTCTTGGGTCGTTCGTCGTGAGCTATCGTGGATTGCACGAGCTACCTCCGTCGATCAATCGTCCACTGCTGGAGTGGAACCGCCTACGCCTTGCATATAGGGCGGCGACTTGAACATGGCGATCAGAAAGCCGTAGACCGCGCCGTCAGGGTCGGGCTGTTCCTGGAGAAGATCGTCGACCAGCGCATTCAGACGTTCGTAATACGACCTGGCGCGCTCTGGCGAGAGGCGGACGTGTGGAAACGATTGGTCCGAATAAGGATCGTCTGCCCCGCTTGCCAGCGCCTCGGCCAGCTCGTCGCGCGCCGCGGTGACGATATCGAGCGCCACCGCTGCGCCACCGACGACATCGGATGGGAGATCGTAGGTGAAGATGCGGGCCGTGCGCGTGTAGTAGTTCGCGACGATGCCGCGAATCAGGCGGCGCGCGACGACCTGCGCCAGGCCGGCCTCTTCGAGGACGTGCAGGTGGTGGCCGATCGCGCCGGGCGTGGCGCCTAGCTGGCCGGCAATCTGCTTGGCGGTGGCGGGTTGGTTCTGGATGATCCCCAGGATGCGCGACCGGATCGGGTCGCTGATGGCTTTGAATTGTTGCTCGGTGTTGATGATGCGTTTGAGCGGCAGGTCGGGCATCGTCACCACGACCTCGCCGGGCAGCACCGGGATAGTGTCACGGGTGTAGCTATCTGTGTCGCCCATTTGCATCCCCTTCGCGCACGAGATGTATCATTATGCTAGAGTTGTAAAACGTACTAAAAAATTAGCACGTGCAGAGATTATAGCACATCATGGGCGAGATGTCAAGATCGACCCAGCGCGCTCGCGATCTTCGAGCGCTATGGCGCTGCTCATGGAATCGCTCGCGTAATGGTCAACTTAAAACGGCTCGGGCGGACGAATGCGCCAGGCCAGCGCTCCAATCCATTGGCTGGCGGTGATCCACAGCATATAGCCGCCCATCGCAAACAGCAGCCAGCGCCCGGCCCGTCCCGATCGCCACAGCAGCTGCGCCGTCACCGCCGCGCCGAGAGCAATCACCCAGGCCGAAAACATCAGCCAGCGCGTCGAGAGCGTCGATCCGGTAATGAACGGCAGCGAACCGAACAGCAGCGCGATTATGAGGGTGCCGAGCATAAGAACGACCAACGACCAACGACCAACGACCAATGCCTCATTTTGGTGCCTGCTTTCGTTCGTCGTTCGTCGTTCGCCTGCCCTGAGCAGCGTCAAAGGGTCGTTCGTCATTCGTCCCCAGATCAACATCAGCCCACACAGGCTCAGCGGCACGGCAAAGAACCCGAAGTGAATGCGGAAGCCGGCGTCCCACAGGTTTTGCCACAGCAGCGCCCGATCGGTTGGCCCGCGATTTGCTAGGCCGGTGAGCCCGCCCGATGCGGTGGCCTGAGCCTGGGCGATGAATAGGCTGGTGTAGGCGCTGTAATACATCAGCGCCGCAAACAGCTCGGCCGCGACGAAGACGGCCAGCAACCTCCAGAAGCTGCCGCAGCTCCGGCGCTTGCGCAGGGTAGCGACCAGCAGCGCCGCCAGGCCCATTCCCCCCAGCAGCGTCGTGTTGATCCAAAAGCCGAAGTGGCCCAGATAGACTATCGATTGGAGCAGGAATAGTGTGACGAAAGACGAAAGACCAACGACCAACCAATACTGCTCATCTTTCGTCCTTCGTCCTTCGTCCTTCGTCAGCCTCAGCCAGAGCGCGACCAGCACCGTGATCAGCAGCAGGTGCGCGAACTGGCTAAAGGTGTGCGTGCTGAAGTTCCACCAGGTGATCATATAGCCGGATGCGCTGAAGGAGTAGATGCCGGCCGCGAGCAGCCCGATCCGCTGCGCGCGCGCGGTGGTGTGCTGGCGTGGGGCGCGCGCGAGGCCGCACACCGCCAGCGTGTAGATAAGGAACGGGCTGGCCGCATCGAGCAGAGCGCCGCCGAGCTGGAGCAGCACGCGCCGATCGAGCCCCAGCAGCGAGAACGGCGCGAGCAGCAGATAGAAGGCCGGCGGGTAGGGGAAATCGACGCCACGGTTGCGTGAGAGCAGCAGCACTAGGCCTTGCAGCACCTCGGTGTAGCGGTTGATGTGAAAGCCGATATCTCCCCACATGGCGTCGGGGTAGATCTTGCCGCCGTAGCGCGTCGCCAGCACCAGCAGCGCGATCAGCATCAGGCGGCGGCGGGTGGCCGGCGGGATCGGCGGGGCGAATCGCCGGTACAGCGCGCCAAGCGCCGGGCGCAGCCAGCCGGCCAGCAGCAGCGCGGCCGCAAGACCGAGCGCCACCGCGCCAGGGCCGCCCCAGTTTTCGTACTCGCTGGTGCCAAGCGCCGCTAGCAGCGCCGCCGCCGGCAGCGCCAGCGCCGCGCCGGCCAGCAGCAGCCCAGCCGGCGCGGCGTTTAGCAGCAGCATCAGCAGCCAGCCCAGCCCGAGAGCGATCAGCGCTGGCGTGGCGCCGAACGCGAAGCGCGGCGGATCGATCCGCGCCGCCAGGCTGGCCAGCAGGATGCCCAGCAGCAGCCCGATCAACGCCGCATTCGGCCCCAGCCCGGCTCGCCGCAGCCCCAGCCAAAACAGCAGCGCGGCCGCTAGCCAGAGCAGCGTGCTGCTCCAGGCCGGCCATGCCGGCCCGGCCCCGCTCTCGACAAGCGCCGCGTCGATCGGAGTGCCGATTGCACGCGAGTCGCCGGTGGGGGTGAAGGTGGCGCCGCGCAGCTCGATCGCCTGGTTGCCCGAGCCATCGGGCGGCGCCGGCACCAGCAGGCGGTAGATCCCGCCGCTGGTGGGCCGAACCGGCAAGCGCCCCAGCAGCAGGCCGCCGGCCCATACCTCGATCGCCCGCGGGCCGCGCGCGGCGACCTCCTGATTGACCGGCAGCAGGCGCAGCCGCAGCTGGAGCGGGCGCTGGCCCAGGCCAGGCAGCCGGATCAGCGAACGCTCGGTGGTCCAGCGGAAGTTGCTGCCGGTGGAAGGCGAGGTCTCGGGATCGTGGAAATCGGCCACGATCGGCCGATCGCTGCCGTAGCCTTCTTCCTTGCCGATCTGGATCGCGTAGCTAAGTGGCGCCTGGGTGGCCGCCAGCAGCAGCGCCAGAAACAGGCCCAGCGCCGCGAGTAACCGCCAATCGCGCAGCGATGCCCACAGCAGCCGCGCATCGGCCCCTAGTGCCTGGGCGCCTTGCTTAAGGAAGTGCATACATTTTTATTCTATCAGAACTTACGTGATGGTGGGGGTTTGGGGGCGGTTGCACCGCACCCGAGAGTCTTCTTTTTCGTGGGGCCGGGTACCCGCTGGGTGCCGATCCAAACCTCCCGACTGCTTTTAGCCTGCCCTTCGTCAGGCTCAGGACGAACGGCAGCATGGTACTTGCCATTGTATCTGTGTTTCGTTTTTGCGCTCTGCGAGCGCAAAAACGAAACACAAAAAGAAGATAACGTACCGCTGCGAAAGATGACATCTGAGCCACCGCGTACGTCCTGTTAATAACAGAGAGTCCCTGATATATCGGCGGGCGATTATCGCAGCAGCGTGGCGGCTTGTCAAACACGAAGGGCAGCTACCGAAGCAGCCGCCCTTCACAAGAACATGCGTGTGTCCAGCAGCCTTACGCGCCGAAGAATTCCTTGTTCTTCGGGGTGTAGCTAGCCCATTGCTCGGGCACCGAGTCATCGGCGAAGATCGCCTCGACCGGGCACTCCGGCTCGCAGGCGCCGCAGTCGATACATTCATCGGGGTTGATGTAGTACTGATCGTCGCCCTCGTAGATGCAGTCGACAGGGCAGACCGCGACACACGATGCGTCCTTGGTGCCGATACATGGCTCGGCGATAATGTAGGCCATTACGAGCTCCTCTCATAGGGTATCAAGGCGTCTTAACGAATGTAGCATAACACTAGTTGCTGGGCTTGTCTGCTACTTTTGTTCCATTCGGCACAATCGCCATTGTATACTGCAAATGGGGAAGGTTGCACCTTCCCCACGCCCCTTTGCGTAAGTCCTAATACAATTGTTATCTTTCCACGATCCGCGCCAATCCCGCGCGATCGAGCACGATCACGCGGCCGCGCTCCAGGCGCACCAGGCGCTCCTGGGCCAGCTGGCGCAGCGCGCGCCCGGCTATCTCGCGGACAGTGCCGGTGCGCTCGGCCAGCTCCTGGTGCGTCAGGATCGCCGTGCCTTCGCCGGCCTCGTACAGCAGCTGGCGTGCCAGGCGCTCGCGCACCGAGCGAAAGGCCAGATCTTCGACCAGCACCATCAGGTCGCGCAGTTGGCCGGCCATCTCGCGCAGCGCCGCCAGCGCCAGGTCGGGGTGCTTGCGGATGAGCTGGAGCAGCGCGGCGCGTGGCAGTAGCAAGCAATCGACATGGCTCATCGCGCGGGCGGCGGTAGGGCTGGGGTGATCGTCGAACAGCGGCACGGCGTCGAAGTTCTCGCCGGCGCCGACCATGGCCAGCACCTGCTCGCGGCCATCCGGCGCTGTGCGCGAGAGCCGCACCCGGCCCCGGCGCACGAAGAATAGACCGGGTGGCTGCTCGCCCTCCAGCGTGATGTGATCGCCAGGGCGATAATCGCAGCGCTGGATCTGGTGCGCGATATCGGCCAGCGCCTGCGCATCCAGGGCGGCGAAGAATGGGATGTCGCGAAGTTCGTTTGGTGATATCACAATGGCCAGTATACCACGGCACGGCGGCGCTTCGTCAGGTATAATGCCGGCGCTTGATCGCATACTCAGGAGAAGAGAGAAGGGTTCATGCAGCGAGCTTTTTGGATGATTGTGCTCGCCGCGCTGCTGGCAGGCTGCGCGGGGCTGCGGGTGGCGAATAGCCCAACGCCGACGAACGATATACGACCGGTGGCGCAAGCCCCGACAATCGCACCAGCGCCGAGAGCCGCGCCATCGCCCACCCTTGTCGCAACGGTGACGGCGACAGCGGCCCTGCCAACCGTGCGCCCCACTGTTCCTCGTGCAACGGCGGCGCCGACCGCGCTGGCGACACAGCTGCCCGCCGCTACGGCCGTTGCAACCCCGGCAGCGCCGGCCGGCGCCAACTCGCCGCTGCTGGATGCGCCACTCGACCCGCGCGCGCAGGCCAAGGCGCTGCTGCCGGAGTTCGCCGCAGACATCGACCGCGCCGGCGAGTGGAATCGCTACTCGATCAGCGCAGCGATCGACCCGCAGGCGCGTACAATCGTGGGCCGCGAGCGGATCGAGTACACCAATCGCGACAGCGTGGCGCTGGATCGGCTCTACTTCCACCTGTACCCGAATCTGCGCGCCTTCGCCGGGTCGCTCGGCGTGAGCGCGCTGACCGTCGACGGCCAGCCGCGTGAGGTGGCATACGAGCGCCAGCGCTACCTGCTGCGCGTGGATCTGCCTCAGCCGCTTGCACCGGGCGCTAGCAGCACAGTCGCCTTCGATTTCCGCACGGCCGCGCCGCAGAATGCCAGCGCGGATTTCTACGGCGCCTTCAACGAAGAGAACGGCGTGCTGGCGCTGGCGTCGAGCTACCCGATCGCGGCAATCGTGCGCAGCGGCGCCTGGGATCTCGGCCTGTCCGACCCACGCGGCGATTTTGTGAATAGCGAGACCGCGCTGTACGACGTGACGCTGACAGCACCAGCCGATTGGTCGCTGGCGACCACCGGCGTGCTGCTCGACGGGCGGCTGGATGGTGGGAAGCAGATCGCGCGGATCGTCAGCGGGCCGCAGCGCGATTTCGCGATCACCGCCACTCAGCTCCAATCCATCAGCGCCAATGTGGATGGCACAACGATCAACTCATACTACCGCGCCGAGCACGCGCAGAGCGGCAAGCTGGCGCTCCAGGCAGCATCCGACGCGCTGCGCATCTTCAACGCGCGCTACGGCCGCTACCCGCTGGCCGAGCTGGATGTGATCGAGGTGGCCGCGAGCAACTTTCTGGGGGTCGAGTACCCCGGCCTGATCATGATCGAGCAGCGGCTGTACGCAGATGGGAACGGCCTGGCAATCACCGTGGCGCACGAGGTGGCGCACCAGTGGTGGTACAGCCAGGTCGGCAACAATGTGCTGACCGAGGCCTGGCTCGACGAGGCGCTGGCCAGCTACTCGCAGATCGTCTATCAGGAGGGCGTTGGCGGCCCCGACGCGGCCGAGCGCGAGCTCGAGGGCTTCCGCCAGCGCTACCGCCAGGCGCTGGCCGACGGCCGCGACGCGCCAGTTGAGCAGCCGACCACCGCCTTCCGCGGCAACTATGTCGCGCTGGTGTACGGCAAGGCAGTGCTGTTCTTCCAGGCCATGCGCAAGCAGATCGGCGAAGAGGCCTTCGATCGCTTCCTGCACACACACTATGCCAAGCACCGCTACGGCTACATCGGCGGCGCCGACCTGCTGGCCGACGCCGAGGGCGCGTGCAGCTGCGATCTGGATGCGCTGTATGCGGATTGGATCACCAAAGCGGTGCCAGTGGAGATACCGTGATGGTGGCGCGGGCGGTGAAGTGTTTTGCCGCCCGCGCAGGGCAGCTGCCTGGCGCTTGAAAGCAGCTGCATTCGGGGTTCCAAGGGACGCACGCCCCTGGCCCGGGAGTGCAGGGGTGGCGGGCCACCCCTGTCGCGCCGCGTCTTAATCCAGGTAGCCATACCCCGGCAGCGTCAGAAATTCGCTGAACTGCGAGCTGGTGGTCAGCGTTTCGAACAGCTCGACGGCGCGGGCGAAGTTGCGCTGGGCGTACTTCTCGGGGCCATAGCTGGCCTTGATCTTGTCCAGCTCCTCGCCGATCAGCTGGCGGGTCAGGTCGACGGTGATCTTGCGGCCGTCGTCCAGCAGGCCCTTGGCGCTATGAATCCACTGCCAGACCTGCGAGCGCGAGATCTCGGCGGTGGCGGCGTCCTCCATCAGGTTGAAGATCGGCACCGCGCCCTGGCCGCCCAGCCAGGCCTCGATATACTGGATACCCACGCTGATATTGGTGCGCAGCCCGGCCTCGGTGATTGGCCCGGTCACGAAATCGATCAGGTCGGCCGCGCTGACATTGACATCGCCGCGCTGTTTGTCGATCTGGTTGGGCGTCTTCATCACCGCATCAAAAGCCTCGGTCGCCAGCGCGACCATGCCGGGGTGCGCCACCCAGGTGCCATCGTGGCCGTCGTTGGCCTCGCGATCCTTGTCGGCGCGCACCTGCGCGAAGGCGCGCTCGTTGGCGGCCGGGTCGTTCTTGACCGGGATAAAGGCCGACATACCGCCGACCGCGTGGATCTGGCGCCGGTGGCAGGTCGCAATAGCCAGCAGCGAGTACGAGCGCATGAAGTGCGTGGTCATCGTCACCAGCGCGCGATCGGGGAAGACGTGATCCTGGTGGCGAAACTTCTTGATGCAGCTAAAGATATAATCCCAGCGCCCGCAGTTCAGCCCGGCCGAGTGATCGCGCAGCGCATACAGAATCTCGTCCATCTCGAACGCGGCCAGGATCGTCTCGATCAGCACAGTCGCGCGGATGGAGCCTTGCGGCACGCCCAGCTGGTTCTGCGCCAGCACGAACACATCGTTCCACAGCCGCGCCTCCAGGTGGCTCTCCAGCTTCGGCAGATAGAAATACGGGCCGCTACCCTTGGCCAGCAGCGTTTTGGCGTTGTGAAAGAAGTACAGGCCAAAATCGAACAGGCTGCCCGATACCGGCTGGCCATCCACCCGCATATGTTTCTCGATCAGGTGCCAGCCGCGCGGCCGCACCAGCAGCGTAGCCACGCTGTCGTTGAGCTTGTAGGCCTTGCCCTCGGGGCTGACATAGTCGATCGAGCGATTGATCGCATCGCGCAGATTGATCTGGCCCTGGATGGTATTGTCCCAGGTGGGCGAGTTGGCATCCTCGAAATCGGCCATGAACACCTTTGCGCCCGAGTTGAGCGCGTTGATGATCATCTTACGATCGACCGGGCCGGTGATCTCGACCCGGCGATCCATAAGATCGGGCGGGATGGGCGCGACCCGCCAGTCGCCGGCGCGAATCGCGGCCGTATCGGGCAGGAAATCGGGCAGCTTGCCGGCCGCCAGCTCGGCCTGGCGCTGCACGCGCCGCGCTAGCAGTTCCTCGCGGCGCGTGTCGAATGTGCGGTGCAGCGTGGCCACGAAATCCAGCGCCGCCGGCGTCAGCACAGTGGCAAACGCATCGCTCACCGCGCCCAGAACCTCGATACCCTCGGAATATTGATGCTTATTCATACCGGGCGCTCCCTTCGATCTGATGATTCAACCTCGTGCATATGATACCGCGATCTTCACGATTCGCACAGCGTGGTTGGCCGAGGAGGTGTCATACGGGAGGGTTCGTAATTATTCACATTTCCCGACATTGGACGCGGACGAACGCGGACAACTGGGCGGCGCGCCGGCGTCGTCCAGCGTCATGCGCACGCTGCCCAACGCGTCGCCCACATACCATGTCCTAGCACTCCCCGCCACCGCCGCCAGGCGATCCAGCCCGTAGAGATACTTGGTTGTTGTACTCCCTTGCGTGGTTTGCAGCACCTGCGTCAGCGGCGACGCCAAATCTTGGGTATAGCGCGTGGTGCCATCATCGACGAGCACGCCATCACCATTGTACGTGTACGGTGTGGTGCTGCGGATGGTCATGCGGTTCAGCGCGTCATAGCCATACGTCGTCGCGCCATCATTCGTCAGGTTGCCGGCCGCGTCATAGGTGAAGCCATCAACCTGATTGGCGGCATTGAAGGTCTGGGTCACCGTGCGCGTGCCGTTCAGCCACACGCCGGTGCGGTTGCTCACGGGCGACCAATACGACGACGTGTTGGTTGGTGTACTGGTCGGTGTGGCCATCGTTGCAGCCGTCGACGATGTGGATGTGGATCAGGAAAAAGCTCTAATCGTCTAATTTGCCGATTTTTCGAATTGCCTTTTGTCGTGTCTTCTGTGATGTCCATTTCGCCTTCGATAAAACCTTTAAGATGTCTACTAATTGTTGCTTATCTATGATAGATAACTCATCAAACCAATCGAGTGCTAAATTTGCCCAATAATCAGACTCCATTTCCAGGCCCATCCGAATAACATCGACAATAGGAAACGTTTGTTCAATAAGGCTCCCTAATGTCTCTGAATCAAGGATCTGGTGAATTTGCTGGCTGATAAATGATCTGGGCTTTTCAAGCAATGGTAGAGTACTGACAAACGATTCAGGTTCTCGTAGCTGCAACAATCCGTTTCCTGCCTCAACTACCCAAATTCCTTCTGTAGTTATTCCCATACGATTCCCATCATCGTTAACTGGTATTAGCGGTAACCATGTTACCATCTCAAAAGATGGCAAAAGGGCGTTTCCTTCAAAAGCGGTAGAGGGCAATGCCTCGCCAAGCATGTCTCTGATTGATTTGTTCATAATTCACATCCCTTCAGAATGCATAACTGGCAGACCATATTCTCGCATGACTCGTTCAAATTGCTGCCGGATTTCAGGTGTCCAGTTCTGCCAGTAATGACCACTAAATTCATTAGTTAGAATCTCCCCGTTTGGCCCTCGCTTAAACATACCTCCTACAATAGTACGGCCATCTGCTCCTATTGAGGCCGCTAGTCTTTGATGGGGTGATCCCATTATCGAGCCATCATTTGGTTTGCCCACAGCAAACGTATTGGTGCGTGTGTCAAATACAAATTCGACAGCTCCTTCACTAGGATAATATTCTTGGATCGCGCGTACCGATTTCGAATTGGCATTAACGGCTAAAACTCCAGAAACCGGCCCTGAGCCCTTCCAAGAGGGAATATCGGTGGAACGCCCACCACCACCACCACTTCCATTCTGGTTGTTAAATTCGTGATCATAGGCGCGTGCTCTGGATTCGTCTGAGCCAAAGAACCCACGGAACCCACCACCCAAAAACTCCATCCCATTCTGCATGCCACCATAGGCAAATCCCAAGACCAGGGCATTCTGCAAGACACAGGTGGATTCTTGGCTGGTCAGGCTCCGGCCTTGCGCTTTGGCGGTGGCAAAAATCGTCTGGACATCCTGCAGCGCCATGCCGACGCCGACATCATCGAGGCTGATATGCAGGAAATATTCGGCAAATACTGATGCACGGAATGTGATGGCCGACCGCGCCGTCGGGGAGTAGGCCGCCGGATGACTCACATAGGTGAGATACGCTTCGGCATAATCGGCTGCATCGGACGGCGTCAGGATATGACCAGCGTTAATGATCTGCGGCGGATTCTGAGCGATCGATGGGTCGTTGGGGAAGTAGTGGGCTTGGAATTGCGCCCAGGTCAATAGCGGCGCCCGACCAGGTGGATCGCCGGCAACCCTCGCGCCGGAAGGGTCGGTATGTAGCACTGGGTCGCTGTAGCCGTACTGGTACTGATGCTGGCTGTACGGCATCTCCGGCATGCCGGCAAACGGATCACGTGTTGTAAATGTGCCGCGTGCGGAACTATACCACCTGGCCCGCAGATTCACCAGCCCCGTCGCACTGTCCTGCACTTCGCCTGTAAACCCAAACGTCGGCACCGTCCCGCTCTCCACCGTACCCCACGGATCATAGTTCACCACGCCCAGCGGCGTGCCAGCATCGTCCAGCGTCATGCGCACGCTGCCCAGCGCGTCGCCCACGTACCATGTCTTCGCACTGCTGGTCTGCGCGGCCAGCCGATCCAGGCCATACAGGTAATTGGTCGTCGCGCTGCCCTGCGTGGTTTGGAGGATCTGGGTGAGCGGCGACGCCAGATCTTGGGTATAGCGCGTGGTACTCTCCTGCACGAGCACACCGTCACCATTATAGGTGTAGGGTGTCGTGCTCCGAATGGTGAGGCGATTGAGTGTATCGTAGCCGTACGTCGCCGTGCCGTCGTTGGTCAGGTTGCCGGCGGCATCATACGTGGAGCCGTCAATCTGGTTGGCAGCGTTAAAGGTTTGGGTGACGGTGCGCGTGCCGTTCAGCCACACGCCGGTGCGGTTGCCGGCATCGTCGTAGCTGTAGGCGTATGTTGCACCAGGGCTTTCGGTCGCGCCCGTCAGGCGGAGGAGGCCATCGTAGGTATACGATATCGTGCGTGTGGTCGAGAGAAGCTCGGTGGCGCTGGTCCGTTGCCCCAGCCGATCCACGACATACTGGAAGCGGCTGACATCTCCACCACTAACAGTTGTGCGCATGTCCGTCAGCCGATCGACGGCATCATAGGCGACCGTCGTGGTTGCGCCATTCGCGCGCGCCACGCTCTGAACCCGCCCAGCGCTGTCGTAGCTGTAGCTCGCCAGCGTGGCCGTGCCGGTGACGACATGCAGCTGCCCATCCGGCCAGTAGCCATACTGAATGGCCGTGCCGTCCGGATAGATTAGTTTGGTGCGGCTCCCGCGTGCGTCGTAGTCGTAGCCGATGTGGCCGGTCGTCGGTGCCTGCACACTGCGCATACGGCTGAGTTGGTCGTAGCCGAAGCTGGTCGTGCCGGTGCCGTCGGTCAGGCTGGTGCGCCGGCCCAACGCATCGTACTGTGCGCCGATCGTGCCCAGGTTGGTGGCGGATTGCGCGGTCAGCCGATCCAGGTTGTCATAGCTGTAAGTGAGTGTATTCGTAATGCCGCGCGGGTCGTGCTGGGTGGTCACGCGGCCTTGCGCATCGTAGTCCCAGCTGGTCACCTGGTTCAGCGCGTCGCGCGCCTCGGCCGGCTGGTCGGCCGCGTCATAGCTGAAGCGTCGGACGTGGCCATTCGCGTCGATCA